>Ga0208410_1002017_pt1 | contig 9924 bp, 9 predicted proteins | sample ETN02SmetaG_3_FD_185787 | JGI IMG/M metagenome (GOLD analysis project Ga0208410, IMG submission 185787) | Marine microbial and viral communities from oxygen minimum zone, Eastern Pacific Ocean - ETNP2014F10-02SV257 (SPAdes) (version 2) | ecosystem: Environmental > Aquatic > Marine > Oceanic ... | reverse complement strand
TTGGGATGTTTTACAAGATCTTGCAGCCGAGGCCTTTGATCGAATTGGAGCAGCTCATCACAGAATCGATACCTCCAAGCATCCCGCAATGCATAAAACTGAGACCATTGACTACATCATTCTATTGAAAGGGGATGTCAGTCTTTTGCTCGATGAAGAAGAGGTTAGGCTTGAGCCATTTGATACTGTTGTGCAGCGAGGTACCAATCATGCATGGGTTAATCATGGAGAAGAGCCTGCATTACTCATTGCAGTCTTGATTGATAGCGAGCTAAGAGAGTAAACTGAAAAAGAGTTAGAATTTAGATAACAAATGTTTCAAGTAAAACCAATTGCAGCAGCCTTGGGTGCAGAATTGCATGGGATTGATTTATGCAAAGATCTTTCCTCGGACGTTTACGCTGAAATTAGAAGATTACTCATAGAACACCAAGTTATTTTTTTTAGGGATCAAGATATATCCTCTGCCCAGCATAAAGCGTTAGCTGAATCGTTTGGACCAGTTCAAACTCATCCTGCGTATGAAACGGTAGATGGATTTCCAGAAATTACTATCTTAGAAAGTACCGCTGATAAACCTTCCAAGATAGAGGTTTGGCACTCAGACATGACTTTCCGTAAACATCCCCCTCTTGGATCTGTCTTAAGATCAAAAATTTGTCCTCCAAAGGGGGGCGATACTATGTGGGCAAGCATGACCGCTGCATATGACGGCCTATCAAATAACATGCAGGAACTCCTTTCAACCTTAGTAGCAGAGCATGATTTTAGTTATGGCTTTAAAGAAAGTTTGGCTGAACCAGGTGGAAAAGAGCGATTAGCACAGGCAGTAGCAGATAATCCTCCTGTGCAGCATCCTGTTATCAGAGTTCATCCTGAAAGCAATCAAAAAGTAATTTTTGTAAATGCATTGTTTACAACAAGAATAATTGGATTGCCTGAAAAAGAAAGCTCAGCAATATTACAATTTTTGTATGATCATGTAATTACCGCTGAATATACATGTCGATTTAAATGGGAGCCAAATTCAATTGCTATATGGGATAATCGAAGCACTCAACATAAACCAATCAATGATTACTTTCCATCTCACAGACTGTTACAGCGAGTTGCAATTGATGGCGATAAACCCTATTAAGTTATTTTTTTAGAAATTCTAAAAGGCTGCATGTAACCTCATGCTCATCAGTTTTAATGGCTAGCGTTTCACAAGCATGGAGATACTTAGAATTACCAATTTGATCTTTTCTAAAATCGTATATCATTCTTGCAAATTTTTTATCTAATTCAATATGTCCTTGGATGCAAAGAATATGATTTTCAATAAAAAACATTCCATTTGGGCATGTTGAAGATCCTGCAATTAAAGTTGCATTTTGTGGGAGTTTTTCCACCTCATCTTGATGACTAAAAACTAAATTAAATTTTTTCCCCTTATCTCCATATTCATAGCCATTATTATTTAACGAAATTGAATCAACCCCAGCATGCCAGCCAGCTGGAGATTTTCGAACTGATCCGCCCAGTGCCTCAGCAATAATTTGATGACCAAAACATACACCCACCAATTTTTTTTTGTTTTGATCTAGTGCTTGAATAAACTTTTTGAGATCATGGATCCATTGATCATCATCATAGGAGCTCGCCTTACTACCAGTAATTAAATAGGCATCACATTCATTTATGCTTTTAGGATAGTCGCCGAATTGAACTTCATATGTTTTAAATTGAATATTGGGATCTACAGACCAGAATATTTTAGAAAACATTTCAGGGTATTGACCAAAGCCTGAAGCGCCATCTATTTGGACAGTATCTGAGTTAAGGATTCCAATTTTCATAAATATTATTTTTTCTTAATGTAGTATATTCAATTCATGAAAAGCAATAGACTTATTTCTTGCGTTATTGCAATTGTTTCATCACCTCTATCAGCTTCTGGTATTGATGCTTCAATTAACGCAGCCGTTCAACCCATTACAAACCTTTTATCCTCTTTTATTTTTTATGAGGTTGAAATTTTTGGGGCCTCAATGCCACTAATAGTTTTATGGTTAATTGGAGCAGCTATTTTTTTTACTGGCTACTTTAATTTTTTAAATCTACGTGGATTTAAACATGCTTTTCAATTATTAAGAGGAGATTATTCAAGAACAGATAATGAAGGTGAGTTGACTCACTTTCAAGCATTATCAACGGCTGTTTCTGGAACTGTAGGAATTGGAAATATTGCTGGAGTGGCCATTGTTATTTCAATTGGTGGTCCAGGTGCTACATTTTGGTTAATTGTTGCTGGTTTCCTAGGTATGTCTACAAAATTCGCAGAATGCGTGGCCGGAGTGATGTACAGAAAAGTGAACTCTGATGGAAGTATTTCTGGGGGCCCAATGTATTATTTAGAGGCTGGATTGCATCAAAAAAATTTATCTTGGCTTGCAAAGCCAATGGGACTATTTTATGCAATTGCTATCGTTGTTGGATGTTTAGGAATAGGTAATATGTTTCAGTCCAATCAAGCCTTTCAGCAATTCATCTTTATTACAGGAGGAGAAGCTAGTTATTTTTTAGATAAAGGATGGCTTTTTGGCTCTATCTTAGCTGGCATAGTTGGGTTAGTTGTAATTGGCGGCATTAAAGGCATTGCAAGGGTCACTTCAAAGCTTGTTCCGTTTATGACTCTAACTTATGTTGCTGGTGCATTGCTTGTAATTTTGATGAATGCAGAAAGGTTACCATGGGCCATCTCAGCAATCTTAACTGAGGCATTTAATCCTAGTGCGATGAGCGGAGGAATGCTGGGCATTATGATTTTAGGCTTTCAAAGAGCAGCATTTTCTAATGAGGCTGGAATTGGCTCGGCTGCTATAGCTCACGCTACCGTAAAAACTCAAGAACCTGTTACTGAAGGTTATGTTGGTTTGATGGAGCCATTTATAGATACAGTTATTATTTGCACTCTTACAGCCTTAGTAATTTTAACCACAGTCTACGAGCCTGCAATGGCAAATCAAGGAATTCAGGGTATTGCTTTGACTTCTCAAGCTTTTAGTAGCACGTTAAGTTGGTCAGTGCTTCCACTATCATTTATTGCAATATTATTTGCATTTTCAACCATCCTGTCTTGGTCATATTATGGTTTGAAAGGCTGGACATATATTGTGGGAGAATCTGTATGGGCAGAAAATATCTTTAAAATATTTTTTTGTATATTTATAGCTCTGGGTTGCACGATTAATTTAACAGCGGTCTTAGATTTTTCTGATGCTGTAATTTTTGTTGTAGCTCTTCCTAATATATTGGGATTGTATATTTTGGCTCCAGTAATTAAAAACGAGCTTGCAAATTATCAAAAAAGATTGAAAAGTGGGGATATAAAAAACTATAGAGCAACATGATTAAAGGTTATTGCAATCCTCAATTTCAAAAAGTTTATGACGCTTTTTCTAATGTTATAGCTAGTGGATTTGAAACAGGAGCAGCCTTAGCGATTGAGCATCAGGGAGAAATGATTGTCAATCTATGGGGCGGTCATCAAGATGCAAATAAAACAAAAGCGTGGGAAGAAGATACTCTGGTTAATGTTTTCTCTGTAACCAAAGGAGTAACTGCAACGTGTATATCTAGGTTAATTGATCAAGATCAACTGGATCCAAATAAAAGCGTTGGTCATTATTGGCCTGAATATAGCTGTAATGGTAAAGAGGATACCAAGGTCAGTGATTTGTTATGTCATCGAGCTGCAATGTTCGGATTTAAAGATGGAATTCCAGCAGGGTCATTTCAAGACTGGGAAAAGTTTACTAAGCAACTTGAAATACAACCTCCATACAGAAGACCTGGTATATCTCAGGGATATCACGCATTAACATTTGGCTGGCTGGTTGGAGAGCTTGTTAGGAGAGTGGATGGACGTTCTGTTGGTAGATATTTTAAAGAAGAGATAGCAGACCCGCTGAATATTGACTTCCATATTGGTCTTGCTGAAAGCGAATTTGCAAGATGTGCAGATATGTTAATGATAGCTAGAGACAATATGAAGCTTCCAGGAGAGTTTCTTAAATATGTCCCTAACTTTCTTTTGCCACAAACACTTCAAAATTTTAAAAGAGCTTTATTGAGTGGAGATTTTCTAGAAGCTTTTCAAGAAAGAGAAGATGATGAAGATAATTATGTAAATTCCCAGGATTGGCGTATGGCAGAAATTCCTTCTGCAAATGGACATGGAACTGCTAAAAGTTTAGCAACTTTATATGGTATTTTGAGCAATGGCTGTTCTAGAGACGGAATATCCATTATGAGTGAAGCCTCTCTTCAACATGCCATTACACCTTATTCAAGCGGGCCTGACTCCGTGCTTTTTGGAGCTCCAATAAAGTTTGGACTGGGTTATGAGTTGGCTCAAGGTATAGCTACAGTAGGAAATATTTCTCCAAAATTAAATAACAAAATGTTTGGTCATGCCGGGGTTGGAGGAGCAGTTGCGTTTGGCGATCCTGATAAAGGTATAGGGTACGGCTTTATTTGCAATCAACAACATAATCCAAAGGAATTATATCGAACCAGCAATCTTCTCACAGCAGAGCTGTATTCTATAATTGCTTAAACTTGGTTAGTTTTGATTAGGTCGAGGAGCTTTTCTTGAAAAGAAGTTCCATGATGATGGCTCTGAGCTTTCAATGACTGAGCCTCCATTTGCTTCAATTACACTTTCTATATCTTCCATTAATTCAAAATAACCAAGTGCTTCATAACACTCTCTCACGATTTGCAGTGCTCGAATGTTCTCAAATGTGTTTGGGATATTTTCAATTACATACTTCGCTCTCCTAAGAGCAGCTACATAAGCTTTTCTTTTTAAATAATACTCAGCCGCAACCAATTCATTTTTTGCAATTAAACTTCTTAAATATATTAATCTTTGAGAAGCATACGGAGCATATTGGCTTTGTGGGAACCTCGTTAAAAATTCTGAGAGCTCGCCAAAGGCTTGTTTTGCACCAGAAATATCTCTATTAGATAGATCAGATTTAAAAACTCTAGCAAAAATTCCCTTATCTCTGGTATAACTTGCTATCCCTCTCATAAAATAGGCGTAATCAATATTTGGATGTCTAGGATTTAGGCGAATAAATTTTTCTGCTGCTTCATGAGAAGCCTCATCCTCGCTATTCATATAGTACGCATATATTAATTCTGCTTGGGCTTGCTCTGCATATTTACCAAATGGATATCTAGATTCTATAGCTTCGAGAGACTCGATTGCAGAAAAGAAATTATTAGCTTTCATTCTTCTTTGAGCAGTATCGTAATAAACCTTTTCAGGTCTTTCCATGACTGGAGCATCAGAATTACAACTTGTTATTAGCAAAGGAAGAATAATTGCAGCCGCTATATTGGATCGTAAATGTTTTCTTATTTCTAACATTGGTACGTATTTTACATTTATTCAAGCATTTGGGTTAATTCAATTACTTTAGATTGTAAGATAGTAAAAAAGTTTTTGTTTAAAAAGAATGATTCATAAAAATGTTAATGAAAGGCAGAATAACTCTAGGCTGGATCATGCCGCAACTTCGTTATTTGAAGACTTTTCAAGAAGCCAAATTCAAAGATGGATATCTCAAGGAAATCTGCTGGTAAATGGAGAAATCCTTAGAGCAAAAGATAAAGTTCATACTGGTGATGAAATGTCTTTAGATCCAATTTTTAAAAACAGAGTCTCCTGGGAAGGAGAAGATATACCTATAAACATTTTGCATGAGGAGGAAGATTTTTTAATTATTAATAAATCATCAGGCTTGGTCATGCATCCAGGAGCAGGGTGTCATAACGGAACCCTGGCAAATGCTTTAGCATTTCATTTTCCAGAACTAAAACAGCTGCCTAGATGTGGGATAGTCCATAGGTTAGATAAAGATACTTCTGGATTATTAGTGGTTGCAAAAAATGAAAAATTCAGAAATTTTTTTGTTACAAAGCTTCAAGATAGAGAAGTTTATAAGCAATATGAAGCAATTGTAGTCGGGCAAGTGATAGGAAGTTTTTCTATAGATCAACCATTGGAAAGAGATCCAAGAAATAGGGTGAAAATGAGGGTTACAGATTTTGGAAGAGATGCTCTTTCTCATGTTTCTTTGATCAAGTTTTATCAAGGCTATTCTCATGTTTCTATTGTGATAGAGACAGGAAGAACACATCAAATAAGAGTGCATTTGAGCCACCAAAAATTACCAATAATTGGAGATAGTTTGTACAACCCTAGAAATATCATTGCCAAAAACACTCCCAAGGATTTAATAAGTCAAATCCAAAATTTTTCTAGACAAGCATTGCACGCTTCAAGAATAAGATTTCCATCTTTGAAAAATGAAGGTATTTTTTGTGAATTTCAAGCAAATCTTCCTCAGGATATGCAATCTTTAATTAAAGAAATGGAATAACCACTAAAGCATTTCACATCAGCTAAAAAACTTGTTTTTCATCATAATTGATGTATAAAACCAATACTTTAAAGTAAATATATTGAATCAATGAAACTGTCAGGCGGAGATTTATTAATGCATGCCCTCAAAGATGAGGGGGTCAAGTTCATATTTGGCTACCCCGGTGGAGCAGCATTGCACATCTATGATTCTATATTTAAACAAAAGGCTTGTGAGCATATATTGGTTCGTCATGAGCAAGGTGCCACCCATGCTGCAGATGGCTACTCTCGAGCTACAGGGAGGCCAGGCGTTGCTTTAGTTACTTCAGGGCCAGGCGCAACTAATGCAATTACAGGTCTTGCAACTGCTTACATGGACTCCATACCACTCGTTGTTATCTCGGGTCAGGTGCAGAGTCATTTAATTGGAACTGATTCATTCCAAGAAACAGATATGATCGGTATATCTCGGCCTATAGTTAAACATAGTTTTATTGTCCAAAACACTCAGGATATTCCACGAATTGTTCAAGAAGCTTTTCATATAGCTACAACTGGTAGACCCGGTCCAGTAGTCATAGATATTCCAAAGGATAAAACTGACCCTTCACAACTTTTTGAATATAAGAGGGCTAAAGAGATCTCTTTACGCTCCTATCAGCCCAGAATATTACCTCATCCTGGACAAATAAAAAAAGCTAGTAAGAAGATCTTGTCTGCTGAGCGTCCTGTTATTTATGCAGGGGGAGGGGTCATCCTAGGCAATGCTCATAAAGAATTAATCTCATTAAACAAATTATTAAAAGCCCCTGTAACTAATACTTTGATGGGGCTCGGAGCATACCCAGCAAAAGATAAATATTTTATGGGAATGCTTGGTATGCATGGAACTTATCAAGCAAATATGGCGATGCATAATGCCGATGTCATTATTGCAATTGGCGCCAGGTTTGATGACCGTATTACTAATACACCTTCTATGTTTGCACCCAATGCAAAGATTGTTCATATTGATGTAGATCCTGCTTCAATTTCTAAAATTATTAATGCTGATATTCCAATTGTTGGTCAGGTTAAAGAATCATTAATTGCTTTGATTAAAGAAATTAAACGCTCAAAAATAAAAATAGATTCCGATGCATTAGATAATTGGAACCTGCAAATTTCTCAGTGGCGAGAAAAACATGGCTTAGACCATGATTTATATTTAAGCAAAATAAAATCTTCAATGATTGCCCCTCAGGTTGTTATTCAAGAGCTATATCAAGCAACCCAAGGAAATGCTTTTGTTACTTCAGACGTTGGTCAGCATCAAATGTTTGTTGCACAGTATTATCATTTTAATAAACCTCGAAGATGGATTAATTCAGGTGGGCTCGGAACCATGGGCTTTGGCCTTCCGGCTGCTATGGGAGTAAAATTAGCCTTTCCTAAGCAAGAGGTTGTGTGTGTGACTGGGGAGGGCAGCATCCAAATGTGCATCCAGGAATTATCAACATGCCTGCAATACAACCTACCTATAAAAATCATTAATATTAATAACGAAGCGCTTGGGATGGTAAGGCAATGGCAAGATATGAACTATGGGGGAAGGCACTCAGCAAGCACATATTCAGATTCATTACCTGATTTTGTCAGACTGGCTGAATCTTATGGGCATGTAGGCATGAAAGTTACCAAACAATCTCAGCTCAAAAAAACATTTGAAAAAGCCTTCGCCATGAAAGATAGGTTAGTTTTCATTGATGTCTGTGTTGATCCAAATGAACATGTCTATCCTATGTTGGTTGCTCCAAATGGCAGCATGAAGGATATGTGGATCAAAAAAAATACTAGAGCATGAAAAGAATCATATCAATATTAATTGAAAATAAACCCGGAGCCCTTGCTAGAGTTGTTGGTTTATTTCATCAGCGCGGCTATAACATTGAAACTCTTAATGTTGGACCAGTATTTGATGGAACTTATTCTAGAATGACGGTTACCACTAGAGGGTCAGAGAATGATGTTGAACAAATTACAAAACAAATCAATAAAATCATTGATGTTATAAAAGTATCTGATTTAACAGAAGGCGATCATCATGAGTATGAATTCATTATGATTAAATTTAAACATAATGAGAAGATACAAAAAATTCTTAAGAGCTTGAATGGAAAGATTCACGAAAAAAATAAAGATGCCATGGTAATGTCTGCATGGGGATCATCTAGTGATATAGAGGCAGCTATTAAATCTATTGGAAAAGTAAATCTTCTTGAAATAGCGAGATCGGGAAGCATAGGATTGCATGAAGGTGAAAAGGTTTTAAAAATTTAGGAGAAAAATAGAATGAAAATTTTTTATGATGATGATGCGGATATCTCAATTATTCAAAATCTAAAAGTTGCTATTGTCGGATATGGATCACAGGGACATGCTCATGCAAATAATCTTCATGAGTCTGGAGTTGAGGTTACAGTTGCTTTACGAGAGGGCTCATCATCATGGTCAAAAGCAGAAAATGCAGGACTAAGAGTGGCAAGCGTTGCCGAGGCTGTGAGTGATGCAGATATAGTTATGATTCTTGCCCCCGACGAATTCCAGCAAGGATTATATGAATCAGAGATCAAATCGAATTTAAAATCAAAAGCAGTTTTAGCATTCGCGCATGGATTTAATATCCATTTCAAGAAAATAATTCCAAATGATGAAACCTCAGTAATAATGATTGCTCCAAAGGGGCCTGGTCATACTGTAAGGAGCACCTATTTAAATGGTGGAGGGGTTCCATCTTTAATTGCAATCTATCAAGATGGCAGTAATCCCAATGATCATAGTGCAAAAGATATTGCCCTCTCATATGCCAAGGCTAATGGAGGAACAAGAGCAGGTGTTCTTGAGACTACTTTTAAAGAAGAAACTGAGACTGATTTATTTGGTGAGCAGGCTGTTTTATGTGGCGGCATGACAGCATTAATTAAAGCAGGCTATGAGACTCTAGTTGAAGCTGGATACAGCCCAGAAATGGCTTATTTTGAATGCTTGCATGAAACAAAATTAATTGTAGATTTAATTCATGAGGGTGGAATAGCAAATATGCATTATTCAATTTCTAATACCGCTGAGTTTGGAGACTACGTCAGTGGCCCAGAGATTATTACAGATGATACAAAGGAAGCTATGAGAGGAATTTTAAACAGAATTCAAACTGGAGAGTTTGCTGATCAATTTTTAAATGATTGTCGACAAAGCAACGATGGATCGGGCGGTCCAATCATGAAAGAAAAGCGCAAAAACACTGCTTCTCATTCTATTGAACAGGTTGGGGCAGAGCTTAGATCAAAGATGCAGTTTCTTCATTCAGAACGACTAGTAAATAAAGATAAAAATTAGTTATAAAACTGGTTGATATTTCCAAGTAAGGGTATACAATTCTCCGTTCCGGCCTTGAGCTGGCAAGTTCTTTTAACATTTTTGGTTACTCGTGTGGGTGTTCAAAATACGAGATATATATTTTT
>Ga0208410_1002015_pt1 | contig 9932 bp, 9 predicted proteins | sample ETN02SmetaG_3_FD_185787 | JGI IMG/M metagenome (GOLD analysis project Ga0208410, IMG submission 185787) | Marine microbial and viral communities from oxygen minimum zone, Eastern Pacific Ocean - ETNP2014F10-02SV257 (SPAdes) (version 2) | ecosystem: Environmental > Aquatic > Marine > Oceanic ... | reverse complement strand
CCCCTCTCTGAACACTTCTGTTAGTAGGATCTGAATCTTGTAACTCGATAGAAACGTTTGCAAAACCATTTGAAGTAAAAGGCATTCCAATGTTAGCAGCTACTCTATACATGTCGCCATCTCCATCAGCATACTCACCGCTTCTGATTTCTAATTGAGCACCTTCAGCATTGTCCTTGTAGACAAAGTTCATGATGCCTGCAATAGCGTCAGAACCATACTGAGCAGCAGCTCCGTCTCTTAAGACTTCAACTTGCTTTAAGGCTATTGAAGGAATTGCTGAAATATCTGGACCTTGAGCTCCGTCTGATATTCCGCTTCCTAAGAATGATATAACTGCACCTCTATGTCTTCTCTTTCCGTTTACCAATACCAACATATTGTCGGGCGGTAGTCCTCTTAAGTTAGCTGGCCTTATTAAAGTGGCCGCATCACTAATCGGTTGAGTGTTGACATTAAAAGAAGGTACAAGTGTTCTGATCATGTCAGGTAAATCAGCCGCTCCTTGATTAGTGAAATCTGATCCACTAATAATATCTACTGGAGCCGGTGAGTCACCAACTGATCTTGCTTCTCTTCTTGTTCCAACGGCTACAACTTCTTCAACTTCGTCAGCTGCAGCTACGAAAGAAGGTAGGTTGGGTAATAAGAGAAGAGATAAAGCAATAGCAAAATTGCTTATTCTTAATTTAAACATAAGTGTTACCCCAAATTTATTAATAAAAATGGCTAAGATCCAAAATTTAGTAATTCAGTAAGAAATGATTCGAATAGAAAATAATTTCCATTTTAGCCATTTCTTTTAAATCGCTGCAAGCAGGACCAAAGCACGAATTACAAGTATTTTATAGAGCGTTGAATAGTAATGCAAATTTTAATAAACTTCTGTAGGCTTATTATTCTTTAAAAATATTGAAAATAAAGCATTTTTACATGTACCTTTTAAATTAAAATGTACCTTTTATGAACCTAAATTTTAGATTAGCTAAATATGAAGATATCCCTGCTGTAAAGGGGCTTATGGAGCAATCTATCGCTGTACTTTTAGGTAATTACGTGAATGAAGAAGAATTAGAGGCTTCTTTTGAGTCCATGGGCTTGGATGACCAATTAATACTGGATAAAACCTATTTTTTAATTAATTTTGAAGGAATATTGGTAGGTTGTGGTGGCTGGAGTAATAGAAAGACACTTTTTGGTGGAAATCATACACCGAACAGATCTAATGATTTTCTTGATCCCAATCATGACGCTGCAAAGATTAGGGCAATGTACACGCATCCTGATTGGGCAAGAAAAGGTATAGGCACTTTCATTTTAGAGTTGGCGGAGAAAGAAGCTTGTAATGCAGGATTTAAGAGGTGCGAATTAATGGCAACTTTATCAGGCATATATTTGTATAAGAGACGAGGTTATAAAGTAGATGAAGAGATTTTCTATAAAAGCAAAAAAGGCAATAGTGTCAAAATGTATAAAATGACAAAGTTTCTTTAATAGTTATCGTTAGTTTCAATGAAAAATGATTTATTTTTTATGAAAAGAGCTTATGAGCAAGCTCTTTTAGGTTTTAATAAAGAAGAGATCCCAGTGGGAGCTGTCGTGGTTTATGAGAATGAAATTATTTCTGAAGCTCACAATAATTCTATTTCTAAAACAGATCCTACTTCTCATGCAGAGATTGAAGCGATAAGGGATGCTGCCTTGAAGATAGGGAATTATAGATTAACTGACGCCACTATGTACGTAACACTTGAACCATGCCTGATGTGTTGTGGTGCTCTAATTCATGCGCGGTTTGATAAAGTAATTTTTTCTACTAAAGACCAAAAGTCTGGGGCTGTAATAAGTAATGGGAATTTACTGGAGGCTAACTTTATTAATCATTTAGTAAAATTTAAACAAGGACCTCTAGAGGAAGAATCTTCAGCTTTATTAAAAGAATTTTTTAAAAATAAAAGATCTAAAGCTTAAATTCAGTCCAAATTGGTGCATGGTCAGAAGGTTTTTCCATACCCCTAATGTCATAATCTATCCCCACCTCTTTAACTAAAGAATTTAATTTTTCTGTTACCCAAATATGGTCTATCCTTAGACCTCTCTTTGGCTCATCATCAAACCCTTTACTCCTGTAATCAAACCAACTGAATTTATCATTTACTTCAGGATTAACTGTTCTATAAGAGTCAGATAAACCCCATGAAGTTAATTTATCTAACATCTCTCTTTCTTCAGGCAGGAAGCTGCATTTGCCTGTTCTTAGCCATCTTTTTTTATTTTCTTCTCCTATTCCAATATCTATATCTTGCGGTGAAATATTTAAATCTCCCATAACAATTAAGAGGTCCTTAGGGTCATAATTTTTCTTTAGATGTTTAATCAGGTCTTTATAAAATTTAACTTTTGCAGGGAATTTTATGGGATGGTTCCTTTCTTCACCTTGAGGAAAATACCCATTCAAGACATGAATTAATTTACTTCCTTTTTTTAAGCTCGTAGATATAAATCTTTTTTGTGAATCTTTGTTATCATTTTCAAATCCTTTGATTACTTTTTTAGGTTTATCTTTAGTCAGGATGGCCACTCCATAATGTCCTTTTTGGCCATGTATATGTGCGTGATAACCTATTGAATCAGCAATCTCATAAGGAAATTCATCATCGTGAACTTTAGTTTCTTGCAGGCCAATTGCATCTGGGCTGTGCTTTCTTACTATAGCTTCAACCTGATGAGGTCTTGCCCTGATACTATTAATGTTAAAAGAGATTATTTTCATATTTAACCCGTTTTATCTAATGAAGCCATTAAAGGCTTAGATTTTATTTCTATGAGATCGCTTAGAATATTTGCTGCTTCATCTAAAACATTGAATTCTACATCTAATTTATCTGGATCTTCATCTCTATCAAGAAATTTTTGATAGTCCTCAAAGGTTGGAAGTTTCAGTTTTTTTCGTAATTCATTTTCTTCAGATAAGACAAAATTCTCTATGTTTTCTTTTATCATTCTTCTTTCATCTATATGCAAATCTAAGAAGTCAATATCATTAGCTTCTCTCCATTCTTTTCTAGTTTCTATAGAATTAAAGAAAAGAGAATTATCTATTCTTGTGTGACTCTTTTCTTTTAATAGGTCTAAATGAGAGCTTACCCTTTTAAAATTTCTGTAATAAGCAGTAGGAATAATGTCATGCTCTAGTGCTCTATCAAGTTTACTTTCTCCTATCTCGTCTACATCAAAGCTTGCTGGAATTTCTATATCTGGACTTACCCCTTTATTCTGAGTGCTACTTCCAGAAACTCTATAAAATTTAGATTCAGTAAATTTAATTTGTCCTGCTGAGAGTAGATCAACTTTTTGAACAGTTCCTTTACCGAAAGTGTCTGTACCTACAATAATGCCTCTATCGTAGTCTTGAATTGCAGCAGCTAATATCTCAGAAGCGGATGCGCTGAATTTATTAACAAGAACAACAAGAGGTTTGTCAAAGAATTGATAACCCCACCTTTCTCCAAGTCCTTGGATGTTTCCTTTAGAGTCTTTTACTTGGACAGTAGTTCCTCTTCCTATAAATAAATGGGCTAAAGCATTAGCTTCGTAGAGAGATCCTCCTCCGTTATTCCTAAGATCTAGTATTAGTCCTTCTACGTTTTCTTGATTTAATTCTTTTAAAAGTTTTTTTACATCTTTACTGCTGCTTCGATAGTTATAGTCTCTTTTTTGATAGGCTTCAAAATCAAAATAAAAAGCTGGCAATTCAATAACTCCTATTTTGAAAGTTTTATTATCTCTTTCTATATTGATAACTTTCTTTTCAGCTGCTTGATCTTCAAGTTTTACCAGATTCCTTATTATTTCAATTTCTTTGGTATTTGAATCATCTAGAGAAGTTCCTGGAATTATTTGTAGCCTTACTTTCGAATCTTTTGGACCCCTTATAAGTTCTACAACATCATCGAGCCTCCATCCTACTACATCGATTATCTCGCCATCATCCTCTTGCCCGACTCCAATAATCTTATCTTTAGGTTTTAAGAATCCAGATTTTTCAGCAGGACCTCCAGGGATTAATGAAGATATGGATGTATAAGGGCCATCTACAGAAAGGAGGGCGCCTATACCTTCAAGAGATAAACTCATATTTATATCAAAGTCTTCACTATTCTTAGGAGACATGTAAGAGGTGTGAGGACCATAGATAGAAGAAATTGAATTTATGTAGATATTGAATACGTCTTCATTTCTAGTCTGATTAAAATAGTTAATCTGGTTTTTAAGTCTTTTTAAGGTCTTTTCAGCTGACTCTTCTAAAGAATTGCCAGAGAGCATAAGCTGAATAACATCATTTACTATTAAGTCTTTCCAGGAATTTTCTAATCCTTCAATCGACTCTAACCTTTCAGCTTTAGAGCGGTCTCTTATAATTCTTTTTGAACTTCTTAGATGATCTTTGGATATATCATTAAGAAATTTGAGCTGGAGATCGTACCTATTTTGATAACGGTTGCCGTAAGTTTTAAATGCGTCATAAGCAACTTTTAAGTTATCTTTAATATCGTTCTTGTTGTTTAAAGCTTGTTTATATTTATCTAACTCACTAGAAAGAAAGATATTTTTATTAGGATCCAGTCTTTCTAAATAAAGATCAAAAGCTTCATTTTGAATAGAAGCGAAGCTTTTTTTTAAGAAATGGTCTTCTTCAAGTATGGTTATTACTTCTTGAGCTAAAGCAACTTGATCCTCTGTGTAAGAGAAATCATCTAAATTTATTGTCTCCGTAGCGAAGAATTTTTGGACTAAAAATAGCGATAGAAAAACTAATAATAAGAAATTTTTTTTCACGAGATCATGTATTAATAAATTGTTTTTATTTTATATAAAAATTATGTTCATTTTATTTTTATTTTCCGATATCTTGGTTGCTTATGAAGAAAATAGAATATTACTTTGATTGCAGCAGCCCTTGGACTTACTTATCGTTTAGAGGCCTGCTGGAATTAAAAGAAGAATATGATTTAAATATAGTATGGAAGCCAATTTTGGTAGGTGGGGTATTCAATTCTATTAATCCAAGTGTTTACGAATCTAGAAAAAACCCCGTAAAAGAAAAATCAGATTATTCTCAGAAAGATATGCTTGATTGGGCTGTTGTAAGGAATATAACAATAAACTGGCCTAAGATATTTCCTGTAAATAGTGTAAAAGCAATGCGAGGAGCCTTTTTTGCTATTGATAAAGAGAACATAGAAGAGTATGCAGAATCTATATTTAAATCTTATTGGACAGAAGGAAAAGATATATCTTCTGACGATATATTGCTAAAGATAATCAAGATTTTTAATTGGGATGAACAAGAATTTCTTATTTACATCAATGATCCAGCCACCAAAGAGAAGCTAGTAAGAAATACTCAAGAATTAATGGAACGAGGAGGCTTCGGCTCTCCTACTTTCTTTATAGATGAAAGCAATATGTTTTTTGGAAATGACAGGATCCAGTTAATAAAAGAATTTCTATAGGCCTAGATCTAATCTTTTAATTTCTTTTCGGCTTCTTCTTTTATGCTTTTGGAATCTTGCCCAAACATTGTTTTTAAACTTTCTTTAGAAATTCCTTTTCCAAAATTTCTATTTTCTTTACCCACATCCATGCCTTTTCTTACAGCGGGCCTAGATTTAATTTCGTCAAACCACCTGCGCACGTTTTTAAAAGAATCTAAATCAACCTCATATCTTTTATAAGCCGTTACCCAAGGAAAAGATGCCATATCCGCTATAGAATATTCTCCAGCTAGGAATTCTCTTTCTTCTAGCACCATATCCATCACACCTAGCAACCTGTCGTATTCATTCTTATAACGCTTCTCAGAATAAGAATGATCTCCAGGAAAATTTGGCGCGTAATTTACAAAGTGACTAACTTGACCAGCCATAGGACCTAAGCCTCCTATCTGCCAAAATAGCCATTCTAAAACTCTAATTCTTTCTTTGTGAGATTGAGGAAAGAATTTCCCTGACTTCTCACCTAAATACATGAGAATAGCCCCTGATTCAAAGACACTCACCTCTTCACCTTCAGGTCCATTGTCGTCAACTATAACTGGCATCCTATTATTTGGACTTATTTCCAAAAACTCAGGTTTAAATTGGTCTCCTGCTCCTAGGTTCACTGGAATAACTTTATATTCCATTTCAGCCTCTTCAAGCATGATACTAATCTTCCATCCGTTTGGAGTAGGTGCGTAATAAAGGTCTATCATCGAAATTCTCCTTTCCTAGCTACTAAGAAACTTATCCTTCTTTTCCCAAATATGATATAACCAATTTTTTAACTCGTCTCTATAAATCTTATCTTCACTATATTCTCCCTCTAGAAGTTCTTGAGGGATATCAAGTAAGTTAACTTTAATGGTCGCTTTGTTCATTTTTCCACAAAGAAAAGCCCAAAAAGTCCTTTCGTTACTTTCATACTTAATTGAGAAATCTATTAGTTTATTAATATAAGGCATGGTTGATAAGGTTAAGCCTACACCGCCGGGTTTAGGTAATAAAAGGTTATTAAATGGCGAGTTTTGCGATTCTTTCTTTTCTTTAGTGAATCTTGTGCCTTCCGCAAAAATAAAGATAGAAACAGGGTACCTTGAAAATCTAGTAAAAGATTTTTTCATAGAAGCCACATCTTTTCCTCTCAGTTCTGGGTTTCGCTTTATCTTTTCTTCAGAATATCTTTTAAGGAATGGCATATCCAATGCCCACCAAGCCAGACCTATAACAGGAACCCAAATTAATACATCTTTCATAAAAAACTTAAGCATAGGAATTTTTCTATTAGTAATAGATTGTAAGATGAAGATATCCGCCCAAGATTGATGATTAGCTACACTAAGATACCAATTGTTTTCATCCAGTTTCTCAAAACCTTCCACTTCCCATTCAGGTTTATGCAAAATTTTAATCCATAAACCGTTACAAAATATCCAACATTCACCAATTAATATAATTAGATGAGTAAACATCTTTTTTGAAGACTCAAGGGGAATCAGTAATTTAATTACAGCAAAGCTAAGTAAGAATATGCACCAAAAAAGGGTATTCAAGACCACCAGCAAGAAACAGACTACCCCTTTTACGAAACTCATAACCAGCCTTAAAGGCTTTTGGTAAAAAAACTTCTCTTAGTATTCACTTAGAGTCGCGTACCTGTCTACATGATAATCCGCATTACCGAAGACCTGTTCTGCTACTCTAGATCTTTTTAAGAATAGTCCGACATCATACTCATCAGTAACACCCACACCTCCGTGCATTTGTACCGATTCATTCGATACCAAGTGAGAAGTTTCGCAGGCTTTAAACTTGCAAAGGCTTGAGAGTCGAGCTGTATCATTCGACTTTTCATCTATAGCGTTCATTGCAGAAACAACTGCAGATTTAGTTAGCTCTATCTCTGAATACATTTCAGCGGCTCTATGCTTTAGGGCCTGGAAGCTACCAATTAAAACACCGAATTGTTTTCTTTCTTTTAAGTAATCAAGGGTTATCTCAAAAGCTTTGGAAGAATTACCTAACATCTCTGCTGCAATAGCAACTCTTGCAACATCTAGAACATTCTCAATAACAGAATAAGCATTATGAAGATCTCCAAGTAAGTCATCCTTAGAGACAATGACATTTTTAAATTCTATTTCAGCGGAATTCCTAGAATCTACCATGCTTTGCTTTATTACCTTTACGTCTTTATTGCCAGAATCTACACAAAATAAAGAGATACCGTTCGGATCACCTTCATCTCCTTTGGTTCTAGCAGCAACAATAATTAAATTGGCTGAGTGACCATCAATTACAAATGTTTTCTTTCCATTAATTACAAAATTGTCACCATCCTTTTTAGCGCCTGTAGTTATATTAGTTGGATTGTGGTGACTTCCTTCTTCAAGGGCAAAAGCTGTAGTAAGTTCTCCAGAAACCAATTTCGGGAGGTAGTTAGATTTCTGAGAATCATTACCTGCCATCTCTAAAAGGCTTGCTCCCAATACAGCTGTTGAAAAAAGAGGTGAGGGGGTTAAAGTTTTACCAGTTTCTTCAAGAATTCCTCCCATTCCCATCATTCCGAAATCAAAGCCTCCGTATTCTTCAGATACCAAAATACCTGCCCAACCAAGTTCAGCCATCTCTTTCCAAAGTTCTTGGCTATAACCTGTTTCATTAGCTGTATCTCTGATTTCTCTGAAATGAGTAATAGGTGCATTCTTTTCTAAGAAGTCTTTTGCAATATCTTTTAAGGACTGCTGTTCTTCGTTAAGTATTAAAGCCATGTTTATATCCTTTTTCTTAATCAGGGAGTCCAAGGACTCTTTTAGAGATTACATTTAGTTGAACTTCTGAAGTGCCTCCTTCTATGGAATTAGCTTTGGTTCTTAACCAATCTCTAGTAATGGCTAACTCTTCAGGAGAAAAACCTTCACCTTCCCATCCAAGAGCCTTAGATCCCATGGCTTCTAAAAGTAATTCATACCTTAATTTATTATGTTCAGTGCCATAATATTTACCCATTGCCGCAGCTGGACTTGGAGCACCAACTTTCGTTTCTTCACCTATCCTTTGCAGGGTTAGTCCAAAGGCCCTTGAGTTCATTTCATGCTTTGCAACTTTTGACCTTAAGCTTGGATTGGCTATTTTCTTATCTTTGTCTTCCCCAACATATTGCTTACTCACTTTTGCCAGACCAGACATTTTTTTACTGCCGCTACCATCTCCTCCTCCAGCAAGACCCATATTAGATATCATAGTTCTTTCGTGTTCCAAGAGTCTTTTAGCAACTGTCCACCCTTTATTAAGACCCCCAACTAAATCTTTTTTGGGAGCTGTCGCGTCATCAAAAAATGTTTCACAGAAAGGAGATTTGCCACTTATAAGAGTAATTGGTCTTGTCGTAACCCCTGGTTGATCCATATCAATAAGCAAGAAACTTATTCCGTCGTGTTTTGGTTCTTGAGGTCCGGTTCTAACCAGGCAAAAAATCTTATCAGCTCTATCGGCATAAGATGTCCATATCTTTTGCCCATTTATAATGTAATTATCACCATCTTCGACTGCCTTAGTGCTCAAGCTAGCTAAATCTGAACCAGAGCCTGGTTCGCTATATCCCTGACACCACCAGTATTTACCTTTGACTATTCCAGGAAGGTGTTCTTTCTTTTGCTCTTCCGTTGCAAATTCTAAAAGAGCAGGACCTAGCATCCATATACCAAAACTTCCTAAAGGAGATCTAGCCCCTATAGCACCCATTTCTTCTTGAAGAATTTTATTCTCTTCTTTTGAAAGACCACCGCCTCCGTATTCACTTGGCCAAGTAGGGCAAGTCCATCCTTTATCTCCCATTCTTTCTAACCAAATCTCTTGATCAGGGTTTGAGAATTGGGGATTTCTTCCACCCCAACAAACGTCACCAGGTTTTCTCATTTCTGGAGGGCAATTAGCCTCAAGCCAATCTCTAGTCTCCTCTCTAAATGTTTGTAAATCTGTCATGGTTAGTCCTTTAAAAGTTTATTTGTAATATTTAGATTATAAAGATAATCTATCTATAACAAAACATTAACTGGAGTAATTGAAAAGATGAAAGCATATCAAGTTGTAGAAAATGGGAAACCATTAGAAGAAAAGGATTTAGAGACACCAACCCCCAAAGGAAATGAAGTTTTATTGAAAACAGTAGCCTGCGGTGTTTGTCATTCAGATGTGCACATTCATGATGGGTACTTTGACTTAGGTGGAGGAGTTCAATTACCTTCGCCACTTCCCGAAGGCAAGCCATTAACTATGGGTCATGAAATATTCGGTGAGGTTGTGGCTGTAGGAGAAGATGTTGAAGGCATAAATGTAGGCGAAAAATATGTTGCCTATCCGTGGATGGGCTGTGGAGATTGTGATCTTTGC
>Ga0208410_1002013_pt1 | contig 9935 bp, 10 predicted proteins | sample ETN02SmetaG_3_FD_185787 | JGI IMG/M metagenome (GOLD analysis project Ga0208410, IMG submission 185787) | Marine microbial and viral communities from oxygen minimum zone, Eastern Pacific Ocean - ETNP2014F10-02SV257 (SPAdes) (version 2) | ecosystem: Environmental > Aquatic > Marine > Oceanic ... | reverse complement strand
GTAATCAATTCGCTTGCTCCTGCAAAAGTTGAATCAATTGTTATGGATGAGGATTCTCGCTCAATGGAGCTTGCTGTAAATGAAGAAAATTTAGCTCTTGCCATAGGTTCAAGAGGTCAAAATATTAGACTAGCATCTAGACTTGTCGGATGGGAGTTAAACATTATCAGCAGCAATGAAGCTGAAGCAAAAGAGAGGGTTGTTGAAGCGGAATTTCAAGCTAAGCTTATGGACAATCTAAGCATTGATGAAAAAGAGGCTGAAGCTCTTATCAGAGGAGGATTTTTAACTTTTGATGACATTGCTTATGCCGAAGATGGCAAGCTATCTGTTGCCATGGAAATTGATGAGGCAAGAGCCGAAGAAATTAAAGCTGCGGCTGCAGACGCTGCTTTGATGGAAGCTATGGGTGAGATAACTCTAGAAGAATCAAATCTGGAATCACTTACAGAATTAGGCTTTAGTGAAGAAGATGTCGAAACTCTTGTGTCTAATGCTCTAAAAAGCAAAGATGATATTGCAGAATTAGCTGTGGATGAGCTGCAAGATATTATTGAAATCACCGAAAAGAAAGCAGCAGATATAATCATGAAAGCTCGAGAAAGCTGGTTTAACTAAAAAAGGAAGTTATTGCTTTGGTACTTACAGTAAAAGATTTTGCGAAAACCTTAAAAATTAAGGATGATGCTCTATTGGAGAGGATGAAGGCTGCTGGACTTTCTCATAGTTCAGCCTCAGATGAAATAACTCCTGCAGATAAATTAGCGATACTCAAATCATTAAAAGAACGAAAAAGTTCTGGGCCTTCTTCTGTTTCATCATCTTCAAGCAGCGGAGGAGTCACAGTTAAGTCAAAAGGCACACTTTCTCAACCTGCTGCATCTACTCCTAGCTCATCTGAGGGTCTAACAGATAATATTGAGGCGAAAAGGCAAGCAGCCGCTGAAAATTTAAAAGAACAGCAACAAAAAAGAGAAGATCAGATTAAAGAGGCTATCCGTTTAAAACAAGAACAAAAACAAGCCGCAAAGAAAGCACAACAGCAAAAACCTGCTACCCAACAAAAACCACAAACAAGAATTAATGTTAAAGATCAATTATCTAGAGCAGCCAAGGATTATTCTCGAAGAGAAACTAGTTTCAACGATGGTACTGAGCACCAATTCGCAAAACCTGCTGAATTTATCAAGCGAGATATAGAAGTGCCAGAAATGATTCAGGTTGGTGAGTTGGCCAAGCTAATGTTTATCAAAGGTGGTGAAGTCGTTAAAGTCTTGATGAGTATGGGAGTTGCGGCATCAATCAATGACTCAATTGATCAGGAAACTGGTATCTTGGTTGCTGATGAATTAGGCCACAATGGAATTGCTTTGAGTGATTCATCAGTGGAGGATGAAATCATAGGCAACATAAATTATTTAGATATCCCCAAAACTAGAGCACCAGTTATAACAGTTATGGGACATGTTGATCATGGCAAAACAACCTTGCTTGATTTTATTCGTAATACTAAAGTAGTCGATGGAGAAGCTGGGGGAATTACGCAGCATATTGGGGCATATCAAGTGCCGGTTGGTGATTCCGTGATTACATTTATAGATACTCCAGGACACGCTGCATTTTCATCTATGAGAGCTAGAGGAGCCAATACAACTGATGTTGTAATTTTAGTTGTAGCTGCAAATGATGGAGTGATGCCTCAAACAGAAGAAGCTATCAATCACGCTCAAGCAGCTGGCGTTTCAATTGTTGTAGCAATCAACAAAATGGATCTACAAGGCGCAGATGTAGAAAAAATTAAAGGAGATTTAGCTGCAAAAGACTTAACTCCAGAGGACTGGGGTGGAAATATTCAAATGGTCCCAGTTTCAGCATTAAAAGGTGATGGAGTTGATAAGCTTCTTGAAGCAGTAGTTCTAGAATCAGAGCTTTTAGAGCTTAAGGCTCACTATGAGGGACAAGCTCAAGGAGTTGTTATTGAATCTGAATTAGATAAATTTAGAGGAGCTGTTGCTACATTGCTTGTTCAAAATGGTACTTTGAAAGTTGGAGATATGGTTGTTTGTGGTTCTGCTGTCGGAAAAGTTAAAAGCATTATTGGTTCTGACGGGAGCAAATTAAAATCTGCTGAACCTTCTTTTGCCGTAGAGATATTAGGACTTAGCAATGTTCCTGATGCAGGTGAAACCTTCCAAGTGGTTAAGAATGATAAAGAGGCACGTGAAATTGCTGAATTTAGAGAGAGCAAGCTTAAAGATCGAAAAGTTTTGAAACAAAGAGATGAAAGCCTTGGTAATATCTTTGAATCCATGGGCCAATCTAACAAAAAGATATTAAATGTTATCTTGAAATCTGATGTTGCTGGTACTTCTGAAGCAATTGTTGCAGCCTTAGCTGAAATCGGAAATGATGATGCATCCATTAAAGTTGTTGCTTCTGGTGTTGGGGGAATTTCTGAATCAGATGCAAACTTGGCGCTAGCTACAGAATCAATTATTTTAGGCTTTAACGTTCGCTCAGATAATGCTGCCAAGAAAATTATTGAGGGTGAGGAAATATTGCTGTCCTATCACAGTATTATTTACGAATTAATAGATGAAGTTAAGGCTAGATTAAGCGGCTTGCTAGATCCAATTATTAAAGAAGAGATTGTAGGAACGGCTGAGGTTCTAGAAGTATTTAATTCTCCTAAATTTGGTCAAGTAGCAGGGTGTATGGTACTTGAAGGATTTATTATGAAAAGCAAACCTGTAAGAGTTCTAAGAGATGATGTTGTAATTCATCAAGGTGAGCTTGATTCACTTAGAAGATTTAAAGATGACGTTGCAGAAGTTAAATCTGGAACAGAATGCGGAGTTGGCATCAAGAATTATAAAGATATAAGACCTGGCGACAAAGTAGAAGTTTTTGATAGAAAAGAAGAGGCTCAAAGTATTTCATAGCATGTCTTCTCCGAGATTGCCGAAGATAGAAGATTTTTTAAAAAAAGAAATATCTCAAATTATTTCTTCTCAAGCTAAAGATCCGCGCTATAAATTTCTTAATATAGTTGATGTTAAATGTTCATCTGATCTTGGTGTTGCTAAGGTTTTTTATACAATCATTAATGGAGATATTTCTGATTCACCTGACATCAAATCCCTTGAAAAATTTGCTTCAATGATAAGATCTAAGCTCTCACAATTTATGCAGATTAGAAGAGTCCCAAAACTGATATTTAAATATGATGAAAGCCTTGAAAGATATAATAATATCGATGCATTATTAAATTCATTAAGTGATTAGCGGATTTCTCTTAGTAAACAAAGATCCTGGTATTACTTCATCTAGGGTTGTGCAAATTTTAAAAAAGAAATTTAATCTTAATAAAGTTGGCCATTTAGGCACCTTAGACCCTATGGCAACTGGGCTTCTAATTATTGCAATTAATAGGGCTACTAAGTTCGCATCTCTTCTTTTGCAAAGCGAAAAGTCATATCGAGCTGAAGTTACATTAGGCATTCAGACCGATACTGATGATGCTGAGGGTGAAGTCATATCTTTTAAAGAAGTAAATTTAAATGAGTCTGAAGCTGAAGAAGCCCTATTAACATTTTTAGGTGATAGCGATCAATTGCCACCAAACTATTCAGCCCTTAAGCACAAAGGGAAGCCTATGTATAAATATGCAAGAGATGGAATTAAGGTTGAGAAAGCAGCAAGAAAAATATTAATTCAGAATATACAAAATATTGAAATAAATTTACCTAGAGTTTCATTTGATATTAAATGCTCTAAAGGTACCTATATTAGATCTATTGCAAGAGATTTAGGATTTAAGCTTGGTTGTGGAGCCCATTTATCAAAATTAATTAGAACAAGTCAGGAAAAATTTATGCTTTCTGACGCTTGCTCAATAGATGAAACTGGCTTAGAAAAATTAATATCATTAGAAGATGCTTTTCAAGATTTAGACTTTGTTCAATTGAATGAAACAGATAGCGCAGTATTTCTTCATGGTAGACCCATAGAAACAGACTTTGACCACACTCATTTATTAAGAGTGTATGATGCTGAAAATCAATTTATTGCAATTGGAAAAAATACAAGCATGGGCTTCAAACATGAATACCTTGTTTAATAAGTAAATAAGTAATAAGCTACACCATCTTAAACTTTAGATATGCGAGGTTTAAGAGGATTTTTGTTGCATATCCAAGGAGAAAATAAGCATGGCTTTATTAAAAGAAGAAAAGAATAAAATTGTTAAAGAGTTTCAGAATAGCGACACTGATACTGGCTCACCGGAAGTGCAAATAGCTCTTCTAACCGAAAATATAAATAAATTACAATCTCATTTTAAAATTCATAAAAAAGACCATCATTCAAGAACAGGTCTTATTAGAATGGTTAACCTAAGAAGAAAGCTTTTAGCTTATCTAAAAAGAAAAAATCCAGAAAGCTATCAAGACATCATTAAATCTCTTAAATTAAGAGGATAAACAAGGAAAATCGTGGAAGAAAATAAATTAAATACCCAATCCGTAGAATTCGAATACGGAAATAAAACTGTAAAGATTGAAACTGGCAAAATTGCAAGACAGGCTACATCAAGCATTATCGTTACTATAGATAACTTAGTTGTTTTAACAACTATGGTGGCAAGAAAGGAGGCAGATCCAAAGAAAGATTTCTTTCCGTTGGCTGTCTTCTACCAAGAAAAATTTTATGCTGCTGGAAAAATACCAGGTGGATATTTTAAGAGGGAAGCCAGACCCACTGAGCAGGAGACGCTAACTTCAAGGCTTATTGATAGGCCTATAAGGCCGCTGTTTCCAGAAGATTTTAAAAATGAAATACAAATTTTCTGTACAGTCTTATCGTCAGATAAAAATATTAATCCTGATATAGCTTCCTTAATTGGGGCCTCTGCAGCACTCTCAATTTCAGGAGTTCCATTCCAAGGCCCTCTAGGAGCTGCAAGAGTTGGTTTCATTGATAGTAATTATGTTTTAAACCCTTCTCCTGAAGAGCTTGAAAATTCTATGTTAGATATGGTTGTTGCAGGAACTGAAGATGCTGTATTGATGGTGGAATCCGAAGCAAATGAGTTGAGCGAAGATCTTATGTTAGGTTCAGTTCTTTATGGCCATCAAGAGATGCAAAAAGTTATTAAAGCTTGCTCAGACTTAAGAGCTAAAGTGAATCCTACTCCATGGGAGTATTCTGAGGATGAGTTAACTGCTGAATTTAAAATTAAGATTACTGAATCTTTCACTGACGAAATTGCTAGCGCGTTTAAGATTGCTGATAAATCTGATAGGGGAGATGCAATTAATAATGTTAGAGAGAAGATTAATGAAGCCCACGAGGAACTTGATGAAATAGAAAGAGGCAAATTAATGAATGCTTTTAAATTAGTTGAAAAAGACGTGGTAAGAAAAAGTATTTTATCTAATGAGCCTAGGATTGATGGGAGAGATTTAGATACTGTGAGGCCAATTTATGTTGAAACAGATGTTCTGCCAAGCGTTCATGGTTCTTCTTTGTTTACTCGTGGTGAAACTCAAGCTCTTGTTGCAGCAACGCTTGGTTCTACAAGAGACGCCCAAAGGATTGAAGGATTGAATGGAGAGCAATCAAATACATTCATGCTGCATTATAATTTTCCAGCATACAGTGTAGGTGAGATTGGTATGCCGCTTGGACCAAAACGAAGAGAGATTGGCCATGGTAACTTAGCAAAAAGAGCTATTAAGGCTGTTCTTCCAGATTCTGAAGAATTTGGCTACACCCTAAGAGTTGTTTCGGAAATTACTGAATCTAATGGCTCTAGCTCTATGGCTTCTGTATGTGGAACCTCTCTTTCATTGATGGATGCAGGTGTACCCATTACAAATCCAGTTGCCGGAATAGCAATGGGACTTATTAAGGAAGAAAATGATTTTGCTGTTTTAACAGATATTCTTGGTGATGAAGATCACCTGGGTGATATGGACTTTAAAGTTGCTGGAACTAAAGATGGCGTTACTGCATTGCAAATGGATATAAAAGTTCAAGGGATTACAGCTGAAATTATGGAGTCTGCTTTAGAAAAAGCAAAAAATGCAAGGATGCATATTTTAGAAAAAATGAATGAAGTAATTTCTGCTCCGAAAGAATTGTCTGATAATACCCCAGCGATGAAAAAGATTACAGTGCACCAAGATAAGATAAAAGAGATTATTGGTAAAGGTGGAGCTGTTATCAAGGGTATGCAAGCTGAGACAGGAGCATCTGTAGATGTAAATGATGATGGTGTGGTAACTATATTTGGCGAAACACAATCAATTATGAAAGCGGCGCTTGAAATCATCGAAGGTATAATAGAAGATCCTGAGCTAGATAAAGTTTATGAAGGAAAGGTTGTCAAAATTGTAGATTTTGGTGCTTTTGTAAATATTTTGCCTGGTAAGGATGGGTTACTTCATGTTTCCGAGATTTCCTCTGAGAGGGTGGAGAATGTTTCTGATGTTCTTAGCGAAGGTGATGTTATTAAGGTCAAATTAATTGGATTTGATCGCGGAAAAATGAAATTATCTAAAAAAGTTTTAGAGCAGTAACAACTACAAAATAAACAATATTTATATTATATAAGTACTAATATTTATATTGAAGATAGATAAATCAACTAAATGTCAAATTTAGAGTGTTTTTTCTTACGTTTTTCTTGTTCACTATTTATTTTTATGTTCTGATAGACATAACTAACCATGCAAACCATAGGGGGAAATTATGGATAATGCATTTAGAATGTTAAGCGACCTAGTTAGTAATCTAACTAGTGTAATCGTTGGTATCTTAGGACTTGGTATCGTTGGAAGCCTTGCTTTTGGTGATATGATGGGACTAGACGTAATTGGAAACATTACTTCTTTAGTTGAATCCTTAGCTTCTGGCGGTGTTGTAGGACTACTTGTACTAGCAGTTCTATACAGCTTAGTTAACAGATAAGCATTGCTTAATCTACGTTAGAAAGGGTCATTAGGCCCTTTCTAACCTTTTTATAAAAATGAATCTTAATAACTCTCTTATCAAACTCACTTCTTTTTTTAATAAGTTATTAAAATTATTGTTGCCCTTAGTAGCAGTCTCGCTATTGCTGGGTATTATTTTTGGTCCTACCACTCCATTCGTTGGAGATGTTTACAAAAATGTTGCAGATATCTTAAACATGCTTGGTAAAGATGCATTGTTGGTATTGGTATCTTTAATAATAATTTTGATATTTTTTAATAAAGAATAGTAAAGCAGAGTATCAATTCCCAGATAAATTAAAGTATCTGACCGTTTCTTATTTTTCTTAACATTAATTGCTGATGGTGGCTATGGGTGGAATTGAACCACCGACCCCAGCGTTATGAGTGCTGTGCTCTAACCATCTGAGCTACATAGCCAAGTGGTGAAATGATAAAGAACTTGATTTAGAAGTCAAACATTAAATTTAAAGTGAATTACATCCCCATCCATGACCAAATAATCCTTTCCTTCAAGTCTTAATTTGCCTTCTCGCTTGGCACCAGACTCTCCATTACAGACAATAAAGTCTTCATATGAAATGACTTCAGCCTTGATAAAGCCTCTCTCAAAATCAGTGTGAATAACACCAGCTGCTTGAGGTGCTAAGGAGTTCTTGCAAATTGTCCAAGCCCTAGATTCTTTTGGTCCAGACGTGAAAAATGTTTCAAGATTAAGTAGCTTGTAGCCCGCAAGGATAATTTTATTTAGCACAGGCTCATCCATTCCAAGTAACTCTAGATATTCTGATTGTTCTTCTTCCTCTAGGGCGGCTAGTTCATGCTCAACCTTAATAATAGCTGGAATTATATTCATGCCATTGCTTTTTGCATAAGCCTCTAGGTCATCGAGACTATTTTTTGAATCGTCATCAGATAAATTTGCGACCAAGACCATTGGTTTAGTTGATAGCAAGTTCATACTCTCAATAAATTTTATTTCTTCAATATCAAAATTATCAAGTTTTGGTAGATTTCCATTTTCCATAAGCATTCTTAAAGACTGAATAATTTCTTTATGTTTCTTTGCATCTCCATCTCCTGACCTAATAAGTTTCTCCAACTTTTGCTCTCTTTTTTCTAGAACTTCAAGATCGGCAAAAATCAATTCAAGATTAATGGTCTCAACATCTTTTAGTGGGTTAATTGTGCCATCTACATGTACAACATTCTCGTCATCAAAGCACCTAACTACATGAAGCAGGGCATTCATTTCTCTAATATTAGATAGAAATGCGTTTCCTAAGCCTTCGCCTTTAGAAGCTCCTTTTACAAGTCCAGCGATATCTACAAAGCTCATTGTTGTAGGAATTACTTTTTCAGAATTTACAATATTATTAATGCTATCTAGTCTTTTATCAGGAACATTTACTATTCCAAGGTTTGGCTCAATTGTGCAAAATGGAAAATTTTCAGCTGGAATAGAGGATTTTGTGATCGCGTTAAATAAGGTTGATTTTCCTACGTTAGGCAAGCCCAAAATACCACATTTAAATCCCATCTTTATTCAGTATGCAGTTTTAGTTGAGCATTCTGCATATCATTCTTGCTTAATAGCTCAATAATATTATTAAATTTATAAAAGCTTTGTAGTATTGAATCTTTTTCCACTGGTTTAAATTTACTTAAAACCCAGTTTGTTACATCTACTTTATTTCCTGGATGTCCAATCCCCACTCTGAGTCTAATGAATGATTTTCCAGTATGCGAGATAATACTTCTCAATCCATTATGACCGCCATGACCCCCTCCTATTTTTAACTTGAGACTGCCAATGGGAAGGTCTAAGTCATCATGAATAACTATTACTTGTTCGAGCTTGAAATTATTTTTTTTTAAAATTTTGTTAATTGAATGACCTGATTCATTAACATATTGATTAGGGTATCCCCAAAGAATTTTTTCATCAGAAGATGTAGCAACAGTAGATTCAATTTTTTTCTTTGATTGAAGTTCTAGATGGTATTCAGTTGCAATACTTTTTACCCAATCTTTGCCAATATTATGCCGGGTTCCATCATATTTTGTGCCAGGATTGCCTAGGCCAATAATGCAGATATTAGGCACAGATATTATGAACCTTAATCACTTGATTCTGCTTCTTCACCAGCCTCATCACCAGAAGTATCTTGTTCATCAGATGATTCTTCTCCTTCAGCAACTTCTCCTTCTTCACCTTCAGGTATAATTTCTGGCTCTTCCTCTTCTGCTCTAGGAGGATTGACTGAAACAATCATTTGATCATTCTCTTCATCAAATCCTGGGATTTCAGCTCCTTCAGGTAATGCGATTTCTGATAATCTAATTGCTTCATTAAGCTTTAAGTTTGTAATGTCAACCTCAATTGCCTCTGGAATATCTCCGGCTAAACAAGCAATTTCTATTTCTGAGATTGCCTTAGCAAGGACACCGCCATCCGTTTTAACACCTTCACATTCCTCTTCACCATTAAATCTAAAAGGAACGACAACCTTAAGTTTTGTTTTTCTAGAAACTCTCTGGAAATCAGCATGTAGAAACTTACCCTTGACTGGCTCTCTTTGGAGCTCTTTAAGGACCACTTTTTCTTCATTTCCTTCTAGTAAAATTTTAAGAACCTGAGTGTAAAAAAGTTCGTTTTCAGAAGCTTTTGTTAGTTCATTAAGCTTTAATTTTATATTTTTTGATTCTTCTTCGTTTCCATAGATAATTGCTGGAACCATTGAATCTTCCCGTCTAATTTCTCGAGTTTTATTTGTTCCAGTTCTAACTCTTAGATCCGCATTTAAAATAATTTCGTTTGACATATGTCGTACCTTCTAACTTAATTTTTACAAAAATAGAGCGCTTAGCGACTCTTCATTGTTTAATCTTCTGATGCACTCTGCAATAGTAGGGGCAAGAGAAATGACGCGTATTTTA
>Ga0208410_1002007_pt1 | contig 9962 bp, 13 predicted proteins | sample ETN02SmetaG_3_FD_185787 | JGI IMG/M metagenome (GOLD analysis project Ga0208410, IMG submission 185787) | Marine microbial and viral communities from oxygen minimum zone, Eastern Pacific Ocean - ETNP2014F10-02SV257 (SPAdes) (version 2) | ecosystem: Environmental > Aquatic > Marine > Oceanic ... | reverse complement strand
TCACCATGTTCGAAAAATTCACCGTACCCGAGGAAATCAGAGACTCTGCCGTCGTTCAATATTCTATTGGAAAATTGAATGAGCGCCTCTCCTCGCTCGAACTTCGGATTAAAGAGGCATGGCTCGATACACTCGAGGACGTCGCCGCCGAAGTTCAAGACAATATCGATGGCGTCACACCCGAACTGGAACGAAGATCTGAGAGAATGGCCCGCGAATTATTTCCCATACCCCAAAACACCTGTGTTCGTCAATGGTTCGAGGATAATGATCGAGACTTTTCTGAGATGACCAAATCACTCATCCCCTTTGAGCAATCCCTTCGCACCAGGGTTCGAAATGGTCTCATTAAGATGTCTGATGATATCGGTCTCGACTTGGAAAACTATAATTAAATAGAAAGGAATTTATCTCGACCTTTCTCCATGAGCGCTTCTTGTCGTTTTAACGCTTCTTTTACCTTTAACATTTGATTATCTCTCTTTTTATCCTCGATCGTCATAGATCCTAAAATATTTTGTAAATTTTCATATATCATCACATTAAAATCTTTATTTATATTTTCGTCGTTAAATATTACATCGTGGTACGAGTGATGTAAAATATCCCGCATTATAGTCCTTTTTACCCTATCCTTTTCATCTACTATCTCGACGGTTAAGTAAAACGCACGCGAATATGGGTCTAACTGAACTGTAGACGCAGCTAAGCATTTTGGGAGTACTAAATACTGTAGATTTGAACTCGAAGTGATCGAATTTCTGTTAAAATGTTTTAATATACGACTATCATCTCGAACATTTTCGACGTACCCATGTCGATATAACACCGGTGGAATCGTGTATGATTGTGTCTCGGGTGTTGTTTTACTGACATCGAGTTCTACCCCATTTCCTAAAATAGTCAGACCGAGACCGTTGATACTCGTCGCGATCGTTTTCACAGATACTCTGACGTGATATTGGGAGAAATTTACAAAGATGACATTATTCGGAGATGAATATTTCATTTTTGATGTTCTTGTTCTCTTCAGCAGAGTACACGATCCTAGATCTAATTGATATGGAACATCGTAGAAAGGTATTAAGTTTGTTAAACATCTCTGTAAACCACCGTTATATTGTTTTTTACAAACCTTTTTATCTTTCCTTCGAATCGTAGTTTCAGTCGACGCGTGGTATTGTTTTAGGAATTCCTGTAGTGTAGGATCAATTGGTTTATACCACGATGGTAAATTTACATCGTTGGAAGTCCACACCCTGAAACAGCCCATCTTAATTATTAAATATATTTTAATAGTAAATGCTACTTGTAATTTCCGTGTGTCTATTAGGAATTATGATAGCAACTGTGGTATACATAATGTGTACTATGTCTTAAAATTATTTCAAAATATATAATAGCATGGATAATCTCAGGAATTTAATGCAATTAATTGATAAAAATTCTGGGGAGATTCCCGAGGGTGATTATCTCGAGATGGCGAATATACTAAAAACACTTTATACAAAAGTTGAAAGACGTAGCGTACCTGGTTTGTATAATTACAATTCCGATATCATCGACGCGTCTGCGGAGCCGCTCGAAGATGCTGTGTGGATATGCGAAAGATACATAGACAAAGCGATAACTACTGAATTACATTTTTGTGGTTCACAATTAGATTATCTAGATAGACAAATTAAAAAATTAACCCCATTGAGACGAACCACATGGAACTTAAAATGCCACGCTGTTCTCGAGTACTGTCGTCAAAATGGTGTGATCCTGTATAAAGGATATCGACCCGGTCCGGAGTTTGAAGAGAATCTAAAGCTTCGGGGTGTGACGAATGATCATAACTCATTTATGTATGATTTAGTAAAAAAATACATGTTTTATGAGAATCAATTTAGGCGTAAAACTAAAAATGCGATGATAACAAGGATGCGGTCGATTGAATTTTATATGAATAAATTACACGAATACTAGATTATTTCCATGTATAGGATGATTCTATCTTCATTTGATAAATTTTCAGCCCAGTGCGGCTGTCGCGCGTCTAGAATAATGTGTCTACCATCTTTCTCAACGAAATCACCCGACGTGGAATGGTGTAATAGACACTTACCCTCTGGAACTTTAATACCGAGATGATATGTAAATTTGTACTTCGGACCTACATCATCGGTGTGTGATTTGAGTCTGACTCCACCTTTCATGAGGCTGAATCCGGCGACCTGAATTCGTCCAATGTCGGATAACATCTTATACGTTTTTGGACAATTTGCGCAATTTCCAACGACAGGTTTTTCGTCCCAAATCAATGGCCAACTGATCCAGTCATCGGGCACATGATTTTGACCCCCCTTCAACCATCCACATCGTCCACTTGAATATAGATCAACCACCTTTTTCAAATGTTCCGATCCGACCCATTGACCTTCCTTCCGAGGTTCATCCATTATAAAATTATTAGGGAGTGAATCGACTTCGTCCCTAATAATTTTTGTAAAATTTTTTAAATCTTTGAGCTCCATTTTTTATTACAACGTGTCTAATCTTTAACATAAGATGGGTATTTTACCATAGGCGCGTACGCGCCTTGAGCGAACAAAACAGATGTTGTACCCCCGACGACAATCAGGGTTAGAAACCAACCAATGACCGTTTTACCCAGTATTTTATAATTTATACCACCCGTTCCTTCTAGTAGCGCGACACCCGTTGTCGCACCGACCTGACAATGTGTGGTTGAGAGCGGCCATCCGAGTCTGCTTCCTAAGATGATGACAGTGGCAGACGCGAGTTCGATGCACACACCTCGACTCGCTGTAATTTTTCCAATCTTTGTTCCTAGAACATGAAGGATTTTATAACCATACGTTGCCAAACCTAATACAATGCCAGAAGCTCCCAGAGATAAAACCCAATACGCATCGTTCCCTAAATCATTTTTCTTCGACGAGACTTCACCCGATTTATAGATCGCCCAGATGGTCCCAAAAGGTGCGATTGAATTTGCGACATCGTTCGCACCGTGTGCGAATGCTCCACAACACGCCGTCAGAATTTGCATGTATCGCATGGAAATCTCGGTTCGTTCATCGAATTGCTCGGCGTTCGCGTGGATTCGTTTTATCGTGTCATCTTGATTGATTATATCCATTCTGTTATAATTGAGGGAATAAACGATATGATCATATATTTTACCAAGGATACCCCTATTAGTTTTTGGAATGTCTGGTTGAATCTCACAGACAGACTCGACGCGATGTATCGCATCGTTTTCCTCTTCAAATATTCTTTGTGAATTTTTGAGTATGTATGGACATACCGTGAAGTATGATAAAATTGCAAGCCCCCCACCAATACCGAACGCATACGCGAACGCGATTCCGATCGGTGTGTCAGCGAGGTTTAAATATGTAGCACCCTTGTAAACTATGAAGAATATATTGATACACACGGTTGTTCCTAAAATGAGAGGGAACGCCCACCTTGTTTTTTCAAACGACGTTGGTGAACGAAGTACAGCTGTACGAAGAGCGTAGAAAAATGCGGACGCGAATACGGCGGAAATTAGCGGTGATAAAACCCATGAGAATACGATACTAGAAACACCATCGAAAAATGGGAACATATCCGTGCTTTTATTCCATTTAACACATGAGGTGCCACGCGCCGTCATCGCCATGCCTATCATGCCACCGATACAACTGTGGGTCGTACTCACCGGCATTTCGAGATGAGATGCCAGTATCAACCAGATTGATACCGCAAACAACACACATTGACAACCATACATGAGAATGGCTGGATCATCTTCAAAGCATGCATAATCAGCTATACCTTTCCTTACCGTGTCAGTGACATGACTCCCCATGAGTAAAGCGCCTGAAAATTCAAAAATTGATGCGAGACCGACCGCATGTTTAATGCTCAATGCGCCTGAACCCACAGATGTCGCAAATGCGTTTGCCACGTCATTCGCACCGATACCGTAAGACGCCACAAACGCAAACACACCACCCAAACCAACAATCCATTCGAATGAAGATAAGTCCATTGACATTGTTGGGGAAAAAATATTTTTAAATTAATCGTATCCCTGTAAATCAAAATTAAAGAAATGTGTCATGTATATATATAAAAATGTATAACGTCGTTCCCGGTCATACTGGAACAGTTATTGGTGACCCATCAGACATGATCCAACGAGCTAAAATACACAAAGTCGTACCCGGTCATACCGGTACAGTTGTTGGTGATCAAACGGATATGATTCGGAGAACGATCGAATCGACGAAACCAAAACTTATTAGGAAAACCACATGGAACCCACATGCAATGAGCAAAGTGACACGTTTATATAGGGAAGACAATGGAGAGCCATTTAATTTTTTACAATGGAAACATGAATATAAAATTTGACTTAAAAAATAGAACCATTGTCTTGATAAGATAACATGGAGGATCTTAAAGATGCTATGCGACTGATTGATTCAAATTCAAAATCTATCCCCGAAGGTGATTATCTAAAAATATGCAGAAAATTGAAAGACGCGTACGATGATATAGAAGAGACTAAAAATTCTAGTTCGGAACACCCATACTTTGGTTTCGATGGACGTGTTTTTCCAGAAACCGTCGATCTCGGTGATATAAATCTGTCCGACGCTGCGCTCATACACCTCGATAATTCATTTGGTCGAGACATGTGCCTTATGGAAATGCAAATGAAACAGGCTGAAATACGGGTAATAAAAAAATTAATCAAAAAAAACCATGAGGTTCATCGCATAACTGAGCGCTGGCGAAACGAAGCTGTGTTTATATTTTGTAAAATACATGGAATCACACTAGAAACTTATACACCGTATGAATACACTATGAGAATTACAAACGCACCACCCGTGAACGATATGATCTCCGATTATATATCCGCTATTAACACATATAGACTGCACGTCCGAAACGATTTGCAAAATAGACGCACGGGTCTCGAACAAGATGTCTCGTGGATTACTGGTGAATTTAGTCAAATCGAAATGGATCTCTTCCACACACTCGTGGACTAAATAAAAAATATAGCTAAATTTTAAATGATAAATACATTGACTCTCAGAACACCCATGACAAAAATTCGAACGCCCCATCGACAGAGACGACGCGTTGTCACTCGAGCTAAACGCGAAGAAATCCCACCCGCTAAAATGATCGAAGCCGTCTCGGGAAAATCAGCCATATACGGTGTGATTCTAGGAACCGCGAATTGGGTCGCAGGTGATATCAACCCACTCCAGCAATTACATTACGCAGAATTTATAGGTTTGGCTGTGTTTTGTTCCACTTTATCAGCGATATCTGTGGATAAATCGGTTGAACGATGTCAAAATACCAGGGAATTTGAAGAGATGACATACCTTAAATCTGGACGGGTCGCCATGATGATTTTCGCCACGACCATACTAGGTTGTTCGTTATAAAAATCTAACGATATACTAGATGGCGGTCGATATTGGACGAGAAGGTTGTATCGCGAATCCAAGCGATGATCGTTGCGCCTGTCACAATCTAATGACAAAAGACTGTAACATGGCAGAAAACTCGAGTCTCCCGGGGTGTTCACAGGCACTTGAATGGGAAAATAGTTTGATCGGCGCTCTCCCAATTTCTGAAGCACATGATAGTCAGGTTGGATTGGTGAAGCGTAGCATTAAAGATATTTATCATTGCGCACCTGGTGTGTGTAATCCAGAGGATGAATATATACCCCAATCGAAAAAGGATAAGGACGGCATCGGTGCGTGTAATTTTAAAATAAATATTTGCAAAGCTGACCTGGCAATAAGGGGTGACTCTGTTAACATTGATAATTTCATGGATTGTGAAATTAATGAAAATCGAGTTTTGAATGTCAAAGCCATCATGAGCTCCACAGGTAATGAACACTTAAACATAAGAACAGCTGAACATGCGGGTGGACTGGCGTATGCGAATCGTCAATTACAGAACGAGGAATACAAGGCGTATTTTGACAGGGAGGCGTTAAGACGCGAAGAACAAAGAATACGGAGGGCTGCGTTTGAAAAAGATATTTTGGATGAATCACAGCGTCGAAGCGAAGCGAGAGCGGACGCGCAATCCGAGCAGTACGCAAAATTTTACCTATTGGCATTATGTATTGTAGTGTTCGCTATAATCTTAATTTTAAATATTATGTAATTATAGGATGGTTCTCATGCCCATGTCCGATTCGGACGAGACTCCAGAAAAATTTTGTGAAGAGAATCGAACCGCATCTGGGTGCGAACCCGTTGGTTTAGATTTTTGTACGGATGATGCGAATAGAACAGACCATAGATGTTCATGCTACAATGTTGTTTATGGGTTTTGCGAAGATCAACCAGAGATTCCTGGATGTAAAGAGGGGATCGAGTATGTGAATGAAAGTTTGAGCTATATCCCACCAACCCCGGGCAAGCCACACAAATCCCATGCAAAGCTGGAATACATGCGCCGCCTCCATTGCCCAGGAAATGTGTGTGTTGGTTATAACAAACCAAAACCGGCTGAACTGGCGGATTTATATTTGAGTGCCCCGTGTTCGTTCAATCTTAACATGTGTGTTCAGAATACCCAGATTGATTCGGCAGTCGGAGAAACTAAATCTCTTACCGTCTGTGAGATTAATGAAAATTTTCTCGGGACGGATCCATGGGAGTGGGAAGTTGACGAAGATGAGCTTGAGTACCAAGACCGATTACATTGGAAAGAAACGACACGAGTTGACGAACAACGTCAAGATGATTTAGATGCTCGTAGATTAGCTGTTGAAAAGGCTAAACAAGATAGGGAACTTAAAACGATGGCAGCCATGGGCGCGGGGACGATTTCAATTTTCTGTGTTTTAGTACTCGCCGTTATGTTATAATAAATATTTTTTATCAATAATTAAAATTGATAAAAATTATATATGATTATATTAAATGTCGTCTAACACTTACATGAATGAACGTATTAAGAAAATGTCTAATCTTTCCATAAATCAACTCCTTACGAATATAAATAATGGGTTCACTGAATTTTGGAATCAATATAATTCTAAGAACAACAGCCCGAGATCTGCTACTAAGAAGGCTAATTCTTCGTATAAACCTTCACCGCGCACCCGAGCCGAATCCATCGCTCGCTGGAAAGAAAAACGTAAAAGTCAAACGTTCGACAAGGTTATTCGGTATCCTTCTCGCCAAAGAAACGCACTTGTTCGAGCGCGCCGCGATGGTAAATTTGTCAAGACTCGAACCGCGAAGAAAGTGCCGAACGCATCGTCCCGCGCACAGACCCCAAATACTAATAAGTCTCCAGGTAGTAAAAAAATATAATACTATTGTAGATGCCTACGTTACATGTTAAAAATGGCAATTCTTTCAATAAAGTGGGTTACATGAACGGTGTCACAATTCTATATGTTTACGAAGGAGCGAGACTAAGAGAATTCCCAACCGAAGAAATGGTTAACAGTAAGACACTTCACACCGTTTATTTGCGACGGGGCGCAATTATTGATAAATTTCACGTCGAGCGCTTTAAAAAATTAAAATTGTCAACGTTGCTCATAGACATCGACTGGACTCGGGTAATACTCTCAAGTGTCGTCAATAATATATCTTCGAATACATCACAGATTGTTCATCTTTCGGACATATCATCTCTTAAAACACTGATAATAAGAGGTTTCGGACTATCGCAAGCGAGCGCGACGGCGAGTTTTAATTTGCTCAAAAAAATTTCGGGTGCGGGGAACCTGGAATGGTTAGAATTAACAGACGTATCAATAAAAAAATTCCCGGAAGAATTTTTTAACTTCCCAAAATTGATTCACCTGAATATTTCTGATAATCTCATAGACGATCCAAATCAATTGAAAAATATTTATAAACTGGGGAATCTCCGGAAGTTAGACCTATCTTTTAACGTCCAATTGAAGACATTACCGGGTAGTATCACTGAACTGAAAAAACTTCAGTATATTTGGATGATTGGGAACCCGCGATTGGAATCTTTACCAAACAATATTGGAAACATGAACGCGTTACGCGATATCCGCGTGAGTCATCGGAAGAGGATAAACATTCCCGAGAGTATATTAAAATTGAATCAAGCCACCGTTATTATAAACAACATAGAAGGAAGTAAACAACATTTGGGAACCCGGAATTATTTTAACCGATGGAAAATAGTGCCGCGCGTTCCAATTCCATATACAAACCAAAGAATACCAAATAATGGCGCGTCTAATTCTATTGCGTTTGTAAACTTCAAAACCGGTAACAAAGCCATGAAAATTAAAAATAGTAACCGATCGGCGACGTATATGACTGTGAATACTTTCAATCAACTTTCGAATGTGAATACCAGAAACGGTCGACAACATATATACAAACGCGCCAACAATGTGCGAAATATTTATGACGTATACAATCTCCATGGAAACACGAATGTATTTATAAACCCCATGACGACGAAGGTTGTCAAACGACGGGACATCGAATTCGTTAAATTTACATAAAATTACCGCTATTTTTTATCAATAATTAAAATTGATAAAAATTATGATTTTGCGTAGGTATGCCCCGAACCCTATATACTTTAGGCTTGATTTGTGATTAAACATTTCCAATATCCCTGTACCCTGTTATATGTTTATTCATCGCTTTTATCTATTTCATCCACCGTAAATTTTGGGGGCAATACATTTATAGGTGGCGCGTTGACCAAGGTCATCACGTATGTATTTTTAGTGTCGGTCGGTGTCACGCTGACGATTCGACATTTTTCTACCGCGATTGCATTTTGTGGGATTGTTATTATGGGTGTACATAGGAGCGAATACATGATATAACGTAATTTTAATTATTATAAAAACTGCTTGGTAATTTTAAATGTTTAGCAAACGACACGCCGCGGTCCGATATTGAGAAGCCCCAAATTTTCATCGTTTTGAGTTCTTCCATTTACGATGTATTCATCAATCTTACGAGCGATTCCACATCCAATTCCAGGGAGTTTTCGGGGACCCTTAGAAATTTCAGTTCCATTGGTGACTTCAAACTTTGCTTTTCGAACAGAATCAGCTGCTTTTTCGTAAGCTTTAGTCTTATGAATACAATCTTGCTTTTGTGCGAGATTTTCCAATTCATCGGAAATATTTTCGTTCGTTACGAAGGTCTTGACGGTATTGATTTTACCGGTTTCGATAAATTCATTTATTTTTCGAATAATACTCGGACCAATGCCGCGCAGATGAGAAATTTGTTCACCCTTGGTTAACTTGAAGTCGAGATTGTGAATGATATCGGCTGCTCGCTGATAAACATTTCTCTTGAATTCGTTTTCTTCATTTTCGGCGATGGTATCGAATGCTTTTGTGAGAGACAAATTGTGACTGACGAAATAGTCATCATTGGATTCCGAACCGGGGTCGTATTCGATCGGTTCAGATTCAGATTCGGATTCGTTTTCAGATTCAGATTCAGATTCAGATTCGGATTCGTATTCAGATTCGGATTCAGTTCCATACGCTGAATCGTCACTGACCGATTCGTTATCATATTCATCACAGGACGCGATAGATTCTTCGTCACTCACGATTGCATATTTCAACATGTTATCGTATTCGAGCAAAGCCTTCTCTTCTTCACATTGTTGAAGGCGTTTCCTGAGAGCGGTGTTATCCTTTTCAAGGTTGGAAATATAGGTAGCAATGGATTGAGCACTGAAAGTCATGTTTGAGAACTGTATGACTTTTGGTAATGTCTGGTCTGACTTAGGTCTTCGATTTATCATAATTGTTCGGTTATGGCATGGTAAGTAATCATGAATAAAATATCAATTAATATAAATGGGTAAAGCTGTAAAGCTAATTGTCGTCCTAATTATATTAATAGCCCTAGGGGTCGCAGCTAAGGTTGCGGTTG
>Ga0208410_1002006_pt1 | contig 9963 bp, 9 predicted proteins | sample ETN02SmetaG_3_FD_185787 | JGI IMG/M metagenome (GOLD analysis project Ga0208410, IMG submission 185787) | Marine microbial and viral communities from oxygen minimum zone, Eastern Pacific Ocean - ETNP2014F10-02SV257 (SPAdes) (version 2) | ecosystem: Environmental > Aquatic > Marine > Oceanic ... | reverse complement strand
GGCAATTCGAAGGAGGGCCGGGCTCGTGGTCTAGGGGTTATGACGTCGCCTTGACATGGCGAAGATCGCAGGTTCAATTCCTGCCGAGCCCACCAATAGTATCTATTCTATTAATTATATTATTCAAAGTTGTAAGACACCCTTAGACGGCCCTTGCCCTTGTTCTTCTTGCCAAGATACCTTACTCGAGGGATTTGTGAGGTGTTAGAAACGTGAGTACCCGCACAAGGGCATAGATCAATTCCTTCTACTTCCACGACCCTTAGATGTGTAATGGACTTTGGAATCCTATGCATGAATTTTGTATGCCTCATTTTCTCGTGCCCCAAAATCTGCTCCCTATCCCATTCGTGAATGTTAACTGGAGTATTTGTCGAAAGTACGGAATTTACTGATTCAATTAGATCTTCTGGATTGAAAATATCCTTGTCCTCGAAGAGTAAGTCGACTCTAGATTGTTCGGCCCCGATTTGATTTCCTACAGTCTCGCATCCCCACAAATCTTCAGCTAATGCAGAGAAAATATGTTGCGCGGTATGCATCATTGTGTGGCCATTCCTTCTAATTACGTCAATTTCGCATGAAACTGCCTGTCCTGTACTGAACATCTCAATTTGATCTACGGGGTGCTGAATCATATCCCCTGGGAGGACCTCGTTCAATGTAGCAGAGCTCCCGTCTTCCAGTCTAATTAAGCCAGTATCTCCTGGCTGCCCGCCCCCTCTTGGATAGCAGTGTGTTTTTTCCAAAAGAAGTGAGTCGCCTTTAGTTGCGACTACTCTTGTTGTAAACGGTAGAGGGTCTGTGCCAGGATGCTGTTGCATGTGCAATTTTTCTTGAATAATATCACCCGAAAATACTGGTTATGCCCCCATCGAGGATGGCCTTGGATAAATTCTCACATTCATTTGTAAGAGACCTGTCTCCTTCCAATCTGCCGACATTCCCCCTAACCCAATCTGCAATTTTGGCCACGCCTATCCCTGGAGACTCTGCAATACCATCTAGAGCCTCTGTGGAGCAAACAAACTCATTTGCAAGAACCTGTGATAACAGAATTGATGATTGCAGAGCCCTGTATGTCCCAGTAGCACCCATAGAAACGTGGTCCTCCTTCCCCATACTGACGGGTACATTGCTTGTCGATACGGGGTTTGCTAGTAAATGAAGCTCTGCTATTACTGCAGCCGCAACATACTGAACAATCATTAGGCCGCTTTCTAATCCCTCATTTTTCGCCAAGAATGCCTCCTGTCCACTCCAATTCGGGTCCATTAACTGATTGATCCTCCGTTCAGAGATGCTCGCTAACTCATGGCAAGCTATAGCAATCGAGTCACTGGCTAATGATAGGTTCTGTCCATGGAAATTCCCGCCACTGATGATATCCGCACTACCATCTTCCTCAACGAATACCAACGGATTATCAGTGGCGCTGTTGATCTCAATCTCCAGTATCCTTCTAACCTCTCGCAGCATTTCGATTACAGGACCATGAACCTGGGGGGAACATCTGAAGCAGTATGCATCCTGAACACGATCACAATCGACATGGGATAGCATGATTTCTGATTTCGATATTAGTTCGGAAATTCGTGCTGCTGAAATTGACTGGCCGAACTGCGGCCTCGAGTCATGGATTCTCTTATCGAATGGTTTGTGAGAGCCCCTAATTGCCTCTAATGAGCAGGCAATTGATGCATCCGCTGCAAAGGAAAGAGTTTCCATATTGAGGACTGTGCACGTTAGATATGCACACATTTGACTAGTTCCATTAATCAGAGAAAGACCTTCCTTAGCCTGTAATTTGATAGGTCTCAAGTCTGCTTCAGACAATGCAACTGAGGCATCCGTGAGATGCCACTCACCACTCACGAATCTTTGGCATTCACCCTCTCCCATCATCCCCAGAGCCATATGAGACAGTGGGGCAAGATCCCCTGATGCTCCCAAGGAACCTATTCTAGGGACTATTGGGGCGATTCTCGAATTGACCATTGAAAGAATTAGTTCGACAACCTCTGGCCTTGCGCCTGATACTCCCCTTGCGAGAGAATTGGCTCTGATAATCATCATTAGAAGGACGGCCTCGGGATCCATCCTTTCACCAATTCCACAAGCATGGCTTCTCACCAGGTTCGCCTGAAGAGTCTCTAGTTCGTCTTTCTCGATACTCACAGATGACAATGCTCCGAATCCAGTATTGATGCCATAAACCACCTCGTCAGAATCTACTACATTCTCCACGGCATCACGTGAATGTTGCATAGTCTCCTTAGATGTGGCTGAAAGGTGGGCTGTTGCAATGCCCTTTGCAATTGCTAAGGCTGACTCAAGTGTCAGAGAATTACCATCAATAGCTATCTCTGCCATTGTACTGGCGAGTCTAGTAGGCCAAATAGAGTCATCGAGTGTCATCAAAGATGTTTTCCAGTATGTTTTCGTCGACTATTTCAGGGACTGTTACCATTAGTCTACTGTCTGACTCCATAGCCCTATTGATAGCGGAAATAGCACCGCTATTTCTTGCCCATGACCTGCGAGCAATTCCATTATTGACATCCCATGATATCATTGAGTCGATATTCTCCTGAGCCTTCGCGGACCCATCGATTACCAGCCCAAAACCACCGTTGACAACTTCGCCCCACCCTACTCCGCCCCCATTATGAAGACTGATCCATGTTGCACCTCTGAATGAGTCTCCCACGAAGTTATGTACGGCCATGTCAGCAGTAAACATAGAGCCATCGTAAATATTCGCAGTCTCCCTGAAAGGGCTATCAGTACCACCGACATCATGATGATCTCGTCCCAAAACGATCGGAGCAGAAATTAAGCCACTTGAAATGGCCTTGTTAAATTCGCTAGCAATGGTCCTTCTTCCTATTTCATCTGCGTATAATATCCGAGCTTTGCTACCAACTATGAGATCGTGATTTTCAGCCTCAGTAATCCATTTAATATTATCCAAGTACTGTTTTTTGACATCTGCAGAACAGTCTGCAGAGAGTTTCTCTAGAGAATCCCTGGCAATCTTATCTGTTGTTTTCATATCTTCATTAGTTCCAGAAGTGCAAACCCAGCGGAATGGCCCGAACCCATAGTCGAAGCACATTGGCCCCATGATGTCCTCAACATATGATGGATATCTGAATGAGCCATCGGCAGAAATCACGTCGGCTCCGGCACGGCTAGATTCGAGTAGGAATGCGTTTCCATAGTCCCAAAAACGAGTTCCCCTTTCAGTTAGGGAGTTGATCGCATTTACGTGCCTCCTTAGAGAGTTCTGGACGGAAATCCTGAATTCGTCCGGGTCTTTCTCTAGTAAATTCAAACCCTCCTCAAATGACATTCCGACGGGCATATAACCACCCAACCAAGGATTATGGAGACTAGTTTGATCACTAGCCAACTCGGGAGTGATCCCCCTTTCAGCGAGATACTCGAGCAAATCTACAATGTTTCCCAGATATCCTAGTGAGACGGCTTCCATTTCCGAAATAGCCTTCTCAGCGCGAGAACATAGCTCATCCAGGTCTTCATAAAGTTCCGATAGCCATCCTTGGGCGTGTCTTTTGTGTGCTGGAACCGGATCAATCTCTGCGATTAGGCAGACTGCCCCTGCAATTACTGCAGCCTTAGCTTGGGCCCCGGACATTCCCCCTAGGCCAGACGTAACATACAGAACTCCGCCGAGGCCTTGTTCAGAAGTTCTACCGAGGTATTTTCGTGCTGCATTCAATATAGTGATTGTAGTGCCGTGCACTATTCCTTGCGGGCCAATGTACATGTATGAGCCTGCAGTCATTTGACCGTATTGGGAAACCCCCAATGCACTCATTCGCTCGTAATGTTTCTGAGACGAGTAATTTGGTATTACCATCCCATTTGTTACTACTACCATGGGAGAATCGTTGCTCGAAGGGAACAAACCCAGGGGATGGCCAGAATACATCACTAATGTCTGATCTTCTCGCATTTTGCTAAGGTATTCCATAGTGATTAGGTACTGTGCCCAATTCTGAAATACCCCCCCGTTGCCCCCGTATGTGATTAATTCATGTGGATACTGGGCAACTTTGGGATCTAGATTATTCTGGATCATAAGCATAATTGAGGCTGCTTTCTCACTATTGCATCGATAATCTGATATCGGTCTTGCGTACATCTCGTAATCGGGTCTGAATCTATGCATGTATATGTGGCCGAGTCTGTCTAGTTCGTCAAGAAACTCAGTTGCAAGCACTTGATGCCATTCTTTGGGAAAATATCGCAGGGAGTTCTCGATGGCAAGTCGTCGTTCTTTGGAGTCCAATATTTGGGGTCTTTTTGGTGCGTGAGGTACGGAATTATCCATTTCTCTGAACGGCGGTAGTTCGTTTGGTATTCCTCCAAGGGAATAATCGGCGTTATCCATCACCAACCAAGCCTCTCGTTCACCTTCTGGGCAATCGCCTCAGCAGATTCAGATGATTTTTGAACAACTTTGTCAATTTTTGATGCGAGGCTATCTACGTCATCACCTTCGATAAAATCAAGGTTTATTCTAACGTTCATAGAAGCAATTTTTACAGCTGAAAGGGAGAGTTCCGAAGCCGATGCCAGATCAGTTAGAGCATTTGCGTTACATGAGACGCATAGTTCCTCGAGGCTATTCAGAAGTTCCATTGCACAAGACGCAGTGGCGAGTGGTGCCTTAGCGGCCCCCAAGGTGGCATCACGAATTGCTTGCTTTCTATCTGCCTTCTGTTGGTCGTTTTCTCTAGGGAGTCGATAGGCCGACATTACTGATTCGAAAGCCTCAGCGTCAATCTCTGCTAGACGCATTGCTTCCGCAAGGCCATTTTGGGATTCCGAAATCACAGATTTTGCCACTTCATGTCCCTCTGACCACTTTTCCTTACCATCAGTTAGTCGGGCAACCATCATTGCAAGTGAATGAGCATGAGCAAGTGATAGGGCAGCGACAGAACCGCCCCCGGGGGTGGGGTCAGAAGATCCAATAGAGCGGAGCACCTCATTATAGCCTTCGTTCATTCCTCAACCCCCCCATCAATGGCCCATTCGATAATACTAGATTTGGGGTCGAAGTCCCCCAATACGTCTAGCATCAATCCTGAAATTGCCTTTTCGACGACTGATTTTTCATCTATCACAGAATCCTCAGTATTGTAAAAATTACCTGCAGATACCATAGCATTCAATGGGACTAGTCCAACCAATTCTCCCGCAGTCACGTTTAGTCCAATTTTTTTCGCCTCAAGTCGTATAGCTTCTGTTACTTCGTGGAGGCCAGTAACATCGTAATCAAGCAGATTCATCGATACCTGGGCCGTCTCAGGGTCGTACATCCAACCCGCGGCCTGCAATGACTGAAACATTCCTGGTTTTCTGATGGCCTTTCCATCGTCTCCAATAATCTTCTCTCCATTTTCGTCCTTCAGTAATGCGCCACTAGTCCTAATTTTAGCGGCAATTGAGTTAGCCTTTGACTTCTCATCGGTGTCCAGATTTACGTTATAGGCGATTAATATGGGTCGGGCTCCACTAGCAGTCACTCCCACCCTCGGCTTGAATTCTGCTGGCCCATAATCCGGTTTCCACTCTGGTGAGGTGACCTTTTCTTCCATTCCCTCATACTGCCCCCTCCTAATATCAGGAAGTCTTTTTCTCTGTGGGGTTCTTGCCGCTTCGGCATATAGGTAAATGGGCAAATCAAGCTCATCAGAAACTGCTTGAGCATATCTCTCGGAAAGTGTGACACAATCCTCCATGGATATCCCCTTAATGGGTATGAATGGAACTACGTCCACCGCACCCATCCTAGCATGCTCCCCGGTATGTTCCCTCATGTCAATGAGATCGGTTGCAATCCTAGTACATTCGATTACGGTGCTGAGTACTTCCTCTGGTCCGCCCACCATTGTCACGACTGTTCTATTGAAGTCGTGACCCATATCGATATCGAGCAGTGAGACTCCTTTTGCATCCCTAATTGGACTTGTAATCTTGTCAATTAATTGCTTGTCCCTTCCTTCGCTAAAATTTGGTACGCACTCAACTAGGACCCGTGGCATGGACATTGGAAACGACTGCTCGTCAAGATATTTTGCTTATCCGTAGATTCCCTCGGAACTGGTTTCGTTGGAACCCTTCCTGTTATCCTCAACCTTCTTTATCGCGCTTATGAAGTCAGATCTCTTTACTGACTTTCGACCGCTAGATATTGCCGATATTCCCGCCTCTACGACGGCAGATTTGATTTCGGCACCGCTAAATCCTTCTGACATTGAGGCCAGTAATCTGCTATCCAAACCCTTGACCATTGGCATTGACCTGGTGTGAACGGTGAATATGGCTACCCTGGCATCCAAATCTGGAATGGGGATGTCAATGATCCTGTCAAACCTTCCTGGACGGAGAAGAGCCGGATCGAGCAATTCTGGACGATTAGTTGCGGCGATAACCTTGACGTTGTCAAGGCTCTCGAATCCATCCAATTCGGAAAGAAGTTGCATCAGGGTCCTCTGCACCTCACGGTCACCAGAAGTAGCAACATCGAGCCTCTTTGAACCAATGGAGTCGATTTCATCGATGAAGATTATCGAAGGTGCCTTCTCCCTTGCCATTTCGAACAATTCCCTCACCATTCTACCGCCCTCTCCAATATACTTCTGAGCCAGTTCAGCCCCCACCAGACCTAGGAATGATGCATTGGTGGAGTTTGCTACAGCCTTGGCCAGCATTGTCTTTCCAGTTCCAGGAGGACCGGTCAGGAGAACTCCTTTTGGTGGGTCGATTCCGAAATCGGAGAATGCCTGTGGATTATCGAAGGGTAGCTCTATGGCCTCTTTGAGCTCCTTGATTTGTTTTTCGAGACCACCTATTGACGAGTAGTCCACATCAGGGGAGTCGATTATCTCGGCATTGCTGACTAAGGGATCCCAAGAGTCGGAAAGAATCTCTACTACTGATAGAGTATCCTGATTTAGCGCGACCCTGGTGCCCGGTTTTATTTTTGTACTATCCAAACGGCGATTGATGGAAACAAGGAAAACTGTGCCATTGGAACTACGGACAACCGCCTGTTCGTTGACCTTGTCCTGGATGTAACCAATAATTAACGGAGGGGTTCGGATGTTGCTTAGCTCCTCTTCAAGCCTATTAGAGCGCTTCTTGAGTTGTGTGAGTTCGTTCTCCAGGAATAGCTTCTCTGTCAATAGCTGCTGAGCCTTATCGGAGAGCTCGCGGTAGTCCTTCGAAAGACGGTCTAGAGCGGCTTTGTGAGGGTCTGTGTTTTCGAGGGAATCGTTCCCACTAGGTTTCTCATTCGCCTCGGATGCCATGTTGTCCACACTAAACGGATGCTTATGACCTCTGCGAAGGACTATGATGCTCAATCGTATCGGCAATACATGGGTGCGTGCGAACTCTGTGGAGCCGAGGGAGTCAGCACCAAGAGGGCGAAGATTGCGAAACCAGTGGGACATGATTCGATACTAGAGTGCTGCAATAGATGCATCGATTCCATGGGACTTATTGTCGAGACAGTGGGGACTCCAACATACTCGCCCTCCACTGAGATTCAAAGCACTGTCTCGGGAAAAGGAATCACTGGAGTAGATATAATGACAAAAGATGTGTTGGAGCTTGCAAATGACTTCCATTCGCGAATTAGAAATGCTAGGGAGCATAGGGGACTTTCCCAAGAGGACCTTGCCAAACAGATGAATGAGAAGATAGCTGTCATTCAGAAGACTGAGAACGGCATCAGGCCGACTGACACCCTCCTGAATAAGTTCGCAAAGGCTCTAGACATCAAGCTATTCGTGGAATCGGTTTCCCATGCGCATACAATTGTAGCCTCGGATAACAACAGGCAGATGACCATCTCGGATGCGAAAAAATCACCAGAGTCCGAACCCAAGAAGAATAAGAATCAGAAGAAGAAGGGGAGAAGAATAGGAGTCTCCCGAACTGGTGCAAGATCTAGGAGATAGGTTCGTGGAAGAGGTCCCCCTCCATGTGATTCATCTCGATCAGGATGACCCACGAAAGTGCACTGCAAGGAAGATGCATGCCAGTGGCCTTGTAGAGTTACACGAATCGATATCAGGAGCACCCAAGAGGGGGTATATCCTTGATCCAAAATCATCAACAATACTCGGTCCCGAGGATCGTGATCTAATTTCCATGGGTGCGGCGATTGTGGTTCTGGACTGCTCATGGAAGAAAATTGAAGAATCACTGGAGGAAATCGCTGGAAGGACTATGCTCGAAGGGAGGATATTGCCAGCACTACTAGCCGCAAATCCAGTTTCCTGGGGGAAGGTTGGTAGGTTATCCTCAGTTGAAGCTATTGCCGCTTCCCTGGCAATACTAGGACATCGTGAGCAAGCATGCAGGGTCCTAGAGCCATTCCAATTTGGACAGCAATTCCTAGATTTGAACCGAGAGCCGCTAGAGGCATACACGATAGCCGAATCAAGAGATGATGTGATTGCAATGCAATCAGAATTCTTCACATTAGAAATGGGCACATAGGGTACCCATTGAGTGCTATACGACTCAGAGGGTGGTCAGAGGCCTCTCATCCCTCTACTCGGTAGATGAAACCAATCGATGAGAGCCCACCGATCCAGAGTCCCACACCCATGAACGATATCGGATTCTCGCCAATTATCTCTGAAAGCAGAGTACCTCCTATCCCAATCATGAGCATCATAACCAGGAAGAAACCCAAGTGAATGAAGCCCAGTATCCTTGGAACGGACCCTGCTCTTGCCAAGGCGGCACCCGAGATTCCCGAAAGTAGGAAGACAAGCGGCGAGAGCATGAACATGAAAGCCCCGACCATCAGCAAGTACCCTCTCAGGGGCAGGCCGGGTCCGGAATCCCCCCCTCCTGACCCTGCACCGGTATCGCCCTCGAAGTCAGCGAGGTCAAACTCCGACAGGGCCTGGACCAGTTCCCCCCAGCCCTCGATAATGTCCGCCCCTGTCGCATCCATACCATCGCCGAGGCTTGCGTAAGGCAGGAAGAGGCTTAGGACTATGGCAAACAAAGCTATGACCGAGGCCGTTTGGTTAGGCTTCTCGGACCCGGTAAAGGAGGCCTCCTTGACGAATATCTGGTTAGTCCCAGACCCCACTTGTCCTTCGAACGGGCTGCCCGGCTCTCCGATTCCCTCGGGCACGATAGGGATCTCGTCATCCGCCTTCCAGATTATTACGCAGGAGGCAATGCCAGTCAGCCCTCCAAGCAGTGTCAGGTAGAAGCTCCAGCTGAGATCGTTTCCGAGGTTGCTCAACGCCTCGTCCGAGAGCCCCCACCACACAACTGGTGCCAGGGTGTTAAACACAGCCGGACCCAAGCCGAACCGATAGTCTAGGGGTGCTTCTGGTATGCCGCCCCAGACTCCGTTTGAGGAACGGTAGACCATCACTATGGACAGCAGACCGGTGATGATCCCGAGTAGAAGGATTGCGATGGCGGCTATGCCCGCGTCCCTGAGTGCGGTCAAATCATCGCAAAGAGTGTCTCCTTCCCAACTCTGGTAATCTGACGAGCAGATGACCTCTACATCCTCGGAAAGTTTCTGTTCTGTAGGCTGCCATTCATCTGCCTCTGTCCAATATGTGGTAGTCAGAGAGGCGTGCATCCCGAAGTCGTCATTCGTAAACCAGTGCTTTGTTGTGATCCCTATTGCCCCCGAGGCCACGCATGCCAGCATCATGATTATTGCAAACTTCTTCTGATCGCTCCCTATTTCCACGATGGTTAATCTCTAATTGTTGTGAAGTAGTTTGCTACGGAACCCTCTGACCCCAGTAGCATTCAGAGGCACTAGGCAAGCACCCCTCTGAGCATAACCTACTCTCAATGGGTTCCTAGGTAAAACCCTCTGACCACAATGCGAGTCACAGATACCGACTGACTGCGATACCGCTCACACGCTAC
>Ga0208410_1002005_pt1 | contig 9966 bp, 10 predicted proteins | sample ETN02SmetaG_3_FD_185787 | JGI IMG/M metagenome (GOLD analysis project Ga0208410, IMG submission 185787) | Marine microbial and viral communities from oxygen minimum zone, Eastern Pacific Ocean - ETNP2014F10-02SV257 (SPAdes) (version 2) | ecosystem: Environmental > Aquatic > Marine > Oceanic ... | reverse complement strand
CAGGTTCCAAGGCTAATATTTGAAACAGAACTTTGGGTTTTGCCGAGCGTTATATATTCCATATTTTTGTCCGTATTTTTTAATGTAAAATTTTGATTTTAATTAATACAAATGAATAAAGAATTTAAAGTTATCGATATTGGTCACAAAGGATATTCAATAGATCGCGCAATTACCGAACTTGAAATAGCGGTTAGCGATAGTATATTTTCTGGAGATGTAAGAGTGATAAAAATCATTCATGGCCATGGTACGGGTGCTTTAAAAAAAGGTGTTAGAGAATGGTGTAATTATCAAGAAGGGAGATTCCAAGGGGTTGTTAATGGAGAAGATTATTCGCTATTTAATTCACCAGCCTCAAACATGAGAGCAGATTGTGGATCTCCAAGAGACCCAGATCTTGAAAAAAAGAATGGCGCAATAACATACATTTGGCTTTGGTAATTCATCAATTAAAAGACTAGCTATATGCAAAACAAACTATATATTATTCTAATACTGATCTTTGCTTTATGGAATAAAGGGTGCATTAATTCTGTTGAGAAAAATGTTATCTCAAAAGAAGAGTTGCTTTTTAAAAGCGACTCTCTCTTATCTATTTATCCGAATGATGCTGGTCTTTTCGAATCAATTATCTCAGAAAAAACTAATTATGCAAATAAGAAAAATGATATGCTGATGTACAAAGAAATTTTAAAAATAGACCCCAAAAACCCTATTGCAAATTATCGTATTTTAATGAATGATGGCCTAAAGAGCCATAAAAAAGATTACAAAAATGGACAATGGGATGCAATACAGCTTTTTTCAAGAGCCTCTACATTTATAGATACGCTTGGGGAGCCTTATTTTTGGATGGGAAAAGCATATGAAAAAAAGGATGAAATGGACTTTGAGCTCCCTCTTGAATCCTATAATAAATCTCTAAACTTATATCTTACAAAAAGTATGAGGTTGCAAGCATCTCAATCTAAAGAAGCCTTAATTAAGAGAGAAAAAACGTATAAAGAGTTTTGGAAATAGAGTTTTTTTAGTTTTTATTTTTATCTTGTTTAAAGCATAAGTGATTTTATAACTTTCCAAACTCATTGAGCAAACTCAATGAACGCCACACAATCCGAGGTAAAGATAAATGGCAAACATATTTAAAGTAAAAAACACAATTATTGGGTTAGTTGTAACTATTTTTGCAACCACCTTAATTGCACAAAAACCTAGAGACATCTCAGGTACAGTTGTAGGAGTCAATGGAGACAAGGTTGCTAAAACAGTCGTTGTGCTTCTGACTAATGATGGCACTGAAGTCAAAAGAGAAGAGACTTCTCGAAGGGGAGCATTCAAATTTAAGAAGGTTTCACCGGGCAGCTACAGCTTAAGTATTGATGCTGGTGAATCTGGAAGCTTAACTACGCAAGCTGAGCTTGTTGATAGCAATCTCAAGCTTGGTGATTTACAGCTAGAGTCTGGATCAAATGAATCAGCAAGCGATGAGCCTGCAGAATCAGAAGATGTGCAATATGACCCAACGCTCAGTAATAACGCTGATCAAAATTCATCTGATGGTATGAATAACGAATCTGCTATACCAGATTCTACTTCACCAAATTCTACTCAAGAAGAATTCACGCCAGATCCTGGCAAAGACTACATTCTAAATGAATTAAGTTTTGAAATCAAAAAAATGACAGCGGAATTAAAATATCTAAACGAAGAATTAGAAAACCTTAAAGCATTGAGTAAGATGTGGGTAAATCCACTCGCTATTTATTCAAAAGAGATTATTATGAAAAATGGCTCAACGGTTTTTGGTAAGATTGTATATCAGGATGAATCATCGCTAAAAGTTGAAACATTGGTTGGATACTTAATTATAAATAGAAAAGAAATTGTTCGTATCGTTGATAACGTTGTTACTGAGGAGCAAGCTGAGTATGTTCCTGAGCAGGTAAGAGATAGCTACACCCCACCACCAATGCCTAAACTTGCAGAACCAAAGTATACTTCACCAGATAGAGATCAAACTGGCAAATACTCTGCCAACTGCGTATTAATGGGTAATATCAGTGAAAAGAAAGATGCTCAAGGCAACATAGTATTTAATGGTGAACTAAAAAATATTGGTGGACGCCGCGCTGATTTTGTTAAGGTTGACTTTGTATTCAGAAAAAATTGGAGTGGTGAGACCAAGACTTTGACTACGTTTATTCGAGGTGGATATCATACATTTGACTCTGGAATTACTACAGATGCTACTTTGTTACCTGGCGCAACAGGAGCTTTTGAATTATATGTTCCACATGATTTTGGTTCATTTATTGGATATTCTTATGTAGTTGATTGGGAAGAATACGAGTAAATAAAAGCATGCATAATCGTAATCCAATACTAATGTTTTCGTTTTTTATTTTACTAACCATTACAGCTTCAGGTCTAGTGAAAGCGCAAGCTACGCCCGCATCTGAAATATTCTTTCTTGATCTAGGTATTGCAATTGAACCCTCTAGTGGTTCAGAAAATTATTCTAGAACAATCGATAAACCCTCTGAAGAGGTAACATTTAAAGTAAAGAAGGTAGAAAGCGGATCTGTCTATATGGCTTCAAGTGAAGAATTAATAGCGACCTTAAATCGTTTAAATAGCCGCATTGAGCAATTGGAAAATTCTTTTAATGATGAAATCGTATCTATTAGACAAAAAAATGATAACCTTCAAAACATGTTAGCAGATGTTTCAAGCAAACTAACAAAGCAGCAGATTGATTTTGCTGCTTCTAAAAAGCAATCTGAGCTTTCAAAAACTAAATCCCCTGATACAAATCAAATCAATATATCCGTACTAAATATTTCATCAAACAAGCAAGATGCCTTTGACCAGTCTTTATATATGTCAGGTGTTTTTGCATACCAAAACGAAGATTACAATTCTGCTCTAGAAAAGTTTAGTATGCTAAACTTTGAAGAGATTCCAAACAATACCTTTGAAAATATTCTTTATTGGATGGCTGATTCCTACCAACACACAGGGCAATATAAGGAAGCATTTGGTTTATTAAATAAATTGACTGCTGTCGGTAAAACTAGAATTGATGATGCATTGATTCAAATGGGATTGTTGCATAAGAAAATGGGTCAAAATGATCTAGCTGAAGCAGCGTTCCATGATGTCGTTGCGTTCCACCCTGAAAGTGAATATGTAAGATTGGCTCAAATGGAAATAAATAAAGACAGCATAAAACAATAATGAGAAAAATTTCAATATTACTATTATTTGTATTCCTGCAATCATTCACACATGCAAATACAAGGGTTGCCTATCTTAGGCCAGGACCAATGATGAAAATTCCTTATACATCAATTGCACCCTCCCCTTATTTCTTTACTGCTGGAACTGGAACAGAAATTCATAATCTTGCTCCATTTAATACAGCTACAGGTGCGTACTATTCGATGGATTTTACAAATGGTTGGAGCTGGGGAGTTTCTACGGCTACAGGTGGAGATACCACTCGTCTTGCAAATCTTGAGGTATCAACATATAAGGCCCCGGTAGAATTTGGCTTCCATTTTCAAAAAAGGGTTTTAGTGCGTGATAATATTTCATTCTCTTTGGGACTACAAGATATAATTTTTGAAAATAATAAAGCGGGTTTAAACCTTGATCCTGCTCAATTATCATTCTTTGGAATCGTTAGCAGCGAATCTGAAATAAACAACTACACTTTCAATACCTTTATTGGATTTGGAACTGGTGGCTTTGGCGCTATTGATACAGTTAAGGTTATTGATTCATTGGCTACCGAACCTGCAAGTACAAATGCAGGTGTATTTTTTGGAACAATTTTTAATACCCCCTTCCTTGATAAATGGGGTGGTATAGATATTGTGGGTGAATTCGACGGGAACGGCATCAATGTGGGACTCCGCATCCCCCTTACCTCGGATTATCGCCTGAACCTAGGGTTCACCCACATAGAAAAACTTCCAAAATGGAAGGAGCGTTACTGGAAGGGGCATTCTGCCATAACCTTGGGATTTGAAATCACAGCACCAAGGCGTTCTGCATCAAATGTTCCTGGAAGCGGTCCCTCACCCACCCCAATGCTGCAACCAGGAAAACTAGATATGGCAGCAATAGATACAACTTTAAAATTGGCAGACTATACTGTTCATACCTTACGCGATTCTATGGGTTTGATGACTAATGAGATGCGTAATCTTATGACAAGATTATCTGCTATGGAGCAGCATTCAAAGTTTCTTGAAGATTCCTTGAAGGCAGTTCGATTAAATAGCAATGTAAGTGAACAAAAGATGAATGATGCGATGCGCCATCTTTCTCGATCATTGCGGTATTTTTATTCAGGGAATTATAGAGCATCTTTACAAGAAGTAGAAACAGCTTTGGAATTAAACCCTAACCTTGCCTTAGCGTATGCTAGAAGGGGATCTATTTATTATAAGTTGGGTGATATACAACGCGCTACCATTAATTGGAATTTAGCTCTACGCATGGACCCTGAATATGATGATGTGCGAAATGTGCTCAAAGCATTACATGAAAACAGGCTTAAATCAACAACCTTGATAGAGGATTAATCATGGATATTGCAACTTTAGTAGGAATTTTATTAGGTATGGGGGCAATTATAGGAAGTATTCTTCTTATGACGCCAGATATGGGAATGTTTGTCTCTGTATCCAGTTTTGGAATTGTTTTTGGTGGTATGCTAGCTTCCGTTGCTGTTGCCTTTCCTTTAAAAGATGTGCTTCAGCTTGGAGCAGCTATGGGAGCTGTTTTCAAAGGTGGTAGAGATACCTTAGGTGGTTTGGTAGATGAAGCAGTTGAAGCTGCAGAAGCTGGAAGAAAAGGAACCGCAGACCTAGAAAAGCATATTGAAAGTATTGGTAGTTTTTTCTTTAAAGATGGTGTACAAATGGTAATAGATGGCTATTCCTTAGAAGAGATCACAGAAATTTTAAACACCAGGGTAGATTATAGAGAACTTCGTGAAAACACACAAGCGGGTCTTTTTAAATCTATGGGTGTAATGGCTCCTGCCTGGGGAATGGTAGGAACATTGATTGGTCTGGTTGTTATGCTATCAGGTTTTGGTGGAGAAGGTGGTGGAACAGATACGCTCGGAGCTGGTATGTCAGCAGCATTAATTACAACAATGTATGGAGCTATCTTTGCTAACTTATTTTTTCTACCTATGGCAGATAAAATTAAAACGCGTATTACCGCTTCAAGCACTGAACAAAACCTTCAACTTGAAGCAGCGCGCCTCATTCATCAGAAAAAACATCCTATAATTGTACGTGAAAAATTGAACTCATTTATTCCTCCAAAGGAATGGAAACAAGAGGGTGGAGACTAAACCTTGGCTGCAACACCACAAGAAAGAAAAAAGCTTATTGCTAAAGGCATGGAACAGGTTGATGAAGGCTTACCAGGATGGTTTGGGACCTTTGCTGACATGATGACGCTACTTTTTGCATTCTTTGTTTTGCTTGCTGCAATTTCAACAATTGATCCGGTTAAGTTGCAAAATATGGCTGACAGCGTTGGCAAATCTGTTGGAACTAAAGAAGAGATGGATAATCAAGCAATGTCTTTAGGTGATATTCATAAAGCAGCTACCAAAATGATTGAAGAAATGGCTCAAGAATCTGAAAGTGGAGAAACACCGGTTGAGGTTTCGACTAGTCCAAAAGGGGTTACAATAGGTATATCATCTGATATTAGTTTTGAATCAGGCTCTGCAACAACAAAGTCGGGCTTCCTTGAAATACTACAAAAGATTGTCCCAACTATTCAAGAATCATACTTCATGATTGCGGTAGAAGGTCATACTGATAGCGACCCACTACCTAAAAATCTTAGAGTAAAATACCCAAGCAACTGGGAGCTGTCAGGTGCAAGAGCAGCTGCAGTAGTAAGGCTATTAATTGGTCTTGATGTGGATCCTGTTCGCTTACAATCTGTGGGTTATGGTGAATTTGCACCACGAGACAAAAATACAGCAGAAATAATTACAGCGGACTTAATTCAAAAATACAATTCTACTCCACAACAAAAGTCTAGGAATAGGCGAGTAGAAATAACTTTTTTAGCACCAAATAAACTTTAATCGAGGTTAATAAATTCATATGAACAAGGGAGCAAATATGAAAAAGCGGAATAAAATGGGTACAAAATTTGTATTACTAGCTACTCTATTATTTTCAGTAATAATAGGACAGTCTAATGGTTATCTAGCCCAAAAACTCATGATTGAGAACAGTTTAAGAAATCGTATATCTGATGCGATGGAAAAAGTAATAGATAATCGAAAATACGTTATAGATGTTAGTGTTGACCTTGAAGTCAGCAGCGCTATCGAAAGCGAAACAACATTTTCTCCAAATGATGGTACGGTAAAATCTTTACAATCTGCACGTGATATGGTAAATGCTAGCGATGCTCCAGCTAGTGGTTCAGTTGGACTTCCAATTCCAGGATTTGATTTTACTGCAGAATCTCCAGACCCAACGCCTAACCCAACTACTGAAGCACCTATGGATGCTCCAGTAAATGATAATGTTGTATCTCGGACTGAAAAAGAAATGAAGCCTTCAATGGCCAGCGTAAGAAATATGGAAATAAGCATAATCATTCAAGAAGGTGCAGCTCCAGAATTAATTGAAAATATCCGTCAAGTTGTAATGGTTGCATCACGATTTAATAGACCACGAGGCGATGTTTTAAGTATAATGACAGCAAGCTTCAAAGAACGACGCGATGAAAAATCTGCTGAGCAAGTTTTACTAAAAAATATAGCGGAGAAACTTGAAACACTTGAAAGCCAACGAGAAAGACTTGGAGAGGTTGACTGGAAAAAAGAATTAGAAAATTATAAAGATTCTGAGTCAGAAAGACGTCAAGAAGATCGTTTATATTTTCAATCAAAACTTGCCGAACTTGAAGCTTCTGCTCGCGACAAATCGTATGATCAAGAACGCCAATCTATGCTTAAGCAAGACTCAATACGCTTGCAAGCATTGAATGAAGAAATTCAAAACTTAAAATCATTCTTAGGTGCAGCAAATATTTCAGATTCTGCTGCTAGCGCTGCACAATCAAATGTTCAAGAAAAACTGCAAGAACGAAATAGTCTTGATTCTCAAATAGCTGAAAAACTTGCAATGCTAGATCAAGCCCAGGCTGAACTTGATAGGAAGTCCAGTAGAGGTGGTAGTGGAACAGGTATGATTATATTAGTTTCTGTTCTATCAGCTTTGGTTATAGGTTTAATTGTTGCTTTAGTATTTATGCTTGTTAGTAAACCTAAACAGCAGATGCCTCCACCATGGATGATGTATCCTCCAAGAAGACCTAAAAAAAAAGATAGTTCAGAGGTTACAGTGAATAATGCTCCTGCTACAAATCAACCCACACCTCAACCGGTAACTCAAAATGAGGATATAGCCGTTTTGCAAAGTGAGGTCAATGATATGAAACAAGCCGTTGTGTCAATGAGCGTTGGGCAACCACAAGCAGCAAGCAAAATCGTTAAAGACTGGATTGTAGAAGAAGCTCCACCAGAGCCTGAACCTGAACCAAACGCCGAAGAATCTGATGACGCTGATAATAAGAAAAAGAAAAAGAAAAAATAAGAGGCCATCATGATCTCAGATTACAATAGATTATCAGGACTGCAAAAAGTTGCTATTTTATTTTCCGTATTAGGAGAAAGTCTTGCGCTAAATTTGGTAAACGATCTTGATAAAACAGAGATTCGGAAAATTCGAGCAGCCATGAGAGGTGTTAATAATGTTGCTTTTTCTGTTAAAAAACAAGTCATGGAAGAGTTTTATTTTTCCTTTGTAAGTGAAAAATTTGTTCAAGAGGAAGATGATGAACCAAAGAAACCATTTGAATTTTTAAAAGAGCTGACCAATGAACAGTTAATAGCTCTAGTTGCATCTGAGGATTCTAGAGTCGTTGCAATAACCCTTGCTCAACTAGAAGGTGATAAACGTTCAGCGGTTTTAGCACGATTGGATGAAACACAAAAAAGAGAGGTTCTTGTTAGCATTGGAAACCTTGATGATGTTCCCTTGGAAGCAGTTGTTCAAATAGCTAATAAACTAAATAAAAAATCGAAACAACTCCCAAAAACGGTCAATTTTTCTAGAGGTGGTGGAAAAGACTTGGCTGATCTTTTAGGTGAAATGCCTCCTGAAGATGAAGCAATTTTTATGGATAATCTAGAACAAGAAGATCCAGAGCTTGCTGAACAGGTTAAAAAATATAGAATAACTTTTGAATCAATTTTTGAAATATTTCCGGACAACTTACTTCGCGATCTGATGAATGCTGTAGATCTAGATGCTGTCTCTTTGGCCCTAAAAGGAATGGATCAGTCTATCACTGATAAGGTGCTGGGGATTTTACCAAAGAAAAAGCAAGCAATGTTTGAACCTGTTGAGGGAGCAGTTCCTAAACGTGATGTGGATGATGCTAGAAAAAAGATTGTAACAGCTGCAAAGCAAATGGAAAAAGATGGTGCATTCAAACTTGAGGATCTCTTAGGTGGGGATACTGTAGAATAAAACATATTCTCTGCTTATTTATTTAAAACCCTAACATTTGTTAGGGTTTTTTTTTACTTAAAAAAATTTAGTTTATTGCAAATAAATCTCCGTAAAATATTAAAAGTATTATGTCTTTTCAAACACTTCAAAATGAGCTCAAGCATTACTTAAAAAATAATCCTGATGAGAAAATAAACGCGGATAAAATGTTGAAATTCTTGAGTGAGGAAAAAAACTGTTTTAGCAGATCCAACTTACAGGGTCATTTTACCGGGTCAGCATGGATTGTTGATAATACCCACCATTGGGTATTAATGACCCATCATAAAAAATTGAACAAATGGCTTCAACTAGGTGGACATGCAGATGAAAACAAAAACTTACTTGAAGTGGCTCATTCTGAAGCTGTTGAAGAATCTGGTTTAAATAATTTTGATCTTCTATCAGATAAAATTTTTGATTTAGACATACATTATATCCCACAATATAAAGATGTACCTTCTCACTATCATTATGATATACGATATATTTTTAAATCAAAAATGAATCCTGATAAAATTGTAGTAAGTAGTGAGTCTAAAGATGTTGCCTGGATCTTAAAAGATAGAGTGCTAAAAAAAAACAATGAAAAATCTATTGAGCGCATGCTAGTTAAATGTGAAAAGTATAAATGAATATTGCTGATATAATTAAATCCCAAATACTTTCCGCTACTGTTGATGCTAACAGAAAAATTGGTGTAGAAATTGAAAGTTTTTATTACAAGGGTGGGAGCCTTTTGCGGATACCGGTCAATAATGCAAACGAATACTCAGCTATAGATCTCTTAGATGACATAACTAAAGAGGCTGCTAAAAATAAAGAAAAATACTCATACTCTCTAGAACCAGGTGGCCAGCTTGAATGGGCTTCTTCCCCACAAATTAGTTTATGGGATATTGATAAAGAATACAAAAATCATCTTGGGTACCAAAAAAGATTATGTAAAAAAAATAGTATAGATGTAGGTTATTTTTCCGTAGAACCTATCTTGCATCCCTATGATATCAAACTAATTGAATCAAAAAAATATCATCTTATGAATAATCTGTTCAAACAAACTGGTGCCCTAGGTCCATGGATGATGCGAAATACAACCAGCCTACAATTAAATATTGATTATTTGGATGAGGAGGATGCAAATCAAATGGCTTTTATTGCTGATGCTATTCAACCTCTTGCAAGCATTCTTTTTTCCAATGCTCCATTTAAGGAAGGAAAATTAGTTGGGTCTGAAAACCTTAGATGGAAAATTTGGAATGACACAGATCAGTCTCGTTGTCGAACACTATTTGATCATAATATTAAAAGTCCAAAAAATTTAATCGATAATTATGTGAATTGGTTGCTT
>Ga0208410_1002004_pt1 | contig 9967 bp, 7 predicted proteins | sample ETN02SmetaG_3_FD_185787 | JGI IMG/M metagenome (GOLD analysis project Ga0208410, IMG submission 185787) | Marine microbial and viral communities from oxygen minimum zone, Eastern Pacific Ocean - ETNP2014F10-02SV257 (SPAdes) (version 2) | ecosystem: Environmental > Aquatic > Marine > Oceanic ... | reverse complement strand
CTGGATCATTTGACTGAAACGCCGTACCGTTTCCAGGCGGTTGAGGGCATAGAGATGGACTCCTTCGATTCCTTCTCGCAGCAGTGATTCGGTCTGTGCTTCCAGTTGGTTCCAGCCTATTTCCTTGAGCGCCCCAGGATCATCGGCAAAACGCTCGAGTTTTGCTCGAAGAGAACCTGGGATTGAAACTCCACAGAGTTTTGACATCCGGAACAATGCCTCAGCAGAAGAGGGCAGCAACAAGCCGGGAATGATGGGAACCCTCACTCCTCCCCGGTGAAGACGGTCTCGCCATTTGAGGAAGAATTCATTGACAAGAAAAAACTGTGACATCAGCAATTCTGCTCCCGCATCGATCTTGATGGATCTGTTCGATGATTTCGGGACGGGTAATGGAGAGCAGGTCGTTGTTGCCTTGCAAAGGATTTGGGTGGTCTGCAAGCGCCTCATTCCTGAAATCCTTCTCTTCGAGTTTATGCTGCTGAATCATGGTGCCCATCGCTCCATCCAGCAGCACGATTTCTTCATCCAATTTTTTCAGCAGGCATTCCGAAGAATTTCTTTCCATCATTGTTCCTCCCACGATGGGTCTTTGTTTAACAAAACCGATGGCTCAATCCCGAACTCCCATCGCCAAAATAACCTGGAAAAGCTCTCCCCTGCTCTGGGGAAGGATTTCCTCTTTGAGGCCGCTAAATCCGGCTTCCTGCATCATCTTCAGTAAATGCTCCTGCTCGAAACCGGGCCACTTGTGCTTCAGTTTTTCCAGTACCCAGAGTTGATCGTGTGCCGCCAGTTCCATCACTGCTAACAGCCCTCCCGGCCGAAGCAACCGATAAGCCTGACGGATTCCGTTGAAGGGATCGTCCAGATGATGGAGAGACTGCGAAAATACGGCGACGTCCACACTTTGAGGCTCCAGCGAAAGGCTGCCGACATCCTCAGCCAATAAGGTCACGTGCTCCAGCCCCAATCGGTCCATGCGCTGCCGAGCCGAAGCGAGCAGTTCCGGATTGTAATCGACTCCAATCACACGTTCCGCAAAACGACCCATTTCTACCGTCAGGGAACCGTCTCCACAACCGAGGTCCAGCATGACCAGGCCTTCTCCTGTGTTTTCAGGAGTCATCCTTCCAGGCCGGTAAAAGCGAATCAGCATGCCGAGCAATCGGGACCATGCATACCAAGTCTGCCCTGGTTCCAACAATCTTTCGTTGAGTCCAGGACCACCCAATTCGCGCTGGCGGATCACTTCCTGAAGCCGAACCTGGTCGTTGAAGGGATCTTCCAACTCACCAAGCTGGTGATGAACGTAGGACCAAAGCAGTTTCAACTGCTCATCCCCAATCTCCGGACCGCTTAGTTGATAGTAGGTCCAGACCCCTGCCTTTTGCTCCTGAATCAGTCCGAGCTTGCGTAAATGCCCCAAATGCCGTGAAACTCCTGACTGGGCTACACCAAGGATCGAAGTCAATTCACTCACATTCAGGGGATGCTTTGACAACAACACCAGAATCCTCAGCCTGGTTTCATCGCCCAATAACCTTAAGATCTGTGCCAGTTGTTCCACCATTCCTCCTTGTATCAAAATTAAATCACCATATATCAATACGTTGATGTAAGATGTTTGGCAAGCAAAAAAGTGGGATCAGATAAAAATGTTAATGATTGAATTTGAAGAAACATGAACGGTCTGGAAGGAATCACAGGGTTTCTGCTGGGAATGGTTTGGGGAAGTTTTATCAATCTTTGCATTGACCGCTTTCAAATGGCCCATCTCGCTGACCATGAGAGGGTTCTGAACGATCCCCTTTACAGCGAAAGATTGAAGGATCACCTTCGGCATGGCAGATTTTCACCCCTGGTTCCTTCTCGTTCATTTTGTTTTTTCTGCGGTCACATTTTAAGGATTAAGGAATTGGTTCCCTTGCTATCCTATTTATTTTCTCGGGGTCGATGCTTGAGTTGCAGGCAGGCTTATGGAATCCGCAGTTTTTTTGTTGAACTAACGCATGCGCTTTTTTTCGGCGCACTTTTTGTTTGGCTGGAGAGATGGCCCGCAATCATTATACTGGCTTTGGATTTTTCTTTGATCTGGCTGATTACAACCTGCCATGACTGCCGAAAACTGGGAGGTTGGCTGAAAGGCCTGGCAGTACTTATGATCTTCTTGAATCCGATCCTTTTCCTGGTTTTGGAATTTTGAAATGAAGCGCATCCTGTTGACGTTGATGAAAATGGGAATCGTAACGGCGATTCTCTATTATCTGATTCAGAGTGGACGACTGAATTTTGAACGTTTGCTGCTGCTGATGGATTCGCCTGGAATTCTGATGATGATGTATTTAATCCTCATTCTCGCCGTGGTCCCGATGGCAACTTTGCGTTGGTGGCTTCTGCTTCGCGCCATCGGTCTGAAAGTGGAACCGAAGCGAACCTTCCTCTTGACCTGGATTGGGAATTTTTTCAACACCACCCTTCCCGGCGCAATCACGGGAGATGTGGTTAAAGGCTATTACGTCATCCGTTCCGAAAAAGAAGAAGGCCGCACCCGTGCCTTCATGACGCTTTTGATCGATCGTTTTGTCGGTCTTTTCGGACTGGTGGTGATGGCCTTCATCGCATTGATATTCAATCTTGATCTAATCTGGAAACAATCCTCCCTCCATTCATTGGCCTGGTCGATCACCGGCCTCTTCGGAGCAACACTGATTTTTTACAGCATCGCCCTTTATCCCTTTGCTGAAGGCCGGGATCCCTTTATTCGATTGTTCAATCGGCTTCCCGGGAAGGCATTTTTGATCAAGGTCTACCTGGCATTCAAAAGCTATCAGCATCACAAACCGACTCTATTATTTACCTTACTGCTTTCGATCAGCATCCATATGCTGGTCGGACTGATTTTTTTCGAAGTTTCAAAATTGATGGGAATTCGGGACATGGGACTGGCCACCCAGTTTTTTTTAATGCCCATTGGTTTGATCACCGTTGCCATCCCGGTAGCACCGGGAGGAATCGGAATCGGGCATGCTGCTTTTGAATCGCTTTATCTGCTGGCAGGCCACAGCGGAGGCGCGGACATTTTCAATGTTTTTGTGATTGTCCAACTGAGTGTCTTCCTGCTGGGAGGAATTCCCTACTTTCTTTACAGCGGAAGTTACAAGGTTCCTGAAGAAGAAACCCTGGTGAAAGGGAATTAAGGCAGAAAATCCTCAATCCGAGGAGAGCACCTTCAAATGCTCATGAACGCAAAGGGAGAGGGCCTGAACATCGTATCCGCCTTCAAGAATGCTGACCATCCGGCCTCCGGCGCTTTCCGATGCCTGAAGCTTGAGCCTTTCGGTGAGTTTTGTGAAGGCTATGTCGGTCAGGTTCAAAGAAGCGAGAGGATCATCCCGGTGGGCATCGAATCCGGCTGAGACGAGAATGAAATCCGGGGCATATTCGATCAGCAGCGGCAGCAGTTGGTGCTCAACCTGGTCAAGGTATGCTGCATCTTCTGTCCAGGGAGGAAGAGGCAGATTCCGGGTAAACCCGCTTCCGGGCCCCCGGCCGGTTTCATTTGAATAACCTGTTCCAGGATAACAACTTCGCGGATCCTGATGGGTGCTGATAAAAAAAACATCATCCCGTTCCTCAAAAAGATGCTGGGTTCCATTCCCGTGATGCACATCAAAATCAAAAATCAGAACCCTTTTGTATCCGAGACTTCGGGTAAGGTATTCGGCTGCCAGGGCGATGTTGTTGAAAAAACAGAAACCCATGGCCTGGTCCCGTTCCGCATGATGACCGGGGGGACGAACCGCGCAGAAAGCATTATCCAGACGACGTTCTGCAACTTCCTCAACCGCTTCCAAAACCGAACCAACGGCTTGCAGAGCGGCAGAAAAGGTTTGTTCCGAAACAACACAATCCGGACTCTGAAGGTTCTGCCTTCCTTCTTCCGAAGCCTGACGGACCTGCTCGAACAAATCCTCGCTGTGAAGCATGGAAATATCCTGGGAGGTCGCCTGTCTTCCGGACCGGAGATCCAGTTGATCCAGAATTCCTTCGGACTGCAAACGATTCCGGATCGCTCTCAGTCGTTCCGCATTTTCAGGATGCGCTCCGGTATCATGTTCCAGGAAAAGTGGATGGGAGTAAAAACCGGTTTTCATGGATTCTTCAATGAAAAGTTTGGTGATCGATGCAGATGACAAACATGCTGATACTTACAATGCCGATGATTAGACTGTTCCAAGGGCGCCAAGTCAATTCATTGTTTTGGAAGGGCCTGGAGAAAATTTCCGAGTTAGGAGAATACTACTGACCATGTTCACCCACCTTCATCTCCATACCCAATATTCCCTGCTTGAAGGCGCGATCAAGATCCCTGAATTGACCTCCGCCCTTCAGCAGAAGGGTTTTGATGCCTGTGCGATCACCGATCACGGGAACATGTACGGGGCCATGGAATTCTATCATGCCATGAAAAAGGCGGGCCTCAAACCTTTGATCGGGATGGGAATTTTTTCTCTGGAAACAGAACAGGAAAACGGACGTTTCCGTGCGTCGAAGAGACCGCCCCAGACCCAACTGATCTGCCTCAATCGAGAAGGATACCGGAGCCTGACCTACCTTTCCCATCACGCCTTTTCTGAAGGGAAACAGCAAGGCATACCCTGTGTTGATCAATCCGCCCTTGAACAATATCACCATGGGCTGATTGCCTTCAGTGGCGGTCTTGAAGGCGTGATCTCCCAGCCCCTGCTCCAGGGCAGGAAGGAAGAGGCCAGAAAATTGGCAGGCTGGTATCGTGATCTGTTCGATGGACGTTTCTACCTTGAACTCCAGGATAATGGCCTCGAACGGCAACAAGAGTTGAACCGAATGCTGGTTGAACTTGCAGAAGAAATGGAACTGCCCCTGATCGCTTCCAATGACTGTTTTTACCTCGAAAGCAGAGAGGCCGAAGCTCAACACATCCTCTGGCTGATGGGGATGCAGTCAAGAGTCACCGACGAAGGCGTTCCGGAAATGCAGGGAAATTCCAGACATCTCAGGACGGAAGAGGAGATGCGCACCCTCTTCTCGGAATATCCCCATGCAATTGAAAACACTTCGAAAATTGCTGAATCCTGTGAACTGGATTTGGACAATTCCAAGTTCTTCCTGCCCCGATTCGATACACCTGAGGAACATTCCCTCGATTCCTGGCTTCGGCATGAGGCACATCAAGGATTGGAAAAAAGACTTTCACTCCTCTACCAGCTTTATCATCCGGATTCGGATCAGGAGGAATTCTCCAAACCTTACCGTGAACGACTGGAGTTTGAACTGGATGTGATCATCAAGATGGATTACCCGGGGTATTTCCTGATCGTTGCCGATTTCATCAACTGGGCCAAGGATCATTCCGTCGCAGTCGGACCGGGACGCGGTTCCGGAGCCGGTTCCCTGGTGGCCTATGCACTGCGGATCACTGATGTTGATCCACTCCGATACGGACTTCTGTTTGAACGTTTTCTCAATCCGGACCGCATCAGTCTTCCGGATTTCGACATTGATTTTGATGTGGAGGGACGGGACCGGGTGATCGATTACGTCCGTGAACGCTACGGGGAATTGAACGTCTGCCAGATCTCCACTTTCGGGACACTGAAAGCGAAGGCTGCCGTCAGAGGAGTGGCAAGGGTACTGGATTTTTCTTACGGCGATGCGGACAAAATCGCCAAGTTGATCCCCAATGAACTGAACATCACTCTTGAAGAGGCCATCCGGAAAGAATCTGAACTCGCAAAACTGACCCATGAAGGCAGTGAGAAGGAACAGCAGCTGCTCGATCTGAGCCTGAAACTCGAGGGATTGAGTACTCACCTCGGAACGCATGCGGCAGGGGTGATCATTATGGATCAGGACCTGCGTGAAGTGATGCCTGTCTGCACCGGCAAAGAAGGCACGCTCCAGTCGATGTATCCGATGAAATACGCGGAGGACCAGGGAGCCGTTAAATTTGATTTTCTTGGGCTTCAGAACCTGTCCACCATCGAAGGCACCCTGGAACTGATCAACCAGGATCGTGAACCGGAGGAACAACTCGACCTCGATCGCATCCCCATGGATGACCCGCCGACTTTCAAACTGCTTTGTTCTGCGGATACCGCTGGAGTGTTCCAACTCGAATCCTCGGGCATGAAAAGACTGGTTGCCGACATGCAGCCTTCGAGCTTCGAGGACATTGTCGCCATCCTTGCCCTTTACCGACCAGGCCCCTTGGGATCAGGGATGGTCGAGGATTTTGTCCAGTGTAAACATGGTCGAAAACAAGTGATTTACCCACACCCACTACTGAAGCCGATTCTCGAGGAAACCTACGGAGTGATGGTCTACCAGGAGCAAATCATGCAGGCCGTCCAGGTGCTGGCGGGATTCACCCTCGGACATGCAGACCTGCTGAGACGTGCCATCGGGAAAAAAATCCCGGAGGAAATGGCGGAGCAACGTGACCGTTTCATTCAGGGCTGTGTGGAAAACCCAACATTTGTCGAAGGCTGCGGGATGAAAAAACCGGAAGACAAGGCCAACGACATCTTTGACCTGATCGACTATTTTGCAGGTTATGGTTTCAATAAATCCCACACCGTCGCCTACGGACTGATTTCCTACCAGACGGCCTACCTCAAAGCACATTATCCGGTGCAGTTCATGGCCGCACTGCTGAACGGTTCCATCAACAATCCTGATAAAATCGTGGGATACATCAGTGATTGCAGGGAAATGGAAGTCACCGTCCTTCCTCCGGACGTCAACCTCAGTGAAAAAAATTTCAGCGTCTCTGTCTCGGAATTCCTTTTAACGGAAACCAAATTGACCCATCTGGACCAGGACTTCCCCGGGAGCCCTTTTTCCGGCTCAAGTGCTCTTTCTCAGGATGTCCACCTGGAATTACTGCCTAGTCTTAAAAAGGTCCTCAACCAAAAAAGTTCCTCTGAGGAAGCATGGATTCAAGCGGTTTTAGAATATCTTCCCCAAAAGGAAAATGATTCTTCTGTGGAAGAAATCATGAATTCGCCTGCCTTTTTAAACTGGTTAAGACGCGAGGCTCGTGTGGAATCGGTGCGCTTCGGCCTGAATGCAGTGAAAAATGTAGGAGGAAACGCGGTTGATGCCATCATCGATGTCCGAGAAGAGAAAGGAAAACTTGTCGATTTCCTGGATTTCCTGAAAGCCGTGGACCTCAACCGTCTCAACCGCAGGATGCTTGAAACCCTCGCCCATTGTGGTGCCTTTGACTCGATGCAGACCAACCGTGCCAAACTTGATGCCGTTCTCGATGAAGCCCTTCACCTTGCCCAGGCACATCAGCAGGGTCAACAGAGCGGACAGCATTCTCTTTTTGAACTGATGGATGAAAACGAGGTGAAGTCTACGGAAACCCAGTTGATTTATCCGGAACTGAGGGACTGGAAACATCACCATCGTCTCAAATTGGAAAAAGACTCCCTTGGTTTTTATGTTTCCGGCCATCCTCTTGACGGGTTCGCTTCCGATATCCGGGAACTCGCGGTGACTACCATGCAACTCCAGGAAGGAGACCTGAAGGAACAGGAAGTGGTCAGCCTCGCAGGAATTGTGGTTTCCAAAACCGTAAGACTCAGCAGAAGTTCTGAAAAATTTGCCATCATCCTCCTCGAAGATTTGCGGGGGTCCCTGGAATTTCCTATCTTTGCCAGAGTTTATGCCCAGACTGCCGATCTGTTGGAAAAGGACGAACCTTTGTTGTTTACCGGTAGGGTCAACCGACGGGATGATGGAATGAGTCTGATGGTTGACCGTATCCGTCTCCTTTCTGATGTGAGATCCGAGGAAGCAAAGACCCTCGATATCTGGCTGGACCAAGAAAACTGCAGCCCGGAAAGGATTCGGATGCTGAGGGGGATGTTGCAAAAGCATCCAGGAGAAATCCCTGTTCAACTGATCATCCGCCCCAACCAGGAATCGCAGGTCAGCATCAAACTGGATGAAAAAATCTCAGCCCATCCAGCTCTCATCGACGAGTTTGAAGAAGAACGGCTTTGGCTCAAACCTTCCTTCCATTATCACCAAACCCCCGAAATCCTACAGCGGCATTCCCGCGCTGCGGCCTATTAAACTTCTGGTTTTAGAGACCTAAATCACTGAAATCAAACCGTTTGAATGCCAGAAACTAATGCTGGGCTAACAAAAGGCATGGTAAAATCTTTGCATGATTTTGGAAAATGGGAAAAAAATGGAAGCATATCTAAGAAAAATACAGACCATCCGCGGGCAATTCCCCGTCCAGTGCAATCCCAACTTGCTGGCCTGTGCAATCTCAGATCATCTTGAAAGTGCAGAAGGGCAGGAAATGATGAAAAGTATGCTGATGCAGGAAAGCAGTCAGCAAGCTCTCAAAGCAAAACTCTTACGTCAGTCGATGATCTTGCTTGGATTTACGGTTGAAAACCATTATGGGCGGGACGTCTTTTACGCCAGGCATGTAGCCTGAATCCTGATTCAATCCCCTTTCAATTTGCAGGGTTGCCGATGGTTTCGAAGAGCAGCCCAAATCGCTTCTCCATCGTTCCTTTCGGATCATCCGGTCTTTTTGAATCTTCAGGAAAAGGCAATGGCCCGTATTGAGAACTGAAACTATTGCGGGAATTTTCAAAAGCTTCCTCAAGCCACTGCTCCAGTCGTTGAGGCCATTTTTCTGGGGATATTTGTTCCGGTTCCAAGGCAAGTACTGCTTCCAAGGGGAATAATTCTGCAGAAGAGGGATCCATCATTTCATCAGTAAGCCTGACTAGATAATCTCGGCAGGTCATACGATCCAGGAGCGGGAAGTCCTTGCTCAAGGACTTTTCTCCGCAAATACAGGATAACTGCACTTTGGTCCGTTCAGGAAGATGACCAGACGCGGTGAGAAGGACTCCGTTCAGAAACAACCGAATCCATTGTTTTGGACGAATCGACCGGCTTGTAAAATGAACCAGTTTACAGTCATCTCCAGGGCCAAAAAAGATCCATTCGCTTTCGCCTCGAATGGTGACTGCAGCCTTTGCTTCTTTTTCTTGATTTAAGTTGAGAACCGGTTCGAACCGGACAATATCCCTGAAGCCTGGAGAGTCTTTCCCCAAAATCAAAAACGGATGCTTTTCCTGAAGAGGACCTTGTAGATATTTTCGGGATGCCTTCTGAATCCCGTTCCAATCCATCCCCTGTAAAAGTTCTCTCAAATGCCTCTCCCATGCGGTGAGAATTTCGAGGTGCTTGCGCCTCATTGCATCTTCAAAAAGAGACGCAGGCAAAGCGCCCTCAAACAGGTTACTGTGCAGCATCTGCTCATACAGAACATTCCAATCGGGCTCGCTAGTATTCAGGATTCCAAGATCAAATGTTTTCTGGAGCAACTGCCACTCATCCAGGGGCTCCAGGGAAACTGGTTCATGGATTCTACGGGTCAGGTCCTCTTCTTCTTCGGTTATGGATAAGCTCCTTTTTGCACCGGACTGAAGCGGGCATTCCAAAAAAGCCCGCAACTGGTTCAAAGAAAACCGTCTCTTTCCCTCAACCCTGTCTTCAGCAACCTCCATTTTTTGAGGAGCATGAAAAAACTCCCTGATGGGAACACTACTGATCTTTTCAACATCCAGGCGTCCCTGAAGAGGGTGAAACCGATCCAGTTTTTTCCTTAACCTTAATGCTGTTGATTGGCGATAAGACCTTTCATCCCAATTGGACAAGTTTCCAGGATTCTTGCCCTCCAACTCATCTGTTGAATCAGAAAAATAATAATGCTGGGAGTAATTTTTAAGCGGATGAGAGACACTCTGAAAGGGCTCCTTCAGGTAGCCTTTGTTGAGTTCTTCCACCAGGGTTTGGACCACCGACGAAGGTTTCAGTTCATCATCTGTCCGGTCGTCACGGCAGACATAACTCATCACCAGCCTTTCACGGGTAGAAACCA
>Ga0208410_1002003_pt1 | contig 9971 bp, 6 predicted proteins | sample ETN02SmetaG_3_FD_185787 | JGI IMG/M metagenome (GOLD analysis project Ga0208410, IMG submission 185787) | Marine microbial and viral communities from oxygen minimum zone, Eastern Pacific Ocean - ETNP2014F10-02SV257 (SPAdes) (version 2) | ecosystem: Environmental > Aquatic > Marine > Oceanic ... | reverse complement strand
AATGAAGATAATAAAATTATTTTTAATAGTCCTATGGATGTTGCTATTAGATTGATTAGTTTGATACTTGTTAAAAATATTAGTTCTGAAATTCCTTTTACTAAAGAGTCTTCTTTATATGCAAAATTGGATTCTTTTATTTCAAGAGATTTTGAATATGTTAAACAAAATTATGAAAAAAATGGAAATGTTGTCGGAAATCATTATTTTGTTGAATTGGCAGCAGTTCTGTTTTTTATTGCTAACTATGATTATAAAAATAAAAATTTTGACTGCACATCAACCATCAATGAGATATCAAAAGAGATTGATTTGCAGTTTAATAATGATTTTACAAATTTTGAAGCATCGACTCACTACACTGCATTAATGTTAGAGGCTTTAATAATAATATATATATCTCTTCAACATTTAAAAATTGAGAATGACCTAAATAACAAAATCCAAAAATTGTTAACAGTAAATAATCATTTTCTAAAATTAGTTACAAATAAAGGTCAGTTATCTCAAATTGGAGACAATGATTCTGGAAGACTACTTTATTTTTCATATGATGAACAAAATCCTTTAAATTTAGAGTGGTTAAATAATTTAATAGAGGAATTAATTCCTGACAGCAAAAATTATAATCATATTGTCGAAAATATAGATCGATTAGAAAATCATGACTTTAGTAATTTAAAGAGTGTTAGCCATAAAAAAATTAATGTATTTCAGGATGATTATAAACATTACTCTTTTCCAGACTTTGGACTTTTTATTTGGAGAAATTCTAATGAGTATTTTTCAATAAGGTGTGGTGATATTGGTCAAAATGGAGTAGGTGGACATGCTCATTACGATCAGCTATCTATCGAATGCTTTTTTAACAACAAATGGATTGCGAGAGATCCTGGAACAGGTACATACACTGATGATATTAATAAAAGAAATAAATTTAGGTCACTTAAATATCATTGGGGACCAAATGTAAATTTGGAATTTCCAAATGATACTGCATTTGATTGTTTTAAATTAAATAATGTAAGTAGTGGAAAAGTTTTAAAATTCGATAAATTTAATTTTATTGGGTATGCAGATTTCAATAAAAAAAGAATATACCGAAAAGTTTCACTGTCTGATGGGATAATTTCTATTCAAGATTTTTCTAACGATGTTGAGTTAGGGGAATATGCATCATGGGGAGAAGAAAATAACGGAATCAAAGTTGAGTTTTCAGAAGGGTATAAAAGATTTATATGAAATTAGAAAAACTAAATATTCCATTAATAATTTTTTCATTTGCTTTTTTCCTAGAGGGCTTAGACGCTTTCTCAATTGCCAGTATTCCATTGTCTTGGATTGGAATACTTTTTTATGTTGTAATATTTATCTATCTAAAACTTACCAAAAAAATTGAATATATTTTTGATATTACTTTCATTAAATACTTCCTGTATTACCTATTTTTTGTCACAATAATTAGAGCAATAACCTTTGATTTGAACATGCCAGAGTATGCTACGACATCTCTTGTTGAATATATCGGACTTAGGTTGCTAAAAATTTTAAGTTTTTACACATTAATCTCTTTGACTGTTAATTTTGTGAGGAAAAAAAATATTGATTACGTTATAAAACTCATTGCATATATTGGTGTCTTCATATCTCTTTTATCTTTATACTCCTATTTTTCCTATATATTTGATTGGACTGATTTTTTACGTACAAGAGCTGGTACTGGTGGTTGGACCCAGCCAATTAGAAGGGCATGTTCAATTTTAAGAAATTATGGAACATTTAGAGAACCAAGTTTTCTTGCAGTATGGCTAGCACCAGTTATTCCATTGATTTTCTATTTAGCTAGGAAGTCAAAAGTATGGTACATAATTTCATTAACCCCAATATTATCACTAGTTTTAACTAGAAGCCTCACAGGAATTATAAGCATCATTATTGTTTTTTCAATTGCAGTACTTTTAGATTTTTACAAAAACAAGAAATTTAATTTTTTACTAGTAGTTCCAATTCTATTGATTCTAGTAACATCTTTGTTTGGTAATAATTTTGGTTATAAATTTCCTGCTCTAGACCCTTCAATGTGCCCTCCAGAATCAGCAGATAAATGCGACTGTTCTATATATGATGATGAGCAGGATATTGCCAAGAATTCAAGTAATGTGTTTGAAAGTGTATTCAGCAGGATTTCTATTATTGCATCTGGTGGAATCGGAGGATTTGAAAACATTGAAACATTGAATCAACATATTAAAAATAGTAATTTTAAAATATTTGGAGATGGACTTGGGTTTTCAAACATCCAGTACTCACCAGAGTTTGCTGAAATTACAAAACAAACAAAAGATGGCCAAACGATTTACAGAAATCCTGGCCAGGTAGTTTCGTTTAACAATCTCTATGCAAATTTATATTTTTCTGGTGGAATTATTAGTTTGTTAATGTTTTTATATATTTTGAGAAATACTTTTAAAAAGTTGTTAAATAATTATTCAATTCAAGATACCTATTTACTTGCTGGTATTCTCACTATATTATTAATGTTTTTCTTTCAAGCAGAAGAATTAAGTTCCCAACTTGCCATCTTTCTTGGCCTAGTAACAATGAAAATATCAGATGAATAGTACAAAAAACATACTTATAGTTACCCATCAATTTGTTCCACACCAAAGTCCAAGAACTACGCGCTGGAAATTATTATATGATGAGCTTATTGAATCTGGTTTTAACGTTACTGTCCTGACTGGAACCTTACAAACTAATGAAGATCCTAACATAAAATATATTGGCAACAGAAAAGCTAGTGGGATTGTAAAAAACTTGAGAACACAATCAAATATTGTACAAAATTCAAGTTACAAAAATTATTTATTCAAATTACTTAAAAAAATATATAGATTTTTTTATAAATTTTTTGCATGGCCTGATTACACAATGTTCTGGATATACTCTATATGGAAAAATCGAAAAAAAATTGATATAAATTACGACATAATTATATCTGTGAGTCTTCCATTTTCTTCGCATATTGCTGCATATATTATTAACAGAGGTAAAAATAAAAAATGGGTAATGGATATTGGAGACCCATTTAGCCTAAAAAATAATGCCTTTGAAAACAATCGATACCTTTATAAGTCTTTGAATTATTATTTTGAGAACAAATTTTATAAAAAAGCTGATCAAGTGGTTTTTACTCATCAAGAATCTGCTAATGAACATAAAAAATTCTTTAATATATCAGAAAAAAAAGTTACAATCGGGAACCCTATTAGCTCTTTTAGTCAGGAGTTATTCCAAAAATCAATCTCTTTTAATTATGAAACAAAGCCAATTATGATCGGTTACTTTGGAGTACTAACTAAAGGTGTTCGCTCTCCTGAGGAGGTATTAAAGTTTTTTAGCAAAACAGAGTTTGAACTTCACTGGTATACAAATCCAGATTCAAGAGAAATGATTAAACAAAACAAAATTGATTTAAAATATAATAAATTTTTTGATATGGTTACTAGAAATGAAGCTTTAGAAAAAATGGTAAATTCTTTACACTGCCTTCTTTCTATAGGGAATTTAAATCCATCACAACTCCCAAGTAAAGTTATCGAATATATATCAACAGGAAAACCGGTTATACACTTTGTAGAAATTCAAGATGATCCAGTTTTAGAAATTGCCGATGAATTTAGTAATCTTATTGTGATAAACAAAAATTCAAATATTGCTGATGTTAAAGAACAATTAAAAAATATATTTATAAACATTGATAAGTTTAATATTGAAAAATTTAATACAAATTATTCAGCTAGAGCAGTTTCTAAAAAATTAAACATAACTTAAGATTTTTGACCAATTTTCGTTATAAATAAGGGCATTCGATTTTTTTAATTTTAAATTGTTTGCTAATTCAATTTTTTCAAGGGCGCTTTGTATATCATTGTATTTATAAATTAAAACATTGTCGCCCTTGAAATATTTTGAATATGGCCTATCAGGGATAATGAGTTTTAATCCTAAATTCTGTGCTTCATATAGTGGCAAACCTACAGTTTCATGTTCACTTGCATGAAAATATATTTCATTTTCCGACATCACGCTTGAGGTCTGATCCTGCGTTTCAGTATAAACACAATTAAAGTCAGTTATATTTTTCGGAGGATTGATAACAGTAATTTCATTATTTAACGAAGTTGACTTTAATACATTCACCATAAAATTAAAATTTTTGTTTGAAATCTTGCTGCCAAATAAAACTATTTTATTTGATTTATTCTTTGCATTAACTGTGACTTCTTCAATTTCACCAATTTCTATAACTTTATTTTTATATTCTTGTTCAATTAATTCACTCACATGCTTCAACTGAACTACCACATAGTTAGATAACTTGATACTTCTTGATATAAATATTTTAAGAATCATATTTTTCAAATCTTTTGAAACAAAAGGAAGAATATTTTGTATTAGAACGAAAGATTTAATTTTTGTTCTAAAACCAAAATTACCAAAGTGAACGATTGCATCGCTAGATTCAATTGATTTTCTTTGATTTTTATTAGTTATTAAATAAAGGAAGGGATGAAGAAATCTCTTGTTAGTTAATTTTATAAAAGTCACATATTGATTTTCTAATGACTTATTTTTAAGCTCACTAAAAAATTCATTTTCAGAATATAAAACTGTAATCTCAGTTCCAGCTTCTACAAGTAGCTCATATGCTTCAACCAACAACTTCACGCCACCAAGAGATTTGACTCCACAAGCATTTAAAACTACTTTTTTTCTCACCGTTTCAATGATAGTTGTACATTAATAACTATTTAATCACTAAAATTATAAAGTAGTGAATAATAAATACGATATCGCCCTAGTTGTAGGAACAAGGCCAAATTTTGTAAAGGCTGCTCCACTTTTGAAAAAATTAGAAGAAAAAAACAAAAATGTTTTATTTATACATACTGGTCAGCACTTTGACAAAAATATGTCCAACAGTATTTTTAATGACTTAAACATTAGAAACCCTGACTTAAACCTTAGTGCACCATCAGACTCTCAAAGTAAGCAGTTTCAATATATTGTTGAGGAGTTAGAGAAAGTTTTTAATAGTTATGAAATAGCTAAAGTAGGAGTTTTTGGTGATGTAACCTCTACTCTCGCTGCTTCAATAGCTGCTAAAAATGCAAATAAATTTTTATTTCATGTTGAATCAGGTTTAAGATCAAACAATTTAAAGATGCCAGAGGAAAGAAATAGAATTATGGTCGATGCGATAAGCGACTTATTATTAATTCCCTCTGATGACGCAATAGACAATCTTTTAAAAGAAAAAGTTTCAATAGATAAAATCATTAATGTTGGAAATATTATGATTGATACTTTATCAGACAATAAATCCGCAATAATTAAAAATTTATCGGCAATAAAAGAGCAGCTAAATATTTCAAAACCATATTTTGTCATGACCCTACATAGACCATCAAATCTTTCAGATGGTATTTTAAATGATATATTTGAAGCAGTCAGTAGGTTTACAGAAACTCATGAAATAATTCTTCCAGCACATCCCAGACTTAAAAATTATATTGATAATCAAAAAATCTCATTTAAAAATATTTTCCTAATAGATCCACTTTCATATATTGATTTTATGTCACTTGTTTATGGAAGTACTTTAGTACTAACTGATTCTGGCGGAATCCAGGAAGAGACAACATATCTAGGTATAAATTGCTTAACCCTCAGAGACGAGACTGAAAGACCAATAACAGTTACAGAGGGAACTAATAAGGTGATAGGTATTAATAGGGAAAATATAATTAATGAAATAAATAATTCTTTAGAGAGTAATATTTTAAATGAAACAAAGATTAAATATTGGGATGGTAAAACGTCTGATAGAATTTATGAAATTTTATTTGATTAGATATGAGTAATTTTAAACAAGATCTTGGAGTTATTGGGCTTGGATATGTTGGCCTACCTTTAGCTATTGAAGCAGCTAACAGTAGTCTTAAGGTTGCTGGTTACGATATAAATGAGGACGTTGTTAGCAACCTTAGCAAATCTCAATCCCATGTTGAGGATATTTCAGATACAGTTCTTGAGGACGCACTCAAAAAGGAGCTATTTTTCACTTCAGACTCAAAAGTATTAGGGGAATGCGAATACATTGTAATCAGCGTTCCAACACCCTTAACCGACTATCAGCCGGACCTAAGTTATGTAGAAGCTGCTACAAAAAGTATTGCAGAAAACTTAAAAAATGGCCAAGTTGTAATTTTAGAATCTACTACATACCCAGGAACAACTATAGAAATAGTTCAACCGATTCTTGAAAATATTTCAAAATTAAAAGCAGGTGAAGACTTTTTTCTTGGATATTCACCTGAAAGAATTGATCCAGGAAATAATGAGTGGACATTTAAAAATACTCCAAAAATAGTAAGCGGTATAGATAAAAAATCATTGGAGAAGATATCAAAATTTTACGAACTAATTATTGATCAAGTGGTAGAAGTTTCTGGAACAAGAGAAGCAGAAATGGTGAAACTTATTGAAAACACTTATAGGCAAGTCAATATTGCTATGGTCAATGAGTTAGCAATACTTTCAAACATGTTAGATATTGATATATGGGAAGTAGTTGAAGCTGCTAAAACAAAACCCTTTGGATTTCAGTCATTTAGACCTGGACCAGGCGTTGGCGGCCACTGTATTCCAATAGATCCAAAGTATTTATCTTTTAAGACAAGGCAGGTTGGGCAACCGGTTAGATTTGTTGAATTAGCTCAAGAAATAAATAATTCTATGCCCAACTATGTTGTTGCAAGGCTAAGTGAACTAATGAATAAAAATGAAATACTTTTAAAGAATTCAAAAATTTTGATTTTGGGTGTAGCTTACAAAAAAGATATTGGCGATACGAGAGAATCCCCAGCACTAGACATTATTAAGTCTTTGTTAGAAAAAAGTGTAGACATTTCATTCTACGATCCTCACGTTGATGAATTAGTAGTGAATAAATGTAGTATATCTAGTGAAGAAAAAATGGAAAATTTATCAAATTATGACTTAATCTTAATACACACTCCACACACCAAATTTCATGAAATTAATTTTGAAAGTGTAAACTCATTAATATTTGATTCAACTGGAAGCTTTGAAATTTCAAATGCCGAGAGAATATAAAATCAGCCCAAATTTTAATACTTTACCTAAGGCTATCAATTTACTTGCTAGTGAATTAGGAAACGTCATAAAAGACCAGGCTGGAATAAAATATTTCAGAATAGTTGAAGGAATTCGACAAGATTCAAAAAAATACAGACAAACAAATAATAATAAATATTTAGATAATATTTTTAAAACTTTAGAGTCTCTTAAGCCGAACGAAATTTATATTATTGCAAAAGCTTTTACAATATTCTTTTATCTATCAAATATTGCTGAACAGGTATTTAGAGAGCATACATTAGATGATTCAAAAATTTCAATTAAGAAAGAGACTAATAAAAACCTAAGCTTTGTACCGGTTTTCACAGCACACCCTACTGAAAGTTCTCGTCAATCAACTCTTAAAAAAATATATAAAATTGCAGAAATAATTGAAAATAATACTTTAAGTGAGATGAATGAAATAAATTCATTAATTACACAACTTTGGTACACAAGGGAAGTCAGGTCTACGAAGCCCAACCCAATTGATGAAGTAAAATCATTAATTTATTATTTAGACATTCTCTACAAAGATGTCTATCAAAGTATTGTTGATGATAAAGAAATTGCAATTAAAGCAAAAAATTTTGAGTTAAAATTTGGCTCATGGGTTGGAGCTGATAAAGATGGAAATCCTTACATTACAACAAAAATCACAAAGCAAGCTCTCGAAATTTATTCAAGTCAAATTTTAAATATTTATAAAGAAAAAATTATTCAATTCTCAGAAGAATTTAGTATTTCAACCGACTTTGTTGACAGTCCAAAAGTATTAACAAAAAAAATTAATAAATATAAAAAGATTCTCCCTAACGAATACAGACACTACAAACGAGTAAATTATGACGAACCTTTTCGTATTTTTCTATCACTGGTATTCCACAGGTTAGATAATTTTCAAAAAAATAATAAAGGATATATCTATTTTCATGAATTTTTGAACGATATGTTGTTATTTCAAAGTAGTGTTTTTGAAATATTTGGAAAAAAAATTCATAATAACAAGCTTGATAATTTTATTGAAATAGTTAAAAAGTTCGAATTTCACGGTGTGTCTTTAGATATAAGGCAAAATTCCTCTGTAATTAATTCTAAGTCGGGAAAAGAATACATTGATTTTGAAGGATTAATAAAGGAGATTCCTACTTTACAAAAAATTTATGGGGACAAAGTTTTTAATTCCATAATACTTTCAATGACTAAATCTGAAATTGATATACTTAATCTGTTTAAAATCTGTAACAAATATATTTCAAAAGAAAAAATGCCATCTATAACTCCTTTAATTGAAGAAATAGATGATTTACAAAGTGCAGATTTGATACTCCAAAGATTATTGTCAGACAATCAATACAGTTTATTTATTAAAAAGTATCAAAACAGCAACCAAGAAATCATGCTTGGGTATTCAGATTCTAATAAAGATGGCGGAATTATTTCATCACAGTGGAATGTATATAATGCGCAAATCAATTTATTTAAAGAGGGGATGAAAAAAAATGTTAATGTTACATTCTTTCATGGCCGAGGTGGAACTATAAGTAGGGGAGGAGGCCCAACTTATGACTCAATTTCTGCTCAACCTAAGGGAACTATATCTAACCAAATTAGATACACTGAGCAAGGAGAGGTAATCTCTGACAAGTACTCAACTTCTTATCTTGGCTTTGAAAATATTAAATTAGGTTCTATAGCTTTTATTAATGAATCAGATACGATATTGAAATCAAAAATACCAAATCAAAAATTTTTACAAGAGATGTCAGATGTTTCTCTTAAAAAGTACAAATCTTTCTTTTCCAAACCAGAGTTGATTGAATACTTCGAAGATGGTACTCCAGTTAAATTGCTTTCAATATTAAATATTGGATCAAGGCCAACTAAGAGAACAAGAAAAGTAAAAACTATTCAAAATTATAGAGCTATACCTTGGGTATTTGGATGGGCACAAACACGAAACACACTAACTGGTTGGTTTGGAGCGGGTACAGCATTGGATTTTATGATTAAAAAATATGGGATAAAACAAGTAAGAAAGATTTATAAAAATTCGAATTTCATGCAAAATTTAATTAGCAATATTGAAATGACACTTGCAAAATCTGACCTAAAGATAGCAAAACTTTATGTAGACGGTTTGCTAAACGAAAATATGCTGGATATATATAATGTCATCAACAAAGAGTCAAAGCTGGCTTCGTCCTCTATAAAAAAGATTAAAGATATTGACGAATTGTTGGATGATAATCAAATACTTAAAAATACATTGAAGGTTAGGAATGCATACTTAGATCCACTTTCAATTATTCAAATAACCCTTATGAAAAAAATGGTAACTCATGAATTAGACCCTATTGAGAAAAATTCCTTATTACTTTCGATAAATGGGTTAGCCGCTGGACTTAGAAATACTGGCTGATAAATCTCTCAATTCAAAATGCATTTCATCAGGCGATGTCCATGTGCCGCCCCATGCAAATCCCCATGAGTTAAAAATTTCAACAACTCTTGGGTGATAGCTTGACTTTGTGTTTATATCTATAGCTATTCCCCAAGCGTGTCTTGATATGCTACCGCCAGCATCGAAACGGTTTATTCGCCTAGGCGCATAACAACCACCTGATTGTTTGAAATCTTTAACTGAAAGAGTATCTTCAAGACCTTCATCTAAAATTTGGTTTAGTGCTCCTTCAAGAGGTTCCCACATAAGCCTATGACATCTCGTATTGCCAAGTATGGGGACTCTTTTTGTCTGAATATTA
>Ga0208410_1002000_pt1 | contig 9981 bp, 6 predicted proteins | sample ETN02SmetaG_3_FD_185787 | JGI IMG/M metagenome (GOLD analysis project Ga0208410, IMG submission 185787) | Marine microbial and viral communities from oxygen minimum zone, Eastern Pacific Ocean - ETNP2014F10-02SV257 (SPAdes) (version 2) | ecosystem: Environmental > Aquatic > Marine > Oceanic ... | reverse complement strand
TACAGAAGAAGTCAAATCTGAAAATAAAAGTAGTGGCGAATCTATACCAAGGCTAAGAAAGAAAATTGCTGAAAATATGGTTCAATCAAAAAATACCTCAGCACATGTAATGACAACAATTGAAATTGACTATGAGAAAATAGCAATAATAAGGAGCAAAATAAAAGAAGCTTTTAAGAAAGAAGAAGGATTTTCATTAACTTACCTTCCTTTCATAGCAAATGCAACTGTAGAAGCTTTAAAGGAACACCCTGTGGTAAATAGTTCATTTAACTTAGAAGAAGATCAACATGTGTTACATTCGAATATTGATTTAGGGATAGCTGTTGATATAAATCAAGAGGGTTTACTTGTTGGAACAATTCGAAATTCAGATTCATATAATGTTAAGGCTTTAGCAAAAGAAATATCATCACTTTCAAAAAAATTAAGGGAAAAAAACTTCTCTCTTGAAGATGTTTCAGGAAGCACATTTACAATTTCGAATAATGGCTCATTTAATTCTTTCCTAACTTCCCCAATTATTAATCAACCTAATGTTGCTATTCTTTCAACAGAGTCAGTAAAAAAGAAGCCTGTAGTAGTTGAGTCAGAAGATAATCCTGATTCTATTGAAATAAGACATTCAGGAATTTTAAGTTTAACTTGGGACCACCGAGTTTTTGATGGGTCAACTGCTTTGTTGTTTTTAAACTCAATAAAAGATAGGCTTGAAAGTCATGATTGGTTAGAAGAGTTAAGTTGAGAGCTTTAAACATTAGATGGCTTGGAAACCTTCCATATTCTGAAGCATTAACACTCCAAAAAGGTCTTCATAATTCAGTTTCTAAAGAGAACAATGAGGAAGACTATTTGCTTTTACTTGAACACAATAATGTTATAACTCTTGGAAGGTCAGGAGATAAAGAGAACCTTATAACTAATAAAGAAAAGTTAGAAAATCTTGGAATAGAGTATTTTGAAACTGATAGAGGTGGGGATATAACTTTTCATGGTAAAGGCCAATTAATTGGTTATCCAATAATTAGGTTATCTGATCCAAAAAAAGTTATCCCATTTGTTAGGACTATTGAAAAATCAATTATAAATTCTTTAGCTAGATTTAATATAGATTCTTATTCAAAAGAAGAAGATACAGGCGTTTGGACAAGCAAAGGAAAGATAGCATCTATAGGTATAAAAGTTAGCAAATGGACAACATATCATGGTTTTTCACTTAATATTTTTGAAGATTTAGAAGGGTTTGATTTAATTAACCCCTGTGGAAATTCAGATGAAAAAATTGCTTCGGTTCATTCTTTTAATAAAGAGGTTTCGTTTAAGGAAATTGTTGACGAGATATCAAAAGAATTCTCGAAAAATTTTAATTATGAGATTGTTAATAGTCAGCTTTCTCAATTTACACCTACTCAACTTAAGAAAGTAAAAAAATATGAGATAGATGAAATGGTTGATAGGGGAGTTTTTAATAAAAATAAAAATGTAATACCAGTCACTATAAAAGGATTATTACCTGGAGAGCCTAAAAGACCAGAATGGATGAAGGTTAAAGCAAATCTTGGATCTGAATATATAGAGCTAAAAAGTTTAATAAACGAAAAAAAATTAAATACTGTTTGTGAGGAAGCTTCATGTCCCAATATATATGAGTGTTGGTCAATGGGTACTGCAACATTTATGATTATGGGTGATATTTGCACAAGAGCTTGTGGATTTTGTGATGTTAATACAGGGAAGCCTGGTGATTTAGATGAATTAGAACCTATAAGGGTTGCAGAAAGTGTTAAAACTATGAAGCTTACACATGCTGTAGTCACTTCAGTCAATAGAGATGATCTTAAAGATGGAGGTTCCGGATTTTTTGCAAAAACTATTGAGGAAATAAAATTAATGAATCCTTCTACCTCTGTGGAAGTTTTAATTCCAGACTTTAAAGGAGATAGAGCAGCAATTGATAACATAATTAATGAAGGACCAGAAGTACTTAATCATAATCTAGAGACAGTCCCTCGACTTCAGAGAGAAATCAGGACAGCGGCTTCATATGGAAGGTCACTTTCCCTTCTTCAGTACGCTAAAGAAGTTAATTTCTCAGGAAAAACTAAAACAGGACTAATTGTTGGTATGGGAGAAGAGTTTGATGAAGTAATAGCAGTTTTGAAAGATTTATCTCAAATAGATATTGATATTGTCACAATAGGCCAATATTTAAGACCTACATCTAAACATCGACCGATTCATAGATATGTAACACAAGATGAATTTATTGAATATAAATTAATTGGTGAAAAATTTGGTATTCCACATATTGAATCTGGTCCTTTGGTGAGATCCTCATATCACGCAAAAGATTCTTTTGCCTCTGTTTAAATAACAAATATACTTATATAAATGTTCGACAAAGTAACGAAATCGGTAAGAGTTTTATCAGCAGCAGCTGTAGAAAAAGCTAATTCAGGACACCCAGGAATGCCTCTTGGAATGGCAGATGTAGGTGTTGCTTTATATAAAAATTTCTTAAAAGTATCAAATGAAAAACCTGATTGGATTAATAGAGATAGGTTTGTTCTAAGCGCAGGTCATGGTTCAATGCTTTTGTATAGCCTTCTTCATCTAAATGGTTTTGATTTGAGTATCGATGAAATTAAAAATTTTCGGCAACTTAACTCAAAAACAGCCGGACATCCTGAAGTTGATACTTCTATAGGAATTGATATTACAACTGGACCCTTAGGTCAGGGTTTTGCAACCGGTGTAGGTTTTGCAGTTGCAGAAAAATACTTAGCAGCATTACTAGGAGAAGATATTATTGATCACTATACATTCGGCATAGTTTCAGATGGAGATTTGATGGAAGGAATATCATTTGAAGCTGCAGAACTTGCAAGCGTATGGAAACTAGGAAAGATAATTTATTTTTTTGATAATAACAATATCTCAATAGATGGTACTGTTGACAAAGTTTCTGTTACAAATCAAAAAGAAAAATTTGAATCGATAGGTTGGCATGTTTTAGAAATTGATGGTCACAATGAGAGAGAAATAATTAAATCAGTTGAAAAGGCAAAAAAGATAGAAGATAAACCATCATTAATTATTGCAAAATCTACAATAGGAAAATTTGCACCTAATAAAGAAAACACAAGTGGAGTCCATGGTTCACCTTTAGGCAGTGAAGAGATGAATAAATTTCTTGAAAATTTAGATTGGAGTGGAGATCCATTTTTACATAGTGATGATATTTATGATTATTTTAATGAAAAGAGAGATAAGGATAATGAAGAACTTAATAAATGGGAAGATAGCTTTAAGAAAAAATATCAAGAAGATGTAAGTTTTAAAGATAATTGGGATTTATTAATTTCAAAAGATTTAGAAAGTTTAGAAAGAGTTACCGGGGAAAAGCATGCATCAAGAATCTTGGGTTCAAAAATATTAAAAAACTTTTCAGAATCTACTAATTCAATAATTGGAGGTTCAGCAGATTTAGCTGCTTCTACAAAACAGATTATTGATGAAGATTATTTCTCATCCAAAGACTATCAAGGTAGAAGTCTCGAGTTTGGAATTAGAGAGCATGCTATGGGAGCAATCACAAATGGCATCACTTTACATAGCAATTTAATTGGTTACGCTTCAACTTTTTTGGTTTTTTCTGACTATATGAGACCAAGTATTCGTTTAGCGTCTTTAATGAATATTAATTCTGTATTTATTTTTACTCATGACTCAATATATCTTGGTGAAGATGGACCTACACATCAGCCTATAGAACATTTAATGTCTCTAAGACTTATTCCAAATGTAGACGTTATAAGGCCTTCTAACAGCATTGAGATGGAGCATTCTTATAGATATGCATTTTCTGAATCAAAAAATCCAAAAGTACTTTCATTGACAAGGCAAGACTTAGAGTATTTAGATTTTGATGTTGACTATGAAGAATTTGTTAAAGGAGGATATGTTGTTTCAGATGGAGATGACTTTACTATCGTAGCTTCAGGGTCTGAATTGGAAATAGCTTTTATGATCAAAGCAACCCTTCTAGAGTATTCAGTCAGGATTGTTAGTGTTCCTATACTAAATAAACTTTCAAATATGAAAAATCAAGAAATAAATGAACTTTTAAAGAATAAACACGTTTTTCCAATTGAACTTGGTAGGTCTATTGGATGGGAGAGCTATTTAGGAAGAATAACAAAGACTTTTTCTATTGATAGTTTTGGTAAGTCAGCTCCTATTGAAGATCTTGAAAAAAATTTTGGATTCGATGTTCCTTCAATAACTAAAGAAATTATAAAATATTTAAATTAGCATCCAGTATAAGAACGCATTGATGATTTTGTTCTATTACCAGCAACACCATCTGGAATTAGACCTACTTTTCTTTGAAAAGCTTTAATTGCTTCCCTTGTATATGAGCCTATTTTTCCATCAATAATTCCTGGATTAAATCCATTATTTGATAAATATGTTTGAATGTCAGATACAGAATCTAATTTTGCACCAGTATTGTTTCTCGCCTTGCAAGTGTTAGCTGCTTCACAACCGGTATAGGAACGCATTGCAGCTTTTGTTTTACTTCCGACAACACCATCAGAAAGTAAACCATTTTTTGTTTGAAAAGCTTTAATTGCTGCTTTGGTTTTACTGCCACTCTTTCCATCTATTGGCCCTGGATTAAAACCATTATCTGATAAAAATCTTTGTATATCCAAAGTGGTATCCAGCTTTACGTTTGTATTATCAGTTCCAACACAGTCATCGTTACCAGAGTTTGGATTAGAAACTGCTGTAGAAGCTGCATCCTCTACCTCACCGCTACCTGGGCTCCATCCTGCTTGAAAAGGAGATGTATCAAAAAGAGTTGAGCTAATTAGATTACTATCAACCATTTTATTAATTATGAAAGAAACTTCTCCTATTGAAATTTTTCTACTTGGACAAAATTTATCAGATAGAGAACTACATGGAGGTATAAGGTCACTTCCAGTTAACGTGTGAATTGCAGTTTGGTGTGCACTTCCTCCATCATCTGAATATGGATCTGAAATTCCTCCTTCTAGGTTATTAGTTGTTCCTTTAAGAATCGCACGATGAAGCATGCATGCAAATTGATCTCTTAATACAGATTCTTTTGGTAAGTATTGAAAAGGACTATTAAAACATACTTGCATTCCATTATAAGGCACTGCATTAATTGCCCTTTCATAGACACTTTCGTCATCATCACTATATATGTTAGGTGAATCAAGTGGAAGGCCTCCAACGATAGCAGCAACCGCTGCTACCTCTTCTCTTGTTAAAATTTTTGCTTGACATGCTGTTGATGTTTCTGAACATTTATTAAGAAGTCCTGCTTTACTCAAGTAAGTTAATCCTTGAGTAGATGTTGCATACTGTGCTGTATCACCTGTAGTTGAAGTTGTTTCACCAGTACTTGTAGATGTTGAAGTCGTAGAAACAGTTACTGGTCCTACACTTAAGCTAGAAGCATCTGAATTACTTGAAGTTTTAAAATAATGAGACTTAAAACCAAGTTGAGATTTAATATTTCTTCCAGATTTCTTAACTGTTTTTAAAGAACCATTTACATATCCTTTCATTGTTACTTCAACAGCGGCCCCAGATGCAGCAGAACTTGATATATATATATCAGTTAATGAATCAAAACAGGGTATATCTCCACATAAAATATTTCTAGTTAGTTGATAAGTGGTAAAGTCATAAGACCATGCAGCTTGGGGATTCCCAACCCTATTGTCTACAGACCATGGGTCATCTACTGTTTTTAGATATGGCCAAACTGTTGGAGAACCAAAACCTACAGAGTTATTGTTAGTTTTTCCACCAGTTGAGGAAGAATAAAAAGCTTGGATAACACTATTGTTATGAGTTATAACTTTTCCAGAAGTATTATTAACTGCTTGAACCCAATTTGGTCCTGAAATTTCTTTTAGATATCCATAATAATATTGGCTTGAAGCGGTAGAACCAATATGACACCAACAATATTTTTGTCTACTTGTATCTAATCCTGCATCTATATCAGTTTTATTTCCAGGTCTATTTTGTTGCAAGTATGCATAAACAGCATAACTTCTTCCGACAAGTGCTTGTGCTTCTAAAGCTTGTACATTCCAATGTGATGGCATCTCAGCTAAACCATAAAGATACTTTTCGATATTTGCAGCAAGCACTACATGGAATCCAGAGGATACATTTTTTGATCTTAGTTTAATCTCACCATGCTTATGTTCTCTTGGGCCAATCCTTACTCGACCTCCATCAGACCATTTAATAGTAATATTACAACCTCCAGCTGTGGCAGGAGTTAAAGGATGACCATTGATGCTACAGTTGTTACCACTGTTAACTATGCTTATTGTTGCACCACCTGAAATTTTAAGTGGTCCGAAAGGTGATTCGCATGGACCATCAGCACTTGCCTCACTTTTCATTTTGTTAACAGTCTCATCATCAATTGCTCCTGATTGATTTATTCCAACGGATGATTGGTAGTTTCTAATTGCATTAGATGTTCTATCACCAAATGATCCATCAATTGGTCCCGGTTCAAAACCTCTTGAAGTTAAAAAAGCTTGCACTCCTGCTGTTTGGTTTAGTCCATCTTGGCAAATCATTAATGTTGGTGGGCTTGATGAAGGTAAAGTAGTTAAAGATATATTCTTAGCATTCCTTGCTAAACCTACCCATAAGGCATCGCTTGAAGTTGCAATATCTGGTGAAGATAATGAAAGATTGCTCATTTGTTGAACGGAAGTATCAGTAAAGTAGTAATCAACTACTTCAGTTGAAGTACATGAAGAAGTATTGGAACAAAACGATGCACCTAATTCAGTTAATCCTTTAGAACCATATTGACTTAAACCTACACCATGACCCCATCCGCTACCTGTAAATGTAAAAGTAACACTGGAGTAGGCTCTCATTGCTCTTCTTGTAGCGGGTCCAACAACACCATCAGCAGAAAGTCCATTTGTTGATTGAAATTTTTTAACAGCTGAAGTTGTTTTTGCTCCAGGTGATCCATCTATAGGTCCGGGGTCAAAACCGTTACAATTTAGCCATGTTTGAATATCTTTTGTAGTAGTTAAAGGAGCTACTGCATTATCAGCGCAGCTAAAAGATGATTTGGGAATAGGTAAAGTGTATGAATAAGATGGTGATTGATTAATAACCAAAAATAAGGAAAAAAATCCTATTATTATAATTAATTTCTTAAAAATACCCTGCACCATTATTCCATTTTAGGTTATTACAAATAAATTGCTTATTTAGAGTGAACTTTTCCATTTTTTATACCTTTTAATACCAAATAAGTATCCCAAATAAGAAGCAAATATAACAATTGTTATTGGGTAAAGCTCACCTTTGAAATTCTTATATATATTAGGAGATATAAAAGAGATGCTAATTAACAGTACAATTCCTGCAAAAGCATTTTTTGAATAAGAATGTAGAGCTACATATGAGAGAGTTGAATAAATTATTACAGATATTATTAGATCTTGATTAATAACTAAATTTTCTGAAATAGTTTCTATATTAGGAATTAAAACAAAAAGGAATCCAAATCCTATTGCAACAAATAAATTCGGTTTATTTGTGTCGTTTCTCATATAAATATTATTGTAAAAGAAGTATGAGTTTGAGCACATTTGTCTTTGTTTTATTAGTTTTTTGTATTCCATATTTAGGCTATATCAGAAACAGTATTAAACCTAGAAGAGGGTTTAGTATATTATTTTTATCAATAATTTGCTCTACAGCTTTGATTAATTTCGATATTTTAGTAATCATTTCTCTAATATTGATAATCATTTCAATATTCATAAAGAATAAACTTATAGAAATTTTTCTTATTTCTCTAAGTTTTCTTATATTTAACAGTATCTTATTTAATATTTTTGAGGTAGAACTCTGGGACTATGTATTTAAATATTTACTACCTATCTCTTTAGTTAGTGGTGTATTTTCCTTAATGATGATTGGTCATTGGTTTTTAGTTGACCCAACAATATCTAAAGAAGGAATGAAAAAAATCGCTAGTGTAACTTCAGTTCAACCGTTATTAATTATTCCATTAGTTTACTTTAATTATTTAACTGATGACATAGGTGATACATACAAATTGGTGATCATGTTCCTATATTTATCAACAGGTATTTTATCTTTTGCTTCTTACAAATCATTAAATGAAAAATCCTACACAGGTGTAATGGCAGCAACGGGATTAAGTTATCTATCTCTAATTGTGTCAATTGGAGCATCGGGAACTCTTTTACTTTTGTCCTAACACTATCTATTCTTACAATATGAAGATTTACACAAAAACAGGTGACCAGGGTGAAACAAAACTATTGTATGGAGACACTGTACCAAAAGATAGTCTTGCTCCAGAAGCTTACGGCTCAGTTGACGAATTAGTTGCATCTCTTGGCTTAATCAGAGCAGAGGAAAAACTACCAATTGAAGTAAAAGAAACATTACTAAGAATTCAAAGAGATTTATTTATTGTTGGAGCTGAACTAGCCACTGCAAAGGAGAATAGAAAGAAATTAAAAGCTAAAGAAACTTTAGTTGATGATTCAATGGTAGAAGTGTTAGAAAAGGAAATAGATTTTTTAGAAGAAAAAAATGGGATACCAGAATTTTTTGTTGTTCCTGGTGAGAATATTATTTCAGCAAAATTTGAATGGTCTAGAGTTGTATCAAGAAGAGCTGAAAGAAAATGCGTAACTTGGCAAAGTAGATTGGAAATAGATGACTCAAAGGTTATAGTTTATTTAAATAGACTATCAGATTTATTATGGATGCTAGCAAGAGACTTTGAAGAAGATTGGACACCAAGTAAATGAATATTGATTTATTATTTTTTGAATCAAATTTTGATAAAAAAGAAGAATTTATTAACAATCAAGAGAAATTTGAAGAGTATATTTCTACTCATTCATTTGAGGGTAAAGCAAAAGAATTATTATTTTTACCTCCTTCAATGACAATAAATGATAACAAAACATTATTAGTTGGATGTGAAGACATTTCTCAAGATAACAAAGAATTATTAGAACTAGGTTATTCAATTGGAAATAAATTAAAAGATGATTCTGAATTAAACATCCTTAACTTCAAAGGAGAAGTTCAACCAATGATGCTTGGAGTTCTTCTTTCTCAATATAATTTTGATAAATACCAATCAGATGATAAAGAAAAAATTGAGATAACTTTTAATGATTCTCTTGAAAGTGATTCACTATTATTAAAGAGAAATGCTTTATTTTGGGTCAAAGATTTAATAAACACACCAGCTTTTGATAGATCTCCGGAGTATTTCATTGAGCAGGTTGAAACAATTTCTTCAAATAAAGATATAAATCTTGAGATTTGTGATAAAGAATGGCTTGAAAAAAATAATTTTGGTGGAGTCCTAGGTGTAGCCCAAGGTTCAGTGCGTGATCCATATTTTTTGATTGGTCAATATAAGCCAGATGCAAAAGTTCAGATTGCATTAATCGGGAAGGGTGTGTTATTTGACTCTGGTGGGCTTTCATTAAAAAGCCCTTCTGGTATGGAAACAATGAAAACAGATATGTCTGGAGCAGCTACAGCATGGGGAGTCATTAATTTAGTTGCTGAAAACAAAATTGATGTTGGGTTAACAGTTTATACACCTCTTGTTGAAAATATGCCTAGTGGTTCTGCAATTAGACCAGGTGATGTACTTACAACTAGAAATGGGAAAACAATAGAAGTATTAAATACTGATGCAGAGGGAAGACTTATTATGGCTGATGCATTGGCCTATGCTGCTGAAAAAAAACCAGATATAATTTGTGATGTAGCAACCCTTACAGGAGCATCAGTTGTAGCTCTTGGGTTGGATGTTGGAGCAATATTTTCTAATGATTATGAACTTCAATCTTTGTTTATTAATGCTAGTGAAAAATCATTAGAGTC
>Ga0208410_1001996_pt1 | contig 9996 bp, 9 predicted proteins | sample ETN02SmetaG_3_FD_185787 | JGI IMG/M metagenome (GOLD analysis project Ga0208410, IMG submission 185787) | Marine microbial and viral communities from oxygen minimum zone, Eastern Pacific Ocean - ETNP2014F10-02SV257 (SPAdes) (version 2) | ecosystem: Environmental > Aquatic > Marine > Oceanic ... | reverse complement strand
AGCACATGATTCTTGCTGACCTAGACATCGATGGTGAGCAAAGAAAAGTTATTATGCAGGCTCCTAAAAATGGTTTTTTCTATGTAATCGACAGAACATCAGGTGAGTTTATTTCTGCTAATAATTTTGTACCAACAAATTGGGCCTCTCACGTAGATCCAGAAACTGGAAGACCGGTAGAGATTAAGGAGACTAATCATGAATTGCAACCAGCACTAACGACACCTGGTCCTCTAGGTGGTCACAATTGGCATCCAATGTCCTATAGTCCACAAACTGGCTTGGTATATATACCAGCCCAAGAAACGATCTTTATCTACTCAACAGACAGTGAATTCAAATATAACCCTAATACTTGGAATTTAGCTAATCAGATAGAAATGAGTTATCTTCCAAAAGATCCGGAAGAGCTGGCCATGGTAGATGCGGCGACGGTTGGCTATTTGCTTGCATGGGATCCAAAAGAGCAAAAAGAAGTTTGGCGTGCACAATATAAAAGACCATGGAGTGGAGGAGTTCTTTCTACCGATGGAAATTTAGTTTTTCAAGGAACATCAGATGGGAGATTTGTAGCATATGCGGCAGATTCTGGTGACCTGCTTTGGAGTGTTGATACTGGACAAGGGATCGTAGCACCTCCAATAACTTATAAGATTGAAGGCAAGCAATACATTGCAGTCCAAGTTGGTTATGGCGGCGCCTACGCTCTCACTGGCGGGTTAGAATCACCAAATAAAAACCCATCTAGGGATGGCAAAATGATGATTTTTGAAATTGGTGGGACTCAGCTTGAAGAACCAGTTGCAACAATAGCCCAATTAAATCCTACCATTTTCGAATTAAATTCTGATTCCTTGGTAATTGCTCGAGGTGAATATGAGTACCATGAACATTGTCAATTTTGCCATGGAGCAGGCGTTATTGGAGGAGGAGTCTTACCTGACTTAAGGATGCTGGGTGCACAAGGTCATGCTTCATTTTTAGGCAGTGTCTTGGGGGGAATTCATGGAAGTGGGATGGCTTCATTCAAGGATGTATTAAATGTAGAACAGGCCAAACAAATTCATGAATATATTAAACATCAAACTGTTTTAACTGGCTTAGCCACTGCTGCAGAAAAATAAAATATTTTTAAGGGACAAGTGTGTATATGAAAGATTATGATTTTATTATTTTAGGCGCTGGTTCAGCTGGTTGTGTTTTGGCTAACAGGCTTAGCAAAGATCCAAATATATCAGTATGCTTGATTGAGGCTGGTTCAAAGGATAATGATCCTCGATTGCATGTGCCTATTGGCTTTGCTTTTGGGATGACACAAAGCAAGTATAGTTGGTCCTATGATACGGTTCCGCAAAAAGAATTTGAAAAGGTTGCAGTCACTGAACCGGAATCAGTAGTAGTAGATTCTGCTGGCGGCACTCATAAAGTGCCTAGTGAGACTCAAGAACACAGAAAGGGTTTTCAGCCTCGAGGTAAAACTTTAGGTGGCTCAAGTTCAATTAATGCAATGTTATATGTGAGAGGCCATCGTTGGGATTATGATCACTGGTCCGAGCTTGGTAATGAAGGATGGTCCTATGATGAAGTATTGCCGTATTTTAAAAAAGCCGAGCACAATGAGATTCATAACAATGAATATCATGGTCAAAATGGTCCATTGAATGTTTGTGATATTGCTCATCAGCCTGAATCATGTAAGTCTTTTGTTGAGGCTGGATCGAAGTTATTTAACTTTAACGACGATTTTAATGGAGCTGAGCAAGAAGGCTTCGGTTTTTATCAAACAACCCAAATTAATGGTAAAAGGTGCAGCGCAGCTAAAGCGTACCTAGTCCCAGTTTTAGAAAGAGATAACCTTACAGTAATGACTGATACTCAAGTAAACAAAATTCTGATTGATGGAAGTCATGCAAAAGGTGTTGAATGTATTAGCAGTGATAATAATTCCTTTACATTAAATGCTTCAAAGGAGGTTATTCTCTCCTCCGGAGCATTTGGATCTCCCCAAATACTTTTACGATCAGGAGTGGGGCCAGCCAATGAAATTACTAGGCATGGTATTGATCATCTTGTAGATATTCCTGGTGTTGGAAAAAATCTTCAAGATCACATTGATTACATTACAGTCCACAAGTACAACTCAATGAAATTGATAGGCTTTAGTTTAAAAAATATATTTTTAAAATATCCTTATGAGATTTTAAAATACCTTTTTACGAAAACTGGTCTTTTTACTTCTACCATTGCTGAGGCCGGTGCTTTCATAAAAACAAAGGATGAATTAGAAATACCAAATATTCAATTTCATTATGCCCCGGCAATGATTGTTGATCATGGTAGAACACTTCTTTGGGGAACAGGTATGAGCTGCCATTCTTGTTTATTAAGACCTAAGTCTCTTGGCGATGTAACTCTTGCATCTGCAGATCCATTTGCAGATCCTTTAATCGATCCAAAATTTTTAAGTCATCCTGATGATATGAAAGATATGGTTAATGGTTATAAGATAATGATGAAGGTTCTTGGGAGCGAACCATTCAGTAAATATATATCTGAACACACCCAAAGACCCATTGATATTAATGATGATGCCGATATTGAACAAGCTATGCGTGAAGGAGCTGATACTGTTTATCATCCTGTGGGTACATGCAAGATGGGAAGTGATGAAATGTCAGTTGTTGATAGCAGACTAAAAGTCCATAAAATACAAGGATTGAGAGTGGTAGATGCATCAATTATGCCAACAATTGTTGGCGGTAATACCAATGCTCCAACCATTATGATTGGAGAAAAAGCATCTGATATGATTCTTGAGGATTGGAACATCCATTAACTTGTTTCAAATACTCCAAAACCACCCAATATCGCTGATTATCCTGAATGGGCTATAATGATTCATGGATAATAAATATGATATAGCCAAAGATTGGCTTCCTAGATACACAGGAATGCCTGTAGATGACTTTGGAGATTACATCCTGCTTACTAATTTTCAAGACTATATTGAGCAGTTTGCTGATAGATTCAAATGCGATATTCAGGGTGAAAATAGACCAATGTCATCATGCACCAATAATGCAGGCCTAAGCATCATTAATTTTGGTATAGGTTCACCAAACGCTGCAACAGTTATGGATTTGCTGGTTGCAAGAAAACCCAAGGGCGTTTTGTTTCTTGGAAAATGTGGCGGATTAAAAGATTCATCTGAAATTGGAAATCTTATTTTACCAATAGCAGCAATTAGAGGCGATGGAACCTCTAATGATTACTTTCCTCCAGAAGTACCAGCCTTACCTTCATTTAAATTGCATAAATTTGTCTCTGACAAAATATTAGATGCGGGAACAGATTATCGAACTGGAGTTATTTATACAACGAATAGAAGGGTTTGGGAGCATGACAAAACTTTCTTAAAGAAGCTTAAAAAAACAACAGCAATAGGTATTGATATGGAAGTAGCAACTATATTTATTGTTGGTCATTATAATGAAATTCCCCGTGGAGCTCTGCTTTTAGTTTCAGATGTCCCTGTCACGCCTGATGGAGTTAAGACTGAGAAATCAGATCAAGCCGTGACCTCTAAATGGGCTAAGCAACACTTAGAGATTGGAATTAATGCTATGACAGACCTAAAGAATAGCAGGGATAAAATTAAGCATTTTCGTTATTAATCAACCTCAATAACAAATCCTTGAAAATAGTTAAAAACCTCTTGCATTGAGAGTTCTATTGTTTTTTGCATGGTGTCATTTACATGCAAATTTACCTTTTTGCCTTTTTATATATGATGAATGCCATTGGAATCCCATACTTAATATTTAAATTCACATCCTTTTAAGGTCAGCAAAAATTTAAAATTTAAATAAATTGAGTGTATCCTATTCATTTAATGGGTAAATTATTCAATATTCTCTTAATTATAGTTGCATTATATTTAGCAGCTAGGTCAATAGTCGGCATGTTTTTTTATGATGAACTACCTGTTCCATTGATTGTCACTGAATTTAATTTAGATCAGATAAATGAATATCGAGCTAGAGTACTGCTGCCGGGTTTTTTTATTACATTAATTTATTTTATTTTTAGATTTTTTTCCGGTAAAAACCCCACATCAGCAATGTGGCCAATATATGTTTCAACTCTTTCTTTAGTTATTACTCACATTATTGGATTTTTAGTATTCCTACCTTTTACCAAAGATACAATTATAATGTTTTTGATTGCTTTAATTATTTGTTTGATCGCTAGATTTGGGCATAACAAAAGAAAAAACGAAATTTTTTAGGACTTGATATGATTTGGATTATTAGAGTATTTTTACTCATTTATGCTGTTTTGTATTTTGGAATAGGTGCATGGGCAATAATTGATCCGGTAAAGGATGCTCTTGAGCTTAGTTATCAGATTCCCTCATTCATGGACGCCATTGGTTTAAAGGTTTCAGGAGTTATTGGTTATTCAGAAGTTGCCGGCTTGTATGGTGGTATTAACATGATCATTGGGTTATTGTGCTTTCTTGGTCTATTTAGTAGAGGAATAGCAACCTATGTATTATCGCTTCTTGCGTTTCTTACTTTTAGTATTGCCCTTGGGAGATATCTTTTTGCATTAATTCCATCAACCCCAACTTTTTATAATACTTTTTTTATTTTTGAAGCAGTTACTTTTATTTTATCTCTATCTTTTTTCTTGTATATGAAGTATCTATATAATCCCAGAAAGAGTGGCGATGTAGAGACCATAGCTACAGACTAGCATTACTCCTGCGGTTATATATAAACTCCTTCTAAATGTTAATTTGGTTAATGAAATAGCCAGCAAAATAAAAACTAAGCTCAACACTGCAAGGATGCTGAAATCTCTTTCTAGCACTATTGGGCTAAGTTGAATGGATCCAAAAAATCCAATAATAGGAACGACGAATACTAAATTAAGAACATTGGATCCGATAATATTTCCTACCACCATTTGATGCTTGCCTTTTTTTAGGGCTGCAACTGAGGCAGCCAATTCAGGCAAGCTTGTTCCTAAGGCAATAATTGTAAGGCCTATGATTAATTCTGATATGCCTAATAATATAGCTGTACTTTCTGCATAAACAATGGAGATATTAGCGCCAGCTATTAAGCCAAAAAGTCCAACCATTGATAACAATAAGCTTTTTGTAAATTCAGATGCTTCTGAGCCTTCTTCCTCTGGCACACCATCTGTTTTCATGAGAATGTACATGAACAGCATAAATAGACCAACAAAACCTATGCTTTCATCAAAAGATATCGTTCCATCTGCAAGAGTTAACCCAAGCAATAAAACAGTTAATCCAAAAGGCATAAGGTTCCATAAATGCATTTTAGAAGGAGCATTAAAGTATAGACATGAGACTCCAAAAATAAGAGCAATGTTTGAGATATTTGAACCGATAGCCGTTCCAAGAGCAATATTTTCATTTCCATTTAAAACAGCAGATATTCCAACAAATACTTCAGGCGCAGAAGTTCCTGCTGCTATAAGCGTTAGTCCAATAACAAGATCTCCAACGCCAAGATGTTTGGCTATAACAGAAGCATGGTCAACAAACTTATTTGCCCCCCAAACAAGAATAGTAATACCTGTTAATAATAGGATAAGGTTTAAAGTTAACTCCATGACGGTATTCTAAAGCCAATACTATTGAATTCATAATGATTTCAGGAGAACATAAGTATTAATTATATTTTGTAAGGATCAGTATGAAAATAACAGAGCTTTTTAATGTTTCTGGAAAAGTAGCAATTGTCACCGGTGGCTCAAGAGGAATCGGAGAAATGATAGCAGCAGGTTTTTTGGCGAATGGAGTCAAGGTGTATATTACCGCAAGAAAAGAGGCAGCTTTAATAGACAAAGCAAAAGAATTATCTGAAATGTATGAAGGTGATTGTATTCCTGTACCCTGCGATTTAAGTACGATGGAAGGAATGGATAGTTTTGTGAATTTTATTCAATCAAATGAGCAGCACATTGATTTTCTGATTAATAATGCAGGCGCTTCATGGGGTGAGCCTTATGCAGAATACTCAGAAAAAGGGTGGGACAAAGTTATGGACCTAAATGTTAAAACCATTTTTTACTTAACCCAGAAACTTACCCCCATGCTTAATAAGAAAGGGTCTTTAGAGGATCCATCGAGAGTAATTAATATTGGATCAATTGATGGTTTGAATGTGCCTGCTTTAGAGAGTTATGCGTATGGAACTTCAAAAGCTGCTGTTCATCATTTAACCCGCGTTCAAGCAAAAAGACTTGTTGGTGAAAATGTTCTTGTAAATGCAATTGCGCCCGGTCCTTATGAGTCGATGATGCTTGGAGCTGCAGTTAATCATGACTACTCATTGATAGAATCAAGAAACCCGAGAAAAAGAATTGGCTCTCCTGAAGATATAGCAGGATTAGCAATTTTTTTATGTTCAAGAGCTGGCGCATATACCGTTGGAGCAGTTATCCCTTCAGACGGTGGGCTGGTTGGCATAGCGGGACATGATCTCAGCCAATTATGAGCTTGTACGAAAAATACTTTTTGCCTAAATTATTGGATTGTTGCTGTGGCATGGAGGGCTTTCAAAAAAAAAGAGCACAAATAATACCTAGGGTCTCAGGTAGGGTGCTAGAAATTGGGATTGGATCAGGTTTAAATTTTGATTTTTATGATTTTGAAAAGGTAGAGGAGGTAATTGGAGTTGATCCCGCTGTAAGCTCAGTGGCACTTGCAAAGTCTAGAGCCAAAGATTTTAATTCTAAGATTTCATTTATAGAGGCAACCGCTGAGTCGATTGAATTAGAGTCATCAACATTTGATAGCGTAGTAATAGGATTTAGTCTTTGCACCATTCCTGAGCCCATGCAAGCTTTAGCAGAAGCTTATAGGCTACTGAAACCAGGAGGCTCATTGTTTTTTATAGAACATGGCCTCGCTCCAGAACCTAATATTCAAAAATGGCAACATCGAATTACACCTGTATGGAGAAAAATTGCAGGCGGCTGTAATTTAAATAGAAATATAGAAGAACTAATTATTGCTGGCGGTTTTGAATTTAAGGATTTAAAAAAGAAATATATAAAAGGGCCAAAGATAGCTTCATATTTGTATTATGGAGAGGCGCCTAAAGCTAGAGTGAGCTAACTTCTTCAAAAGACTCACGTATGAGTTCTCTCATCCAAATATGAGATCCATCATTATCATCGCTGCTGTGCCAAATCAAATATTGTTCAAGCGGGGGAACATGTATCGGAATCTCAAGATAGCTAAGCCCATGTTTCTTTGCAAAAGTTTCAGAACATAGTAAACACAAATCTGTTGATCTAACTATTTCTGGAGTTACCTGGTAATGCTGAGATCTGAGCGCAATTTCGGGCTGTAATTGCATTTTCTGCATTTCCATCTCAACAACAGAAGCACCTCTTTTTCTATTTGAGATATTAATATATTTTAATTTGAGCATTTCATCCAAAGTCATTTCTGGAATTTTCGAGACAGGATGGTTTGCACGATGCGCCACGACAAATTGATCAGAGAAAACTTTCATTGAATTTGTATCTTTGGAGTTAGGTATGAATGGATCTACTGCAAAGCTCAGTTCGTTTGTTGCAAGCGCATGGGGAACTTGATCTCTAGCAGAATAGTAGCATTCAAGTTTGATGTTTGGAGCCTGTTTTTCCATTTTACCCATCAAGATCGCAAGAATTCTACCTTCATTAATATCACCCAGAGATATTCTGAAAGTTTTTTGACTGGTTGCTGGGTCAAACTCATCAGGTTCATTGACACTCTTTTGCATAAGCTGGAGAGCATTTTGTATATCTTTTATAATATTTTCAGTTTTTTGAGTAGGCACCATACCACTGCCTGTTCTTACAAATAGCTCGTCATCAAATTTTTCTCTTAATCTAGAAAGAGCGTTGGATACCGCAGGCTGAGTTATGCCAACCACTTCAGCTGCTTTTGTAAGGCTGCCTTCTGTATAAATAGAGTTCATAATGACAAATAGATTTAAATCAAAGGAACTAATTTTCATTTTTGTCTTGCCCTATAGCTTTGCATCTTGCTTGCAGTTATTATTGTTGTTAGCGAATAGATTAGTAATAATAAAATTATTTTATAACATTCACAATACTTATATTATAAATAACATTCATTAATAAGAGGAAAATAATGAGAGATTTAAGACCAGAGGTTCAAGCGTTTCTAGACAGGGTTCAAAAATTTATAGACGATGAAATTAGACCCAACGAAGCTGCTTATGCCCAGCAAGTTGAAGAGGGCGGTCGTTGGTGTGTTCCGCCAATCATGGAAGAGATGAAAGCTAAGGCAAAAGCTGAAGGGCTTTGGAATTTTTTCTTGCCTGGCTATGAGGGAGAGTTCGGAACCGGTTTGAGTAATTTTGAGTACTCTCATTTAGCAGAAAAAATGGGAGCGGTAGGAATCGCTTCTGAAGTCTTTAATTGTTCTGCTCCTGATACTGGCAACATGGAAGTGCTCGAGAGATATGGTTCTGAAGAACAAAAAGAAACTTGGTTAAAGCCTCTTTTAGCTGGAGAAATTAGGTCTGCTTTTGGTATGACAGAGCCTGGTGTGGCTTCTTCGGATGCAACCAACATGGCTGCTACTGCAGTTCTTGAAGGCGATGAATATGTTATTAACGGTGAGAAATGGTGGACATCTGGTGCTGGAGATCCGCGTTGTAAAATTATTATCTTTATGTGTGTGACTGATCAAGATCCAGATTCTCCAAGACATAAAAGACATTCTCAAATCCTTGTGCCAATGGATTCTGAAGGGATAGAGGTAAGAAAAATGATGGAAGTATTTGGTTGGGATGATGCTCCACATGGGCATGCTCATCTTAAATTTACAAATGTTAGAGTTCCTAAAAGCAATATGATTCTTGGCGAAGGTAGAGGCTTTGAAATAGCCCAGGGACGTCTTGGACCAGGCAGAATTCATCATTGCATGAGAGCTGTCGGCTTGGGCGAAAGAGCCTTACAAATGATGTGTGAAAGATCTCAAAGCAGAGTTGCTTTTGGTAAACCTTTATCTCAACTAGGCGGAAACATGGATATCATTGCCAATTCAAGAATTGAATTAAACATGGCTAGACTGTTAACCTTGCAAGCAGCACACATGATGGACACAGTTGGTAACAAAGTTGCTGCCAGTGAGATTGCTCAAATTAAAGTTATTGTGCCAAATATTGTTTGTGATGTAATTGACCGAGCTATCCAAATGCATGGTGGTGCGGGCGTGTCTCAAGTATTTCCACTTGCAAGAATGTACGCCGGAATGAGAACCTTACGTCTTGCTGATGGGCCAGATGAGGTGCATAGAAGATCAGTTGCAAGATATGAGCTTGGAAAGTACTCTGAATATGACAAGTCAAAAGTAGAGTCATCCAATGTTAGTAGGTCTTAGTAGATAGTTGGGTAATAACTTAATTTTTTATGATACTGAGACAACTGGCTTAATCAAAGATTTTGCTCAGATACTTCAGTGTGGTTCAATCCAGGCAAATCGTAACTTAGAAATTCAAGATGAACAAAATCTAGGATGCGCTCCATTACCTTGGGCCATACCTCATCCAATGGCAATGGTCACCAATAAGAAAACTCATCTTTTTAATTCTAATGTTTCTCACTATGAGATGATGAGGGATCTGAATCGTCAATGGAGACAATGGACCATTGATGAGCCGGCAGTTTTTATAACCTTCAATGGAATGGCTTATGATGAAGAGTTGGTGCGGAGACAATTTTATTGGAATTTATTTGAGTCATATCTTACAAACACCAATGGAAATAGCCGCCTTGATCTTTTATTGATGATGCACAATGTTGCCGCATTTTCTCCTGGTCTTTTGAACATCCCCATGCATGATGGCGGCCCTGCAATTAGTTTAAAACAAGCAGATTTGGCTGAAGCTAATGGAATTGAAATCGGTGATGCACATGATGCAATTGCTGATT
>Ga0208410_1001993_pt1 | contig 9999 bp, 9 predicted proteins | sample ETN02SmetaG_3_FD_185787 | JGI IMG/M metagenome (GOLD analysis project Ga0208410, IMG submission 185787) | Marine microbial and viral communities from oxygen minimum zone, Eastern Pacific Ocean - ETNP2014F10-02SV257 (SPAdes) (version 2) | ecosystem: Environmental > Aquatic > Marine > Oceanic ... | reverse complement strand
GTCGACTAGGGGACGTTGCTTTAATAGCGCGTGAGAAAATTGGCTTTACCGACCCTGCTGAAAAGATGCCTTTTAAACTTATTACAAGACATGGTTCGTTAACGAAGGAAGAAATGCATGTCCCTCTTTTGTGTGCTGTCACCTGATTGGCATTTCTTGACCTAGAGTCTGATGGAAGAAGGAGAAAAATGACAGAAGCTTTAGAACCTGAAGTTTTAACTGAAGATGCAGAAGAAAAGCAGAGTGAATCTATTGAAAAACCTGCGAAGGTTGTGCGAGTCGGCACAATGATGCGTCAACTTTTAGAGGAAGTTAAATCTTCACCTCTGGATGACCAAAGTAGAGTCAGATTAAAAGAAATTTACCAATCTTCTATTACAGAGCTGGGTTCTGCTTTATCAGACGATTTAAGAGAGGAACTTAATAGGCTTGCCTCTCCGTTCGGAGCTGAAACTTCTCCTAGTAATGATGAGCTCCGTATAGCACAGGCCCAGTTGGTGGGATGGTTGGAGGGTTTGATTCAAGGAATACAGGCTGCCATGTTCGCTCACCAATTTATGAATAATCCTGAACTTAAAGACCTTAAACCCGGAATGTTGAGTCAGGCAGTCGATGATGAACCTGATTTGAGGGATGATCGACCAGGGAATTATTTGTAGAAGTCATGACTGGATCTTTTACCCATCTTCATGTCCATACGGAGTATTCACTTTTAGATGGAGCAGCTCGTATTGGGGAGTTAGTTAAAGCTGCAGCAGATGATGGTCAGAAAGCTTTGGGAATCACTGATCATGGAAACATGTATGGAATTTTGGATTTTTACCGTGCTTGCAGGAATCAAAATATAAAACCAATAATTGGAACCGAAGCTTATATGGCACACGAAACTCGCTATGAGCGATTTTCTCGTAGAGGCCGCATGGACGATTCCGGTGGAGAAACAGATACAGGGCAGAAAATCATGTATCACTTAACTCTGCTTGCCGAAAATAATGTTGGTTATAAAAACATGATTCAGCTGGCCAGCCGTGCTTTTCTGGAAGGCTACTACTACAAACCACGAGTTGATTGGGAAGTTCTAGATAACCACAGCGAAGGCATCATTGCGACTACTGGTTGTTTGGGGGGTCACGTTTTACAGTCACTTTTGCGTGATGATTTTGAAGGTGCAGTTGAGAAAGCTGGCCGACTTCAAGAGATATTTGGACGAGGCAACTTATTTGTGGAGTTGCAAGACCAAGGACTCCCAGAACAAATTCGAACAAATCCACATTTAGTTGAACTGGCTAAACAGATAGGAGCTCCACTAGTTGCTACTAACGATTCTCATTATGTGAAGCAGGAAGACTCCCACTCACACGACGCATTACTCTGCGTTCAAACTGGCTGTGTGATGAGCGACCCAAACCGATTTAAATTTCATGGAGATCAGCATTATCTTAAATCAGCGAATGAAATGAGACGTCTCTTTAGTGAACTGCCAGAGGCTTGTGATAACACACTTGCAATAGCAGAACGATGTGATGTTGAAATTGAATTCGGAAATCCAAAATTACCTGATTTTCCTCTGCCAGCAGGATTTGATTCGGCTGATTCGTATCTTTCGCATCTAACTCTAAATGGAGCTAAGGAACGCTGGGGAGATACCCTGCCGGAAGAAATTTCAGATCGAATTGTTTACGAGCTCAAAACAATCAGCGATATGGGTTTTTCTGCTTATTTTTTAATCACTTGGGATCTCATACGTTATGCGCGCGAAAGAGGGATAAGGGTGGGTCCAGGTAGAGGTAGCGCTGCCGGATGCGCAGTTGCATTTTCACTTGGTATCACTGATTTGGATCCAATAAAATATGATTTACTTTTCGAGAGATTTCTAAATCCCGATCGAATAAGCATGCCAGATATAGACATGGATTTTGATTCAAGGTACAGAGATGAATTGATACGTTATGCGGCAGATAAATATGGTCGTGATCACGTAGCCCAAATTGTCACTTTTTCTCAAATAAAAGCACGTGCAGCGGTTCGTGATGCAGCAAGGGTGCTGGGCCATCCATATGCCATTGGCGACCGAATTGCTAAAGCAATGCCGCCACTGGTCTTAGGACGTGACACTCCAATATCAGCCTGCATGGAAGAAATTGAAGGGTACGGCGATGGTTACAAGATGGCTGCTGATCTAAGGAATATGTATTCTGCCGACCCTGATGTTAAGCAAATAGTAGACGTAGCACGTGGGCTCGAAGGACTTAGACGTCAGGATGGGATTCATGCTGCGGCTGTTGTGATCACGAAAGATCCCCTTACGGATTATTTACCAATTCAGAGGAAACCGGAGTCTGGACAGGAGCCTGACGAAGCACCAATAGTCACACAATACGATATGCATGGAGTCGAAGATCTTGGACTCTTAAAAATGGATTTTTTGGGTTTACGAAATCTTGATGTGATCACCGACACGCTTACGTTGATCAAATCGACTCAAGATATTGACTTAGATATCGACAAGGTGGAGCTGGACGATAAGAAAACATTCCAGATGCTTTCTAGAGGTGATTCGATAGGGGTGTTCCAATTAGAGTCGGGCCCTATACGCAGTTTGATGCGTTCCTTGAACCCAACTTCATTTGATGATGTGGCAGCACTTGTCGCTCTTTATCGTCCAGGACCCATGGCAGCAAATATGCATAATGATTTTGCAGATAGAAAAAATGGACGGAAAAGTGTTACCTATTTTCATGAAGACGCTGAATCGCTTTTAAGTGACACATACGGATTAATGATTTACCAAGAGTCTGTTATGCGAGTGGCTCAGAAATTTGCTGGTTATTCACTTGCACAGGCGGACAACTTAAGAAAAGCCTGTGGAAAAAAAGACAGAGCTCTAATGAAGAAAGAAAGGGAAGGGTTTTTAGCTGGATGTAAAGAAACGGGCTACGAGGCTTCTTTGGCGGAAGAGTTGTTTGAGATCATAGAGCAATTCGCAGATTATGCTTTTAATAAGAGCCATTCATATGGTTATGGCTTTGTTGCCTATCAAACTGCTTTCTTAAAGGCTAATTACCCCGTGGAGTATCTAGCCGCTTTATTGACAAGTGTTAAATCCAACTTGGATAAAGCAGCAATTTATTTGAACGAGTGCCGACTACTTGGTATAGAAGTAACTGTTCCGGACGTGAATTTGGCTCATAGTGCATTCGCTCCTATTCCGAATTTAAACAGTGATGAAGGGAAGGGAAAAATTGTTTTTGGTTTATCAGCCGTCCGTAATGTAGGCGAAGGTTTGGTGAATTTAATTGTCGAAGAACGTAACGAAAACGGTCCTTTTGAGGATTTTTATGACTTCTTAGAACGCTGTGACACTTCAGTCTTGAATAAAAGAACAATTGAGTCACTTATTAAAGCAGGGGCTTTTGACAGTTTTGAACACCCTCGTCAGGGCTTACTAGAAGTTCATGAGGAGCTTATAAGTCTTACAGTGTCACGTCGTCGGGAGCATGACATGGGTGTCCTTTCACTGTTTGGTGATGGAGAAGGCGAACCAGTTTTTGATGAAAGACCACTAATACCTGAATTAGAATTTGATAAATCTCAGAAGCTTATTTTTGAAAAGGAAATGTTAGGTCTTTATGTTTCTGATCATCCCTTGAAGGGTTATGAAAATGCCCTTGCGCGCAAAACAGACTCGAAGATTATTGAACTCCGAGAATTGGAAGACGGAGGATTTTTTACTGCTGGAGGAGTTGTAACTAATCTCTCGAAGCGCTGGACGCGCCGTGGTGATTTGATGGCAACATTTGATCTCGAAGATTTAACCTCTTCGATCGAAGTGATGGTTTTTCCAAAGTCAATGACAGAACATGGCCATAAGCTCCTCGATGACTCTGTACTTCTTGTTAAAGGTCGACTTGATTCACGTGAAGACTCCCCAAAGTTAATTTGTTCAGAGTTGGAAACCTTTGAAACCTCGAAAGCAGATTTAGGTCAGTCAATTCAAGTAGCTCTTCCTTTAGAGAAAGTAGATGAAATTACAGTTTCGGAAATCAAGAAGCTTTTAGGAAATTACCCGGGTGATGTGAAAGTTTTTTTCCGTCTTGGGGATCGGCAATTGCTCAGACTCTCTGATGACTTTTCTGTTGATCCAAGTAATGGACTCATTGCAGAGCTGCGTATTTTACTGGGAGTTGATTCAGTTTCTTTCATTTAAGTCGTAAGAGTTGTAAGAAGTAATTTATTGGGGTTGGGATACCGCTTTGTATACGGCAGGATGGATGACCTGCTGATACGAGAAATTTTCAGCAGGTTACTTGTTTTTAGAGACTAATTTATTGGAAACGGGGGCTGGGTTTCGATGACTATAGAGGTCGAAACAAAAGATTGCAGCATGATAGGTGATGCTGAACTTGAAGAGATGACAGAACTTTGCGCTGAAGGTCCGAATTCCTTCGGAATAGGGTTAATTTCGAAGCAAACTGAAGAATGGGTCTTGTGCACGACTGCACGCGAAAATGGACGCTTAAAAGGTTTCTCTTTTTTTACGCTTGAGCGAATTGGTGGAACTCCAAGTGTAATCATTGGTCTTTCTTCGATAAGTAGAACGAGTAAAAGAGATACAGTTTTAAAAGCTATTGTTACTGAACATCTCCGACGTTCAGTTCTGGCATTTCCGGATGAAGATGTTGTTATGGGGGCACGATTGAACGATCCTTCTGGTTTCGAAGCGTTTAAATCATTAACTGGAGTAGCTCCTGCCCCAAATGGTAAAGAGACTGGCGAGGATCGTGCATGGGGTAAAAGACTTGTTAAACGGTATGGAATGTCATCCCTGTCTTATGACGAACATAGATTTATTGCAAAAGGATCTGATGAAACTGCTTGCGTTGTAGATCATACAAGCCTTAAACCGGAAAAAATAGATTCTGATGTGGCTGCCTTTTTTAAACCACTTAATTTAAAGCGTGGAGATGTGTTAATTGCGTACGGTTGGGCAATGGCTGAAGACCTCGAAAAGTTGGTCTAAAAGTTCTGCTGAAAATTCAGTCGAAACGATATTGAATAATAGGAGATCCTGCCGCTCCTTTCTTGATCGCAAACTTCCCGAGGGTCTTATCATTGATCTGATTGATAAGGCGCGTAGGACTCCAACAGCGGGCAATTCCCAAGGTGTTGAATTTCTTCTATTAGATGAAAAGAGCGCAGTCGAAGATTTTTGGGACGTTTCTTTTTCTGGAAAAGATAAAAGAAGTTTCTCTTTTCAAGGTTTACTAACGGCACCAGCTTTGGTAATCCCATTTGGTGTTCCGTCTAGATATGTCGACAGGTATAAAGAGGTTGACAAGAATCATACAAATCTTGGCAAGGGTAAAGAAGAATGGAAAATTCCCTATTGGTTAACTGATGCGGCCTTCGCGACTATGGCATTACAGTTATTAGCTATTGAAAACCAGTTAGAGACATGTTTCATAGGTTTATTCGACCGTGAGGAAAGAATAAAAGAAAACTTTTCAATCCCTCAATCATATGAAGCTTTAGGAGTATTAATTGTGGGTTATCCAGATACACAAAAATCTGCAGATGGTGTTTCACAAAGTCGAAGAAGACGACCTTTGAGTGAAGTGCTCCACCTAGGTAGATGGCAATCTCCGCTGTGAAACTTATTGCTTATCTTCGATATGATCTTTTTAAAGAGTGATTAAGGAAGGAATTGGTGTTGTAGGAATGAGTGATCAAGTCCCTATTGTTGATTACTTGGTGTTGGGTGGATCTCCATATTTGGAGGCAAATGAATGCAGCAACTGTTCAGCCAGGTTCTTTGATAGACGAAATGCATGCGCTTCATGCGGTGGTGTCGATTTCGATAGAAAACGCATTTCAAACGAAGCCGTTTTAACATCGTTTAGTGTTGTGCACAGAGCGGCTCCGTCGGTACCAGTCCCATTTGTGTCAGCAATAGTGAAAACAGGTGATGGAACTTCAGTTCGTTCAAATGTAGTTGGTCTTGAAGATCCAATGGATGCGGAGCTTGGGATGGAATTAATTCTCACGACTTACTCTTGCGGTACTGATGATGATGGAAAAGAATGTATAGCGTTTGGATATGAGCCTGTTTAATAAAGATGGTTGGAAAGAGGAAATAAAATGAGTGGTGATTCGATTTGGATAATCGGTGCAAGTATGACGAAATTTGCACGTTATGAAGATCAGGATGCGGTCGACTTAGCATCTAGAGCGAGTTTAGAAGCAATGGCTGATGCAGACGTTTCGATTCATGATATGGATGTATTGGCAGCTGGAACTCTATTTCAGGCAAGCACGAGCATGGGTCAGCGGATCCAAAAACAGATTGGTCAGACTGGAGTCCCTGTATATAACGTTTCAAACGCTTGCGCCACGGGTGCTACAGCAATTCGAACCGTTTATCTTTCCATAAAAGCCGGTGAAGCTGAGATGGGAATTGCTATCGGCGTAGAGCAGATGGGTAAAATGGGATTACTATCTGGCGCAACAAAAGCAGAACGTAATGTCTATGAACCTTCCGGTCGCTATGGCGCAGTCATGGGAGTTGATGGCTTCCTTGGCACGGAAACCATGCCAGGTGTCTTTGCTCAAGCAGGGATGCAGTACGCCTATGAAAATGACGGAGTTGGTTTTGAACAATTCGCGCGTGTTGCATATAAAAATCATAAGCATTCGACTCTTAACCCATTGGCGCAATACCAAAAAGAATTCTCGATGGAAGAAGTAATGGGGGCGGCGGTTCAGAGTTATCCAAACACACTATTAATGTGTTGTCCGACGGGCGATGGCGCTGCAGCAGTGGTACTTGTTTCTGAAGAGAAACTCCGTTCATTGCCGACGGAAACTCAAAAAAGGGCCGTAAAGATTTCCGCGTCGGTATTGACCTCTGATCCATATGTAGAGAGTGGGCAAGTTCAGCCTGACGTTAATACTCTTACAAGAAACGCAGCTTCTCAGGCGTATGAAATCTCAGGGGTGGGTCCAGAGGACCTAGATTTAGTTGAATTGCACGATTGTTTTGCCACAGCTGAATTGATTCATTATGACAACTTAGGTTTATGTGAACCTGGCGGTGCAGGAGATTTTATCGACTCTGGCAAGCCGTTTAGGGACGGAAGTATGCCGGTAAATGTTTCTGGTGGTCTAATTTCGAAAGGTCATCCTATAGGAGCTACAGGAGTGGCAAATGTGTTTGAAGTTGCTACACATCTGAGGGGTGAAGCTGGAGATAGGCAAATTGAAGGAGCTAAAGTAGGCCTTGCTCACGTGATAGGTCTTGGTTCTTCATGTGGCATTCATATCCTAGAAAAAGCTTCTTAAGAGATAGAGAATCAACCGAGCAGAATGTCCAATAAATGGATTTTAGGAGCACGTCCTAAAACATTGCCTGCTGCCGTAGTTCCTGTCTCATTAGGAACTGCTGCTGCATTTGGAGAAAATGTCTCTCTGCTTTCTGTGGCGCTGTGTCTGATCGTTGCACTTTCCTTGCAGGTGGGTGTTAATTATGCGAATGACTATTCTGATGGAGTCAGAGGCAACGATGGCTCTGAACGCGTAGGGCCAGTTCGACTGGTGGGTGGGGGACTGGCTACATCCACTCAAGTGTTTAAGGCATCTTTGATCATGTTTACCACTGCAGCTTTATCAGGTTTGTGGTTGTCACTAGTCACAACGCTCTGGCTTATTCCAATTGGTCTAATTTGCATTGTCGGGGCCTGGTTCTATACAGGTGGTTCGAAGCCTTATGGTTATCGGGGACTGGGGGAATTATCGGTATTTGTCTTTTTTGGTTTAATCGCGACGAATGGAAGTTTTTTCGTTCAAACAGAAAGACTTGATATTGAACCCTTTCTTTTAAGCTGCTCCACCGGATTATTGTCTTGTGCACTTTTGACTGTCAATAATTTACGTGATTATAAAAATGACAAAAAGGTGGGAAAGCGGACTCTTTCCGTTTTGATCGGGGAAAAGGCAAGTCGAAAGCTATTTGGAATTATGCTGACTTTGAGTCTCCTCATGAGCTTGGCTATTTGCCTGTGGCATGTTTGGGTTTTGTTTATTTTGCTGACTATTCCGCTTCTCTACCGAAGTTTGAAGTTCGTCTACAGGGCAAATGATGTTACAACTTGGAATGATGCTTTGAAGTCTGTTAGCGCTCTGCAGATTTCGTTTGGATTATTACTTACGGTTGCTTTTGCGCTTTCTGTTTAACCTGATGGTTTCTCTGCGATGAGAAGCTGTGCTATTCCACCAGTGAGTCGTATTTTTTTTACGTTATTAAGTCCAGATCCTTCAATCATTTCGATAATTTCATTTTCTTTTGGTAGGTAGATAACGGAACGTGGTAGGTAGCTGTAAGCGGCTTTATCCGAAAGCAGTCCACCTATAAACGGAACTACCTTGTTGAAATAAAAAGAATGGCAAGTTTTCATGATGAGGTTCTCTGGTTCATCCACTTCGAGGAGAGCTACTTTTGCACCAGGTTTTAATATTCGCGTGACTTCGTTTAGGAATGGATTTATATCGAGAAAGTTCCGTAGAGCGAATCCACACGTGACTCCATCAACGGACGAATCGTTTATAGGCATTTGCAATGCGTCACCATTAAGAAGTGGGGCATTCGAATTGAAAGATTCCAACATCCCACGTGAAAAATCCATTCCGATGGGTTTCATTCCAACTTTGAGTAAAGAGTCACATAGGTCACCCGTACCACATGCAACATCAAGAACCTTTCCTCCGTGCTGAGTTTTGATCTGTTCAACAGTTTTTTTTCGCCATTTTTTGTCTAAACCAAATGTGATAACTCGGTTTAGGAAGTCGTACCGTGGAGCAATTCGATCGAACATCTTTTTTACGGTTATTTCTTTTTCAGAAAAATTTGGAAGGGTTTCTTTATTTTGCTCTTCTTTCATTTAACTAAACCATATTTTCTGATAGTCGCGACTATGCGGATGAACGAGGAGTGTTAGGAGCGCAACAGGGAAAACAAGTGAAAAAAGCACTTCAAATCCAATATTTGCATCGGCAACTCGCATTACCACGGAAAGAAAAGATGCAGCTACTCCAAGTCTCCAAGCAATTCTTTTATCGTTAGCTATTCCATATCCAGCGAGAAGCATTGCGAAGCCTATTAAAACGAACAATGGGCCTCGTACAAGATTGAAGACACCCTCCATGTAGAGCAAGACGTTTCCGAGCACAAGGGTTTGGGCTTGATATCTGTTCAACCAGCGGCGGGTGTGCAATTTTAATCCTTACACCTGAAGATCTTTATTTGTTGCCATGTGAATGAAGTTTTTTTCATGAGTTATCTTGACGTATCACTCGTTGGAAACAACGGTTAATTGAAATATGTTCAAAACCAAGTGAATCGTAAGTTTTTAGTGCGGGATAATTGTCCGACTCAACATATAGGAAAACTTCTCTTATTTTCTTTTTTGTCATCCAGTCCAGTCCTGCTAGAGCTAGTTGACGTCCGAGTCCTTTGCCCTGCAAGAGTGGATCAACAGCGATAACGAAAATTTCGCCTTTTAAGATTTTTGATTTATCGCAGCAACTGCAAGAGGATCCATGAACTTTCATCCAACAGAACCCTTGGAGCTCGTCATTGACTTCAAGGATTCTGAAGTCTTCATCTAAATACCATGCTTCAGATTGTGTTTCTTTCAAATCCTTTTCTGTCATTCCACTTTGTTCTGGGTGCCAATGAAAAGCAGCATTATTTATTCGAATAATTTCTTCACAGTCACGCTCAGTAAATCCACGTGTTTCTATTTCAGCGGGAATTGCTGGAATGGTTCTGGATAGTATTTTCAGATCACGTGAAGGGGAATATCCTGCAGAAATTGGCAGTTCGTCGTCATCATCAGCTGCATCTTTTATCCAGTATTCAATGACACCACCCCCGGAAAGAGAAACTGTGTGGGCAGCGGCTTCGAGCATTCTTCGGGCTCTTTCTTGGTTGTTTTCGAGAATATG
>Ga0208410_1001992_pt1 | contig 10008 bp, 10 predicted proteins | sample ETN02SmetaG_3_FD_185787 | JGI IMG/M metagenome (GOLD analysis project Ga0208410, IMG submission 185787) | Marine microbial and viral communities from oxygen minimum zone, Eastern Pacific Ocean - ETNP2014F10-02SV257 (SPAdes) (version 2) | ecosystem: Environmental > Aquatic > Marine > Oceanic ... | reverse complement strand
TCCGGTGGATGCGAGATAAATGTAGTCTTTGGAGATTGAGAGGGTTTCGGAAAGCACAATTGCTGATTCCTCGACTATTTGTTCGCCTTTGGCTCCTGTAAACGCGTTTGCATTACCGGCGTTGCAAAGTAGTGCCCCTCCGAAGCCGTATTGGAGATTTTCTTTGCACCAGTCGACGGGCGCTGATGGACAAAGTGATTTTGTGAAAACTCCTGCGACGCGTGTTTCATCTTCCATGGTGATCAGGCATAGATCATCTCTATTTTCGTATCGCATGCCGCTATGTGCTGTTGCAATGCTGATCCCCGGAACATTCGGCATATCAGGAAAATCTTTAGGTGCGAGCGGTGAAATAGACATGGTTTATGGGTAAAGGCCGGCTATCGGGAGGCCAAGCGTTTCTTCAATTTCCATAGCAATATTCGCATTTTGGATAGCCATACCTGAGGCTCCTTTTACGAGGTTGTCTAAAGTAACGATAGAAATCAAAGTTTGAGTTCTTTCATCGACTCGAGCGGTCATGTGTACAGCATTGGACCCTAGCGTTGCTTTCGTTGAAGGAGGATTTTCTGATATGTAAATGAATGGTTCATGCCTATATGCATCATGTAGGACTTCTATTGCTTTTTGAGTTGTCAGGGGGGCTTTAACTTTTCCGTATGATGTAGCGATAATCCCTCTATTCATTGGTGCAAGGTGAGGAGTAAAAAGCACCTTTGTTTCATTGGCACTGAAGTCGGACAATGCTTGCTCTATTTCTGGTGTATGCCGATGTGTTAGTAATCCGTATGGTGTTACATTCTCATCAACTGCGCAGAAAGTGGTGTTATCTTTGGGCGGTTTACCAGCGCCACTTACTCCTGTAATTAAATTAACGACGATTGATGTGCTCTCTATAACTTGTTCTTTTAAGAAGGGTGCTAGAGAAAGGATTGAGGCAGCCGCATTACATCCGGTGGCTGCTATGAGCTTTCCTCCTCTAATCTCGTCTCGGAATAGTTCCGGCAAGCCGTAAATAGAGTCCGCTAGGTATTCAGGACAGGAATGTTCCATCGAGTACCAGTCAACATACGCTTGGGGGTCCCTTAAACGAAAATCGGAACCAAGATCAATTACGTGCCCTACATTATTGAGGATTTTGGGGACAACAGTTTGACTTACTCCGTGTGGTAAAGCGCAGAAGACAGCGTCAAGACCATCCATGAACTCGGGTTTCATAGCTTGGTAGATAAGGTTTGGATATGCCAAAGCGAGGCTGGGGTACAGCTCGTGAACCATGTGTCCAGCCATGCTGTCTCCGGTGACTACCTTCACCTCATAATCGGGGTGAGTAGTGAGGAGTCTGAGCAATTCTGAGCCTGTGTATCCAGACCCACCTAGTATTCCAACTTGTTTCATAATGGGATTGTATACAATTTTTGCATATTTATGCAGAAATGCGTATATTTATTCACGAAGCTTTGCGTTGGTCTTCTGTTCTACTTCACTGATACAGGCTGCGCGCAATTCACTGACTTCAGCATCTGTAAGTGTTCCTACGTCCGATTGGAAACGCAGACTATACGCAAGGCTCCTAACCCCTTCATTCGCCGTATCAGCCTTGTAAGAGTCGAATAACTGCACTTCCTTGAGGTAGGTGCCGCCAGCTTTTCTTAGACAACCCGCGACGGAGGCAGATGATGTATCGTCTGGAACCTCAAATGCTAAATCAATATCGCTTGAGGGGTACTTTGACACGCTTGTGTATTTTTTCTTTCCAAATGGACCAGTGAGGATTGACCCAAGATCCAACTCAAGCCATGCGACTGAATCATCAATGCCGTAGTTCTTGAGTACTCGCGGATCTATTTCTCCGACTGCTCCCCTTTCTTGACCGGCAACAAAAACTTGAGCTGAGCGACCGGGATGCAATCCTTCTATTTCCTGTTGTTTTAGCTGCATGTTAGGAAAGGCCATCGTTAGGCTTATCATGTCCAAGATTGCAACAATTTCGGTTGCGTCACCTCCTGCGATGGAAATAGAGAGGTATTCTCTCTCGTCAGGCAGCAGTTGATCATCTTCGCTTGGAAGGTATACATGCCCTATTTCAAAGAATTTGAGTTTCTTTATTCGATGAGATTGATTATATGAAATTATTTTTAGCTGACCAGGCATGAGAGAAGTCCTCAGGAGCGATTCTTCTTGAACAAGCGGGTTTGAAATTGAGATTGCAGTACTTGAGAGTCTTGCGTTTTCGAGATCCCCAGGAGCAAGGAACGGCATCGGCATCGTTTCATCGCAACCTGCCCCAATAAGTATTTGCCTTACTGTTCTTCTTCCTTTTTGAAAACGGCTCAACTGTCCTGTGAATGGGCCCCGCGGGATGGTTCTCTCTATCCTTTCATACCCAAAAGTTCGAGCTATTTCTTCAGCAAGATCTGTCTCGGTTTGCGTGTCCCATCTCCATGAAGGCACAATCACTTGAAAATTATTTGCGGATGAGTTTTCATCCTCATCTTTGGAAATTACTTCCTGAGATTCAAAGCCAATAGATTGAAGCAAATCCATCATTTCTTCACTGGTAAGCAACGTGCCAAGGAGCCCATTTACTCTTTCGTTGGATATACCGACAGGACTTGTATCAGGGAGATTTCCGTTCGTTTCCAAAATTTTGGACATCTCTGGTTCGCATGTCTCACTTAGAAGTTCCACCACCCTATTGAGTGCCCGTTCCATATTGATGCCGTAATCAGCCCCTCGCCGAAAGCGCATTGAGGCTTCGCTCATAAGATTTAAATTCTTTACACTTCGAGAAATTGATGGAGGGTCCCACCAAGCTACTTCAATAATTATCTCCGTTGTTGACTCGGAGATCTCACTTGAGGCTCCACCCATAATTCCAGCTATTCCGACAGGATTATCATCACCATCAACGATAACTCCATCAATTTCAGACAGAGTGCGCTCTAAACCATCAAGTGTCAATAGCCTTTCGCCAACTTTTGCTCGACGAGTCCCCAAACGACTCCCTTTTATTTTATGAAGATCATATGTGTGGTTTGGCTGACCCAATTCAAGCATCACGTAGTTTGATATGTCAACAACATTATTTATTGGCCTCATTCCGAGATGAATGAGCCTATTCTGAAGCCATTGAGGTGAGGGCCCTACAGTTATTCCCTTCACAACGCAAGCTAAAAATCTGCCACACAAGGTTGGGTCTTCTATCTCGATTTGGATCCCAGCCTCAAGTGTTACTTTCGGGTTTCCATTGAGATCCATAGGGAACTTGAAAGGAAGCCCTAGCGATGCAGCCAAATCTCTTGCGACGCCTGAAATACTCATAGCATCAGGTCGGTTAGCGTTTACTTCAAGATCCCAAAGAATGTCAGATTCTAAACCTAAAGTATCCGATACTGAACTTCCAATATCCCATTCGCGATCCGGATCATTTTCCGACAGAATCAAGATTCCGTCGCTGTCATCGCCCAAGCCAATCTCGCTTGCCGAGCAACACATACCGTTGGATAGCTCTCCACGCAATTTCCGTTGAGCTATCTCCATTCCATCGGGCAGAGTACTTCCCACAGTTGCTACAGGAATAAAATCGCCAATCTGCATGTTGAACGCCCCGCAGCATATCTGAGTAGCTTCTCCATTTCCTAGGTCTACATCTACGAGTTGAATTCGCTCAGCATTCGGGTGGGGACGCAAATCCAGAATTTTTCCTACAACAACTCCCGGAAGTTCGTTTCCCACAACTTCCATGGATTCAACTGCCAACCCTAAAGCACTGAGTTTCTCGCCTATTTCTTCTGGGTCATGGTCTAGGTCGGGAATGAATTCCTTTAGCCAAGATAATAAAACTTTCATTTTTCTCCTAGAACTGTCTCAGGAATCGTGCGTCATTGACAACGAGTTCTCGAATGTCATCAAGTTGGTATCTCATTGAGACGAGGCGATCTATTCCAAAACCGAAGGCGAAACCTTGCCAAACTTCAGGATCTATATTGCAATTTCGCAGAACATTGGGATGAACCATTCCGCATCCGCCAAGTTCTAACCATGAACCATCAGGTCTAGAGATATCAAATTCTGCAGATGGCTCGGTGAAGGGAAAGTAACTTGGGCGCAAACGTGATTTGACTTCTTCTCCAAAGAAAGCGTGAACAAATGAGTCAATGGTTCCTGCCAAGTCACCCATTGTTATTCCCTTGTCAATTACTAGACCCTCGATTTGATTGAATGCTGGGAGATGTGTCGCGTCAGCACTATCCGTTCGGAAAGTTCTACCTGGAGCAACGATGTATATTGGAGGTTCCTGACTTTCCATTGTTCGGATTTGGACTGGGGATGTGTGTGAACGCAACATAACTTCTTCTGGCTCACCAAGATCAACGAATATTGTGTCAAAGTTGCCACGGGCGGGGTGCCAGTCGGGGATATTCAGCGCCTCGAAGTTATACCACGCTGTCTCCACTTCGGGCCCTTCAGCTACTGAGTACCCCATTCCGATAAAGACATCCTCAAGTTCATCTCGCGCTTGAGTTATTAGATGAAGATGACCACGATCAATAGAGCCTAGTCTTTCAGTAAGGTCCAGTCTCTCTTCGTTGAATTTGCTGCTCCATTCAGATTCTTGAAGTACTGCCTTCCTGCCTGAGATTAGCTGCTCTATTTGGCCTTTAATTTCATTTATTTCTTTGCCAGCATTTGCTCTGTCCTCAGCGGGTAAAGCCCCTAATGCTTTTTTAGCTTTAACTAGTTTTGATTTTTTTCCTAAGAATTGTGCTTGAACCTGCGCAAGGCCTTCTAGTGTTGACGCAGCATTGGAAGCCTCTTCTGCTTCTTTCGCTAAATTCTCTAAGTCAGACATCTAATTCTCCCTCAACTTCTATTGTCGCAGGTGTTGCAGGTCTCATTGTGGGATTTTACGAAATACTTTGTACCCATTCTCAATCACGTCCTAGTTGGTGGCGTTGCCTTCGAGCTTCAAAGAGGACAACCGAAGCAGCATTAGAGACATTAAGGGATTCCACCCCTAAGCCCATGTCAATCCTTACTGTTTGACTCACCTGACTAAGAGTCTCTTTATCCAAGCCTGAACTTTCATTTCCGAGAAAAACAACAAAAGGAAGCGAAAAGTCAAAATCTAAATACGAAAGAGTTCCATTTGGTGAGAGTCCTAAGCTAAGGATCGAATTATCCTGAAATGCCTTCATACACTCAGAGGGTCTCATAGAACATACAATAGGAATCCTAAACACTGCCCCTGCTGATGCCCTGATCGTTTTAGGGTTGTATAAATCTACGCTACTATTTGTGAAAATTATTCCATCCGCTGAGGCTGCGGCTGCAGATCTTATTAGCGATCCAGCATTCCCTGGTTCTCTGATCTCTTTTCCGCATACGAGAAAGGTTGGACATTCCTTCATTAATTCTTCAAGTGAGACATCAATTCTTGAAAAGGTTGAGATAACTGGCTGAGGGGTGACTGTGGTTGCTACAGAGGCAATGGTGCTTTCCTCTAGAAACCAGATAGTTGCCTCAGTACCCTCTAGTAACGACTCCACCTCTTTTGAAGTTGGGTGATTGTCAACGACAAAAACGTCTAAGGGCCTTCTGCCTGTGAGTAAGCATTCCCTCAGAACTTCTACGCCTTCTGCAGCGAACTTTCGACATTCCAAACGAAATTTTGGATCACGCAACAATTTGCGTAGCTCCCGAACCCGTGGATTGTTTTTAGATATCCCTGCCATGGGCTAGCTAAGGTACTTAGCTTGCCTCATTAGGCGTAGCTTGGCTGGCTATATCCACAAGAGCGTTGAATGCCTCAGGGTCATTTACCGCAAGGTCGGCAAGATTTTTTCTATCAACTTCGATTCCGGAAATTTTAAGACCGTTAATGAATCTGCTGTATGTTGTTCCGTTTTCGCGACATGCAGCATTAATTCGCTGAATCCAAAGTTTGCGGAATTCCCCTTTGCGCGCTCTACGGTCACGGAATGCGTAGTTCCCACTATGCATAACTTGCTCATTAGCTGCTCGGAAGGACCTACTCTTATTTCCGTAATATCCTTTAGCCCTATTTAGGACTTGCCTACGTCGTTTTTTGCTGTGTACGGAGGTTTTTGTTCTCGCCATTATTTCTCCTTAGTAAATAATTAAATGTTTATTAGATCCCTAGATTTTTTCGGACCGTTTTGACATCAGCAGAGCTTACTTCTGCTGGCCTTCGCGATTGCCTCTTACGTTTTGGAGACTTCGCTTCTGCTAAGTGATTTCGATGTTTCCTCGCTCGCTTCAGCTTTCCATTTGAGGTTTTTTTAAACCGCTTTGCTGAACTTTTATGTGTTTTCATTTTCGGCATATATGCTCCTTGGGTTTTGGTTACGCAGATTCGCTATCTTGCTCAGATGCTTTTGCCTTTCGAATGTTTTCGATTGCTTTCTTGTCGGGGCTTAGGATCATTGTCATATTTCGGCCATCCAACTGCGGATACGCCTCTTGGATTGCTATGTCTTCCATTCTTTCGGAGACCTCGTCTAGTATTTTCCTGCCTAATTCTGGATGTTGCACTTCTCGCCCTCGGAACATGATCGTCAACTTCACTTTGTGACCTTCTTCCAAGAATTTCCTGACCTTATTAGTCTTGGTATCGAAGTCACCTTTTGCAATCTTTGGTCGATATTTGAGTTCCTTTACTACGATATTGGTGCTTTTCTTCCTTGAGTCTTTCGCTCTTTGAGCGGCTTCATACTTATATTTTCCGTAGTCCATGATTCTGCAGACCGGTGGGTTTGCATTTTCAGCGACTTCAACGAGGTCAAGGTTTAAATCTAACGCTTTCTCTAAAGCCTCATTTAACGGTGTGATTCCGATCTGTTCACCTTCGGGTGATACCAGCCTGACTTCACTAGCCCGAATTTGCTCATTGATACGTGGCTCTTGGTTCCCAGCTATGACAAGCTCCTATTCAAGTGATTCTCCTTTATTTTGTTACAAAAAGACAAAGGGCGCTGAGGAATCAGCACCCTGACTACTGTTAGTCCGATGTTGCACCTGTCGCACTCGCAAGTGGAGAGGCGGCTGCCTCTCGACAACACTTCCTATACCCTATATCTGTTAGGTATTAATAGAATACCGGAAAATGCGACTGATATGACAAAGACCTCTATAAAGTCATGATTAGATCAAAGGAGCAAAATGAGTTTATGGACACCTGACGGAGAGCATGAAGTTACTAAGGAGACAAACGGCGACCCGAACCTCGAGGTCGACGGTGAGAATGAACTGAATGAAATACCTGGCTTTGACGATTTAACACCTGAGCAACAGGAGCAGGCTAGAGCTATGGCTGCGGAGCTGGCAGCAGCAAGAGAAAGACTATCTCAAACACCAGCAGCAGAAGTGATAGCTAACCATGTGATGGGAATCTATGAATTAGCTGCTATTCACCTCAGCAGCGATGTTCCTAACCTAACTGAAGCAAAAGTTGCTATTGATGCTATGTCTGGAATCGTTGATTCTCTAGTTGGAAGACTCGGAGAGAACGAAAATGTGATTAAGGATGCCTTACAACAGATACAAATGGCTTACGTGCAGATGGCGGATAATCTCAACCAAATGCAAAGCGAAGAGCCATAATATGCAAGTCAAAAGCCAAGACATCTCAGTAGGTGACATTAATGACTGATCAGGATCAGTTCGCTACCGTCAATGGTATTGAAATATGTTACAGGCATACTGGCAACGACGATGGAGTTCCGCTTCTTCTTGTAATGGGTTTGGGCGCTCAACTCATAGGGTGGCCTGAAAGATTCGTTGATCAGTTACAGCAAAACGGATTCTGGGTCGTTTTATTTGATAACAGAGATTGCGGATTATCTTCCAAATCTGAAGGGAACTCACCAAATGGGGCTGACCTTCTGCTCAGAGCAACGATGGGCGAAGAAATTGTCTCTAATTATTCGCTTTCTGATATGGCGCTCGATGCTGTAGGGCTTCTAGACCACTTGAAAGTACCTTCTGCGCATATCGTAGGAGCCTCTATGGGAGGGATGATTGCCCAAACTATAGCTATTGAGCATCCACAAAAGGCTCGTTCGCTCACAAGCATCATGTCAGCTACAGGAGATCCAAATGACTTCACCCCTACTGATGAAGCGTTATCAGCCTTGCTGTCAGAACCACTTACCAAACGAGATCAAATCATAAAAGCAAATGTTGAAGCATCCAAAGTCCTTGCTGGACCTCTTTGGAATAAATCATATGCTCAGGAAATGGCAGAAAAGAGCTATGACCGAAGCTTTTATCCAGATGGCATTGGGTTTCAGTTGGGAGCCATAGGAATGAGTGGTGACCGTTCGGAGAAGTTATCCAAATTGTCAGTCCCTTCTCTTGTCATCCATGGCGAGGTAGACCCATTGCTTCCTTTACATTGTGGGGAAGCCACGGCCGCAGCTATACCCAAAGCCAAATTAGTTACGTTTGAAGAAATGGGCCATGACCTACCCGAAAAGTATTGGCCAGAAATTATCGAAGAGCTTCTGAATTTTTGCTAGGTTGTCAAACCTTTCTTGCAAATTCGCTCCCCTCTTCGTTCCTCTCTACCATAGATCCATGAGCGAGAGCATAAATTATGACCCTTTCGGGGATCAAGTATTAGAGGACCCATTTCCTTTTTATGAGGAGCTACGTAATTCGTGCCCTGTGCATATTCATTCAGATTTTCCGCATCCTCTGTATACCTTAACAAGGTACGATGATGTGGCTGAAATGCTTATTAATTTTGACTTATGGTCAAGCCATTATGGCCAGATGCCTCGTTACTCTGTGCAGGGTTGTTTATTTAGCGACCCCCCTGAACATACTTGGTATCGAAAACTAATCCAGCAGAGTTTTGCTCCACGTCACATAGCTTCGATGGAAACGGAAATTACAACTCTTGTAAAGGAGTTAATTGATGTGATGGAAGAAGATGAGACTAGAGATTTACATGATGCTTTAGCCTGCCCACTTCCTGTACTTGTTATTGCCAAAATCCTAGGGGTCCCTACAGAAGATATAAATCAGTTCAAGGAGTGGAGTGATGCTCAATTAGCGGCCGCTAAATCTTCAAATCCGGATGATTCAAAGGGGCCTCGAGATGCAATGAACGAATACTTACTTCAACAGATAAACGAACGCAGAGAGCTCTTACGCATTGCTGGATGGGACGAAGATGGCAATTCAGATGATGATGAATCTCTTTTGGGTGAAGTGATACCCGATGACGTTATCAGTGGAATTCTTCTTGCTGAAGTCGACTCACGTAAACTCTCAGACTCCGAACGACTTGTGATGTTGAATCAATTGCTCGTTGGCGGGAACGAGACAACTACGTCATTAATTACGAATATGTTTTGGCGACTACTTTCACAGCGCGATCTTTACGACCAAGTGGTTGATGAACCATCACTGATCCCCGCAGCTGTTGAAGAAAGTTTACGCTTTGATGCTCCCGTTTTGGGCCTATACCGAACTAATACCGAAGAGATTTCGTTGCATGGGGTAAGTATTCCTGAGCGTTCAAAAGTGATGGCAACGTATGGGGCCGCTAACAGAGATCCGAATATTTTCTCAAATCCAGATGAGTTTCGCCTTGACCGCCCTCAGGAAGAGCTTAGGAAACACCTTTCGTTTGGACTTGGAAGACATTTCTGTCCGGGTGCACAGCTATCGAGAATGGAGGCCAAACTTGCTCTCGAAGAAGTATCTCGCAGATTTCCAAATCTTCGGCTAGTTAGTAATCCCAAAAGAATAGAGCCATTTTTGCTTTGGGGAAGAAAAGAGCTCGCTGTTAGATGGGATTAGCGAACGATTTTTGAAATAGGAATTTCAACAATATCGGATGCCCCTGATCCTCGAAGTTCAGGGATCAGTATATTGATTTGGTCTTTGGGGACAACAGTTTCAACCGCATAGCCTTCACCGCCAAATAATTCATTGACAGTGGGGGCCTTCATTGATGGCAGGATACCAATGACT
>Ga0208410_1001991_pt1 | contig 10009 bp, 11 predicted proteins | sample ETN02SmetaG_3_FD_185787 | JGI IMG/M metagenome (GOLD analysis project Ga0208410, IMG submission 185787) | Marine microbial and viral communities from oxygen minimum zone, Eastern Pacific Ocean - ETNP2014F10-02SV257 (SPAdes) (version 2) | ecosystem: Environmental > Aquatic > Marine > Oceanic ... | reverse complement strand
AGACTCTTTTTTTCCAGGCCATGTTTCTTGAAAATGAAAAAAATAAAAAAGATAGTCTTTTTTACAAAGGTTCAGAAATAGCTAAAAAAGCTGTTTTAAATAATAAATCATTTGTACTTCTTCTAAATAATGCAATCGGAGATTCTAGTTTTAAAGTATTATCTGCTCTTTCAGAAGCCCCCATGGAGCTTGTGCCTGCAATGTACTGGTGGGTGACAAATAAACTATGGCACTTAAACAGCAAACCAGCTATCGAAAGAATAAATCACAGAGAACTACTCGAAATAGTTATGCATAGGATTATTTCATTAGATCCAAACTATCACTATGGAGGAGCATATAGATTTTTTGGAGTTTTTTATAGCCGAATTCCTGGAGTAGAAATTAATCAATCAAAAACTTATTTCGAGAAGGCAATATCCTCAAATGAAAATTACTTTGGAAATAAAGTTCAAATGGCAGAATTCTTTTACCAAAAATCAGAAAATAAACCATCTTTTTTAACTCAGCTCCAACAAATAGTCAATCTTGATGCTTCTATGCATACAGAAATGATGCCAGAAAATATATACTATCAAAAAAGAGCAAAAAACTTACTCAATCAACAGGATACCTTATTTGAATAAATGAAGAATATTATAAATAAAACTAAATTTAGATTAATCATCATTATCACATCAATTTCATTATCCGTTTTCACTTATGGTCAATCAGAGAATCATCTGAAGCGCGCAATTTCCGCAATGGAGACTGGATTGTTTGAGGAATCTTTAAAACAACTTAACTACGCATTAAATGATGATCCAAAAAATGCTCAAGTTCATAAGCTAAGAGCTCTGCTTTTTGAAGCGCTTGGGAAAAAAGAAAAAGCCATAAAAGCATGGAATGATTGCATGCGATATTCGAAAAACAAAAGTATGATTCAGGAAGCAAAAATACATCTAAACCATTTAAATGGGATTTAAATTGCTTAAAAAAGCTATATACTTTTTTTTAATACTTTTGTATTCTAATAGTTGCTCTCATGCTCCAGCTATAAATGAAGCCTATGATTTCAGCATGGTAAATACCATCAAAATAGATAAAATATCTGACTATCCAAAAAGACCAGGATCAGGGCAAATAATGGAAGATAATTTATCTTTTATATTTATGAAAAATGGGTTCAATGTCTCCCAATTAAATAATAATAGTACAGTAATTAATTTAAATGATAAAGGAGAGAAGAATCTTTCATTATCTTGCACATTAACAGAATATACAGATCGAGAAACGATCTTAATACCATACAGAGTTGAAGATAGAGGCTCAATTGAAACCATAATCACTCAATCATCAGAATCCAATGGAGATGATCAAAATGCTATTGCTACTACTTCAACCACTACCACTACTGATGGAGGTTCAATTCAAGAAAGTAGAAAATTAGAATATACTCAAGCTAGAGTTGGTATAATTTTGAAACTCAAAGATGAGGAAACTGGATTATTGGTTTGGACACATTCTTATTGGTACAGTGGAATAGAATTGCCAAGTACCGCACAAGTATGCGCAAGAAACTCAGTAGGATTAATTAGTAAGCTATTTAATAATTAGTCTTTTTTTATCTCTAACCCAAGATCTCGTAACTGGTGATTGTCGACATCGCTAGGACTGTCATCCATTAGAGAAGTGGCAGATGTAGTTTTTGGAAAGGCAATGACATCTCTAATATTCTCCGTCCCAGCTAAAAGCATTACTAATCTATCAAATCCAAAAGCGATACCTCCATGCGGTGGAGCTCCATATCGAAGTGCCTCTACTAAAAATCCAAATTTATCAACAGCTTCTTCTTGAGTAAGCCCTAATAAAGAAAACACTTTTTCTTGAACCTCTGGAGAGTGAATCCGAATTGAACCACCAGCAATTTCATGACCGTTCATCGTTAAATCATAACCGCGACTTAAAGCTCTTTTTGGATCGCTATCTAATTTGTCTATATCAGATTCTCTCGGAGCAGTAAAAGGGTGGTGCATGGCAACATAACGATTGTTCTCATCATCAAAATCAAACATAGGAAATTCAGTGACCCACAAAGGTTTGAATTCATTTTCATTTGCTAAATTTTCTTTTGAGGCTATTATTGTTCGAAGTTTACCAAGTGACTTAGCTACAATATTCTTATCATCTCCGACAAGCAGTAATATATCATCATTCTCTACTTTAAGTTTGTCAGAGATATTTTTTTGCAAGCTTTCAGAAAAGAACTTTGAGATTCCACCATTGAAATTCCCATTTTGAAATTTCATCCAAGCTAATCCTTTAGCTCCATACTTTTTAGCCTTATCAGTTAAGTCATCTATAACTTTCCTAGAGTATTTAGCACCAGTTTTGACAAGCAATGCTTTTACAGATTCAGCATCGCTAAAAGCTTTAAAATCAGATTCATCAGTAAAGGGCTTTATATCAATCAGCTCCATTTCATACCTAACATCAGGCTTATCTGAACCATATCTTTCCATCGCCTCAGCATAGGTCATTCTTGGAAAAGGATCGGAGAGCTTTATATCTTTTACTGTATAAAATATATATCTAGTGAGATTTTCCATATATGTAAAAATATCTTCTTCATCAACAAATGACATCTCAATATCTATTTGAGTGAATTCAGGTTGGCGGTCAGCTCTTAAATCTTCATCTCGAAAACACTTAACAATTTGAAAATAGCGATCATAACCTGAGATCATTAAAATTTGTTTATAAATTTGCGGAGATTGAGGCAACGCATAAAATTTCCCTTTATGAACCCTGCTAGGCACTAAAAAATCTCTAGCCCCTTCAGGAGTAGACTTCATTAATATAGGCGTTTCAACTTCAAGGAAATCATTCTCTGAAAGATATTTTCTAACTGCTTGATATGTATTATGCCGAATGAATATATTATTTTGCAATTCATCAAAACGTAATTCTAGATAACGATATTTTAATCTTAGGGGCTCTTCAGAGCTATTCCTATCCGTTAACACAAAAGGTAGCGTAGAAGCTTTATTTAAAATTGAAAAATCAGATACTGATATCTCAATCTTTCCAGTTTTCATGTTTGGATTAATAGCACCTTCATCTCTGTTTTTAACAGTACCAGAAATAGAAATAACATCTTCAGTAGAGAGTTTTTTAATTTTTTCAAAGACCTCAAGAAAATCAGTTTCATCAAAAACTAATTGAGTTTTTCCATACCTATCTCGTAGATCAACAAAAACAATTTTACCATGTAATCTTGAAGTATTAACCCAACCATTTAATCGAACTTGAGAGCCTACAGATGCTTCATCTAACTCTCCGCAGGTATGTGTTCGTTTATACATTATTCAAATATAGGTATTCAGTGCGTTTTCTTAAAATTAAAAAGAGATGATTTAAAATTTTAAAAACTATTTATTAGAAACATTGAGCCTGTTAATTGCTCTTGAGAGTGAAGCCTCTAATCGAACGCTATCTATATCTTCTTTATTATCTGCTCTTCGCTGCTTAGCTCTTTCTAAAGCTTCTGAAGCTCTTTTAACATCAATCTCATTAGATTTTTCAATGGATTCTAATAATAGCTCGACCTTGTCATCAGTAATTTCAACGAATCCACCACTAGTGGCATACCATTCTATACCGTTTTTAGTTTCAATTTTTAACTCTCCAATATCCAAAGCAATAATACCATTCCTGTGTTTTTTCATGACACCAAAAGATCCGTCAATACCAGGACATCTTAGGTATTTAACAGTATCTTCGTTAAAAACCTTTATTGGAGTAACAATTTCAACAGAAAAAATTCCCACTATGCAGCTGCCTTTTTATCCTTATCAATAGCTTCATCAATTGTTCCAACATAAGCAAAAGAGTTTTCAGCTAGCTCATCAACCTCGCCACTTAAAATCGCTTCAAATCCTGATACAGTATCTTCTAAGCTAACATATCTGCCTTCAAATCCAGTAAACTGCTGAGCAACAAAGAAAGGTTGGCTCATAAATTTCTGCATTTTTCTAGCTCTAGAAACTGTTAATTTGTCATCGTCAGATAATTCATCCATACCCAGAATTGCAATAATATCTTGCAGGTCTTTATACTGTTGTAATACAGCTTGAACCTTCTGCGCGGTATCATAATGCCTGTCACCGATTATCCTTGGGTCTAAAATTCTAGAGGTAGAGGCTAATGGATCTACAGCAGGATAAATACCTAGCTCAGCAATTTTCCTCTCTAATACAGATGTAGCATCTAAATGAGCAAATGCGGTCGCAGGTGCTGGATCAGTCAAGTCATCTGCAGGAACGTAAACAGCCTGAACTGAGGTAATCGAACCATTTTTGGTTGAAGTAATGCGCTCTTGCAAATCACCCATTTCTGTACTTAGTGTTGGTTGATAACCCACAGCAGATGGCATTCTACCTAAAAGAGCAGAAACCTCAGATCCCGCTTGGGTGAATCGGAAAATATTATCAATAAATAACAAAACATCCTTACCTTCGTCATCTCTAAAATATTCTGCCATCGCTAAACCACTTAGAGCAACTCTAAGCCTAGCCCCTGGTGGCTCATTCATCTGCCCAAATACCATTGTAGTTTTATCGATTACACCCGATTCAGTCATTTCATTATATAAATCATTACCTTCTCTGGTCCTTTCACCAACTCCAGCAAAAACTGAATACCCACCATGCTCGGTTGCAATATTTCTAATTAGTTCTTGAATTAAAACAGTTTTACCAACACCAGCTCCGCCAAAGAGACCAGTTTTGCCACCTTTTGTATAAGGCTCCATTAGATCAACAACTTTGATTCCGGTAACAAGCATTTCCGTTGATGTAGCTAAATCTTCATGCCTAGGTGCAGAACGGTGAATCGGATTAACTTTCTTAGTTTTAACTTCTTTTTTATTATCAATTGTATTTCCCAAAACATCAAATAATCTTCCTAATGTATCTGGACCTACTGGAACTGAAATTGGTGAGCCACTGTCAACGACCTCTGTACCTCTGATCAATCCATCTGTAGAGTCCATTGCCACAGTACGGACAGAAGAATCTCCTAAATGCTGTGCAACTTCTAGTACTAACTTCCCTTCTTCGCCTCTATCTACTGACAAAGCATTATAAATGTCTGGTAAATCTCCTTGGTCGAAGACAACATCGACAACTGCACCCATTACTTGCGATATTTTACCTTTTAATGCCATAACTATTTCCTTATCTATATATTTATTCGTTTAAAGCTTCAGCACCACTAACTATTTCTAGCATTTCTGTAGTTATAGCAGCTTGCCTTGCTTTATTAAATTCTAATGTTAAACTTTTAATCATATCACCTGCGTTTGTTGTAGCATTTTCCATAGCCAACATCCTAGCAGCCTGTTCACTTGCATAAGACTCAAGAAGATATTTCCAAACTTGAATATTTAAATGTCTTGGAACTAGTGAACCAACTAAAGCCTCTTTTGAGGGCTCATAAAGCCTATCTTTAGCTTCAAATTCCTCATCTTCATAAACTAATGGTAGTAACACCTCAGACTTAATTTCTTGTTGTGCCATATTTACAAAATAATTGTAAATCACATGAACCTCATCAACCTTACCACTAGTAAAGTGGTCAATGATACTTCTACCAATCATCATTGCATTATCATAATTAAGATCGTTCCAAAAATCAGTATGACTCTCAATAATATTGTACTCTCTTCTTTTGAAATGATCTCTAGCCTTTTTACCGATACAAAATAAATCCACATTTTCTCTACCAAACTCATTTATTTCTTTCTCAGCTACTTTAGTGATATTTGAATTAAATGCTCCAGCCAACCCGCGATCAGCGCTAACAATAACATATGCCTTACGTTTAATCTCTCTAATATTTAGTAAGTCAAGGTCATCTCGATTGATATCAGGTAAGATATGATGGATTACCTCTTCAAGAGCTAAAGTGTAAGGCCTTGCTTGTTCCATTTTCTGCTGAGCTTTGCGGACCTTTGCGGCAGCGACCATCTTCATTGCACTAGTGACTTTCTGGATACTTTTGACAGATTTAATTCTGTCTCTAATGTCTTTTAAACTAGCCACAGATTTATGCTATAAAACTATTTTTAAAATCTGAAATAATCTTATCCAATGCCACACCTGCATCTTCACTCAAATCACCTTCTTGGCTAATTGACTTTAATTGGTCAGAGGCATTCGCATCTAGATAATCAAAAAGACTACTTTCAAAATCTGCTACCTTATCAATATCAACATCATCTAGGTGCCCTTTTGAAGCAGCAAAAATAATAGCCACTTGTCTTTCAACCGTCATCGGAACATATTGATTTTGTTTTAGTATCTCAACCATCCTCTCGCCTCTTGTTAATTGGGCTAATGTGGACTTATCTAAGTCTGACCCAAATTTTGCAAAAGCCTCTAACTCCCTATACTGTGCCAAATCAAGTCTTAAAGTTCCAGCAACTTTTTTCATTGCTTTAATTTGAGCATTTCCGCCGACACGAGAGACTGATAGTCCCACATCAATCGCAGGACGTATACCAGAATTGAATAAATTAGTTTCAAGATAAATTTGACCATCAGTAATGGAGATTACATTTGTTGGGATATAAGCTGAAACATCACCTTCCTGCGTTTCAATAATAGGCAGGGCTGTCAAAGAACCACTCCCGTGATCTTCAGATAGTTTCGAAGCCCTTTCAAGAAGGCGACTATGCAAATAAAAAACATCTCCAGGGAAAGCTTCTCTGCCGGGAGGTCTTCGTAAAACCAGTGACATCTGACGATATGCTACTGCCTGCTTTGATAAATCATCATATACAATTAAAGAATGTTGACCATTATCCCTAAAAAATTCTCCCATAGCACAACCAGCATAAGGAGCAATATATTGCATTGGAGCTGGGTCAGAAGCATTAGCAGCAACAACGATAGTATATTCCATCGCGCCTTGTGCTTCAAGTTCAGAAACTAAACTAGCAACAGTAGATGCTTTCTGTCCAATTGCTACATAAACACAAAAAACTGGAGCGTCTGTATCTTGGGTATTTTTTTGGTTAATAATTGCATCAATCGCTACGGCAGTTTTCCCAGTTTGTCTATCTCCAATAATTAATTCTCTTTGACCTCTACCAATTGGGACCATACTGTCAATGGCCTTAATTCCTGTTTGCAGAGGCTCATTAACAGGGCTACGCGACATGACGCCAAGAGCTTTACGCTCTACAGGCAAAGACTCACTACTATTAATAGGCCCTTTCCCATCTAAAGGCTGCCCCAATGGATTCACGACCCTTCCAAGCATTTCTCTTCCTACAGGAACCTCAACAACTTTTCCAGTTCTTTTTGCAATATCACCTTCTTTAACTTTCCTAGTTTCACCAAAAAGAACTAATCCAACGTTATCTTCTTCTAAGTTTAAAGCCATCCCAAAAACATCATTTGGTAACTCTACTAATTCAGAGCTCATAACGTTTTCAAGACCTGATGCGCGAGCGACACCATCTCCAACTTCAATGATTTCACCAACTTCAGAGACATCTATGTCATTATTATATTTTTCTAACTGCTCTTTGAGCAGACTTGTTATTTGATCTGTTTTAATATCCATAACTTCCTAACTTATATTTTCATTAAATCTGATTTAATATTTTTTAATTGGCTCTTAACAGATGCATCTAGAAACATATTGTCTATTCTAAATTTTGCACCACCTATTAAAGATGAGTCAACTTCAAATGTTAGCTCTGCATCCTTATTTAAATAGCTACTTAACTTTTTTTGAATGTCATTTAACTCTTCTTCACTTACCTCTGAGCTAAACATAGCGTGGATTGAAACTATATTTTTCATATCCTTATAAGTGTCTATAAAATTATTCTTTACTTGTCTTATTATTTTACTTGCTTTGATTCCACTGGTGTAGGAGACTATCCCTAAAACGAACCCATTGAAAGAAGAGCCTAATGCATCCATAAGAATTGCTAATTTTTCTTCTTGGGAAAATCTCTTAGACTGAACAAAACTTTTTAATTCGTTATTTGTTCTAAGAATATTATCAAATTCAATGATCGAAGTTTTAACTTGCTCAATAGAATCATTATTTTTTGCAATTTCAAAGAGTGTATCCGATAACCGCTTAGCAGATATTTTATGCTTCATAGTTTTCAATATTTTCTAAAGAACTATTAATTAATTCAACATTATCTTCTTTAGATAGGTTTTTCTTAATTATTTTTTCTGCAACATTTATAGAAAGATTTACCACCTCTTTCCTAATCTCTTGCATTGCTTTATCCTTTTCAACATTAATCTGGACTTTGGCTTTTTCAAGTTGACCATCAGCTTCTTGCTTCGCTTTCGAAACAATATCTTCTTTTAAATTATCCGCAGCTGATTTCGCCTCGCTTATTATTGATTGTGCTTCAGTCTTTGCTTTTGTTAAAATAACTTCAGATTCTTGATTGATATTCTCGAGCTCTTTCCTTGCTTTTTCAGCAGCATGAAGTGAATCTTCAATACTTTTATTTCTTTCTTCAAGCATTGCAAGCAGAGGCTTCCATGCAAATTTTGCCAGAATAGTTGAAATCAAAACAAATGTTAAAATAGTCCAAATGAAAAGACCGGGATCTAATTTAACTAAGGGGTTTTGCTGAGTTTCAGCTCCATGAGTGCCAGTTGACTCATGGAGCTGATTATCACCTGGAATAATCCAATGTTGATTCATAATCTATAATATCAACATTAAGAATATAAAAACCTCAGCAAGGATAGCCACACCCTCTAATAAGAAAAGTGGTAGTTGCACAGCACCACTAATCTTGTCCGCTGCTTCTGGTTGACGAGCAATAGCTTCTGCTGCCGCTGCAGCAAATTTTCCTATACCAAGCGCAGCGCCTATTACCGTTATCCCTAATCCAATAGGTACTAATAAAGTTGCATCCATTATTTACTTCCTTTTTTTATTTTGTTAATGATGTACGTTTATTGCCATGCCAACGAACACAGCTGTTAATAATGTAAAAACATATGCTTGAACAAGTATGACTATAATCTCAAGACCATATATTGCCGCTGCCATCGGGACAGCTATAAAACCAACTCCTATACCTACTGACGCACTTGCAAACATCTCTCCAATAATAGCCATAAGAGATAATAGTGCTAGAATTGCTATATGACCTCCAGTCATGTTTGCAGCTAGTCTCATTGTAAGTGCAAAAGGCTTAACAAAAAGCCCCATGAGCTCAATAGGAATTAAAATAATATAAACAGGCCAAGCAAGGCCATGAGGCACTAAATTTTTCCAATGCTTTATAAACCCGTGCTTTTTTACACCAGCAATGATAATAGAAAAAAATGTGACTACCGCAAGTCCTGCCGTTACATTAAAGTTTCCGGTCGCTGTCACACCACCATGCAGCAAATTATTGATAGTTGAGTGAGAATCAGTTTTTAGAAAAAATCTATCTAATAATCCAATAGTGTCAAAAATAGGGATCATACCTATCCCATTAGCAAAAAGGATAAAAAAGAAAAATGTTAAAAATAATGGTGTCCATGTCATAACCCAATTAGGCCCTACATTAGGACTAGATATAGTATCTTTTATAAATTCCACTATATATTCAATAAACGTAACCCATTTAGATTTTTTCTTACCATTACTAGATAAATAGGCTCTAACAGGAAAGACTATGACTATTGAAACAATGACAGCAACAATCCACAGCATGAACACATGTTTTGTAACTGAAAAGTCAATTCCAAACAATTTAGGCAATTGTATTATTGGATGCGATATATCAGAATTTGAGACATGATGAATAATATTAGGACCGACTTGGTCTAAAACTGATTGTCCACTATGGCTAGTGTTAGCAGCTATCATTTTAATGTAAACTCACTATTATTAATTTTTATTTTTTTAATTAAATATTTAATAAATACTGCAATTGAGGTGGAAAAGATAAGCATAAAAAATGTCTGTTTAAAATAAATAAGAACAA
>Ga0208410_1001989_pt1 | contig 10015 bp, 5 predicted proteins | sample ETN02SmetaG_3_FD_185787 | JGI IMG/M metagenome (GOLD analysis project Ga0208410, IMG submission 185787) | Marine microbial and viral communities from oxygen minimum zone, Eastern Pacific Ocean - ETNP2014F10-02SV257 (SPAdes) (version 2) | ecosystem: Environmental > Aquatic > Marine > Oceanic ... | reverse complement strand
ATGGGGTCAGACTGTTTCTACATTAAATGCTTTTATTGCTAATGAAGGGAGAACAATTCCTTCTTTCCAAGCTAGAGCGTTTACTGTTCAATCGAAACACTCTGCTCTTCCAATACCATTAAATGCTATTGATCAATCCGATGGGGCGTTATCGCAAAACCCTGGGTATTAATCAAATAACCTAGCTAAAAATAAAGCAGGATAATTTATTTTATCCTGCTTTTTTTTTATATAAATTCGTAAGATGAAAAAATATAGTTTATATATTTTATTAATGCTTTTTATTGCCTCTTGTTCTAATATGGATAATAAGAAAAAATTCGCACTATTATCAAGTAAGAATACAGGAATTACATTTAATAATAAGCTTATTGAAAATGACACATTAAATTATTTTACATTTCCATATATCTATATGGGAGGGGGTGTTTCAGTTGGAGATATAAATAATGATGACTTAGTGGATATATATTTTACTGGTAATATGGTAGATAATAAACTATATCTTAATAAAGGTAATATGGAGTTTGAAGATATTACTATTTCCTCAGGTGTTAAAGGTGATGATAGATGGTATACTGGCTCAACTATGGTTGATATTAATAATGATGGATTGTTAGATATATACTGTTCAGTTGGCGGAAAGTTCAGTCCAAAAAATAATGAATTATATATAAATAATGGAGATAATACATTTACGGAAGCTGCCAAAGAATACGGGATAAACGATATTGGAAATAGTGTTCAGGCTACATTTTTTGATTATGACAAAGATGGAGATCTAGACCTTTATGTAGCTAACTATCCTCCCACACCTTTTGATGCTCCTAATACTTACTATTATTATAAAATGCAAAATGTTAATGATGAGGAGTCAGATAATTTATATAGAAATGACAATGGCACTTTTACTAAAGTTACAGATGAAGCTGGTTTAAGATCATATGGGCTTACATTAAGTGCTACTATTGGGGATATAAATAATGATTCTTATCCAGATATATTTGTTTCAAATGATTTTAGCTCACCTGACTATATGTATATTAATAATCAGGATGGAACCTTTTCTGATATAATAAAGGAATCTACTAGTCAAACTTCATTTTATGGAATGGGAGCTGATATTGCAGATTTTAATAATGATTTTAACCTTGATTATATTCAAGTAGATATGGATGCTAGAGATAACAGGAGATCTAAAGCAAATATGGCTAGCATGAATATTGACCTATTTTGGAGTACTGTTAATTATGGGTTTCATTATCAATATATGCACAATACTCTTCAGTTAAATCGTGGAGTATTTAATGGTGATAAACCTTTTTTTAGTAATGTTTCTAGATTATCTGGTATCTCCTCTACAGATTGGAGCTGGGGTCCTTTATTTGCTGATTTTGATAATGATGGATGGAAAGATGTTTTTATTTCTAATGGAACAAGAAGGGAGATTAATCATAGGGACTATTTTAATGAATTAAAACTTAGACCTATGGCAAAAGATAGCCTTCTTTACTATTCTCAGAATATTCCATCAGAGCCTATCTCTAATTTTATATTTCAAAACAATAAAGATCTTAGTTTTTCTGATGTAACTCAAGAATGGGGTTTAGATTATAAAAACTTTTCTAATGGAACTGCTTATGCAGATTTAGATAATGATGGAGATTTAGAAATAATAGTAAATAATATTGACCAAGAAGCCCAAATCTTTAATAATAATTCATCACATAATTATATTAAAATTAAACTTAATGGTTCTGATTTAAATCCATTTGGTATTGGCGCTAGAGTTTTTGTTAAGTCAGATGATTTAAGCCAAATGCAAGAGATGACTCTTTCAAGAGGTTTTCAGTCTTCAGTCTCACCAGAATTTCATTTTGGTCTATCAGAAAACACTTCAATTGAATTGATATCTATAGAATGGCCAAATGGAAATTACTTTGAGTTGAGTAGTCCTGATATTAATCAAATCATAACTCTAGATATTAAAGATTCTTACCCTAACAATAAAACTAATTCTGAAAAGGATAAATTACTTTTTGTTTCAGAAGATATAGTTCAGCACAAACATATAGAGAATGACTATAATGATTATGAAAAAGAAGTTCTGCTTCCTCACCAAAATTCAAAATTAGGACCTGGAATTGCAACAGGAGATATTAATGGTGATGGACTAGATGATATTGTAATTGGTGGTGCTAAAGACCAACCGACATCATTTTATTTTCAACTAAAAAACGGAAAATTTAGAAATAAATTATATAATTTTTCAAAACAAGACAGTGTATATGAAGATATGGATATTCTCCTATTTGATGCTGATAATGATGGGGACAACGATTGTTATATTGTTTCTGGAGGTAATGAGTTTGATATGGATTCCCCATATTTATTAGACAGGTTATATATAAATGATGGAAAAGGAAATCTTATTAAGTCTAGTAATTCTATTCCATCTAACTTATCAAGTGGTATGAGAATATCAGCTAATGATTTTGATAAAGATGGAGATTTAGATTTGTTTATTGGGGGAAGACTAGTTCCTGGAAGTTATCCTCTTCCAGCTAATAGCAATCTTCTTATTAATGAATCTAATGGTAAACAAGTCAAATTTATTAATGCAGACAGTTCTATTTTTCCTTTTAATGATATTGGTTTAGTTTCTTCTTCTGTCTGGACAGATTATAATAATGATTCATGGGATGATCTTGTAGTAGTAGGTGAGTGGATGCCAATCAAATTTTACAAAAATATTGAAGGTACATTTATAGAGGATAAATCATTTATTGATTCAGATTCAACAAATGGATGGTGGTATGATGTGATATCTGAAGATTTTGACAAAGATGGTGATATGGATTTAGTTGTAGGAAATCTCGGAAATAACTATAAATATCAAGCATCTTCCGATGAAACATTTGATATTTATTATAATGATTTTGATGAAAATAAAAGTGGTGATATTGTTTTAAGTTACTACAATGATGGTGATCAATATCCTTTAAGAGGGAGGGAATGTTCTTCTGATCAAATTCCTGCAATAAAAATGAAGTTTCAAGATTATGATGCTTTTTCAATAGCTACTCTAGAAGATGTATATACTGAACCAGCTCTTGAAAATTCACTTCATTATTATGCTAAAACATTTTCAAGTGTTTATCTTGAAAACAAAGGAGATAAATTTGTAATGAAAAATCTACCTAAGTATTCACAACTTTCAGCCATAAATAAGATATTAAGTAAGGATATTGACAATGATGGTTATAAGGATATAATTATATCTGGTAATATGTATAATTCAGAAGTTGAAACCCCAAGAAATGATGCTAGTGTAGGATTGTTAATGAATTTTACTAAAGAGAAAGGATTTCAAGCTATTCCATCAAAAGAAAGTGGACTTTTTGTTAAAGGTGATGTTAAGGATATGGAGTTTATAAAAATTGGAGATTCAGATTATATAGTTTCTGCAAAAAATGACGATTATATTGAATTTACTAGAATAAATAAGTAACTTCTTATAAATTAAATATTTATGAGATTTAATCCTACTCTACTTCTCCTATTTTTATTTATTTCTTGTTCTTCAAATAAATCAATAATTGAGGTTCTGTATACCGTTAATGAGTTTAGCTCAGAGGATAACCGACTTAATACTACTCTTGCTATTACAAATAAAACAAATAAGGATATTTCTTCTTTATGGTCACTTCATTGGAATCAAATAAGTGCTTTAGTAGATTCTGAATCACTTCCAAATAATATTAAGTATGAATATGTTGCTGGACAATCATATAATATTTTATCATTTAGAAATGATTATACACTAAGAAAGGGAGAAACTATTTCTATTGACCTAAAGCAAAGAGGTGGAATTAAACGGAAATCTGACTTTCCAATGGGTGGTTTTGTAGTAATCAATGATCAAATTATAGATGTTAAGTTTACTAATTCATGGGAGAATGCCTTAGATGTTGAAGATCTTAATATTCCTACCTCTACTGATAGATATAACAATTATCTTTCAAATAAGTTATTAGATAAGTCTAATCTTGACTTGATTATTCCTACCCCAAATAAGATTAAATTATTAAAAGGAGAGATAGATTTAAAAAATAAATATTCAATAGATATTAATCAATCTCTAAATTTAAGTTTTGACTTGATTGAATCTTTAATGTCTGGAGTTGTTGATGTTATCTCAAATGATGAAGAAGCGGATATTAAATTAAGCTTCGCGGAAAATCTTGCAAATGAATCATATGAACTTAATATAAATAATGATAGTATTTCGATTATTGCTTCTGACAGGGCAGGTGCTCTATATGGTCTACAATCTCTTAAGCAGATATTCTTAGTTGCTAAATTGGAGAATACAACAATAAAGAATTTAAAAATCAATGATTTACCAAAATTTGCCTACAGGGGAATGCTCCTTGATATTTCAAGAAACTTTTATGGTCCAAAAAAAATTAAGCAAATCTTAGATTATCTATCATTTTTTAAAATTAATCACCTAGATTTTAGGCTTACAGACGATGAAGGGTGGAGACTTGAAATTCCAGGCCTTGAAGAGTTAACAGAGGTTGGGTCAAAAAGAGGATATACAAAAGATGAGTCTGACAATCTTATACCAATATATGGTTCAGGTCCTGATTCTAATTTATCAACAGGCTCTGGATATCTCTCAAAATCTGAATTTATTGATATTCTTAAATATGCATATCAAAGAAATATAACTATAATACCTCAAATTAGTTACCCTTCTCATATTAGGTCTGCTATTGTCTCTATGAATGCTAGGTATCAAAAATATATGCGTTTAGGAGATAAAAACGAAGCTGAAAAATATTTGCTTATCGATCCAGATGATGAAAGTGAATATTATTCTGCTCAGGGATTTGATGACAATATTGTCTGTATATGTAGAGAGAGTGCTTTTACATTTTATGAGAAAGTAATAGATGAAATATACTTAATGTATCAGGAAGCTGGTATTAAAATGAAAAAATTTGGAATCGGAGCTGATGAATTACCTTATGGAGCTTGGAGGAAATCACCTCTGTGTGATAAGTTTATGGAAGAAAAATCAATAACAGGCGATTATGATGCTTTATATCAATATCAACAAAGAAGAATTTATGATAAACTATCTTCCTATGGGTTAACTATGACAGGTTGGGATGACATTTTACTGAAACTGACAGAAAAGAATCAATCTGAGACTCAAATAAAAGATTTCTTTAAAGATGATGATATCTTATTATTTGTGTGGAAAAATGATTGGGGTGGAGGAAGACAAGATATGATATATAAATATGCTAACCTTGGATATAAGACCATTATGAGTAACTCAAGTGCATTTTATTTCGATATGGTAGATGATAAAGATTTTGATAATATAGGACTCTCTTGGAGTGGTTATGCTGATTACAAAGATATCTGGACTGTTGATGTATTTGATATTTTTAATGATTCATATGGGGTTAAGAAAAACAATATTTCAACTGATTATATCAATAAATCTGAAGAAATAAATCCGAAAAATAGAGATAACATAATAGGTGTTCAATCACAAATATGGAGTGAAACTATTGTAAATGAGGGTATTCTTGATTATATGTTTATGCCAAATATTATTGTTTTTTCTCAAAAAGCATGGTCTCAAGATGATTCGTGGATGAGTATATCAGATAAGGAACTTAAGGATAAGACTTTAGAAATTGAATGGAACAAGTTTACTAATAATATTGGTCAAAGAGTTCTTCCTATGGTTGATAATATTTTCGGTGGTTTATCATATGATTTACCTAAACCAGGAGGAATTGTAATTAATGACTCTCTGTATGCTAATACTGTATTCCCTGGATTAGATATTAAGTATACATTAGATGGATCAGTTCCGAATTCAAATAGTGATAACTATATTACTCCGATTAAGATTAAAGACGAAGATATTATTCATTTAAGATTATTTGATAAAACTGGAAGGGGTGGTAATGATATCAAAGTTAATAAGTAATTTTTTTTGGTACTTTATAATTATATAAATTGAATTAAATGAAAGGAAGATTATTATCTATTGATGTTTTGAGGGGATTGACAATTATTTTTATGATAATAGTTAATCAACCTGGTTCTTGGAATCATGTCTATTCTCCTTTACTTCATGCTGAATGGAATGGTTTAACCCCAACTGATTATATATTTCCAATGTTTTTATTTATAGTAGGTGTTTCTATTGTCCTTTCTATGAGTAAAAGACTTAATTCAAATAATAAATCATTAGTAATTCAAAAGGTTTTATGGAGAGCTCTAAAGATATATTTAGTTGGTCTTCTCTTATGGGTATGGCCAGAATTTGACTTTAGTAATATTCGATGGACCGGTGTGCTTCAAAGAATTTCAGCAGTATTTCTCTTTTGTGGTCTGATTTATATTTTCTTTAATCAAAAACAACAAGCTTATATAGCCGTTACTATCTTAATTTTATATTGGATAATTATGGTTTTTGTTCCTGTTCCAGGAATTGGTGTTCCTGATCTTAGTATTCCGGAAAGGAATTGGGCTCATTATATAGATAGTTTATATCTCCCTGGGTATATGTGGCAAGGAACTTGGGATCCTGAGGGTATATTGTCAACTCTCCCATCAATAGTAACTGGAATTTTTGGATTAATAGCTGGAAGTATATTAGTTAGTAAAAAGGAGATTAAAGACAAGCTTATTAAACTATTCCTAATTGGAGTATTACTTGTATTTACTGGAGATGCAATTAGCTGGTCTTTTCCGGTTAATAAAAATCTATGGAGTACTTCTTATACTTGTTTGATGGGGGGAATGTCATTCCTGTTAACAGCAACTTTTATATACATTATTGATGTCAAGGGTTACAAGAAATTTAAATTTGCACATGTTTTTGGTGTTAACTCAATCTTTTGCTATGTTCTTGCAGGTGTTTTATCCTCAATATTTTATAGTAACTATTTTCTAGGATTTCATCCAAACGATGAGTTTTTTAATTTAATTACTGGAGTTGGAATATCAGAGAAACTAGTTTCTCTTATATATGCTGTTTTTTATGTGTTTATTATATTCTGTCCAGCTTATATTCTTTTCAAAAAGAAAATATTTATAAAACTTTAGTTACAACTACCTAGGTTCAGTATTTGATTAAAGTATGATTTATCTCTTTTAATAAAATAATAGGTATTTCCTCCTGCAGACATTGTCTTTTCAATAAGAGAGTCGTTCACAATTGTATATATCCAATTTGAACCAGCATAGTCTTCTGAAAGGTTTTTTGTAGTTTGAAATTTAAATGAAGCTCCTACCATATTATTATCTTCATATAAATAACATTCTCCTTGATTAATATGAACATCCATATATACTCCATTTTTATCGTTAAAAAATCTCCATGCTGAGCCTTTATCTTCGCTTGACCAATAAGTTCCATCTAAGCATTCTAGAAACGTTTCACAGCTTTTATTTTCTTCTGAACAGCCAATTATTAAAAGTGATATAAATAGAAAGGTTTTTTTCATCTTAGTTTGTTTTTAAATAAGGTATCTGATCTAGTGCATATTTAATATTAGTTTCTGGTCTTTGACATGTCTTATTCTGACAGACATAGATATAAGTTTCATCTTCAAAATATCTATCTATAAATAAAGGGATTTCACTTTCAGTATTTGATTGAACTAAAATCACATTTGGTAGCATCTTCTCTGAAATTAGTTTTGTCTTTGAGTCAGCATCTTTTCCAATTACAGCAATTTCATAAAATAACTCAACTCTGTTCAAAATGTTATTAGCCCAAACAGAATAGAAATTAATATTTCCGTCAATTTTTTCTTTTACAGAAGAAACCATTTTATTCGACAAATCAATATAATAATCATCAAAAATTACATGACCAATATTAAATAACTGTTCAGCAATAATAGAATTAGGTGAGGGTATAACTCCATCATCTATAGAAACTATTTTGGTAAATAACTCTTTATTTGTAGTATAAAGTAATAAATCAGATTCTTCATCTTTAAAAAGTTTTATACTATTATCAACTATTTCTTTTGATTTATTAAAATAAGATTCTTCCCCAGTAGCCTGAAAAAGTCTCATTGCTGCTTTAGATAGAAAAGCATAATCTTCTAGTACTCCATCTTGATATTGCCTGTCTTTAAATGTATGAATCAATTTATTGTTTTTATAACCCATTTTTAGAAGAGTTCCAAACATATCTTTAGCTTTAGTCAACAGAAGGTCATCTTTAAAAGCTTCAGAAGCATCAATTAAACCAATTATTGATAATGCGTTCCATGACACAATAGTCTTGTCATCTATTCGTGGTTTTGTTCTTTTTGATTTAATCTTCATTATCTCATTAATCCAGACCTCTTTAATTTTTAAGAACTCATCTTTATTTATTTCATTTGATCTAAGCCAGGATTCTATATCTCTTGTTGGTAATAAAAGAAACTTGTTATTATCCCATGGATTATCTTTATCAATATTAAAAAATGAATTAAATAAATCAATTTCTCCATTAGCTATTAGTTCAATTTCATTTAAGTTAAAGGAATAATACTTCCCTTCTTCACCATCTGTATCAGCATCCATTGCAGCATAATAAAGATCATTTGGAGAATTCATCTCACTATCAAGGAAATTAATAGTTTGATAAACTAAATCTTTATACTCTGTTTTTTTATATAATTTATATGCATTAGAGTATAAACTGATCATTTGGGCTTGATCATAAAGCATTTTTTCAAAATGTGGAATTTTCCATTCTGGATCAACGGTATATCTATAAAACCCACCTTCAATAAAATCAATTATTCCACTATTAGATATTATATCTAATGTTTTGTTAACATAATTAAGTGTTTTCTGATCATTATAAATAAATCCATAATTACTTAGGTATTGATATTTTGAGGGTGAAATAAATTTTTGTTGAGCTATATCTCCTCCATTATCTTTATCCCATTTATCTGACCAAATTTTTGTATTTCTATCTAAAAAATCTTTATCAAATTCAGCTAGCTCATTTTTCTTTGTAATAGTATTTATATCAATTACTCCATTTTTTACATTATTAGCTATTTCCTTAAGACCATCATAATTATTTTCCTTAAGTCGAATAATTCTGTTTAATATATCAAACCACTGTTCTTTTGTATGATATGTTCCAGCGTATATTGGACTACCATCTGGAAGAGTAATAACATTTAATGGCCATCCTCCCATTCCTGTCATAAGCTGAGATGCTGTCATATATGCCTGATCTACATCAGGATTCTCTTCTCGATCAACCTTTATATTTATGAAATTATCATTCATTAACTCAGCAATAGCATCATCAGTAAAAGTTTCATCTTCCATTACATGGCACCAATGACAACTAGAGTATCCAATACTAACAATCACTAATTTGTTTAATTCTCCAGAAAAGTCAAAAATTGAATTTGACCATCTTTGCCAATTTACTGGATTCTCAGCATGCTGTTTTAGATAAAGACTAGTTTCATTTTTTAATTGATTTGCATCCATTGAGTTAATTGTTATTTCATTTTCACAAGACATTATTAATAGTGAAAAGATAAGAGAACTTTTTTCAAACTCTAGGATAATTGGCAAAAGATTCAGAATAGTTCACGTTCGATTCGAAAATGAAATAATAGAAGTATCCGATGAATTGCTTGAGACTCAAAAACAACTTTTAGGAGCAGATGAAAAGCTTCAAGAGCAAGCTGTAAGTCTCTATATCAATGGTGTTATGAGTCCAACAACAGCTTTATTTATTGAACTTGATGAGTTGTCAAATTTTTTGGTAGCTCTAGGCTATGCATCTACAGTTGTAGATTCTGCTTATGCAATTGTTGAGCAATTAAATGCTTTAGAGAACCTAGCCTCAAGTCAAACTGAATTTCTTACTCAGCGAGAAGATGAAAGAGTAGAAATTGTTTCGAATCTTCAAAATGAAGAGGAGAGAAAAAATGAGATTTCG
>Ga0208410_1001986_pt1 | contig 10023 bp, 7 predicted proteins | sample ETN02SmetaG_3_FD_185787 | JGI IMG/M metagenome (GOLD analysis project Ga0208410, IMG submission 185787) | Marine microbial and viral communities from oxygen minimum zone, Eastern Pacific Ocean - ETNP2014F10-02SV257 (SPAdes) (version 2) | ecosystem: Environmental > Aquatic > Marine > Oceanic ... | reverse complement strand
TGTTCTCATTTAATTCATTGATAGAAGGTGCGTTTATAGATTCTGAATTAAATTCTAGCCCACGCAATACATCTCCAAAACTAATTATTAACTTTAATGTAGATAAATTATTTATCTTACCTTGAAGCTCTTCTGATGAAGAAAAGAAGACTGTCTCAAAAACTTCTTTACCTTTATCCTGCTTGGTTGATTGAATAATTGCTTTAATAAGATCTTGATCTTCTTTAACAAAATTATCAAAAGGTTTATCAAGTAATGCTAGAATTAGGCCCTTTTGATAATAATGGCAGCTTTTTTCAGAAGAATTTGGCATCTTAGATCTTAATAAATATCTTTTGATGCCAATCTCTTTTAATATAAAGTTAGTTTTTATCTCAGGAGTAAGCATAAATAACATAATAGCATTTAGTGATTAAAGAATGGATAACCCAATAGACAAATATTCAGCTTTTAAGCCCATTGAATTAGAAAGTAGAAAATGGCCAGGCAAACTTATTGAACAGTCACCCATCTGGTGTTCTGTTGATTTACGAGATGGAAACCAGGCTCTTATAGAGCCTATGGGTTCAGAAAGAAAAAATAGGATGTTTAATTTGTTATGTAAATTAGGGTTTAAAGAAATTGAAGTAGGATTCCCTTCTGCATCACAAACAGATTATGACTTTGTAAGAGATCTTATTGAATCAAAAAAAATTCCGAGTGACGTAAATATTCAAGTGCTTACACAAGCAAGAGATGAATTGATAGAAAGAACTTTTGATTCGCTTAAGGGTATTCCTAGAGCTATAGTCCATTTTTATAATTCAACCTCAACCTTACAAAGAAAAGTTGTATTTAAACAAGATATGGAGGGTATTAAAGAAATTGCAACTAAGGCTGCATTGAAAATTAAAGACCTTGCCTTAAAAAACCCTGATACTGATTGGAGTTTTGAATACTCTCCTGAAAGTTTTACTGGCACTGAATTAGATTATGCTGCAGAAGTTTGCGATGCTGTTGTAGATATATTAAAAGATGTTTCAAGTCATAAAATAATAATTAACCTTCCTGCTACCGTGGAAATGTCGACTCCTAATATTTATGGAGATCAAATTGAGTGGATGGACAGCAATTTAAAAAATAGGAAAGATATTTGTTTAAGTCTTCATCCCCATAATGATAGAGGCACGGCTGTAGCTGCTTCAGAGTTTGGTTTAATGGCTGGAGCTGACAGAGTTGAAGGTACTTTATTTGGGAATGGTGAAAGAACTGGAAATGTTGACATTGTAACTATAGCTTTAAATATGCTAACTCAAGGCATAGATCCTAAATTAGATTTTTCAAATATTAATTCTGTAATGAGAGAGGTTGAGTATTGCAACCAACTTCCTGTCCATCCAAGGCATCCTTATGCAGGTGATCTAGTATTTACAGCCTTTTCTGGATCACATCAGGATGCTATTAAAAAAGGTTTCCAATCAATGAAGGAATCGAATGATCCTTTGTGGGCGGTTCCCTATTTACCTATAGATCCAGCTGATCTTGGAAGAAGTTATGAAGCAGTAGTAAGAATAAACTCTCAATCTGGAAAAGGTGGGGTAGCATTTCTACTTGAGAAAGATCATGGGGTTTCATTACCCAGAAGGCTTCAGATTAGTATGAGTCAGAAGATACAAAAACTTGCTGATGAATCTGGTAAAGAGATAAGCAGTCCTGAAATTTGGGAAATATTTGAAACTAACTTCTTAAAACCTAGAAATAATTTTTCTTACATTAGCCATAGCTCCTCTACAAAGGACGATGTTAATAACTTAGAGCTTAAAATGCGCATGAATTCTCAAGAATATTTAATCTCTGGATCAGGAAATGGTCCGATAGATTCTTTTATAAATGGTCTTTGTATGGAATTGAACCTACAAATCAAAGTATCAGACTATCATCAATCAGCAATATCATCTGGATCAGATGCTCAAGCTGCTGCATATATAGAACTAGAAAAAGATGGAAAAACTAGTTGGGGTGTTGGGATTAATCCTAATACAACAAGAGCTTCTTTTGAGGCTATTATAGTTGGCCTAAGTAAATTAATTTAATTAATCAAAGTTAGGTTCTCTTTTTTCAAGAAAAGCTTTAATTGCCTCCCTATTCTGATCATTTCCAAAAATTCCATTCTGGATATGGGCCTCTTCAGAATATGTTTCTAGATATGTCTTTTCTAAAGCGTTTCTCATAATTTTTTTAGTGTTAGATAAAGATTGGGGGGCTCTTTTAGCTAATTTTTCTGCCCAAGCCATTGTCTCTGATTGCAATTGATCAGATGAAACTTTTTTGTTTGCAATTCCAAAGTGTATACATTCATCTGCAGAAATTTTCTTTGCCTCAATGGCATATTCGAAAGCTTTTGTATAACCCAAATACCTAGTTAAAAACCATGATAAGCCTCCATCTGGCACTACAGCAATATTACTAAAAACAGATAAAATGTAGGCTTCATCTGACATAATTCTTAAATCACATGCCATTGCTAATGCAGCTCCTATGCCTGCTGCGGGACCATTAATTGAACCTATAACAGGTTTAGGCATCTGCATTATGTTTTCAAAGGTAGGAAGAAAACCTCTTAAAAGGGAGTCTTCAACACTAGTCCATGATGATTCTCTCTCACTAAGATCAGCTCCCGCAGTAAAACCCTTCCCTGCACCTGTAATAACTCCAACTCTTATATCTTCATCTTCTTTAAGATCTTTTGTTGCCTCTTGAAGATCCCATACTAATTGTTCATCAAAAGCATTTAAGACATCTGGTCTATTTAAAGTAATTATTCCAATTCGGTTTTGTTTTTTATATTGAATAGTTTTAAAGCTCATGGGGTCTCCTAATTTCTAAAAAATTATTATATGTAATTGCTTACCTTTCGCAAATTTTTACCATACCTGATTCAAATACAACAGCTACAGCTTTTTGTTCTTTGTCTGCTCTAGACCATTGGACAGTAGATAATTTAGTTGGGGTTGATGTATAAAAAGTCTTAATAATTTCATCTAGCACTTTCTTGCTTGGCATGGCTAAATTATTTCTTTTAATAATATATCTAAATAACTCTTTTGCTTCAGAAAGCTCTAATTGCTTTAATGCTTTTATATCTATCGAATTATTAATAATTAAACCTTCATAACTCTTTTTAAATAAGCTATTAAAAATATCTTGTCTTTCTTGGATAATTTCTGATGTTTGTTGGATCCTTTTCTCATAATTTGGCCATCTTGCATTTATTAAAGGCAAGACCTTATTGCGAATATAATTCCTATCTTGAGTAGATTCTTTGTTGGTTTCATCTTCAATATATTTGATATCTTTTTCTTTTATGAAGTCATGTAATTCTTTTTTTGAATATTTTAAAAGTGGGCGGACTAAAAACCCGCCACCAATACTCCTTATTGATTTTGGTCCTTCGAGACCGTCTATACCAGTGCCTCTAAACAATCTAAATAATATTGTTTCCGCTACATCATCTGCATGATGAGCTAATAATAATTGTTCATCTTTTTTAACTATTTTAGAAAAGGCCTCATATCTTGATTTTCTTGCCGCAGCCTCTATACCATCCCCATCTTTCTCAATATTAGTACTTAAGCTTATTAATTCTATTCCTAAACTTGTACAGATTTTTTTACAATGACTTTCCCAATTTTGAGAGTTTTTAGATAAATTGTGATTTATATGAATAGCTTTAAGCTCTTCTATTTTATTTTGATCTCTTAAAATTGAGCATAAATAAAGCAATGCGCTTGAATCAAGGCCTCCACTGTATGCAACATATACTGTTTTGGTCTTATTAAGTATATTTGATATTCCTGATATATTGATCAATTTTATTTACCAATATTCTGAAGTTTTTTATAACGCTTTTCTAACAAATCGCTTTTATTCATATCTTTAATCTTTTCAAGATTTTGTACTAAAGAAGATTTGATATTTTCTGCTGCAATATCATATTCTCTGTGGGCCCCTCCGGGAGGTTCTTTAATAATCTCGTCAATAACGTTAATTTTAATTAATTCTTTTGCACTGATTTTCATTGCTTCTGCTGCTTCTGATTTATTTTCTGAAGATCTCCAAATAATTGAAGAGCATGCTTCTGGTGAGGCAACAGAATATGTTGCATATTCAAGCATAGAAATATGATCGCCAACGCCAAGCGCTAGAGCCCCGCCAGAGCCACCTTCTCCAATCACAATCACAAGAATTGGTGTTTTTAATTCTGACATTAAAGCAAGATTTCTTGCTATAGCTTCACTTTGACCTCTTTCCTCGCCTTCTATGCCAGGATAAGCTCCAGAAGTATCAATGAAAGTTATTAATGGTAATTCAAAATGCTCAGCAAATTCCATTAATCTTTTTGCCTTCCTATAACCTTCTGGTTGAGGCATCCCAAAATTTCTTTTAACTTTTTCTTCAGTGTCTCTTCCTTTTTGATGACCAATAATAACGACAGGTTCATCTTCAAGGTAAGCTACCCCGCCAATAATAGAAGCATCATCTCCAAACATTCTGTCTCCATGCATTTCATCAAAATCAGAAAAAATTCTAGAAATGTAATCACTTGTATGCGGTCTTTTGGAGTGTCTAGCAACTTGAACTATCTGCCAGGCAGACAACCTCGAATATACCTTCTTAGTAATTCTTTTTTCTTCTTCTTCTAGTTTGATGATTTGAGATTGTAAATCTGGATTTTCATCAACAATAACTTTCAGAGCATCAATTTTATCTATGATATCTGCGATCGGTTTTTCAAAATCAAGAAATGAATTACTCATATAAAATTATATTTCTATGGAATCGCTTCCAAAAACATCTCTAAATAAATTTAGAGTTTCCTGTGTGGGCTCTATTAAGTATTCTTCGCCAAGCTCGATAATGGCCTCAGATTCATTATTAAAGACTTTTAGCTTTACAGAACACCTGCCATTTCCCCATACGCTTTGAGGGATTCTTGTTAAATTTTCTGTTAATAATTCTGATGAAGATTCTGAATTATCTTTAGGTTTAATAGTTACCGAATTTATCCTTACGGGCAACTCCTCTTCAATAGATCTAACTTCTTTGATCCTCATCCTAAACATAGTTTCTCCAAACTCTTTAGACCTATAATCATCTATTTCAATAGAGCCTTTTAAAACTAAAACCACACTTTCTTTTAAAATAAGATGGCATGTCTCCAAAACATCGCTTGTAATAATCCCATCCATTTCACCAGTACCGTCGCCAAAATTGATAAAGGTAAGAGGTTTATTTCTATTATCTTTAATTTGCCTCATGGAATTTATTAGGCAAACCAGACGGGCTTTCTTGGTATCAAGATTTAAATTAGATATCTTATGAGATCTTAATGGGGAGATATTCTTGTCTATGGCTTGAACCGGATGACCTGAGAGATAATAACCAAGAGATTTCCTTTCATAATTGAGTTTTTCAACTAAAGTTAATTCTTCAATATTTTTATATTTTTCATAAGGATTGAATTCGGTATCAATAGCTGCAAAAAGGTCTCCAGAATTTGCTGATGCCGTTACAGCCCTGCCTCCATCTTTTAACATATCTGTAATGCAAGCAATTGCAATGCTTCTAGAGGGAGCAATTGAATCAAAAGCTCCTGCAAAAGATAAGGCTTCTAAAGATTTCTTGCCGCCTAATTTAATATCAATATTTCGAGTAAAATCCCAAAGGTCTTTAAAAATATGATTTTTTCTTACATTGCTTACATGGATAATAAAAGAATCTGCAACACCTTTAACAGCCCCAAGTCCATATTCAATCTCATTATCTTTATTTACAAAAAACTTCTTTTCACCAGATAAAATATTGGGTCTTAAAACCTTTATTCCCATTTTTTTACATTCTTTTGTAAGAGCATAAATTTTATCAGTATTCCCTAATTCTGTTGATAATACAGCTGCCATAAAGTGTTCTGGGTAGTAGGTCTTTAAATATGCTGTTTGATAAGATAATAGTGCGTAAGCTGCGGAATGAGACTTATTAAAACCATAACCAGCAAACTTTTCTATTAAATCAAAGATCCTTTCTGCAGTTGCTTTTTTGATGTCTTTTTTATCACACCCCTTAACAAAAATCTCTCTTTGTTTTTCCATCTCAGCAACATCCTTTTTGCCCATAGCTCTTCTTAAAATATCTGCTTGTCCTAAAGAAAAACCGGCTAGAACCTGAGCTGCTTGCATAACTTGCTCTTGATATAAAATGACACCATATGTTTCTTCTAATACTGGTTCAAGCATTTCATGAGGATATGTAACAGGAATTTTTCCATGCTTTCTATCTACAAATTGGTCATGCATTCCTGAATCTAATGGTCCTGGCCTAAATAATGCAAGTAAAGCAGTAATCTCTTCAAACTTTGTTGGTCTTAGTCTTTTAATTAGATCTCTCATACCTGATGACTCTAATTGAAAAACAGCCATAGTATTTCCAGATGCTAATAATTCATAAACTTTTGAATCATTTAATTTAATAGAAGCTAAATCTATAAGGGGTTCAGATTTTTCAGATAAGAAATTATTAATGGACTTAGTAGCCCAGTCAATTACCGTTAAAGTTCTTAAGCCTAAAAAATCAAATTTAACTAGCCCAATCTTTTCAACATCATCTTTATCATATTGAGTCATAAGGGCTGAAGATTGCCTGTCAAGGTAAGTAGGACAAAAATCTGACAGTGATCCTGGAGCTATAACTATACCACCAGCATGTTTTCCTACATTCCTTGCTATGCCCTCTAGCTTAAAAGCTAAATCTAATACTTCTGAAACCTCAGGATCATTTTTTATTGTTTGTTTAAAAATTGGTTGTTCTTTTATAGCCCTATCTAATGTCATGCCTGGGACAAATGGAATCATTTTAGAAATACGCTCTCCTAAACCATAAGGTTTTCCTAATGCTCTTGTGACATCTTTAACAACCGCTCTAGCTGCCATCGTGCCAAAAGTAACGATTTGAGAAACTGCATCTGATCCATATTTTGAACTAACATAATCGATTACAGAATCTCTTTTTTCTGTACAAAAATCTATGTCAAAATCAGGCATTGATATTCTTTCAGGATTTAAAAATCTTTCAAAAAGTAAATCATGCTCTATGGGATCTAAAGCTGTAATTCCTAATGCATATGCAACCAATGATCCTGCGCCAGAGCCTCTTCCGGGGCCAACAGGTACTTCATTATTTTTTGACCATTTAATGAAATCATAAACAATTAAAAAATAACTAGAGAATCCCATTGAGCTAATCTGACTTAATTCGTAATTTAACCTTTTTTGGTATAACTCTTTTTTCTCTTTATCAAAATCTTTAATCATCTCACTTAAGTTATTTGTAGATAAATCTTTAAGGAAGCTATTAAAATCATGATCTTTGGGTACAGGATATTCAGGTAAAAAATAACCTTTTGAATCAAATGAAACATTACATTGCTTTGCTATTTCAGCGGCATTAGATAAAAACTCTTCATTATCCTTAAATAGTTCTAGCATTTCTTCTTGTGATTTAAAGAATTGTTCATTAGAAAATTTTTTTTCTCTATTTGGGTCGTTAAGCGTCTTTCCTGTATTGATACAAACTTTTGTTTCATGTATCTCATAATCCTCTCTATTAGAGAAAATTACATCGTTAGTAGCTATAACCGGTATACCTTTTTCAGAAGCTAATGGTAATACATGAGAAATGTAATCTAGCTCATCTGCTCGGTTTGTTTTTTGAATCTCAAGAACAAAATCTTCTTTAAATACACTTTGAAACAAATCAATCTTATGAGATGCATCTTCAATCCTGCCTCTTTTTAAAAGATCAAAAATATGACTAGATTTACCTCCAGATATAACTTTAATATCTTTTTTAAATGAGCATAATTCATCAAATTTTATAATTGGAGATGAGAAGTCAGTATTGTTATGGGATTGAGATAAGATCTTCATTAAATTCTTATGTCCGTTATTATTTTTTGCTAGGCATAATAATTCTGAAGCAAAATCATCACCCTCAAATAAAACTTTAATTGAAGAACCGGAAATAGGCTTAATGCCATTTTTTTCAGCTTTTAAAAAAAACTTAACTAAACCAAACATATTTAAATGATCAGTAAGTGCTACAGATGGCATATTATTTTTTACAGCCTGATCTATCAGTTGATCAATAGTTATTAACCCATGTGAAATACTGTATTCTGAAGCAACTCTTAGATGTGAAAAGGATTTAATCAAACAGCTACTCCTTTGAATGTCATCCTGTGAATATCTGTTGTTCCAAATTCTTGAATCTTCTGAAAATGCAATTTTGTTCCATAACCTTTGTGATTCTTGAATCCGTAATCTGGATATTTTTCATCAATCTCTTTCATATATTTATCTCTTTTCACTTTTGCAATTATTGAGGCAGCACTTATCTCTTCAATAATTGAATCTCCTTTAATTATAGCCTCAATATTAAAATTAATGTCTGGTTTATATATCCCATCAACTAATATTTTTGAAGGCACTGCTGGCAAGCTCAAAATTGCTCTTTTCATTGCAAGCAGAGTTGCTTGCAGTATATTAATTTCGTCTATTTCTTGGGGAGTTGCTATACCAAATGAATAAAAAGATTCTTGTTTAATTATCTTAGACAAAGAATCTCTTTTTTTTGGTGATAGTTTCTTTGAATCACATAAACCAGGTATTGGTTTTTTTAAGATTACTGCTGCAGCCATAACTGGGCCAGCTAAACAACCTCTTCCTACTTCATCTACTCCGGCTATTAGCACAGTTATTTAAGTTCACATATTGCTTGAGCGGCTGCTTCGAATCCTTGCCCTTCTAGGTGCTCTTTAATTTCATCAAGATCATTATTGATATCTTCCGAAGCAATTAAAGCATTTAATGAATCTAGTACATTCTGGGGAGAGCATTCAGATTGAATCAACTCAGGGAATGCCATTCTAGATAAGAGTAAATTAGGTATGCCTATTAATTTTGTTTTAAGCATTTTAGAGATCACAAAATAATTAAAAGGGCTTGTTTTGTAACAAATAACTGGTGCTGATCGTAAAATTGCTGCTTCTAATGTTGCTGTGCCTGAAGTGACTATAGAGTAATTAGATATTGCCAGAAAATCTCTAGCGCTTCCTTCTGCAATAGTTATATCAATTTCTTCATTTAAGAAATACGAGCTGATTTTCTTATATAAAAGCTCATCAGCTGCAGGTATAAGAAAATGAAAATCAGGATTTGTATTTTTAAATTTATTAATAACTTCAAGATATAAAGGCATCATATTTGAAATCTCTGAATCTCTACTACCAGGAAGAATAGATATATATTCTTTATTCTTATCTAAAGAGTGCTTATGCAAAATATCATCTTTGTTTGGTAGATTTAAATAACTAAGAGGATGGCCTACTAAAAAGCTGCCTACTCCATGTTTTAAATAAAAATCATGTTCGAACTTAAAAAGGCAAAGAGTTAAATCAATGTATTTCTTTATGCTCTTTATTCTGCTTTGTCTCCAACCCCATACAGACGGACTTACAAGTTGAATCGTTTTGATTGAACCTTCTTTTTTTAAAGCCTTATGAATAGGAATATTAAAATCGGGTGAGTCAACCCCAATAAAGATATCGATTTTTTCTGTTTTAAATAAATTAATAAGTTTTTTTCTATGGTTTAAGAGTTTTCTGAGATTTAATATTGGCTCCACTATGCCCATCACATTCAGATCTTTAAAATTAAATATAGATTTGAGTCCGAATTTTTCAGTTAATGGTCCGCCTATACCTATTAGGTTTATATTATATTGTGCGCTAAGTGATTTAATAATTTTAGAACCCAGTATGTCGCCTGAGTGTTCACCAATTACAATTCCAATTTTGATATTTTGTTTATCTGACACTTACCTAAGCAAGCCTCTTTCTGAAGATTTAATAGAATCAATAAAAACCTTAAGCTCAAGCCTTATAGGCTTTTCAAGCTTTTCAATTTTTTTAATAGCATCATCGAGCTTATA
>Ga0208410_1001979_pt1 | contig 10040 bp, 6 predicted proteins | sample ETN02SmetaG_3_FD_185787 | JGI IMG/M metagenome (GOLD analysis project Ga0208410, IMG submission 185787) | Marine microbial and viral communities from oxygen minimum zone, Eastern Pacific Ocean - ETNP2014F10-02SV257 (SPAdes) (version 2) | ecosystem: Environmental > Aquatic > Marine > Oceanic ... | reverse complement strand
AAAGCAATATATACCTCATTTATCTTTTGTTACATCTTTAGCCCTTAGAGAAACTATTGAAGGGTTCAACAAAGGTGATAAAGAAATTTTTTTAAAATGGCCAAATGATATTATAATCAAAGACTCTAAGTGCGCCGGAATTCTAATTGAAAGTTTAAAGTCAAATAGTGATAAAGAATATCTGGCAATTGGAATTGGAGTTAATCTCATAAACCATCCTTCTAAAAGTTCATTCAAAGCAACCAGTTTGAAAAAAGAATTTAACATTAATATTTGTAGAGACGAATTCCTAAATAAGCTGAATAACAATCTATTAGCTAAAATTAATATTTGGAAAATGGGAGAGAATTTCTCACAAATTCTAGATGATTGGAAAAGGTTTGCTTATAAAATAAATGAAAACATTTCAATGTTATTGCCGACTGGAGAAAAAGTAGATGGAAAATTTTCTGATCTGAATGATGAGGGAGGACTAATTTTGTCATATAATGGAGAAAATAGTGTTTTTTATGCTGCAGAAATTATTGAGGAATTAAAGCTTGTCTAAGAATTATTTTTTACCATTGGGAGGTACAGGCGAGATTGGAATGAATCTTAATCTATATGGTTATTCTCAAGAAAATAATGAAGAGTGGATTATGATTGATTGTGGAGTTACTTTTTCCCAATCAGGAACTCCAGGTATTGATCTTCAAATGGCGGACCCAAGCTTTATTGCAAAAAAAAAGAAAAATTTATTAGGAATAATACTTACCCATGCACATGAAGACCATATAGGCGCTATGCCATTTATATGGCCTCACTTAAGATGTCCAATTTATACAACAAAATTTACTGCTTCATTATTAGAAGAAAAATTTAATGAATATAAAATTGATTATGATGAAAAACTAAAAATAATTGATGATCAGGAAGAAATTGAAATTGGTTCTTTTAATATTAAAGCGATTGGACTTTCTCATTCAATTCCAGAAATGAACGCAATTGTTATAGAAACTCCAAGTTTAAAAATCTTTCATTCAGGTGATTGGAAAATAGACGATGATCCGATAGTTGGAGGTAAATTCGATAAAAATAAAGCTAATGAATTAAGCAATCTTGATATTGATCTGCTTGTTTGTGACTCAACAAATTCAATAGTTCCAGGTAAGTCAGGCTCTGAGTCAGATGTTAGAGACTCGCTAATAGATATAGTTTCAGGTATTGAAGGAAGAATATTTATAAGTACTTTTGCCTCGAATGTTGCAAGGTTAACATCAGTGGCTGAAGCTGCAGCTATCAATGATAGACAAGTAGTCTTATCTGGAATGGGTATGCACAAAATTGCAAGAGCTGCAAAAAAATCAGGATATTTCAAAGGAATACCTGATTTTGTTGATGAGGAAGATGCTGGTTATTTACCAGCCGACAAGACACTAATTTTATGCACAGGAAGTCAAGGGGAATATAGAGCGGCGTTATCGAAAATAGCAAGAGATGAGCACAGAAATTTATATGCTGAAGAAGGTGATACGGTAATTTTTTCTTCTAAAATGATACCGGGTAATGAGTACGGTATTCTCAGATTGCAGAATGCATTCGCAAAAAGAGGTATAAATGTAATTACAGAAAAAGATAGTTTTGTTCATGTATCAGGACACCCATGTGAGGATGAATTAATAGAAATGTTTGATTTATTGAAACCTAAATACTTGATACCTGTTCACGGTGAACATAGACATCTGAGAGAGAATTCCAATATTGCAAATCAATGCGGAATTCAAACAAAAGTTATAGAGAATGGTGATCTTATAACTATAAGTAAAGACGGATTCGAAGATGTTAAAAAAGTTGAAAGTGGAAGAATTTATAAAGATGGTAATATTTTGGTTCATGATTTTGAGTCAAATTCTTCACAAAGAAATAGATTGTCATTTTCGGGAGTATTAACAGTTAGTATTCAGGTTAATAATAATAAAATTCAAAAAAGACCTATAATAAATACTATAGGAATACCAGAATTTGATGATGAAGGTATTCGTTTGATGGATTTAATTCAAGAGAGACTATCTCAGGTTATTAAATCAATTAAGGTAAATGAAAATTTGGAAAATAAGATCAAAAATGCACTAACCAAAGAAATTAATTACATATGGGGAAAAAAACCTTTCGTTGAAGTAATTATTCATTACAATTAGATTTTGATTTTAATAAATGAAGTATTTATAGCAAGAGGCAGAAATGTATTGGTCAAAATCTTTTATTCCTACTAGCAAGGAGAACCCATCTGGAGCAAAAATACCTTCACATCAGCTATTAATTAGAGCGGGTATGATCAAACAAGAAAGCGCAGGAATTTATTCTTGGCTACCTATGGGTTTTAAAGTTTTAAAGAAAATTGAAGAAATAGTTAGAGAGGAACAAAAAGCTGCGGGAGCTATTGAAGTTTTAATGCCAACTCTTCAATCATCAGAATTATGGATAGAATCTGGTAGGTATGACGGCTATGGAGAGGAAATGCTCCGGATATCGGATAGACATGATGCAAATTTGATATATGGACCAACTAATGAGGAACAAATAACTGAAATTTTTAGAACATATGTTAAATCTTACAAAAATCTTCCTTTAAATCTTTTTCATATCCAATGGAAGTTTAGAGATGAAATTAGACCTCGTTTTGGATTATTGAGAGGTAGAGAATTCTTAATGAAAGATGCTTACTCTTTTGATTTAGACAAAGAGTCTGCAAAAATTGCATACTATAAAATGTTTCTTTCATATATGAGAACATTTAAAAGATTAGGTTTAAATGCAATTCCTGTAGTTGCTGATAGTGGTCCAATTGGAGGCGAATTAAGCCATGAGTTTTCAATTATTACGAATACTGGTGAGACTGAAGTTTATTACGATGGAAGATTACTGGATATCGAAGATGATAATATTGATTATACGAACGAAGACTCACTAGAAAATGCATATAATAATTTCACTAATTTTTACTCCTCAACTAAAGACAAACATGTTGAGGATTTATATAAAAAAATACCATTAGATTTTCAGAAAAAGGGTAAAGCAATTGAAATTGGTCATATTTTTTCTTTTGGATATAAATATTCCGAACCTATGAATGCTTTTGTTACTAACGATGTTGGTGAGAATGTTCCTGTTTATATGGGTTCATATGGAATTGGCGTATCGAGATTAGTAGCGGCAATAATTGAAGCCTATCACGATGATAAGGGAATATTATGGCCGACTTCAATTGCTCCATTTCAAATTGGTTTAATTAATTTGGGGCAAAATAATGATGAGTGCATAAGGGCATCTAAAGAGATTTACAAAGAACTTAAAAAAAATAATTTTGATGTGATTTATGACGATAGAAATGAAAGTGCAGGAAAAAAATACGCTGATATGGATTTGATTGGAATTCCATTCCAAATAATTTTAGGTCCAAGAGACTTAGAAAATAACAAATGTGAGTTAAAAAATAGATTTAATGACCAAAGAGTAAGTATCGATATTAGTGAGCTTGTTAAAGAATTAAATAAATTAATCTAATGGAGTAGATTATAAAAAATCTGTTATTAGAATTATGGATTTCGAAAAGATACCTTCGACCAAAAGGAAAAGAAGGTTTTTTTTCTGTTATAACTCTTATTTCATTCCTTGGTATTGCCTCAAGTGTTGCTGTATTGGTCGTTGTAATGTCAGTAATGAATGGTTTTAGAACTGAGCTCATTGATAAGATTGTTAATATCAATGGCCACATATTGGTTTACCCTGTCCAACAGCAAGGAATAAAAGATATTGAAAAAATAGAAAACAAAATCAATAACTTTAAATTTGTTCAGAAATCTATACCAATGATTGAAGCGCAAATTCTTGCTCTTGGCGATAGTCAGTCTTCAGGAGGTCTATTAAGGGGAATACCATTTGAGAAATTATCAAAAATTAATATTGTTTCGTCTAATATAATTGCTGGTGATTTAAAGAAGAACAGTAGAGGTGTAGTCATAGGATCTAGATTAGCTTCTAACTTATCTCTAAATGTTGGAGATAATATCTCAATTATGTCTCCAAGAGGAATTTCATCTCCCTTTGGAACAATACCAAGATCATATTCTTATGATATTGATGCGATATTCGATATAGGAATGACTGATTATGACTCGACGGTTATTTTTATGAGTCTACCAATTGCTCAAGAATTTCTTAATCTAGGTAATGTAGCGGGTGTAATTCAAATCTTTGTTGATAATCCGGAAAAATCTCTAATTTATAAGGATAAAATAGATAATGAATTAGAAGGTTTTGAAGTTTTTTCAAGAGATTGGAGTCAAACCAATGCTAATTTACAGGAGATGTTGATTGTTGAACGAAATGTGATGTTTTTGATATTTTCTCTTCTACTCGTTATTACTGGTATCAATATTGTTTCAGGATTAATAATCTTAGTAAAAGATAGATCTCGAGAAATATCTATATTAAGGGCAATGGGTATGAAAAAAATTAGTATAGCTCGATTGTTCATAATTTCAGGAGCTAAAATAGGTTTTTTTGCAACATTTTCTGGCCTTATTATTGGAGTTTTGGTTAGTGTTTATGTTGAAAACATAAGACAATTTTTAATGTCGATTTTTGATATAACTTTATTTAACCCTGAAATTTATTTTCTGATCTCTATGCCTTCTGAAATACATATTCCTGAGGTCATAACAATTACTATTTTATCACTATTTCTCTCTGTGATTGCAACAATATACCCAGCAATAAGATCTGTAGCTAGAGACCCAGCAGAGGCACTAAGAAATGAGTAATATTCTCTCATTAAATAAAGTCTCAAGAAGTTATTCTGTCAGAGAAAAAGTAATTAATGTTTTTTCAAATTTAGATATCTTTATTGAAAAAGGAGAAAAAGTGGCAATTATAGGCCCATCTGGATCTGGAAAGACTTCTATTTTGAATATTGCTGGCCTTATAGAAAGACCAAATTCAGGATCAGTATCAATTAATGATTATGAAGTAAATTGGACATTGGATAAAGAAATTTCAGATTTAAGAAAGAAGAACATAGGATATGTTTTTCAATTTAATAACCTCTTGTCTGACTTTACTATTCTTGAAAATATTGCGTTTCCATTAATTATTAATGGTATTAGTAAAAATGAAGCACTTGAGAAAGCGAATGATTTTATTAATCATGTGAATTTATCTCATCGAGGTAATAATTACCCTAATCAAGTATCTGGAGGTGAGCAGCAAAGGGCTGCGATAGCAAGAGCATTAATAGGAAAACCATCCCTAATAATTGCTGATGAACCAACTGGAAATCTTGATAGTAAAACTTCTTTAAGTGTTATTAGTTTATTTAATGAGTTAGTCGAAGAGTATAATTGTAGTTTATTTTTAGCTACTCACAATATTGATATTGCAAACTTACAAGATAGATTAATTAATATTGAGGACTTAATTAAATAATCAAATGGGTAGTATAAATTACATTCCTTTAAGGACAACATCTCAGTATTCTTTACTAGAAGGTGCTATGCAGATAGAAAGCATAGTTAATAAAGCTATAAATCACAAAATACCGGCCATCGGATTAACTGATAGAAATAATTTATTTGGTGCCCTTGAGTTTTCTGAAAAGTTAATTGAAAAAGGAATTCAACCGATAATTGGTTGTAATTTATCATTTTATAATCAGAAAATGGATGGTTCAATCGTTTGCTTGGCTAAAAATGAAGAGGGTTATAAAAATTTAATAAGATTATCATCTGAACTTTTTCTATCAAATGATGATGAAAAATTGAAGCTTAGTAAGTTATCAGATTTCAACGAGGGTCTAATTTTGCTTTCAGGTGGATACGGAGGTTTAATTAATAACTATTTAAAATTTGGCCTTAAAAAAGATGCTTTAGAGTTAACTCATAAATTAAAAAAAATTTTTCAAGATAGGCTTTATATAGAAATTCAAAGAATGGGAAAAGATGATTTTGAAATTGACTTACTTGATATATCAAATGACTTAAATTTGCCTATAGTTGCATCAAATTCGATATTTTTTGAGTCTAAGGACCGATTTACCTCTCATGATGCATTAATAGCGATAAAAGAATCGACAACAGTTAATAATTCTAATCGTGAAACATTAACCAACGAGTTTTATTTTAAGTCACCCGAAGAAATGATCAATTTATTTGAAGATATGCCAGACGCAATTAATAATTCACTTGAAATTGCTCATAGAACTGCTTTTAAGGTAAGTAAATCGGATCCTCGACTCCCAAGATTTAGTGGTCTAGATTCTCAAGGAGAAACAGATGAATTAGTTCATCAGGCCAAAGAAGGGCTAAAAGTTAAAATACAAGAAAACAATATTAGTAATGAAGAGATATATTGGGATCGTCTAAAAACCGAGTTAGATATAATTATATCTATGAATTTTCCAGGATACTTCTTAATTGTTGCAGATTTTATTAAGTGGTCGAAAAGTAAAAATATCCCCGTTGGTCCTGGAAGAGGTTCAGGAGCAGGCTCTCTTGTTGCTTGGGCTTTAACAATCACAGACCTTGATCCTATTAAATTTAATCTAATTTTTGAAAGATTTTTAAATCCTGAAAGAATTTCATTACCAGATTTTGATATTGATTTTTGTCAGGATAGAAGAGAGGAGGTTATTGAGTATGTTCAAGATAAATATGGAAAAGATAGTGTAGCGCAAATTATAACCTTTGGAAGTTTACAATCTCGAGCAGTATTAAGAGATGTAGGAAGAGTTTTGGGGCTTCCTTATGGTCAAGTTGATAGGATTTGTAAATTGGTTCCAAATAACCCTGCTAATCCAACTACATTAAGTGAAGCTATAGATGGCGATATAAGAATCAGAGAAGAGAGAGATAACGATGATGATATTGCTTCAATGCTTAAAATAGGGCTTGAATTAGAGGGTTTATATAGAAACGCATCAACACATGCTGCAGGATTGGTAATCGGAGATGAGCCTCTGCAAAATATAGTTCCTCTTTACCGAGACCCAAGATCTGAAATGCCAGTTACGCAATTTAATATGAAATGGGTTGAGGCAGCAGGTTTAGTTAAATTTGATTTTTTAGGATTAAAAACTCTTACAGTTATCGATAAAGCAATAAATTTAATCAAACAAAAGAAAGATATAGATATTGATATATCTAAAATCCCTCTTGATGATAAGGCTACTTATGAGCTGCTAGGTACTGGAAATACTATAGGTATTTTCCAGCTTGAGAGTAGTGGTATGCAAGATGTTTTGAGGAACATGCAGCCAGATTGTTTTGAAGATATAATCGCTTTAGTAGCATTGTATAGGCCTGGACCTATGGACAATATTCCAAAATATATAGCTTGTAAGAAAGGGGATGATAAACCCGATTATATGGATGATAGTCTTGAAAAAATCTTAAAAGAAACATATGGGGTTATTATTTATCAAGAGCAAGTAATGCAAACAGCTCAAATTCTCTCTAATTACTCTCTTGGTGAAGCAGATATTTTAAGAAGAGCAATGGGTAAGAAAATTAAAAGTGAAATGGACGCGCAAAAAGAGAGATTTATATCTGGAGCTATTAAAAACGGCATAAATGAAAAAAAAGCAGATTATATATTTGAACAAGTTGCTGTATTTGCTGGATATGGTTTTAACAAATCACATGCAGCTGCATATGCTTTAATAGCTTATCAAACAGCATATTTAAAAACGCATTTTCCAGAATTTTTTATTACAGCATCGATGTCTCTTGAAAAAGATAATACTGATAAATTAAGTGTTTTTGTTAATGATGCAAAAAAAATGGGCATCAAAATACTTCCACCAGATATAAATAAATCAAAAATGGATTTTGATGTTGAAGAAAACGATATCAGATATGGTCTTGGAGCAATTAAAAATACAAGCCAGAAAGATATGATTCAAATAAATGATGAAGTTCATCAAAATGGAAATTTTAAAGATTTATATGATTTTGCTCAAAGATTAGACGCATCTGTTCTTTCCAAGAAAAATCTTGAATTTTTAGCTTATTCAGGGACTTTTGATGCTATCGAAAACAACAGAAATAAAGTTTATCAATCAATTAATATTCTATCCAGTATTTCTAATGCAGCAATGGAGAAAAACTCGAACAATCAAGATTATTTATTTGATGATGAGTTTGAGAATTTTAGTCATATACCTCTTCCAGAGGTTGATAACTGGACAAATTCAGAAAGCCTAGAAAAGGAGTTTACCGCAATAGGTTTTTATCTATCAGGACATCCTTTAAATGAATATGAACAGATAATAAAAGATAAAAAAATTAAGTATTATAGCGATATTAATAGTTCAGAAACAAAATATAAAATAGCTGGAACAATATCATATGTTAAAGAACGAAAGTCCCAGAGAGGAAGAAATTTTGCATTTGTAGGTTTAACAGATGAAAACAATCAATTTGAGATAACGCTTTTTTCAGATATTCTTTTTAAAGTCAGAAATTTCCTAATTCCTGGGCTTTCAATAATTGCAGAAGTAGAAACTCAGAGAAATGATAACAATCTGAGATTGCTTACTATTGATTTATTTCCTTTAGAGGAACTAATGAAAAAAAATATTAATGTCTTGAAAGTTTATGTAAATAATCCTGAAACTATTCTAAAAATTCGTGATAGAGTTGAAGATAAAGGAAATTCAAAAATATTGGTTCAAATATTGATGAATGGTAAAGATAAATACCAAACGGAATTGAAATTAGGTAATAATTTTATCGTTAATCCATCAATAAAAGCCTCGATAAAAGAAATTGAAGGTGTATTAAAGATTGAAGAAGTTTAAATTTTTGTTGCAGTTTTATTGATAATAATATTATATCCCTTTCATTACGCACATGAATATAGCTTTTCCAGGCAATCCGGTGCCAATAGGTAAATATTCATGGAGGTTTAACCGGTAAAGGAGGATAAATTGTCGTTACCTGATTTTTCAATGAAAGAATTACTTGAGGCTGGTGTACATTTTGGACATCAAACCCATAGGTGGAACCCTAAAATGAAGGACTTCATTTATGGAGAACATAATAATATTCATATAATAGACCTTTCACAAACAATGGGCATGTTAAGAAATGCCCTTTCTGCTGTTAAAGAAGTCACTCAGTCTGGGGGAAGAATTTTGTTTGTGGGAACTAAAAGGCAGGCCTCAGAAATCATTTCTGAAAGTGCGTCTCAGTGTGCCCAATATTATGTAAATCATAGATGGCTTGGAGGAACATTAACAAATTGGAAAACAATATCCAATACAATAGCAAGATTAAAATCAATTCAAGAAACATTAGATCAAGAAGATTCAGCGGGATTAACAAAAAAGGAACTACTCAAGCTTACTAGAGAGAGAGATAAGTTAGAGCTTTCAATTGGAGGTATTAAAAACATGGGTAGTCTTCCAGATCTAATTTTTGTAATTGATACTGTTAGAGAACAAATTGCAATTAAAGAGGCAAACAAACTTAATATTCCTATAGCCGCGATAATTGATACAAATAGTGACCCAGAAGGAATTACTTACCCAATTCCTGGTAATGATGACTCCACTAAATCAATTAGACTGTATTGTGATTTAATGTCTCAAGCGGCACTTGATGGAATTTCTGTACAATCTCAGAAAGTTCAAGAAGAAATTGTTAAAAATGAGGATGAACAACCAAAAGCCTCAGATATTAAAGAATCCAAAAATTCTGAAGAGGTGATTGATAATCCTAATGCATTTATAATTGACAGAGAAAGGCCAAGAACTCATCTTTCTTTTGGATTTGGAATCCATAGATGCGTTGGTAATCGATTGGCTGATATGCAGCTGGAAATATTATGGGAAGAGATTATGAAAAGATTCAATAATATTGAGGTGTTGGCTGAGCCTGACAGAGTAAATTCTTCATTTGTTAAAGGTTATTTGTCGCTTCCAGTTAGAATAACTGATTAAATTTATAAATTTTACCCATAAGTCACTTTTATGAACCCTGAAAACTTTCAAAATCGTTCCTTAA
>Ga0208410_1001977_pt1 | contig 10041 bp, 11 predicted proteins | sample ETN02SmetaG_3_FD_185787 | JGI IMG/M metagenome (GOLD analysis project Ga0208410, IMG submission 185787) | Marine microbial and viral communities from oxygen minimum zone, Eastern Pacific Ocean - ETNP2014F10-02SV257 (SPAdes) (version 2) | ecosystem: Environmental > Aquatic > Marine > Oceanic ... | reverse complement strand
GGCCTCGACAACTTCTGCTGGCCCGACCCCGTCGAGTCGGCAAAGACCCCAGACGGCCGCTACAAGCTAGCCCAGCTGGTCCGGGCCAACCGCGCCATAGACGACATATGCCGAGCTTACAGGCTGCCTTGCATCAGTGGGAAGGACTCCATGAAGAACGACGCAACCCTGGACGGGGAGAAGATCAGCGTGCCCCCCACCATCCTGTTCAGCCTCGTTGGCAACCACCCTGACGTCAGGAAGGCGGTGTCCTCTGACTTCAAGCTCCCTGGCGACGAGATATTCCTCGTGGGCGAGACCCACCAGGAGCTCGGCGCGAGTGAGCTCGCCTTCATGCTTAGGGACGATGGTCATGGAGGGATCGGAGGGGCGATACCCGAGATAGACGCGCCTAGGAACCTCTCGATGTACAGGTCACTGACAGCAGCAATGGGCGAGGGCCTAGTGGCCAGCGCGCACGACTGCAGCGACGGGGGCCTCGCCACCGCTCTAGCCGAGTGCTGCTTCGGGGCCGACTCCGGGGCTTCGGTGGACGTCAAGGGGCTCTGGGCCGACTGCGAGAGCCTCGACAAGTGGGGGGCCCTGTTCGGCGAGAGCCTCGGCAGGATACTCGTCAGCGTGAGGCCCAGCGACCGAGAGGCGTTCGAGGGCTCGATGGAGGGCCACGCCTGCCACTACCTAGGCAGAGTCACCGAGGGCGACTCCATCACAATCACGAACGAGGGGAACGAGATACTGCTCGCCTCCATGAGCGAGCTCAGATCCTCCTGGAAGGGCTCCTTGGATGGGGGTGCGGGGCGATGAGAGGCAAACCAAGGGTCGCCGTGCTCTCCGGCTTCGGGATCAACTGCGAGACAGAGACCATGGCCGTCTTCGAGATGGCCGGCGCCTCAGCAGACAGGGTACACGTGAATCGACTGGTCAGCGGCGAGGCGACCCTCTCCGACTACGACATCATGGCGGTCCCCGGGGGCTTCTCCTTCGGTGACCACCTAGGGAGCGGGAGGCTGATGGGCAACCGGCTCAGGTTCGGCCTCCGTGAGCAGGTGAGGGAGTTCGTCACTGCGGGCAAGCCCGTGATAGGGATATGCAACGGGTTCCAGGTGCTCGTCAAGATGGGGCTCCTCCCCGGCGACGACGAGGTATCACTCACCCAGACCGCATCACTGGCACTCAATGACAGCGGCCAGTACGAGAACCGCTGGGCGACGCTGGAGTTCGACCCAAACAGCCCCTGCATCTGGACCAAGGGCATCACCCGCATGCGCGTACCGGTACGACACGGCGAGGGCAAGTTCGTCACCGACGACCCCGGGCTCCTCGACGAGTGGGCCGATTCGGGCCAATTGGTGGCCCGCTACGTCGAACCGGGTTCGGAGTACCCGAGCTCCAGGGACGAGGTGCTCCCATACCCGATATCACCCAACCAGAGCTGGAGGAACATAGCAGGGGTGTGCGATCCCTCCGGACTGGTGTTCGGGCTGATGCCGCACCCGGAGGCAAACCACTCGACATGGCTGGGGGCGACTTGGACCCGCGAGGAAATGGAGCACGGGGAGGGCGAGGGCATGGCGATATTCCGGAACGCCGTTAACTACGTCACGTCCCACTAGGCCGCCATAAGCACCAAAACGCCCCAACCGGTGGGTGTGGCATGTCCGAGGACATCTGCTTCGAGATATTCATTGAAGTCGTCTTCTGGATCATATTGCACGCGGTTTACGAGATAGCCGTACAGGTTCTGGTGAGCCTCGGGCTGAGCAGAGCCGCTGCCGAGGGCCTAGTGCTGGTGTCCGCACTCGTGGTCATATTACTGTTCGTCGCCAACACCGCGCGCAAGAGAAAGCTACTCGGGAAGGCCGTGGTCCTCGACACAGACGGGGATGGGGTGATCTCCGAGGAGGAGGAGGCCGCCGCCTTCGACCGCCACCATGACGATGACGAGCCAGGGGAGTGGTGGGAAAGTGACTGACCCATCGATCACCGTCGACGAGGAGACACTCCTGATCGACGCGCTCTCATTCATGCACCCCGACGCCAAGAGGAACTCCCTCCGCCGGATGATATCCCACGGCAGGGTCAGGGTGGACGGGGAGAGGGCCGAGCACCCGCGCCAGAGGGTCGCAGAGGGCTCGACGGTCACCGTCCTATCCAGGGAGGACGGCGACAGGCCCGCCGCTCCCAAGCCGGGTTTACCAGAGCCCAGAGTGCTCTACTCGGACTCCGAGGTGATAGTCGTCGACAAGCCGCAGGGACTCCTCTCCGTGGCCACCGACAGGGGCGAGGCGGACACCATGTTCGACAGGGCCGCCAAGTGGGCGTGGGAGAATGGCAGGACGAGGGCGATCCTCGTCCACAGGCTCGACAGGGAGACCTCCGGGTGCCTCATCCTCGCTCGCAGCCCCGAGACCCGCGACATGCTTCAGTCACAGTTCAAGAGGCGCTCGGTGGAGAGGGTGTACCACGCGGTGGTCCACGGCAGGCCGGACGAGGACTCGGGAACGGAGACTGCGAGGATACAGGAGACCCGCGACATGCGGGTGAGGCTCGTCGAGGATGGCAGGAGGGCAGGCCGGGAGGCGATAACCCACTGGGAGATCGAGGAGCACGGCTCCACCCACTCCCTCATCAGGATCAAGATAGACACCGGCCGCAGGGCGCAGATACGCCTCCACATGGCGGCCCTCGGCTGTCCGGTGGCAGGCGACACGAGGCACGGATGGGGCAAGGCGAGCGTCAACAGGCTGTGCCTCCACGCGTCCGCGCTCTCCTTCGACCACCCGAACGGCGAGAGGATGACCGTCGAGAGCGACATCCCCCGGGCCCTGAGGGCCGAGTTGAAGCGCTGATCAAGTTAAGCGGCCAGTATGCTGTCGGTGGCCAACCAGTAGATGAATACGACCATCACGACGATCAGACCCACAACCAGTCCCTTTCGTACTACTCCCATCGAGCTCCAGGACGCCTTGACCTTCCCGTCTTTCAGGTCCTTGAGGGTTAGGGCCATCATTAACAAGTCCGTTCCAAAGAACAGGAGCGCCCCCAAAACAAAAATTATCTCTACATAATCCATTTCAACCCTCATTTGTGCTTGTAGCAGTGTTCCAGGCTCCTGAATGCGAGGGTTCTGCAACCCTCGGTGGCGCAGTAGGAGGGGCTCGACTTGATTTCAACGGCGCGGCCATGGGCCTTTCTGTAACGACCATCCGCCCTCTTCTTCCCCGCTTGCCCTGCGAACTCGCCCTCGAGGGTCTCGCTGGTAGTCACGCTCTGCAGCTCCCCTTCGTCGAACCACATGAGCCCGCAGTCCCTGCATCCATCGAGATCCAAATACTCCTCCTTGTTTGGTATCATCGCTTGTAACGCAGCTACGACCAAGCCAGTAACCAGGTCGCCGCCGCCGCCGCTGTCGGGCATCACGTAGGAGAGAGGGATTCTGGCCATCGCTGAACCACAGCCGGGGCACTCCTTCTCGCCGGCTTCCAGTGCGGAGTCGAGCTCCTTGATCAGCATCCCACCGACATCCGGGACGCCTAGGCGATTCCTCACGCCCGCCAACCACTTGTAATCGAGCAGGACGCCCCCGCAGCCCTTGCTCTTGCCGTGTACAGGTTTGCAAATGTACCTGAATTTGGGGTTCTTTCCCTTCTGGCCCGCTGCCCCAGCGAGCGCGACTGCCCCCAAGATGAAGAGGAGCAGTGAGTGGGCGCTTCGGGTAATCGGTTCGATCGCCAACCACACACCAAACACCAACAAAAGAAAACCCACGACGGTCAGGAACTCACCCTCCTCGCTTTCCGAGAAGCCCAACTTCTCGTAGGAGAGCAGGCCGCACCCCCGCGGGCAGGAAAGCTGCTCCAGCTCACCGGTCATGTGCATGTGATCCAAGCAGAATGTCTCCCCCTCTCTTGCCTCCGACAGGCAATCGGGTGCCATGCACTCCATGAAGCAGAGAAGCCCCCCCTCTCCATTAGGATTGGGGCTAACCCTTCCCGGGCATGTACAGCTTCACAACCACGGCCGTCGTGAGGGCGATGGCCCCGCCCACCATCGCGCTGGCAACCATCCCCTCGACGAACGACGCCCTCGCGGCCTCGATAAGCTCCAGACCGGCCATGTTGCCCCCTGCTAGCATCTCGCCCCCTATGCGCATCGCCGCGGGAAACGACTCCAGTGGCACCGAGCCGAGGTGCTCGAGACCCTCCGGGATTGTCATGCTCCTCTGGTAGTACTCGTTCAGCACGCTTCCTCCTATCGCAATACCGAGCGCGCCGCCGACCTCCCTGCTGGCATCGTTCGTCGCGCTGCCCACACCGGCCTTGTCGTCTGGAACCGCCTCCATCACCAGGGTCGTCGAGGGGGCCATGGTCAGGCCCATCCCTATCCCTAGGAGCAGGAAGGTCGCCCCGATTACAGGGTAAGCGGTCCCGATGTCGACGGTGGTGAACAGGGCCATTCCGAGGGATACGAGGACCAGCCCGGTGGTGACCACGTTCTTGCTCCCGAACCTCTCGACGATCCTGTCGCTGTTGGCTGCGACCGGCCCCAGCCCTAGTGGTAGCGGGAGGAACCTGATGGCTGCCTCGAGAGCGGTCTTGTCACGGACCAGCTGGAAGTGCAGCATCTGGGTGAACATGAATGAGAACATCACGAAGAACGCGAACATGATCGCGATAAGGCCGATGGTGAAGCCCCTGTCCCTGAATAGCCCCATTGGAAGCAGGGGATGCTCGACCCGCTGTTCCCACCTCACGAAGGCGACCATCAGGATGACGCCCAGTGCAGCGATTCCTAGCGTCTCGTTGCTGAGCCACCCGTGTGCGGGCGCCTCGATGATAGCGTAGAGGACCGACCCGAGCCCCCCAACGGATAGAAACGCCCCGACGGGGTCTAGGGGCCGACGCTGACCGTCCCTCGAGTTCGGTACGAGGAAGAGGCCGAGGAGCAGCGCCAGGGCTATGATGGGCACGTTGATCCAGAACACCATCTGCCAGTCGTAGCTCTCGACCGCCCAGCCACCCAGTAGAAGCCCGATGGGGGCACCCACGCCCGCCATCGCAGTCCAGATGCCCACGGCCTTCGCCTTCTCCTCGGGGGGGAACACCACCACGACGACAGAGAGCGTCGCCGGCATCACCAATGCCGCACCCAGACCCATCACGGCCCGAGCTGCGATGACCTCCCCCGCAGCATCAGCGTACACGGCAGTCGTCGCGGAGGCGGTGGCTATCATCAGGAGCCCGAGCTGGAGCGCCGGCTTCCTGCCGAAGCGGTCACCCAGTGCGCCCATCACGAGCAGGGTGCCACCGAATATCAGGGCGTAGGCATCCACAATCCACTGAAGCTCGGTGTTATCCGCACTCAGGTCCGTCGAGAGCTCGGGCAGAGCGACGTTCAGGGTCACGTTGTTGAACATCACGATGATCAGGCTCAGGCTCATCACCCCGAGTATCGCCCACCTCTTCTCGTGGCCGCCAGACTCTCCCATGGATTGCCCACATGCCAGAGCACCATCAATACACAGGTTTTGAAATGGAAACTTGTCGCGGGGCCCATGGGCAGGATATCAGGCACGCTCTCGGTAGTGCTGCTGCTGCTCATGGCGATGCTATCGGGATGCATCTTCGCCCCAGAGGAGGAGAAGCTCCCCGAGGGGGACGAAATTTCGTATCCCCCCATATGGGACAGGCACACTCTCGAGTGGGACACCTCAGGGACATACAGCCTAGTCCTGGAACCAGGCCCCTACTCCGCCCTAGATGTCCAGGAGGCCATGGTTTCAGTGGACACCTCCTCCGTCTGGGAGACCGGCCCCAGCACATCCGAGGTCCACATCTCATACTGGCTCCCCAACAACACGCTGCTGGGTGATCAGGTACCGGTCATAGCAGTGGTCTCCCCCTACTTCTCCTACGGCCAGCAGGGAGACGAGTCAACGCCCACCAACGTGGTCAGCGCCGGTCGGGGCGTGTTCATCTTCGACAACTTCGTCCCACACGGATACGCATTCGCACAGGTCGCCGTATTCGGAACCGAGGAGAGCAGCGGGTGCTTCGACTACAGGGGCGCGGGCGAGGGACTGGGCATACACTCGGCCGTGGAGTGGCTGGGCACCCAGGAGTGGAGCAACGGCAACGTGGGTCTCTACGGCAAGTCATACGAGGGAGCGACGCAGTGGGAGGCAGCCGCCATCGGCAGCGAGCACCTCAAGACGATAGTACCGATATCAGGAACCACCGCACTGCACCCCCTCCTGTACAAGAACGGCAGCGCAGAGGCCAGGTCACAGGTCATGCACATGAACTACTTCTCCAGCACCGTGGACTACGACGAGGACGACCTGGACAACGTGTGCCCGGATATCGTAGAGGGGCTATTCGCGGGACCAGTCACCTACGTCGCCGGCGAGATGGACCCGTACATGCAGAACTACTACGATGAGAGGAGCCACATCGACAAGGCGTTCCAGAATTGGAACGGCAGCATATACTGGGTGCAGGGGATGCAGGACTGGAACGTCGATCCGCACCAGGTATTCGGCGGTCCCATCGGCACCAACTGGTACCAGGAATACGTCGACGCGGGCTTCGAGGTCCGCAGCATCCTCGGACAGTGGGGCCACCACTACCCCGACCAAGTGACAAGCCACGACGGCGTCGACTCGGGTTACGGGCTCGAGGCCCTCCACAACATGACGAGGTGGGACTGGGGCCAGGACCTCTTCGAGTGGTTCGAGTACTACCTGCAGGAGAGGGGTCCGAAGCCATCACTGGACGCCCAGATACAGAGGAACGACGGCCAGTGGAGGATAGAGGAGACGTGGCCGCCAGAGGATCGTGAGCCGTTCACATTGGCAATCGCCGACTGCGTGAACGACGGAGCCTTCGTTGGAGGAGGCGCCCCCGTGGTGGGTGGCGGCCAGTCAGTCACGGTAGAGTGCCCCTCCATCAACGAGGACACTGACCTCCACATCTCGGGCCTCCCCACGCTCCACCTCTCCGCGGTACCGACCTTCGACGGAGGGCAGGTGTTCATCGAGATGCAGGATGCCGAGACTGGCATGCGGCTAGGACACGCGACGATGGATGTGCGCTACCACGCGGGCGGCTACGACCCCCAGACGGTGATACCCGGCCAGCAGATCACCATGATGATGGAGTTCCAGGGAATCGACGCGCTCCTTCCCGCTGGACATGGTCTGAGATTCGTGTTCACTGACACCGGCGAGGACTACCTTGCGCCTGCCTGCGGCAACATCTGCACCGTGCACATACTCCCCTCCCTGTCCACGTTCGAGGCCCCAATCGTCGTTCGCGACCCCAGCATGGCCCTCATCGTGCCCCAACCTCAGTAGGTTTGATGTCAGAGGGCGGGGAGGAGGGGGCATGTCACTGCCCCGTAGGGCCATGGAGCAGATGGGATTCGCGATATGCTGCCTGTTCTGCGACGCGCCCGACGTGGCTGGCACCGAGAGGTGCAAGAGGTGCATATCGACCCACACCAGATCGAGGGACCGGCTGTCCGGCCAGGCCACATCGAAGGCCGACCGGCTGTCGAGGGAGCTAGTCACCATGCTCGCATCCCCTGCCAGCTACATCGACGACCCGGAGCACGGCGAGCTGATGCTGCACTACGTGACCCTGATATCGGAGCACCAGGGTGAGGTTTCACCCAAGACTCAGGGGGAGATCGAGGAGATGTTCGAGAGACTGCGTCGTCAGGAGAAGGGCTCCCTGATAGGGGACAGGAGGAAGAAGGCGAGCTGGTGGGGCTCCAAGCTCGGCCCCGACGAGATGGAGGAGCTACTCTCGCTTATCGACGGCGGCAAGAGGAAGGAGGTCCCCAGCTGGGACGACCTCCTCTCAGAGGTCGGTGACATGCTGGACGAGGACTGAGGACTACGAGCCTTCATACGAGACACAGAGGAGACACGAACGTGGCTGGAGAGAGGGACCCCCGGGCATGGAGGATCGATGATGACCCCTTCGACAGGATGGAGGACTCACGCCCCCCTCCCTCCCACTCCAGAGCGAGGGACGATGGTAGCCGCCGTGGCCACGTCAGGGTAATCCAGGTCAACATGACGGGCGGACGCCCGTTCTTCCAGGTGTTCGGGGAGGAGCCTCAAGCTAGGAGGATACCAGTTCACAAGGGCTCGATATGGCACTTCTCGAAGATCGAGGTGGAACACCTCGTCCAAGCCACCATGGCATTCACGTTAGCGCTGGCCTTCATGTCCGTTGGGGGCATACTCGGCGCGATCGGAAGCCCCGCGCACTTCGTCATGGGGGGCATAGTCTACTTCATCGCCATAGCGCCCGCGTTCGTCGTGCACGAGCTAGCACACAAGTTCATGGCGCGTAAGTACGGATGCTGGGCGGAGTTCAGGGCCTCTCCTGGGGGCCTCCGTTTCGGGATATTCCTCGCTGCCATTTCAGGCATAGTTTTCATGGCTCCAGGAGCTGTCATGGTGGCAGGCAACACGACGAAGCCACAGTTCGGCAAGATAGCCCTCGCTGGTCCCGTCTCCAACGTCGTGCTTTGGCTGTTCGGACTATCCCTCGTGTTAGCGGGCCTGGGAGGCAACCCCCTCATGGAAATGATACTCACCCCTTGGATGTGGGGCAATGCTGTCCTCGGGACGTTCAACATGCTGCCGTTCGGCCCACTGGACGGCAAGAAGATCAAGTCGTGGTCGGACAGCATCTTCTGGGTATGGATGATTATCTGCGTGACCCTGATTTGGTTCAACATGAACCACCTCCCCGGCCTACTCTGAGGTGATGCGGTGGCAGAGACTTACGAGGAGCCCGAGTTCGAGGTCCTCAGGAAGTGCAAGGGATTCGAGGTGAGGAGGTACCCCGACTCGATACAGGCGAGGCTACTCACACCCGGCACGGGCTGGAGCGGCTCTAGCGGGGGCTTCAGGAGGATAGCCGGCTACATCTTCGGCGGCAACGAGAGGGGCCAGAGCATCGCCATGACCGCCCCGGTGCACATGTGGCAGTCTGACGAGGGCTCCATGATGTCGTTCATCATGCCATCCGAGCACGCGTTAGAGGACCTCCCGAGGCCCAACGACGGCGGCATCGAGATATCCCAAGTGGATGGCTACGTGGTGGCCGCCCTCCGCTTCTCCGGGTTCTCACGCACGTCGAAGGCCAGGGCACTGATGGGGAAGCTTACCAGGATGGCAGAGGCAGAGGGGCTGAACCCCATCGGCTCTCCAATACTGGCAGTCTACGACAACCCCGGAACCACCTTGCCCTTCCTGCGCAGGAATGAGATACTACTCCCCATTGAGTGGGCAGTTTAGGGTCGTGCCCAGGACCGTTTAACCGTCACTTATTGGACGATCTGTTAGAACGGCCCTTGCCGGACTTTCCTCGTCCTGCTCTGGCCGGTGCGTTACGCATTCCTTTGCCTTTCTTGGCTATGATATCACCTCCTCTGCCTTGTTGCTGGCCTCCGAGACCAGGGAGCTTGCTAGGCCCCGGCTTTCCCCCACCTCTTCCTCGGTGAGGCGGGTTTGCGAAACCCATCCCTTCTTTTCCTTGAACCTTCGAGACAGATCAGGGAAGTCCCCCTCCTTGAATGACTTCGACGAAATCTTGTATTGGAAGTCTACGAACTCCATTAGTTTCCCAAGTGGAACTTCACTGACTCCCCCGTACTCTTGGAAATACCCCTCATTGAGCAGTTGCCCCAGTATTCTGTTGCACTCGTTGCACATTGCTACTAGGCACCACTCCTCGTTCACCCCCCCCAAGGACCGAGGAAGGCGATGGTCATCCGTGACTGCATCAGGTTTTTCATGACCGAACTTCTCACCTTTTCGGTGTTCCATAACGCGGTCACAAAAAGCAACGGGACACTGCTTCCCATGTCCACCGCTCTTGATTCCATGGCTCATGGCGTGCGAAGGCGCCCCACAGGTCTCCCATGTGCCAAGGCCCCACCATTCCTGGAAACGGCCCCTCGCTCTATGCAAGCTCATGAAGGGCACCCCCACCAATACTGCGTTCTTCTCGGAGCAGTCCG
>Ga0208410_1001976_pt1 | contig 10052 bp, 9 predicted proteins | sample ETN02SmetaG_3_FD_185787 | JGI IMG/M metagenome (GOLD analysis project Ga0208410, IMG submission 185787) | Marine microbial and viral communities from oxygen minimum zone, Eastern Pacific Ocean - ETNP2014F10-02SV257 (SPAdes) (version 2) | ecosystem: Environmental > Aquatic > Marine > Oceanic ... | reverse complement strand
TCGGAAGGCTTTCTTTTAATTTCACTTAAATTCTTATCCACCCTACTCCATGTTTTAACAACATAATCTAGTCTTTGTAGCATCTCTGGAACCCATCCAGCTCCAAGCTCAACGCTTGCACCTCTTAATTTTGGATGTCTCTCAAAAACACCATCCAATACCATCATGGATACAAAAGTTTCAGGCCCTTGATGCATAACCACCATATCTTTTGCTCTAACGTTCTCTCCGCCTCCCATCCAGTCTTTACTAGGTGGTTTCCCGTTGTCTGACCAGCTTTTATCTAACTGCAAAGGTGAGCCGCCAACGTGCATTAAAAAAGGCAGGCCTTCTTCAGAAAGCTTTTGCCAGAAAGGATCTAAAGCTAGGTGCCCTGGAGACCTATCTCCACAGGCGTAATGAGGAATCCAAATAGCTTCTAGACCTGATTTTATTGCAAAATCTAGTTCTACCATTGCTAATTCAGGTTCATGAAGAGGAATCACACCCACTCCCATTAGCCTTGAATCCTGTGAACAGAAATCAGACATAGCTCTGTTATGAGCTCTGGTAGCTCCATAACGCAACTCAGGAGTTATCTTTACTCCTTGTTTCTCAACGTATTTAGCTTTACCTCTAACGTCTCTAAAAGGTGTAACTACACTGTGCGTAGCAAACACCAATTGTTTTTTAAATCCAAGCATGTCCATGGCAACACTTCTATCATCGCGGTCAAATGCTCCTAGGGCCTGTATCTCTTTAGATTCAGCAATTAATTTATCTCCTAAAGCAATTTGAGCTTCAACATGTTGTTTACTGTGCTTTCCTCCGTTATTAACTATCTCTTCAACCTCTTCATCTGTTACAAGGCTGGCTTTGTAATTAACCGGTGGTATTAAGTCTTTGAATTCTTTATCGGCGTAGTCAATTATAAAATTAGGTAATTCCATAACATGGCTATCAGCGTCATAAAAATTCCTATCATTCGGTGCGTAAGTCATAAAGTGTTCCCCCTAACACTTATCTTATCATTACTATTGCTTGAAAGTTATTAGCTATTTATCTTTGCTAATTCTTCATGAATAGCAACAACTCCTTTCTTGTTTGCACTAATAATTGTTTCCATTGCAGGAGCTTCTTTACTTATATCTCCTAATTCATAAAGAGCAACGTGAATAACATCATGGCAATCAACTTGTTTCATGTCCTCCAACCACCTTCTTATATTGGGAAAAGGCTCAAAATCATAAATATTAGTAAATACACTCTGTAATTGGCCTATTTCTACATAAGCAGCCATGTCCGCTATTGTTAAGGTTTCTCCTGCAAGATAACGTGACTTAGAAAGCCATCCATCTTCAATAGCTCTAAATGCTTTTTCTATATTTGCCTGTGACATTTTGAGGAAATCTTCTGGAAAACTTAAATCTTTTCTAACTTTAGGTGCTACTAAACCGATCGAAGCCTCTCTTACGTTCCTGTGATGTAAATGCAAATACGAATCAACTTTAGCTCTTTCTTCAAGATTACTAGGATATAAATCAGTCCAGTCGTATTTATTACACAAATAACACATGATTGCGTGCGATTCTGACAAAACAAAACCTGTCTCTTTGTCTTCCAGACTAGGGATGGTTCCTGTTGGAAATTTAGCTAAATAGTCAGGATGACGACTTCCTTTTTCAGAAGAAGAGCCTGGATTAACAAGAGATAGTTCAAAATCCATTTGTTTAAATAACATTAGCCATAAGACGGCTCTAACTGGTTGAGAAAAAGGAACACCATAGATTATTATTGGACTAGACATAGTTTCTCCTTAATTATTTTATATAAGAGGCAGTAAGACTGACATCGGCAGAAACCCAAGCTTCTTTCCATTTCTGTAAAACTCTTTCCGCTTCTAAATTTTTATCTTGAGCTATCAAAGATTGATGCAAGCCAAATAAAGACCAACCGTTGTTCTGATTCCATCTTAAATCACGTCTATAAACAATTTCAGCTGTTTCTGGCTGGCCATCTTGTAAGAGCGCAGCGCCTAAATAGTGACGCATGGGCTGAGCCCAGTCAGGAGGCTCTGTATAGTTATTCTTATCTTCAAGAGCAACGCCAGCAGAAAATTTCTGAATGGCTCCTTTTAAATCACCTTTGGCCATCAACACTTCCCCTTCAAGGCCATAAGACGCTACTTTTAGAACTGCTGAAGCAGGAGTTGCGCCTACTCTATATTGATCGGCATCAGGCGACTCAGCGATTGCCTTCAATTTTGCTAATTCTTCTAAGGCAGAATCCATATTGCCTTTTGCTAAATAAGCACTTCCTAATACATAGGACCAGATTCCATCAAGATATGGGGTTCCTATATGATCCGGTTTAATAGATAGGATTTCATCCCATTTCCCAAAGATCTTCAGTACCAACCAAGGAGCAGCTACACGTTTTTGACCTTGCATTATCATAACTCTGTCGCCTTTGATTCTATCTGCCATATCCCATGCAGCTTTATTGGCTACTTCGTAGTTACCTTGTACAGTTGCAGCGTAACGAACAAAGTCTAAAGCATGCCCTGCGTGTATGCGATGAGATAAAGGATAAGTTCCTATATCAGGTAATGGTAAATCTCCCCAAATTTTTGCAAATTGTTTATCCACTTCTTGAGACCGAATATTGTTTGATACTGCTTTTGCGTAATCACCAACACGAACATATATATGAGCCGGCATATGAACAATATGCCCAACAATAGGAACCGTTGCTTCTAATGCATCTGCTGATATAAGGGCTCTTTCTGGTTCAAGAGATGCTTCAATTAAGTGTATGTGTAAGTGAAGAACACCTGGATGCGTCAAATCACTATTTATTATGTTTTCTAGAGCCTCTGCTACAGGAATAGTTTCATCTTTAGGGTTTCCATTTGAATCCCAGTAATCCCATCTGCGTATAGACATATAGCTTCCTGCATAAAGTGCTGCTATATCTGGGTCTTTTGGATATTCTTTATTTAAATCCCTCATAACTTTTAAATAAGCAAGATCTCTCTCATCAGCGTTAGGAATTGATTCTTTGTCATAAAATACATTCAAAGCTCTTATTAGTTTAGCTTCCAAGGGGTTAGCCTTATCGATTCTTTCAATAGCTTTTTTTATAGCTTTTAAGCCTTCGCCTTTAGGGTCGTCAGGCATTCTGGCGTAACGTGAATTTGGATTTGGTCCCATGGCGTGGGCCATACCCCAGTACGGCATAGGATGATTGGGATCTAATCGAGAGGCTTCCTGATAAGATGCTATGGATTCAGGAAAATAAAATCCCCAAGCAAGACGAAGTCCTTGATCAAAAAAGGCTTGAGCAGCTTCATTTTCTGTAGAGATCTTCCTGCTATAGGTTCCACTTTCTTCTATTAGAATTGCGTGAACTTCATTTATATTTACTTCAGAAGAAGTTTTGCTATCACAGCTAGCAATGAAAATTAGCAAGCTAAGAAAAATAAAAAATCTTTTAAACATATGTTTCTTTATACCCTCTATCCTTTTGAATTTTATTTATTTATGAGATGAAATTTTTAAACGGAGTTAGAAACAGAAGCTAGTAATATAAAAGTGTTAGCAAACATAAGTTCTTCTGCCGGCTCGGGAAATGAAGAAAATTTCACTATCACAACCCCGGTATTTCTATTTATATGGATAGTTTGGCCATAAATACCAATACACATCATTTCTTCCGGATTAACTACCCACATATAATTTTTGTAATGGCCTCCTGGAAGCATCTCGCCGTGATCTGATCTTGCAAAACGTTCTTTATAACCATCACCTCCTGTCCTTGTGGAATCAATCCACTCTTTGGAGACTATTTGTTCACCTTCATGCACTCCATCATTCAATATCATTTGGCCAAATCGCGCTAAATCCCTTGCACATGCATTCATTCCAGCCCCCGCAAAAGGAAGACCTTCTTTGTCCACAACTATTACTGCATCTTGTTCAGTTCTTAATTTCTGCCAAATATGCTTCTCTAATAAAACTTTAAGATTTTCATTGGTAGCTCTTTCTACAACCATTGCAATGACATTGGTTAACACAGAACGATAGTGATAACCTCCAACCTCTTCCTGTTCCTTATCTTTCAAAGACATAGCGAAATCTAGGAGCGAAGAAGGAGAACTATCATCAACTAAATCAGGTCGCCATCCAACCACCGCGGATTCTTTCCAAAAATCACACAAAGGATCATCGTAATCTTCTTCAAACTTAACTGCCGAAGACATATCTAATGCACTTTGAATGGTTGTGTCGGAAAAACTACCATCATTAAGTTCTGGGACATACTTAGTAACCTTTTCTTTAATGTTAAGAATGCCCTTATCAGCCAGAACCCCAACTAACATGCCAACGAATGACTTAGTAATGGAATTCATTAAATGAAAACTATCCGACTTCATCTCATTGAAATATTCTTCAAATAAGATTTCTCCATCCTTTAATACTAAAAAAGCATCCGTATGGGTAGAAGTAAGCATTTCTTGAAACGTTTGGTTTTGCCCTTCTATATCTTGGATCTGAATAGAGTCCAAAGATTTAAGATTCTGCGGTAATCTTGAAGGTTCTCGAGAGCTTCTTTTTATTCTTACGCTGTCAAATAAAGATTCAACCTTCTGAAAACTTTCCTTATTATTAGGTGCTTCAAGCCAATTTTCGGAAGTTATTTTAGTCATAATCTCTTATTTAATTTTTACTTAGAATCCCAACTAACAAGGAACATACTTTCATTTCTTCTAAAACGAGGAAGTGTGAAAGGTCCGTTATAGGTAGCCTTTATTGATGGGCCTATTATTTGGATGTTTTCCTTTAATAATGCTTTTTTAAGAATTTCAGAATGTTTATTGAAGCTCTTTTCTTTCGACCTTCCTGAAAACTTAATCACAGCATAGTAGCCCGCATCTATAGTAGAAATTTTTAGGGATTCATCACTAGGGTTAGGAGCATTCTCCTTATCAAACTCTGAAGGAAGATAAAATTGCATGACCATGCCCTCTCCTGGATCTGACTGTGTTACAGGTATTGTCATAGCAATCTTTTCAGAGCTATCGTTTGAACCTGATATGTAATTGAAGAGTTTTCTAAAGCCTCCATTTTGATCACCATAACTTGTCTGGACTACTAATCTTTCTCCATAGCGACGAACATCGAATTGTTCTGTTTGATGCACAGTTTCGTAATTAGCTTCTTCGTAGGCCATGATTAAATTAGGTGTAAATAAACTTATTCCAAAAACAAGTACGAGAAAACGTAAATAAATATCTTTCATGCAATATTTTATATCTAATAATTCTTTCGAAATCAACTAGTTATCAGTAACTTATTTTCTACATCCTTTTCTTAAAGAGCTTGGAGTTTTCTAAATAAGCTTCCCAAGCTATTCTCTGTAAAAAGATCCTATCTTCATCCGATATTCTATCTAGATAATTGTATAAGAGTCCTTCAGGAGATTTATTAGTTATTACAGCAAACACGGTACAAGCTGCCAAGTAGGTGCCTAGCAATCCAGGGTGCGTTCCATCTGGATGATGTAATTTTATTTCTGGATTTTTTTGATACGCAATCTCATATGCCAAGCCAACGGGTATAACTAAAGAGTCGCTTTTCTTTCCAGCCTCATAATAAGTCTTTTTTATTTTTTCTATTAGGTTTGGTTCATACCTTCTGTAGTTCTCAAGATATGCATGAGTCATATATAAGGCTGTTTTTATTCCTAAGCTTTGAGCTTTAGCACTATATTCAGATGCGGTTTCAGCAAATTTTGCTCTCGATTTTTGACTGATTACTTCATAACTTCCCCCTTGCATGATTAACAAGTCTATCTGCTCATCTAATTGCAAATTCTTATAATCAAGTAAGTGGTCTATATTGTGATTGCGAAGTTTTGAGCCGCCTATGGTTGCAGATTTAGTTACAATTTCTTCATCTTCATAATATTCGATTAATAAGCTTTCAGTATGATTATGAAGACTGTCGTTATAATAAAAGTAGCTGTTGCCTACAAAAAGTATTCTTTTTATATCGTCCGAAATTAAAACATTAGAAAAGAGAATCAGAATGAAAATAAATTTGAATGGCGTTCTCAGGTTTGTCATATTTTTATACTATAAGCTTAAAGGTACATTTCTCTCAAAATATTTATTTTGAATTGCTTAATTTCTTGTTATTTGAGTAACCTTTAAAAGCAATATAGGTTTGTATTAGGTTGGCTATCACAAAAGCGTACAAATCAACAAAAATAAAGACCGTTGCGCCAGCAAATCTGCTAATACCGGTTAATACGTATCCGTTTAATCTTGTTTCATGCTCTACAGAGCTTACTAAATAAAGACTTAATATACTTAGAACCAAAATAACCCACTGCCCGTATTGAAGAAAATTATCAATCATATTTTTTTACCCCTTAATTACGTAAATATTGTATTAGTTGTTTGGATTATAAGCTGCTCGAGTTACGGAGTAAGCCCAATAAAAGAAAAGGAACTGTAACGGGAGACGAAAGTAGAGTATTGCAACCGGGATATCTGGAAATGCTTCTGGTGTAAGCGCCATGTAAATATTTGCTGGGTATACAGCAACCAAAAGAGCCACAAGCCCCCATCCTGCTATGATGCGTAATCTAGGAATTAAAACACAGATACCTCCAAGTATTTCGAAGAATCCGCTAACGTATACTGCCTGTGCATGCATTGGAAAGGCTGGAGGCATAATAGACAAATAAAAATCAGGATTAATGAAATGATCTACACCTACATTAATAAAGAATACAGCTAGTCCAAATAAAACTAACTTCTTCCACCAGCCAACCGGCAGTTTCAGTGCAACTGAGAGTTTCTTTACTTTATTACTCATGTCTTAAACTATTTTATATCTGATAAGAATCCTTCTTTTAACTTCTTAGGTTCTTGATACTCAAAAGGAAGTGAGTCTGGAGCGACTCTAACAGGTGTAGTTAATTTTAAGTCTAATCCAAATGGTGTTTCATAAGTCATCTCAACAAAATAAGCTTTCCAACCCGTAGCGGGTTTTGATGGCAGTGCAATGTACAGACCATCCTCATTTTGTCTTAAAACCTTAGGAAGCCAGCTATTTCCAATAACTTCCTTTCTAAAATCTCTAGCTTTCTTATTTGTAGCAGTCCACATGATCACTTCTTTAACTGCATCTTCAGATAGAACCTCAATACTTCCATCTTCTTTTAACTCCCAAGAAAATTCGGGTCTTGGCACTTTATTTAAGATGCTGGCATAGAAGGCCAATATAGTTTCTAAAGCGTCAGTTCCTTCCGAGACATTATGATCTGCATTAGGTACATACCTAAGATATTTTTCTCCAGGTAGTTCGTCAAAATAAAACTGGGAAGAAGTTGGAATAAAAAACTGATCACCGGCGGCATTGACTAACAACTTTGGCATTTCAAACCTTTCTTTTACACTAAATGGATCTATTAATTTAAATAAAGATTTCATTTCTTTGGTGCCCCACCAATCCATAATCTCCATATCAACATAATCCTGAATTGCTGGTGCCCAAAAACCATAAACACTCCAATGATGCTCAAAAGAAGGTTCAACATTCAGAACGTCTATGACAACGGGAATTATGGCCTCAACTCTGTTATCTACACCACCAGTAGTCCATGTAGTCCAGCCTCTTTTAGATGCACCTGAGACGACGAATTTTTCTATTTCTATTCCATCCTCTCTCTCATTGATAATTGATTGTATGGCATCCATTGCAGCAACTGCACTCTTAGTCATAGCCATCCTCAAAGGCCACTTATCTTCACCCGTAGTTAAATATTTATCCCAGGTGTATGCAATTATTGCATCTTCCCAACGAGGTTTGTTTTCTCCAACGAAAGTTAATGGCTGATTAGGAACCATTCCTAAGCTAGCAACAACAGAATTAGTTGCTTTGGCATATTCGATGCTTAATTGATCTGGTCCAGAAGGTATTTTCCCATCATTATCCCCCGCTCCAATGACTAACATACCTGTCTTGTGTTTTATAACGTCTGGACGAACAATAGTTAGCCAATGCTTCCATTCAGTTCTATTGATCTCACTTTTAGTTAAGTAACTTTGAGAAGTTAAATCTACTATATAGGCCTTATATCCTTCTCCAGAAACGGTTTTGATTAAATTGTATTCGTAAGACTCATCAATTGAATGAACATAGTCATCCAAGGCAGTCTGATCAAATTCTAAACGAGGATCAGCATATAAAAAATTTATAAAACATATAATAAAAAATAGTAATTTCTTCACCCCTGCCTCCTCCGTGTTGAACTGTAAAATGGAATAATTTCTAAATCTGTCTTATTCACTGGATACTTTATCTATAACTCTCACTAATGCTTCAGCTATTTCAGTCGGCACTTCTTCTTGAAGGAAATGACCCGCTGAGGTTTCTGTAACAGGAGCATTAGGAAAGTTATTTATCATCATGGGTAACGTTTTGGCTAGTATCGGATCTTTCATGCCCCAAACAATTTCAGCTGGTATATCTAATTCTTTTACATAATCCTCAATCATTCTTAAAGCAGGAGTACTAGGGTGGTCTGGTCCATCAGTTACCATCCTCATTAAAGCTAATGGAGCTTTGGCGTTACCACTTTCATATACAGGTCGACCATAAATCTCAACTACATCTTCTGACCAAGAAGTAGGATCTCCTTGGACCCCTCCTAAACGTTCAAAAATAGAGAAAACAACTTCTAAAATGAACTCACCCACCACAGGAGTCTTCACAAGTGCATGAGCTGGAGAAAGATCAGTGCTTATGCTTGGGGCATTGAATCCTGTATTTAAAATAACTGCCCCTTTCAACACATCAGGAGAGAGAGCCAAGGCACCCATTCCAATAGGACCTCCCCAGTCTTGGCCAGCGTAAACAACTTCAGATATTTCTAGCTGTTTTAATACTTCATTTATCCAACGAATATGGTTATCAAGCGTATGTTGACTAGCAGGAACTTTTGAAGAGAAGCCCAACCCAATACTTGTCGGCATTATTACTCTAACTTTATTCAAAGGTAAATTATCAACAACCTTTCTGTATAAAAAACCAGAAGTAGGATTGCCATGCATTAGAAACACCGGCAAGCCTTGTCCAACATCAAGTACATGGACTTTGATGCCAGGTTCTACTTCTACAAAATAACTCTTATAGTCAGGGTTAATCATATTTGAAGCGTAATCAGGCAGAGGAAATGCTTCAAAATCTCCAATATCTAGACTTACTACTCCTTCGCCTTCAGGAGTAAACATTTCTCCATCGCGTGTTATATAAATCGCAAAAACAAAGCAAATGACAGCAACAAAAGAAATAACTTTTAGAAATTTATTCATATTTTATATAGTTTACCTTGCATCAATTTGCATATTCAAAAATTTTGAATGAGCTTTATCAAAATCCTTACATGCTTCGTCATGCGATTGACCAATTATTCCACCCCTGACGGTTGCAGGTTCTACAGTTCGATAAAAGTCTCTCCAGCTCTCAGGTAATCTTACAGAATCAGGAGGAGCTAACCAAAGTCTGTATAGGCAACGTTTTTGTAAATCATTTTCGAAGTCTTCGTATCCTGTCCTTGAATGAAACATGGTGTAATTATTAATTATTTGCATGTCTCCAGGTTCAAGATACATCGTGTACATTAATTCAGGGCGAGTAAGAATTTCATCTAAAACATCCATTGTTTCTTTTTGTTGTTCAGATAACTCAGGAACCCCTTCAATTTTTTGTGCAGACTGAACTCTGTTTCTATTCCAATTGCAGAACAAGTTTCCGCCCTCTTCTTCAAATAATGGAAGGCTATAAAAAGGTTTCTCATCAGGAGCTTGTTCTTCTTGGCGACTGAAATAAAAATGTTGATACGCTATTTCAGCTAAATCTGGACGCTCTTTAATTAGATAATTATGAGCGGTAACACCACTTGATATCATGCTTTGACCACCTGATTTAGCTTTGTTGTAGCAGGTTAGGATCGTTAAATCAGCTACATCAACATGAAAATCAAGCTCAGCATTCGAAGAA
>Ga0208410_1001971_pt1 | contig 10061 bp, 7 predicted proteins | sample ETN02SmetaG_3_FD_185787 | JGI IMG/M metagenome (GOLD analysis project Ga0208410, IMG submission 185787) | Marine microbial and viral communities from oxygen minimum zone, Eastern Pacific Ocean - ETNP2014F10-02SV257 (SPAdes) (version 2) | ecosystem: Environmental > Aquatic > Marine > Oceanic ... | reverse complement strand
CTATTAATAGAAATGGACCCGTTGGAGATATGTCAAACAATCGTCCTCCGACAGCTGTTGCCACCAAGATACCAATTGCACCGAAAAAGGAGCTAAAGCCAATTACAGTTCCACGTTGCCTCATTGGTGCTTCTTGGCCAATAAGGCTTGCTGTGGCTATTACAGTCCCTATAGCGCTGCACGAGATTAAAATAAATATTGGAAGATTGGCATAATTCAGAGGAGAGTCTACAAAGTAAATTAAGCCATATGCAATGAGACCCATGCCCATCGCTATAACCATTGCATTGACTCTATCAATTCGGTCGATTATCACTCCAAACAAAAAAGCCCAAAACATGCTAATCAGATTTGTTGCCACAATCACAGGAACGACTTTACCCATCGATTCAGAAGGGGAAAGGCCCATTGCATATCCACTTGTGATGGCCCATTGCGATATAAAAAGACCATTGATGGATACATCGGCTCGTGCAAGAAATGTTGCACCATATGCCAAGGCTATTTTAGGATTTACGATGGACTTAAGACCCACAGAAATTAATTCTTTTGTCCCGGGTTTTGATTCACTGGTCTCTTCAGAATCCTCTGGAACACCACTTTTCAAACCTTTGTAAAAAATAAAAGCCGATATTAGACCTATGATTGCTGCAATAAGCATGGTGATCTTAGCCGCATCAATTGCCTCATACCCATTGCCTTCTAATATTGAGGGCAGTCTTCCAAGGACTATCGCAAAGCCTAAAACTCCAAATGCATTCAATACTGAATGAACACTGACAAATTTCCCTCTAGATTGTTCTGCAGGGTAATCACCAACTACAATCGCGAGAACACATGAAAGACATGCGGCACCAACTGCAAATATTGATCTAAAAATAAATAGTTCAGTTAGGTTTGATGCATAAGGGTAAATTGCAAGACCTATAGAGATCAATAGGGTGCCTATAACAAAAACAGGCTTTCTGCCTATTCGGTCACATAAAATCCCAAAAGGACCTATCAAAAGTATGGCAATAATTTCTTGAAGGAATGCGAGGTTGCCCGTAACCGTGCCTTGACCCCCCATAGGTATATTAAGGACTACAGTCAAAATATAACCCTGTACAAAGTTCATTCCTGCCAAGATGCCTATGCAAATAAAGCATGCATAAAAGTAAGTTAGAGCATTAGTTTTGCTAATCCCCTTGGCGAGAAATATGGGTCCAATTTTCTGATTCATTTGATATTGATCATTCTAGACATGAAAAAATTTTACAAAATAATAATTTATAAAGAGTAACTAAATGTAACCACGCTAAATAATGGCCTCTAAATCTTTTGACCAGTTTGTTATTTCATCATCAAGTTGTACTTTAGAGAAATCATTTTCTTGGTAGTTCGATATAGACAGCGGATGATTCTTTCTGAAACAAACGGTTGTTTTAACTTTCTGCTGATTATCTAATGAGGCATTCAGTGAACTGATCATTGCTGATTTCCAGTTCAACTCAGAGCGTATCAGTTCTGTGACCTCATCTTGAAGCTGCGTTTCATCCAGTTGTGGTTTTAGATCCAAAATCCCATCAATGGCAGTGTTATACCAAGGCCAGAAGAGTTTAGAGTCTCTGACCATGTGCCAATATTGATTGAGGTGTCCTCCGTGCCATTCTTTTTGGATATCTGGGACTCCTTTTTCTTTATATTCCTCAATGAAGTCTTTGTCCACCAACCAGGGTTCGATCAGAATAAGATGACTTATTTGAATATTATTTTCATTGATGAATTGAGAAAGGCTTCCATGGTGATTGATAACCATGAGTTTTAAATCTTTAATGTTTTGATCAATGATCACATCTTTGACCGCTTGATTGAAGGCATCAAGTATAGGTTCATTGATTTCTTTTATTGATTCCCCGTGTCCCGGAAGATCAATCACCATCAAGTCTTTGTTTGAGCACAGCTGATTCGATAGATATCGAACGGTTTTTGAAGATCCACCAATCGGGGGAATGATCACCAAAGGTTGACCATCCGATTGATCAAAGTTCTTTTCAATGCAAATATCACCAACAGATGTCTTGATGACTGATTTAGTCAGGCCACTTTTCTTCATAGGAGATTTTGGTAAACCAGTTATTTTATTGTTCGTGTATTGAGACAGATGTGTTCTTGATTTTTCTAGTGCCTCATCCTGATCCTTGGATGATTCGATTAGCGCAGATTCTGATGGAGTAAGATCATCCAAGCACTTGCATAAAGGGTCCCATTCTCCTGCGGTGATTAAGGACGGAACCTTCAATGAGGGAACAAATTTTTCCAGACGATATTCAAAAGCTGCGCCATATGCCGATCTATAATTGTCCCCAGCTCGCATTACTTCCACTGCATTTTCATGCAGCATTGATGGATCAGAGATGCTGAACTGCATTCTGGTATCTTTCGATTGTTCATGCCAAGGAAAGAAAACAAGTTGCTCTCTCATTCTGGACCAGAGCCAATTTAAATGACCGCCATCCCATTGGGGGATAAAGGGCGGGAGATACTTTTCTCTTATTTTTTCAAGCTCATCATCGGTTAATACCAGTACACCATTGCATGCAATGGCCTGTATACGATTTGGAAATTTATGAGCCAATGCAATTGAAATGATTGCTCCTGTATGAAATCCATAAAGACCAAACTCATCGATCCCCAATGCATCTGCCAATTCTATGGTGGCTTCTGCAATATCTTCTATGGTTACTTGATTGCTCTCCAATGGATCTGATGCTCCAAAGCCAGGTGTATCGGGTGCGATCATGGTGAAGTCATTTGACCACAAATCCATCAAAGGTTTGTACTCATCGGCTGATTTTGGGGATTGATGGAGTAAAAAGACAACCGGTCCAGATCCGGAAGTGAGATATCGAACCTCTCTCTCGCCAAATTTTCCTGTGACGGTCTGAAATTTTGTACTGATGTTGTTGCTCATGGGTATTGGTAATCTTCAGTATTTTCTATTCGGGCAGTTATAATGTGGCATTAATTTTAACAAATATTATTTTGATTATGACTAAAAGGTTAAATGAAAAAGTGGCATTGGTGACTGGCGGAGCTTCAGGCTTCGGAAAAGCAACAGCAGCGGCATTTAAAGAAGAGGGTGCAGAGGTTTATATTTCCGACATCAATGAAGAGCAAGGCAAAAAAGTTTCTGAAGAGCTTGGAATTCGATTTATCACGCATGACGTGACCAAAACAGATGATTGGACAAAGGTTATCAATCAGATAAAAACGCAATCATCGAAACTCAATATATTGGTGAATAATGCTGGCATTGGTTTTATGGCAGACGTTGAAGCAACGACAGAGGAAGAATGGGAATTGGTTCATAAAGTTGACCTTGATTCGGTATTTTTTGGATGCAAATATGCAATTCCTCTTATGAGAGAATCAGGCAATGGTTCAATCATCAATGTCTCATCCATCTCTGGGATTGTTGCTGGCCATAATTTTGCTGCCTATAACAGTGCAAAAGCAGCTGTAAGGCATTTAACAAAGTCTGTTGCTCTTCACTGCGCAAGAACGACTGATTTAGTCCGATGCAATAGTATTCATCCAGTCTTTGCTAGGACCGAGATGATGAAATCCTTTTTTGAAAATCCGACAGATGAATTGATTTCAAAGATTGAGAGGCAAGTTCCAGTCAGAAAACTAGTCACTGTAGAAGATGTGGCAAATTCAATCTTATTTCTTGCTAGCGATGAGTCAAAAATGATTACTGGATCTGAGATTGTGATTGATGGTGGTTTATCAGCCCAATAATCTTATGATCTTATTCTTTGATTAAAGGAACCGGGTCTAACACCCAATTTTTTTCCTTCTTTCTAGCAGGCGATGGGATTGCATAAGCAGTTTGATGTTGAGTTTCTTTAACTTTTTGCGTATCAATTTTGAATCCGTTTTTTGTAAACTCATCCAAAGAGCTTCTGTATTCACCTATGATTAAATCTGCAGGTACAAAGATTTCTTTAGTCAGTGTGGGCGGCGTCAGCGCAGGCCTTAATTCGTTCAAAAGTGCAATGTCTTGATCTGCGACTGCCATGTTTCGTTCCATAATCATATCGTCCATTTTTTCATCAAGAAGCCAGTTCCTCATGCTTATGAAAAAGATTCTGGTTTTAAATTCATTGATTGGTTGCTCAAAGAAGTATTGATGAAACCAATTTGTTTCCTTCTTGGTATGGATCAGCGTGATCAGTGTATTCGGACCTCTGTATCCACCCCAGACTGTTAATTCTCCATCGCTTTTTCTAGCGGTCTCCCCATAGGTTTCTTCATCCAATGGAGGCGCTGCATCAAAGAGTTGTTCAAAATCTGCACCACGGTCCACTTTTGTGATTTTTGTGGGATTAACTTTATAATCATTTCTAGCCCCAGAGAATCCATGTGTTGGGTGAACAAATTCATTGTGTGCAGGATCCAGTCCATTCTCAATTGACCGTTCATAATTATAATCAATATCGATAATTTTAGGATCATTCGATCGCCAACCCTCTGTATTGAATTCCTCAATTTCATAAAGTTCAGGCCTTTCTTTTTCTGATTGATCGCCTAAAAATGCAAAAACAATGCCATATTTCTCCTGAACGGGATAACTGTCTACTTTGGCTCTTTTTGGAATTTTGCTGTTTGGCCCAAGCGAAGGGATTTTTTGACATTTCCCCGACCCATCAAATCTCCAGCCATGATATGGACATGCTATGGTTCCGTCATCATGGCATATTCCACTGGCCAATGAGCCGCCCCTATGTACGCAAACATTGCTTAAGCAATGCGCAGTTTCTTCATGATCTCTATAAGCCACGAAATCCAACCCAAGTATGGTTGCTTTAATTGGGCCTTCATTGATTTCACTGCTGAGGCAGACTGGGTACCAAAAGTTTATATACATATCATTTCCTTATGGATTGATTATATAAATATACTTGTGGTGCAAAGATGACTAATTTGTAACGAAGTGTAACTGCTTGTAACTGAATTTCTAACCATCGACTAGATTTCTACACTGCTTGGATCATAGAAGAACAATCCCAGTTCTTCTTCATTTTTGTGATCCTCTTTTGAATAATCGTCCGGTGTTCTTCCGGTGAAGCGCATGCCAGCTTTTTTTGAGTGTTCGGTTACAAAGTGTGCTCGCTCAATTCTTGCCTTCTGGTAACGATCAATAATCTCATTCTGACTGCCTGAGTCTGCAATGATTCTTGATAAAACAACGCCATCCTCAATCGCCATACTGGCGCCTTGCCCCATGAATGGTTCGAGTGGATGTGCTGCATCACCTAGGAGAGTTGAATACTCAGAAGACCAATTTTCTGAGGGCGCTCTTGCAAAGATTCCCCATTTGAATAATTCGCCTTTAGGAGTGGCTTTGATGATATTTTTTACTTGATCGTTATAATCAGAAAATATTTCCATGACAATATCAACATCCGAAGGAATTGCCCATCCTTCTTCTGCCCATTCATCTGTGACCATGAATGCTGCATAATTATACAATTCTCCATTTCTGACCAGGTATCTTGCAAAAACCCGTCCTGGTGCTATAAATGCAGATGAGCCGCATTCATCAAAATCTTCTTCAGAGAGTTCGGCTGTAGGAACAAGGCCTCTCCAAGCAACATAGCCTGCAAATTCTGGGTCATCATCCCCAATGATGATACTTCTTACAGTTGATCGATTGCCGTCAGCTCCAATTACAAAATCAAACTCATATTTTTCATTGTGATTAAAGGTCAGTTCAACACCGCCATTTTTTTCAACCAGATCTGTCAGCATGTGATTGACATAAACCTTACTTTCTGGATGCTCTTTCATGCCTTCAATAAAGAGATTGTGGACGTCCGCCCGGTGTGCTTGAAATTGATAGGCGCCATATTTTTGCATCATCTTTTCGCCTCTTTCTAAAGGCACAATCATCTCGCCAGTCTCATAATGTCTGACGCCTTGATTGGTATGAGCCATGCCAACTGATTTTATACCATCACCCAGATTTAAATAGTTTAACCCCTTTGTTGCATTGGGTGTGATCGTGAGACCAGCACCAACTTCTGATAATTCAGGGGCTTGTTCAAAAACAGAGACATTAAAGCCATTTCTTGAGAGACCCAGCGCACAAGTCATTCCACCGATCCCAGCACCTATAACGGCAATATTTAATTTGGACATTATTAAATTCCTTTATTCTTCAAACTGATCTTATTTTGATGATCAAACGATAACAGATATCTATAAAAAATCATCTCCACAATTAAATCATTGTTTTTAGGATTCATTCCTTCATAATTACAGAAAAATTTCACATAGCACAAATAAGGGGAGCAGCAGTGGCCAATGTGATGTTTATATTTCCTGGTCAAGGATCACAATACAAAGGCATGGGCATAGATTTGATTGAGAAATCGAAGTTCGCCCTTGAGGTATATAACAAAGCCTCTTCAGTCTTGGGGTACGATATTTCTGAGTTGTCGTTTCAAGATAAAAATAATCAAATCAATCTTACCAAATACACCCAACCTGTTTTGATGACGCATCAGATTGCCTGTTATGAATTTTTTAAAGAATTGCGTGAAAGCTCAATAAATCCGATGCTCTTAGCCGGCCATAGCCTTGGTGAATATACTGCACTGGTTGTTTCTGGGAGTATCACATTTGAAGAGGGCATATCCATTGTGAGCAAAAGAGGCGAGTTGATGGGTAAGTATGGTTCTGGAGCTATGTTAGCAATGCCTTTTGAGAGAAAAGCAGCAAAAGATATCATCAATCAATCCAATTGTGAGATAGCGACGGTTAACCAATTGAAACAAACGGTGGTTGGCGGCGCTCATACAGACATTGAAAGATTGTTAGAACAGTTGGCAAATGACTACCCGAAAAAAAGGGCAGTTCAATTAAAAACTGAGGGAGCATTTCACACCAGTTTGATGAAAAGAGCTGCCGATGAGTTCAAAGAATATCTACAAGACATTAAGTTTAGAGAGATGAGCACTCCTGTTTTATCGAATTTTTCATCAGAAATACACAAGCTTGATGGAAGCGAATCTGAAGAGTTACTTTATAATCAGCTATACAAGCCTGTTAATTGGCTAGGATGCATGCAGACAGCTGCAGAAATGGAAGTTCATTCAATTATTGAGTTTGGTGGAGGCATAGGCGATGGTACGAATCCAAATGAAAAAAGACCAAATTTAGAAGGCATCACGAAAAAGAACTTTAGAAGCATGGAGAATACAGTGAATTATTTCCCTGCAATTAATACATCTACAATAGAGAATACTGCGAAAATAATCCAAGAATGAAAAAACCAATAAAAATAGCCACTCTTTTTCTGTTTATAGCACCTCTATTCGTTAATGCATCTATAGTTATTGACGGGAAGCTTGATGAAGAAGAATGGGCTAATGCTCAGACTATTGATGAATTTTTTGTTATCAATCCATTTAGCTTGGAAACACCCGATCTTAATACAAAAGTCTTAATTCATTCAGATGACAGAGGTATTTATTTTGGTTTTATTAACTCTCAACCACTAGAAACAAGAGATCGAAGAAGGCATGGAAGAGATGGTCTAAGAGAGAATCATGACAGAAATGTAGTTGTCGTTGATTTAGACAATACCGGTAATACTGCATATATGTTAGGCATTGCACTGGGTAAATCTGTTCTTGATTTTACTATTACCAATGAGAACCAAATTGACGGTGATTGGGATGGCCAGTGGTTTGCAGATACATCTGAGGCCGAAGAAAACTGGTACTCAGAGTTTTTTATCCCTTGGGATATGGCCCCAATGAATAAGCAAGAAGGCAACAGCAGAACCATTGGAGTGAGTGTTAGCAGAATGATCCAACATTTAGGCATAGGAATTGGTTTCCCCGGAGCTTCTTTTCAGCGTTCCAAGTTCCTCTCAGTGTTGCATAAAGTTAAAGTTGTTCAAGCAAACCCCAAAAGTCTTGATTTCTTTCCATACACCGTTGCAAGCAATGATTTTATTGGCGATGAATCATCATTTGACGCAGGAACAGAAGTTATTTTTAACACCGGGACAGGCGGTGAATTAGTCGCCACAATCAATCCTGACTTTGGCCAGGTTGAGAGCGATAATATTGTGATTAATTATTCTCCAAGAGAAACATTCTACTCAGACAAAAGGCCATTTTTTACGCAAAGCCAGTCAATATTTGATATTGAGCTTGATTGGTATCCAGGCTTTGAATTGTATTCCATACTCCACACCAGAAGAATCGGTGCAAGCCCTATTTATGATTGTAGTCAATACTCAGAATCAGATGGTGGAAGTGAGGAGCTTGAAGATCAATGCAATGCCAGTAAAGTCAACACTAATGACATTGATATGGCATTCAAATTCACTCAGAGAGGAGAGTCCACTGACTTTGGTGCGTTTGCAACAATAGAAAAGGATGAGGACTTCAGTGAAGGCAGTAATTTTTATGCCTTTAGAACGGTTCACAATGCTGGAAAACACAGAATTGGACACATGGTGACGCATGCAGATAAGTCCTTCATTGACAGGCAAGCCACTGTCAATGTGGTTGATTATCAATACATTTCAGATTCAGGCCTTAAAATTGAGCATATCAATATGTTCTCGAATATCTCAGGTGAAGACAGTGGTTTAGGATCAAGAACAATGGTCATGTACAGGCCAAACAAAGAATGGCGATATGGATCAGAGATTTATTATTTCAGCGATGACCTAAATATCAATGACATGGGATATCTTTGGAGAAATAACCTGCTGGCCTATGGTGCAACAATCGGTTATGTGAGGACCGATTTTGAAGAACAATCGATTTCAAAAAGCAGAAGTTATGGTTTTGATTATTGGGATCAAAATAATTCTGATCACGAGAATTTAGAGCAGTTTTATAGTTTCAATTTTAGTCAAAGCTTCAAGAGCACATCCAATATATTTATTCAGTCTAATTTTAGTTCAATAGGAAAAGACGATGAAATAACTCAGGGAAGTCAGAACTTTCCATTCCTGAGAACTGGGAATGGCGGGAATATAGATTTTAATTACAGAAGTCCACAATATGGACCATGGAAATACTCATTCGGATATGGACTTGAGAGGAAGAATTATTATGCCTTCACAGACAGAAGGCGCAGCGCCTCAATGGGCGTTGGGTATTCGCCTAGAGACAATATTAGAACTTGGCTCAGAATGAATCACAGACAAAGATCCAACTGGACCATTAGAACCGATGAAGATCTTTATGCAACCTTTTCTCAAAGAAGGCTTGGCTTGAATACAGGAGTCACTTGGTATCGCTCACAAAAAGAAGAGCTTAGTTTCAAGATTGAAATGGTTTCATTTAGAAATCAAAAAGGACAATCTTGGCAGATTGATGAAAACGGTTATTTCAAAAAGTCTGATTTAGCTGCAGACAGCATTAATCTAGGAAGCTTGGCCTTTCAGGTGAGATACAAATATGAACTTGCACCTCTTTCGAATTTCTACCTTGTTTACACTCGCGGAGGAAGCGTATTCTTCGACGATGAGGCTGATAATTCAACCATTTTCTCGGATACATGGGACAGACCACAAGGGAATAGGTTTGCTGCTAAGATAAGATATCGTTTCTAATTATTTTTGCTCTATTTCGATCAGAGTGCCGCAAAAGTCTTTTGGGTGAAGAAATAAAACAGGCTTATTATGAGCCCCAATTGTTGGTTCGCCACTTCCCAGTATTGTTGCACCATCATTAATCAATTTATCTCTCGATTTATAGATGTCATCCACTTCATAGCAGATATGATGCATGCCTCCCTTGGGATTCTTCAAAAGATAATTATTGATCGGTGACTCATCTCCCAAAGGTTCCAGCAGTTCAATCTTTGTATTTGGAAGCTCAACGAAAACAGTGGTGACCCCATGATCTGGCATTGAGACAGGATCTGAAACATTGGCGCCAAGAATGTCTTTATAGATTTTACTGGCTGATTCTAGATCTGGAACAGCGATGGCTATGTGATTAAGTTTTCCTATCATTTCTTGTTCCTTGATTTAAAAATTGATT
>Ga0208410_1001965_pt1 | contig 10092 bp, 8 predicted proteins | sample ETN02SmetaG_3_FD_185787 | JGI IMG/M metagenome (GOLD analysis project Ga0208410, IMG submission 185787) | Marine microbial and viral communities from oxygen minimum zone, Eastern Pacific Ocean - ETNP2014F10-02SV257 (SPAdes) (version 2) | ecosystem: Environmental > Aquatic > Marine > Oceanic ... | reverse complement strand
TTTAAACAGCAATCCAAAAGCCTAAAAAAATATCAAATAAATTCAAAATTAGTATTATCTAATATAAAATAATTCGTAAATTATAGATGAATTATTAATTGTATAATACAGGTAAATTTTATGATATTTTTAACAAAACAGTATAAATTTTGTGCAGCTCATCAGTATTGGAATGAAAATTGGGATGAAACAAAAAATGATGAAGTTTTTGGCGAAGATGTAAGGGTTCATGGTCATAATTATGTTTTGTCAATTACAGTTAAAGGGTATATAAATGATGATTCTGGGTTTATTGTAGATCTACAAAAGTTAAACAAAATTGTTAATGAGAAAGTGATTGATATTTTTGATCATTCTCAAATTGAAAAAGATATTCCATGGTTTAAAAACAAACAGCCATCAACAGAAAATATGGTAATTTTTATTTGGGATCAACTGTCAGAAAAAATTCCATCTAATGCAAAATTACATTGTGTTAAGCTTAGAGAAACACCAACAATTTTTTCTGAATATTATGGTGATTAGGAATTAAAATAGGAATTAAATGATGAAAAAATATGACATTATTATTATTGGTGGTGGTCCAGGTGGTTATGTAGCTGCGATAAGAGCGGCGCAATTAAATAAAAAAGTTGCTTTAGTTGAATCAGAGCATCTGGGTGGTATTTGTTTAAATTGGGGTTGTATTCCTACAAAATCTTTACTTAAAAATGCTGAAGTTCTTGAATTAATCAAAAATAGTAAAAAATATGGAATTGATATTAAAGATTATTCTGTTAATTGGGATAAAGTAATAAAGAGGTCAAGAGATATTGCAAATCGTATGGGAAAAGGCATTCAGTTTTTAATGAAAAAAAATAAAGTAGATGTAATTAATGGTTTTGGAAAAATTATCGATCATAATACTATTGAAGTTCAGAACAATTCATCTAAAGAAAAGTTTTCTACAGATTTCATTATTGTTTCTACTGGTGCTTCAGCAAATTATTTTCCAGGAATGGAGCCTGATGGAAAAAATATTATTACTTACAAGGATGCTTTAGTAACAGATAAACCTCCTAAGCATATAGTTATTATAGGGGCAGGAGCAATTGGTATTGAATTTGCATATTTCTTTAATGCTTTTGGTAGTAAGGTTACCATAGTAGAGGCTCAACCAAATATATTGCCCAATGAAGATTTAGATGTCTCAAAAGAGCTTGAACGTATTTTTAAAACTAAAAAAATTGATATTTTAACAAAAGTAAAAGTTAAAAATATTACTAAAAGTTCAAAATCGGTGAATGTTAATTTAGAAGAATCAAAGATTAGCTGTGACAAAGTTCTTGTGGCAGTTGGAGTTAAAGCTAATTCTCAAAACATAGGATTAAATAATAATAACATAAAAACTGATAGAGGTTGGATTACTACAAATGAATTTATGCAAACTAATATTAAAAATATATTTGCAATTGGAGATGTATCAGGACCTCCATGGTTAGCTCATGTTGCTTCAGCTGAAGCTATTACTGCAGTTGAATATATATGCAATAAAAAACCATTACCTATGAAATATGATAATATACCTGGTTGCACATATTGTCATCCGGAGGTTGCTTCTGTTGGTTTAACAGAAAAAGCAGCTATTGAACAAGGCTTTAAAATTAAGGTAGGAAAGTTTCCATTGAGAGCTCTTGGAAAAGCAGTTGCAATAGGTCAAACTGATGGTTTTGTAAAAATTATTTTTGATGATAAATATGGAGAATTATTAGGCTGTCATATTATTGGAGCTAATGCAACGGATTTAATTTCAGAAATTTCATTAGCAAGAGATTTAGAAACAACTTACAATGAAATAATTAATTCAATCCATCCTCATCCAACTTTATCTGAAGCAATTATGGAAGCTACTGCTGATGCTTTTGGGGAAGCAATTCATATTTAATAATTATGCTTAAAGAAAAGATAGATATAAAATATGAATTTCATAATATAGAAGATTTGTCTACCAATGAACAAATTATTCAAAAAATATGCAATGATAATGTAAATGATTTGAATATCTATTGGTTAGGGGTACGTTCTTATAATCCGATTTGGGACTTACAAAAAGCTATTCATGAGCTAAGATTTAATAATAAAATTAATGATTCAGTATTACTTTTAGAACATAACCATGTTTATACTTTAGGTAAAAATGCTGATGAAAACCATATACTCCCTTCAAAATTAAAGGATACTGAAATTATTAAGATTGATAGGGGTGGAGATGTGACTTATCATGGTCCTGGTCAATTAGTAGGATACCCTATTATAGATTTACATAATTATAAAATGAGCATTAGTTGGTATTTAGATGTATTAAGTAACAGTATAATTAATATGTTATCAGATTTAGGGATAGAAAGTCAGTATAGAGATGACTATGTAGGTGTGTGGGTTGATGAAAGTAAAATTGCGGCATTTGGTGTAAGATTATCAAAATGGATTACTATGCATGGTTTTGCATTAAATGTTAGCACTGATTTAAAGTATTATGATGGTTTAATTCCTTGTGGAATTTTTGAATGTGGCGTTACATCAATTTCAGAACATACAAAAACAAATAAATCTACACAAAAAATGGCTAAAATTTATTCACAATATTTTATTAATGAATTAAGTAAAGGAAGTTTATAAATGAAATTAAATAATTTTAATAAAAAAGAGTTAGTATCTATTTATGAAAAAATGGTTACTTCAAGATTATTAGATGATAAAATGCTAATAATGTTAAAGCAAGGAAAAAGTTGGTTTCATATTGGGGCCGCTGGTCATGAAGCAGCTCAATTAGCAGCTTCAATTTGCTTTAATTCAGATATTGATTATGCGTATCCTTATTACAGAGATCAAGCTTTCTGTTTAGGTTGGGGTTCTACAACTAGAGATTTATTAATGTGTTTTTTACATAAACAAGATGATCCTAATTCAGGTGGTCGACAAATGCCTCAACACTATGGTAATAAACCATTGAATATTGTTAGTCAATCAAGTTGTACGGGTACCCAATATCTTCAAGCTGTAGGGACAGCATTTGCTTTGAAAAGAAATGGAGATAATGGTGTGTGTTATGTTTCATCTGGTGAAGGGACAACTAGTGAGGGAGATTTTCATGAAGCATTAAATTGGGCGAGCAAGGATAAGGCTCCAGTAATTTTTCATATTCAAGATAATGGCTATGCTATTTCTGTACCTGTAGATGAACAAACTAGTGGAGCTTCAATTTATAATATATGTGCTGGTTATGAAAATTTATCAAGATTTCATGTTGATGGAACAAACTTTTTTGAATCACATTTAGCATTTAAAAAAGCTATTGAAAGAGCAAGAAAGGGCTTAGGACCAAGTGTAATTGTATCTAAAGTAGTACGGTTATTACCTCATTCTTCATCAGATGACCAAAGAAAGTATAGATCTGAAGAAGAATTAGAAAAAGATAAAAAAACAGATCCTTTATTGGTATTTAAACAAAAATGCATTAAAAAATCAATTATATCAGATAAAGAGTTCTTAAAAATTGATGAAAAAATGAAACAAATAATCGAACAAGAAGTAGATTATGTAGAAGAGCAACCTAATCCTGAACCAGAATCTGCTTTAGATCATTTATTTTCCAATTCTTCAGATTTAGATGCAAGTTGTACAATTGACCCAAAGGGTGTGAAAGATAAAATTGTAATGGTTGATAGTATAAATCATGCATTAAGTGAAGAATTAGAGTTTAATGATAAAATGCTTATTTATGGTGAGGATGTTGGTGGTGATAAAGGAGGGGTATTTACTGCTACTAGAGGTTTAACCAAAAAATTTAGTGATGAAAGAGTATTCAACTCTCCATTAGCAGAATCATCAATTATAGGTACTGCAATTGGCTTATCAGTTGTTGGATATAAGCCGGTTGTAGAAATACAATTTGGAGATTACATATGGCCTGCTATGATGCAAATTAGAAATGAAGTTGCAACAATGAGATATCGTTCAGCAGGTAATTGGACTTGCCCTTTAGTTATTAGAGTTCCAGTTGGAGGATATATACATGGGTCTTTATATCATAGTCAAAGTATTGATGGGTATTTTGCTCATACACCAGGATTAAAAATTGCATATCCTTCTAATGCAGCAGATGCAAAGGGTTTATTAAAATATGCTTGTAGATGTGATGATCCAGTCTTATTTATGGAACATAAAGGTATTTATAGACAAGGATTCGCATCATCTTTAGAGCCTGATGAAGATTATTTATTACCTTTTGGGAAAGCAAGAATTGTGCAAGAAGGTAACGATTTAACTATCGTGACTTGGGGTGCAATAGTTCAGAAAGCAGTTGAAGCATCTAGAAATAGCAATAAATCAGTAGAAGTTATTGATATAAGAACTTTAAATCCACTTGATATGGACACAATATTAAATTCAATTAAGAAAACTAATAGAGTTATAGTGGCCCATGAAGATCACTTAACTGCTGGTTTTGGATCTGAAATATCAGCACAAATTTCAGATGTAGGATTTGAATTTTTAGATGCGCCAGTTAAGAGAATTGCTTCAAAAGATGTTCATGTCGCCTATTCACCAAATTTAGAAAATGAAATATTAGTTCAAACAAGCTGGATTGAAAAAGAAATAGAAGAAATAATAAACTATTAAAATTAATGAAAAAAAATACGAATATAGCTAATAAGAAATTATTAGAATTACTTTTTTATTTAGAGTTGCCTCGAACTATAGAAAATAGAATGTTGAATTATTTAAGGCAAGGTAAGATATCAAAGTGGTTTTCTGGAATTGGTCAAGAAGCAATTTCTGTTGGAGCAACTTATGCATTAAATAATAAAGATATAATATTACCAATGCATAGAAACTTAGGAGTTTTTACTACTAGGGATGTAAGCCTTGATAAATTATTTTGTCAATTAATGGGAAAAGATGGTGGATTTACAAAGGGCAGGGACAGAAGCTTCCATTTTGGTTTACCTGAAAAGAATATTATAGGAATGATATCTCATTTAGCTGCTATGCTTCCTGTTGCTACTGGTTTTGGCTTAAGTTCAAAATTAAAGAAAGAAAAAAAAGTCATTCTTTCATTTACTGGAGATGGTTCTACTAGTGAAGGAGATTTTCATGAAGCAGTTAATTTAGCAGCTGTGTGGGAATTACCTGTTATTTTTTTGATTGAAAATAATGGATATGGTTTATCGACGCCTTCTTCTGAGCAATTTAAATGTAAAAAGTTATCTGATAAAGCAATTGGTTATGGCATTAAAGGAGTTACTATTGATGGTAATAATGTTTTAGAAGTATATGAAACTGTATCTAAACTAGCTAAAGAATTAAGAAAAGGTTCAGGCCCTGTTATTCTCGAAGCTAACACATTTAGAATGAGAGGTCATGAAGAAGCCTCTGGTACTGACTACATTCCTAAATCTATCTTGAATAAATGGGCTAAAAAAGACCCTGTAGAAAACTATAAAAAGTATTTAAAATCAAAAAAAATATTAAATAATTCTATTCAAAAAAGTATTACTGAAAAAATTAACACAAAAATAGATTCATCATTTGAATTTGCTCTAAATGCTGCTAAACCTCAAAGTAATGAAACTAAAGAAAAAAATGATATTTATAAACAATACAAATTTCAACATGTACAAACAAATAATAAAGGAAAAGAGCAAAGATATATTGATGCAATTTCTGATTCTTTAAGAATGAACATGCAGAAAAATGATAAAACAATTATAATGGGGCAAGATATATCTGATTATGGTGGAGTATTTAAAATAACTAAGAATTTTTTAGAAGAATTTGGACCAGATAGAATTAGAAATACACCTATAATAGAATCAGGTATTTTGGGAGCCTCTGTTGGTTTAGCATTAGAAGGTTTTCAACCTATCGTTGAAATGCAGTTTGCTGATTTTGTGTCATGTGGTTTTAATCAAATTGTAAATAATATAGCTAAGACTCATTATAGATGGAATGAAGCATTAAATATTACTATTAGGATGCCATATGGTGGAGGCATGTCTGCAGGTCCATTTCATTCGCAATCTCCTGAGGCATGGTTTTTCCATACTCCAGGATTAAAAATTGTTGCTCCTTCAACTCCATTTGATGCTAAAGGATTACTAAATTCATCAATTGAAGATCCAAACCCAGTTTTATATTTTGAACATAAGTATATGTATAGAAGTATTAAAGGATTAGTCTCAGAAGATTATTACAATATTGAGATAGGTAAGGCAGATATTAAAAAAAGTGGTCATGATGCTTCAGTTATCACCTATGGTATGGGTGTGCACTGGATGCTTGATTTATCTAAAAAATTAGAACAAGAAGGTATTAGCTTAGAAATAATTGATTTAAGAAGCTTGATTCCTTGGGATAAAGAATTAGTTGAAAAATCAATTGCTAAAACAAATAGAGTATTAATTCTTCATGAAGCAAATTTAACAGGAGGTATAGGTGCAGAAATCTCAGCACATATCAGTGAAAAATGTTTTCATTCTTTAGATGCTCCTGTTATGCGATTAGGAGCAATTGATACTCCGATTCCTTTCTCTGATCAATTAGAGAAAGAAATTTATTTACCTATTAATAAAATAGAACAAAAAATAAAGGAATTACTTAATTTTTAATATATATAAATGAAGGAAATAAGATGAAATTAATTGGATTAGATTATTTAGGCATATCAGAATTTTTCTCTGATGAAGAGCTGTTAGTACAAAAATCATGCAGAGAATTTGTAGATCATGAAGTAATGCCAACTATTGATGAACATTTTAAAAATGGTACATTTCCAAAAGATTTAATAAAAAAATTCGGAGAATTAGGTTATTTAGGTATGAATCTTCCTGAAGAGTATGGCTGTGCTGGTTTATCTAATATTGCTTATGGTTTATTATGTCAAGAATTAGAAAGAGGAGATTCAGGTGTACGATCTTTTGTATCGGTCCAAGGTTCATTAGTCATGTATCCTATATATGCTTATGGTAATGAAGAACAAAGAAAAAAATGGTTACCTAAACTTGCTTCAGGTGAGTTAATTGGATGTTTTGGTTTAACTGAACCTAATTTTGGTTCAAATCCTAGCGGAATGTTAACTAATATTAAAAAAACAGAAGGTGGTTACATATTAAATGGTAGTAAAATGTGGATTACAAATGGCAGTATTGCTGATATTTCTGTTGTATGGGCTAAGGATGAAGAGGGGATTGTTAGAGGGGTAGTTGTTGATAATAAAGCTGATGGTTTTTCTGCGCCATTACAAAAAGGTAAATGGTCATTAAGGGCTTCAATAACATCTGAATTAGTTTTTGAAAACGTATTTGTCCCAGAAGAGAATTTATTACCTAATGTTAAAGGTTTAAAAGGTCCTTTAGGTTGTTTAAATCAAGCTCGTTATGGTATTGGTTGGGGAGCTTTAGGTGTGTCTATGGAATTATTAGATGTAGCATTAGAATATAGTAAGCAAAGAGTAATGTTTGATAAGCCGATTGCTGGCTTTCAAATGATACAAGATAAATTAGTATGGATGTTAAATGAGATAACTAAAGCACAATTATTAGCATTACATGTTGGTAGGAATAAAGATGATGGTTCTTTAAAACATCAACAAGTATCTATGATTAAAAGAAATAATGTATGGTGTGCAAGGGAATGTGCAAAATTGGCTAGAGAAATTCTTGGAGCTAATGGAATTACAGAAGATTACCCAATTATGCGACATATGATGAATATTGAAAGTGTATATACATATGAAGGAACAAATGAAATGCACACATTAATTTTAGGTCAAGATTTAACAGATATCCCTGCTTTTAAGTAGAAGATTTTATTAAGGAGTTTAAATGATAGTTGATGTATTAATGCCAAAAATGGGAGAATCTATAACAGAGGGAACCATTGTTGAGTGGAAAAAAAATGTTGGAGATATGATTGCTAAAGATGAAACTCTATTAGAAATATCAACTGACAAAGTTGATTCAGAAATACCATGCCCAACAGAAGGTAAAGTATTAGAATTATTATTTAATAAAAATGATACAGTTGAGGTTAATACTATTATTGCTAGAATTGGTACGGAAGATTCTGATAGTTTAGATTCAAATACAGAAAGTAGTGTTAGTAATGATAAAGACAATTCTAATGAAGAGGTTTTAGAAGATGTTAAAAAAGAAGAGGTTTCTATAAAAGAAGAAGTTATATCAGATAATAAAGAAATTTCTAAAACAGATAGAATATTTTATTCACCTTTAGTAAAGAGCATTGCTAAAAAAGAAGGTGTTTCTTTAGATGAATTGACTTCAATAAAAGGTTCTGGTAATGGTGGTAGGGTCAACAAGAGTGATATTTTAAATTATATAGATTCTAAATCTAATACAACACAAGATGTGCAACCAGCTGCTATTTCTACAGATTACGCATCATCTGGTCAATTACAAGATTCAATTGAAGAGATGGATAGAGTTAGAGTTAAAATTGCAGAGCATATGGTTAATTCTAAAAATGTATCAGCTCATGTTTATACTACAAGTGAAGTAGATGTAACAAATATTGTTAATATCCGCAATAGTAAGAAGGATGCTTTTTTGAATAAAAACAATATTAAATTGACTTATACTCCAATTATAGTATCAGCATGTATTAAGGCTATTCAAGAGTACCCACTTATGAATGCATCAATTGATGGTACTAATATTGTACATCATGCAAATATTAACATGGGTATCGCTGTAGCTTTACCTGATAACAATCTAATTGTTCCTGTTATTAAAGCGTCAGAAGAGAAGAATTTTTTAGGCTTATCAAGAAATATCGATTCATATGCCAAAAAAGCTCGTTCTAATTCATTAGCAGCAGATGATATATTTGGTTCTACTTTTACTGTTACTAATCCTGGAATTTTTGGAGGTCTTTTTGGAATGCCAATAATTAATCAACCAAACGTAGGAATTTTATCTGTTGGTTCAATAGAAAAAAGGCCTGTTGTGAAAGAAACTGAATATGGTGATGCAGTTTTTATTAGGCATATGCTTTATTTAACTTTAGGTTATGATCATCGTTTAATTGATGGTGCTTATGGCACAAAGTTTTTATCTAGAGTTAAAGAATTATTAGAAAATTATAACGAATCAGAAATTATAATATAAATGCCAATTAAAGAGAATAGAAAGCCTAAGTGGTTAAAGATAAAATTATCATTAAATGATAATTATAATGATATTTCAAATATCATATCTAAGAATAAATTAAACACGGTTTGTTCTGAAGCACGTTGTCCTAATATTTATGAATGTTGGAATAATAGAACTGCTACAATCATGATTTTAGGTGATACGTGTACTAGAGCTTGTGGTTTTTGTTCTGTTAAAACAGGAAAACCAAATCAAGTTGATGTTTTAGAGCCTGTTAGAGTGGCTGAAGCAGCTAAAAAAATGGATTTAAGACACATTGTCATTACATCTGTTGATAGAGATGATTTAAGAGATGATTATGGTGCCACTATTTGGGCTGCAACAATTAATAGGTTGCATTCTGTAGTTCCAAATTGTAGCGTTGAAGTATTAACTCCAGACTTTAGAGCTCATGAACCATCTTTACAAAAAGTATTTGATGCAAGTCCATCAATTTTCTCTCATAATATTGAATGTGTGAAAAGGATATCAAGACAAGTGAGAAAGCAGTCTAGGTGGTCAAGATCTAAAAGAGTACTTGAATTATCAGTAAAAAATGGAATGTTGACTAAAACTGGTTTGATGGTTGGGCTAGGTGAAACAAATAATGAAGTTATTGAGTCTATGAAAGAAATGGCAGATTTAGGTATTGAAATTTTTAATGTTGGGCAATATTTACAACCTACTAAAAAACATTTAGAAGTTCAAAGATATGTGCATCCAGATGAATTTAAAATGTTCAAAGAAATAGGTTTAGATTTAGGTTTTAAAGTAGTTGAATCTGGGCCATTAGTAAGATCTTCTTATCATGCTGACAAACAAGCAAAATTATATAGAAAGCAACCAAATGTTGCGTCATAATGACATTAAAATATATATAAAATATGTTGGTATAATATTT
>Ga0208410_1001961_pt1 | contig 10097 bp, 10 predicted proteins | sample ETN02SmetaG_3_FD_185787 | JGI IMG/M metagenome (GOLD analysis project Ga0208410, IMG submission 185787) | Marine microbial and viral communities from oxygen minimum zone, Eastern Pacific Ocean - ETNP2014F10-02SV257 (SPAdes) (version 2) | ecosystem: Environmental > Aquatic > Marine > Oceanic ... | reverse complement strand
CGAAAAGTACTATATATAGTATGTAAAAAGTACTTTTGTCTACTTGTTGTTTACATATCTATAAAATGTATTATTGTTTACTCTAATACCTAGGCATGCTTTTAACTTGATCCAATAAGGAAAGGTCAATTTGTTAGATAACGACGAAACAGATCCATTAGAGATTGTAGAAAACCTTGCTGAAAAACGAGATTGGGAATTCAATAGGATAGGTGATGACCATGTAGCTATCGTTATTGAGGGTTTGTGGCGGAATTATTTCATGTCTCTTAGCAAAAGTCATATGGCTGATGGCATGATAAAATTGGTTTGTACTTTTGAACTTATCGCTAAGGAAAAGTATAACGACAAATTGTATGAGGTTTTAAACCTTATAAATCAGGAGGTGTGGATAGGTTCTTTTAGTTATTGCCAAGAAAAGGAATTAATTATGTTTCGCTATGGTGTTTCCTTTACCGAAATACTGAACCCTACTTATGAACAAATGAGTAACTTGTTAGAAAAATCTTTTGAATATTGTGAAAGGTATTATCCAGTTTTCCAAATGGTTTATTCTGGTAAAAGCAATGTCATGGATGCTCTAGATCTTGTTCTTGGGGCAACGAATGGGGAAGCATAATGTTGCTACATAATAATATAAATTTTATTTGTAATTTTGGTAAGCTTTGAAAATTAAAGATGTATTTTTGGACGGCATCCTTCTCATTGGTTGTGGGAAAATGGGTGGTGCCCTTCTAGATGGTTGGATAGAAAATGGCCTGAAGTTAGAGAATGCATTTGTCATCGAGCCTAAACCAAATAAGAGACTACAGAACTTGGAGAAAAGGGGATTAACATTAAATCCTAAATATGCTCTTGAAGTTGGCACTTGTATTTTAGCTATAAAACCGCAAAATATGGATTATCTATTAAAATATTTTCCCAGAAAAGTAAGCTTCTCTATTTTAATATCTGTTATAGCTGGAACTCCAATATCAAAGCTTAGGGATGTTTTCGGAGGTAATAAGAGTATATATCGGGCTATGCCTAATACCCCTTCTCTTGTCTCAGCTGGAATAACAGCAATCTATGGGGAAGAAGGCTCAAGCCTTGAAAAGGTGGATTTATTAATGTCATCCGTCGGAAATACGGTTAGGTTAAAAAAGGAAGATCATATTGATGTGGCTACCGCAATCTCAGGATCAGGACCTGCGTATGCTTTTTTACTGATTGAAACTATGGCATTGATTGGTGTCGAACTGGGCTTGTCTAAGGAAATCTCATTGAATCTTGCAAAGAATACAGTTTTTGGGGCAGGGAAACTATGTATGGCTGCTTCTGATAGTCCTGAAATTCTTAGAGAAAATGTTACGAGCCCAGGAGGGACAACTGAGGCAGCTTTAAAAATATTAATGAATGAAAATTCATTAAAGAACCTAATGGCAGATGCTATTAAGGCTGCTCACCAAAGGAGTTTAGAACTCAGAAAATAATCGGAGCTCTTATTAAGTTTATTGAAAGGAAAGTCGTTGATTGCTTTTGAACAATTTTTGGAAATTGATATCAGGGTTGGCAAAATCATTTCAGCAGAAAAATTTCCGGAAGCAAGAAATCCAGCTTACATTCTTAGAATTGATTTTGGTGAAGACTTGGGTATTAAGAAAAGCTCAGCACAGATAACAGAAAATTATAGCCTGGAAGAGCTAAAGGGAAAACTAATTATGGCCGTTGTAAATTTTCCTATAAAGCAAATAGGGCCTATACGGTCTGAGGTTTTAGTCCTTGGAGTTGCTGACAGTGATGGCAATATTGTCCTTGTATCGCCAGAAAAAAATGTGCAACTTGGCGTTAGATTACACTGAGATTGGAGACTAATTAATGTCTAATGCTATACCTAAAATATTGGTTACTAGAAAGATGCCGGACGTGGTTAATAAAAAATTAATGTCTAATTTTACTGTTTCCCTAAATGAATCTGATAAGTTGTTTACGGAAGTGGAACTTCAAAGGGCATTAAAAGAAGCAGATGGAATTTTATGTTCAGTGACAGAGAGGTTTACTAAAAAAATTCTTAATACAACTGATAGAAAAACCAAAATTATTGCTAACTTTGGGGTAGGGTTAGATCATATTGACTTAAAATCTGCAAAGTCGAAGAGTATTGTAGTAACTAACACGCCAGGTGTGCTGACTGATGCTACAGCTGATTTGGCTATATATTTAATTCTTGCTGCAACAAGGAAAGCATATCTATCGGAAAAGAAACTGAGAGATGGTGAATGGACTGGTTTTTCAGCAGTAGAGGATTTAGGTGTTTCTTTAAAAGGTAAGACTTTAGGAATAATAGGAATGGGAAGAATCGGCAAAGCAACTGCTAGAAGAGCTAATATGGCATTAGGGATGAAGGTTGTGTATTTTAACAGGTCTTACATAGGTAGTATAGATTTTCCTGCTAGACCTGCGCAAAGTATCGGGCACGTTATGAGGGAATCTGATATTGTCTCTATTCATTTGCCGGGTGATAAAGGCAATCACGGCTTAATTAATGAAGAGCAAATTAGTCTGATGAAGGACAGTGCATTTTTTATTAATACTTCAAGAGGAGAAGTAGTGGATCAGAAAGCATTGATTGAGGCTCTTAGTACGCGAAGGATAGCTGGTGGGGGGTTAGATGTTTTTGAAAATGAACCTAATATTCCTCAATCATTAATAGACTTGGATAATGTGACACTGCTTCCTCATATCGGCTCCGCAACCAAAGAAGTTAGAGATGAAATGGGTTTGTTGGCGGTAGAAAATCTAATTTCCTATTTTGGGGATAAAGATTGCCCAAACCGAGTAGTTTAATATTAAACGCACCAATATAGGCGCTTCCTAATATTTACTTCTTAGCTTTTTCAAATTCTTTCAACCAATGTTTCCTGCATAATGAAGTGTAACTCTCGTTACCACCGATCTGAACTTGATCACCGTCTACTACTGTTTTCCCATTTGACTGTCTTATGACCATTGTCGCTTTTTTTCCACAATGGCAGATCGTTTTTACTTCCTTTAATTCATCTGCAATTGAAAGGAGACACTTGGAACCTGGGAAAAGATTCCCTTGAAAATCTACTCTAAGACCAAAACACAAAACGGGTATCTTTAGATCATCAACCACCTTGGCAAGTTGCCACACTTGTTGTTCTGTAAGAAATTGAGCCTCATCCACAAATACACATGAAATGCTTTTTTTTGAATTAGCCTCCTTAACTTTATTTAGTAGATCAACTGATTGTGAAAATATTTGTGCAGATTTTTTCAAACCAATACGGCTCTTTATAGTCCCAATTCCTGACCTAGTATCAGCGTTAGCTGTTAAGAGAAAGGGGTTCATGCCTCGTTCCGAATAGTTATGAGCTGCTTGAAGCAAAACAGTAGTTTTTCCTGCGTTCATAGTTGAGTAGTTGAAGTATAGTTTAGCCATTAGCGGGAATTTTCTCTTGATTTAAATTAGGATCATTGGACTGAAAAAGTTTGAATAGGTGCTATTTCGCTAGATGTTAACAGGTCTTGTTTCATTGCTTGGACTGCGGCACTAATGCCAGCTAATGTGGTATAATAGGGAATTTTGAGATATAAAGCTTTTGCTCTAATTTCTTTACTGTCGCTTATTGCCTTTATTCCTTCAGTTGTATTGAAAACCAGGTTGACCATCCCATTATTAATTGAGTCAATAATGTTTGGATTGTCTTCATACACTTTGCGAGTGAGTTCAGATCTAATCATATTTTTTCCCAAAAATTCTCTTGTTCCTTTTGTTGCTAGAATTGTAAAACCCAGATCAATTATTGTTTTTGCTATTTCTATTGCTTCACTATTCTTATCTCTATTTTTTATTGAAAAGAAAATGGTACCTTGCTTTGGAAAAATTATATTGGCGGCAACTTGAGATTTCAAGAATGCCTCTTCAAAAGTGGTGGCGATCCCCATTACTTCACCTGTTGATTTCATTTCAGGCCCCAAAATTGTGTCTGTACCTGGGAATCGATCAAAGGGTAAGACTGCCTCTTTAACGCAGAAATGTTTAGGCTCAGTGTCAGGAATATTTATGTTTCTTAATTCCTCTCCCGCCATTACTCTTGATGCCAGAGCAACTAAGGGATATCCAATTGCTTTTGATACAAAGGGAACCGTTCTAGAGGCTCTAGGGTTTACTTCCAAAACAAATAAATCGCTGCCTTGAAGAGCAAATTGAATATTTATTAGGCCCCTAACGTTAAGGGCTAATGCTAGCTCCTTTGTTTGACGCTTTATTTCATTGATTACTTCAGTATCTAGGGAATGAGGGGGAATGCAGCATGCACTATCGCCTGAGTGAACTCCAGCTTCTTCAATATGCTCCATAATGCCTGCAACCCACACATCTCTCTCATCACAAATTGCGTCAACATCTAATTCAATGGCATTCTGCAAATAAGAATCTAATAATACAGGGTTGTCCCCTGAAACCTCTACGGCTTTTCCTATATAATTCTTAAGTTGATCAATGCTAAATATTATTTCCATTGCCCTCCCACCTAAAACATAGGAGGGCCGAATAACTAAAGGAAAACCTACTTCCTTGGCCGCAGTTAGGGCCTCACTGTTATTCTTGGCTATATTATTTTTGGGCTGTTTTAGGTTTAATGTAGTTAGCAAATTCTTAAATAAGTGGCGATCTTCTGCTCTATCAATTTCTGCAGTACTTGTACCAAGAATTGGAATTCCAGCACCTTCTAAAGTGGTTGCTATTTTTAGTGGCGTTTGGCCTCCTAGTTGAACAATTACACCCTTTATAATTCCTTCTTTTGCTTCTGCCTCTATTATATTAATTACAGACTCCACAGTTACGGGCTCAAAATACAGTCTATCTGAGGTATCAAAGTCAGTAGAAACGGTTTCAGGATTACAATTTATCATTACTGTTTCATATCCTATTTTTGATAAAGAAAAACATGCATGGCAACAACAGTAATCAAATTCAATTCCCTGGCCAATTCTATTTGGACCTCCTCCCAAAATAACTATTTTCTCCCTCTCTGAGCTTGCAATTTCATTTTCTATGTTGTTTGACAGATTAATTTTATATGTAGAGTACATATAGGGAGTGCTCGATTCAAATTCTGCTGCACAAGTATCCACTCTCTTAAATAATGGCATTACAGAAAATTTCTTCCGAAGATTAAAGATATGTTCTTCTGTAGTTTTAGTTAGGTTAGCTAATCTTTTGTCCGTAAAACCTTTTGCCTTTATGTCTTGTATGAACTGCGGATCGTTCGGAATTCCTTTGTCAATTATCTCTTTTTCCATTTTGATGATGGAAAAAATTTGCTCTAAAAACCATTTATCATATCCAGTTATTTTCTCTATTTCTGAAATTTCGATTCCCTGCCTTATAGCTTCTCCTATTTTCAATAAACGTTCGGGTGTCTGAAACTCCAAAGATTTTTTAATCTCACCTCTAGACTTATTCTTAAAATCGTAATTTTCTATGCCAGAAAGACCGGTTTCTAAGGCACTAATAGCTTTTTGGAGGCTTTCACAAAATGAGGAACCAATTGCCATTACTTCTCCAACCGATTTCATAGAAGTGGTAAGTTCATCAGAAGACCCAGGGAATTTTTCAAAAGTGAATCTTGGAATTTTGGTTACTACATAATCTAAGGTAGGTTCAAAACTTGCTGGAGTAACTTTTGTGATATCATTACTTAATTCATCTAAAGTGAACCCAATTGCTAATTTTGTGGCTATCTTTGCAATTGGAAAGCCGGTTGCTTTAGAGGCGAGAGCTGACGACCTTGATACTCTTGGATTCATTTCAATAATTACCATTCTTCCATTCTTAGGATTGATGGCCCACTGAACATTAGATCCTCCTGTCTCTACTCCAATTTCTCTAAGAACTTTCATCGATAAGTTTCGCATCACTTGATATTCACGATCAGTTAAGGTCAATGCAGGTGCAACAGTTATACTATCTCCAGTATGGACTCCCATTGGGTCAACATTTTCTATCGAACAGACTATTATTGTATTATCTGCCCTGTCTCTGACTACCTCCATTTCAAATTCTTTCCAGCCCACTAAGCTTTCATCAATTAAAATTTGTGATACTGGAGAGGCCAACAAACCATGCAAACACATTTCGTCGACCTTTTCTTTGGAATCCACTATTCCACCACCGGTTCCTCCCATAGTAAATGCGGGGCGTATAATTACTGGAAGGCCTATTTCTTCTATAGCTTCTTTGGCTTCAGAAAGATTATTGGCTATTGATGATCTGGGTGATTCTATGCCAATTTTAGTCATTGAATCTCGGAATAATTTTCTATCTTCTGCTTTTTCTATTGATTCTTTAGTGGCTCCAATCAATTCTACATCATATTTAGTTAGTAGGCCTGCTTCATCAAGCTCTAATGCAACATTCAAGGCAGTTTGACCTCCCATTGTAGGAAGAATGGCGTCGGGTTTTTCTTTAATTATGATTTTTTCTACAGTCTTAATGTTTACTGGTTCAATATAAGTAGCGTCAGCAAGGTTTGGATCAGTCATGATTGTAGCAGGGTTAGAGTTAATTAATATGACCCTGAAACCCTCTTCCTTAAGTGCTTTACAAGCTTGGGTGCCTGAATAATCAAATTCGCAGGCCTGACCAATTATGATCGGTCCAGCGCCAATGATCAAAATACTTGAAAGATCTTCCCTTTTTGGCATTCAATGTTTCCTAAAAACTATTATTGATTTGTATATTCATCGTGGGCGTAATCTCAATAGATAATATCTAATATGCTTAAGTTATTTAGCAATCAAAAACTTATTTTGCTTTTTAATGTTTGCTATCAGACAATCTTTTATATAAATAGCCTTGTAATATAATGAACAGTATTTTTTTAGGATTTTATATTTTAAAAGGTAAAAATGATGCACCTTTTTCGAAGCCATAATTGTAACGAATTGAGCCTTAATGAGGTTGGGCAGGAAGTAAGGCTTTCTGGTTGGGTCCATCGGTTGAGGGATCATGGTGGGGTTTTATTTATAGACTTAAGAGATCATTATGGGATGACCCAAATTGTAGCTGACCCTGAGAGTGAAGCTTTTAAGAAGTTAGAGAAAGTAAGAGCGGAATGGGTAATTAAAGTAGACGGTGTAGTAAAGAAAAGAGATGAAGATTTAATAAATAAGACCCTTGCAACCGGAGATATAGAAGTTTATTCCCATAATTTGGAAGTTTTATCTGAAGCTGAAGAGTTGCCGTTACCGGTGTTTGGCGATGTTGAATATCCTGAAGAAACTCGTCTTAAATATAGGTTTTTAGATTTAAGGAGAGAAAAACTTCATCAAAATATTATATTAAGATCTAAAGTCATTTCATCCTTAAGGCATCTTATGACCGAGAAAGGCTTCAATGAATTTCAAACGCCTATCCTTACTGCTTCTAGCCCTGAAGGTGCAAGAGATTTTTTGGTGCCGTCTAGGCTAAACCCAGGAAAATTTTATGCTTTACCTCAGGCACCACAGCAATTTAAACAATTAATCATGGTGGCGGGTTTTGATAGATATTTCCAGATTGCACCTTGTTTTCGAGATGAAGATCCTAGAGCTGACCGTTCTCCAGGAGAATTTTATCAACTAGATGTTGAAATGAGTTTCTCAACACAAGAAGATGTTTTTAATATAATCGAGCCAGTCATAAGAGATTTATTTAAAGAGTTTTCAAATGGAGCGTCAGTAACTGAGGCATTCCCACGTATAAAATATAAAGATGCCCTCTTATGGTATGGCTCTGACAAGCCGGATTTGAGAAATCCACTAAAAATGCAAATAGTATCAGATATATTCGAAGGTGCAGGTTTTGCCTTGTTTGCAAATGTCTTAAAAGAATCTGGGAATCAGATCAGAGCCATTCCCGCACCTAAAGGAGGAAGTAGAGCTTTTTGTGATCGGATGAATGCTTTTGCCCAAAAAGAAGGCCTGCCTGGAATGGGTTATATTTTTTGGAGAAAAGAGGACGGAAAAGTACAAGGTGTGGGCCCTATAGCAAAAAATATTGGTGAAGAGAAAACAGAAGAAATAAGAAAAAGGCTACAATTGGAAGAAGGTGATGCTTGTTTCTTTTTAGGGGGAAAAGCAAGAATATTTGAGCCAGTTGCTGCAAAAGCTCGAAATGAAATTGCAACGGCATTAGATTTATTAATTGCTCACAGTTTTGAATTTTGTTGGATTGTTGACTTTCCGTTATTTGAAGAAGATGAGGAAACAGGCGGTCTCCAGTTTAGCCATAATCCTTTTTCAATGCCGCAAGGAGGCATTGATGCTCTTAATAAAGATGATCCTTTGGAGGTTCTAGGGTTTCAATATGATATAGTTTGTAATGGTGTGGAATTAAGTTCAGGAGCCGTGAGAAATCATATCCCTGAAATAATGTACAAAGCTTTCGAAATAGTGGGAAAGAGTAAAGAGTTTGTAGATGAAAATTTTGGTGGGATGATAAACGCTTTTAAATTTGGAGCACCTCCTCACGCTGGAATTGCTCCAGGGATTGATAGGATAGTAATGTTGTTAGCTAATGCTCAAAACATTAGGGAGGTAATTCTTTTTCCTATGAATCAGGGTGCTGAAGATTTAATGATGGAAGCCCCTGCTAATGTTTCAAACGAGCAACTACGGGAACTGGGATTAAGAATAATTCCTAAGGAATAGGTGTTGCTAATGGCGTCAGGCGAAGTAATTAAATTTCTTGAAAGTCGAAGATCTGCTTCTGCAAGTTTTTTGACTTCTCCTGCTCCAACTAAGAGTGAACTTAAAACTATCTTAAAGATGGGTCTTAGAAGTCCCGATCATGGAAGGCTAGAGCCTTGGAGAATAATTGTTTTGTCTCCAAATGCCCTTAAAGAAATCGCATTTCATGTGAGTAGCGTAGGCTTAAAGAATAAGGTGGACCCAGATAAATTAGAGAAATCAAAAAATAGATTTTTAAATTCGCCCTTAGTATTAGTAGTAATATCTTCCCTTAGGGAGAGCAAAATACCTGCGCCTGAACAAATTCTTTCCGCTGGCGCAGTTTGCATGTCCATTCTTAATGCTGCACTCGCTAATGGTTGGGGAGCCTGTTGGTTAACAGGGTGGACCGCTCATGATGAGGAATTTAAAAAAACCGCGCTGAACTTATCTGAAAATGAAACAATTGCAGGGTATATTCATATAGGTACAAATACGAAAATGCTTGAAGATAGAGATAGGCCAGATTTAAGTAAGGTGGTTGAATGGCGGTAACTAATTTAGATTAGTCTAGAATGCCAAAAAAATCAAAATCAGATATTTGAAAAATTCCTGAAACTATAATCGTAAAAGTTAAAATCCAAATAACAAACGATATTAATGTTACAAGTCTAATTTTTTTTCGTAAATCACCATTTTCTGGAGCAGAGGCTGGTGTGCCGGGGATAACTTTCCCAGCTTCCTCTTGGGTCGTAAGGTTAATAGGCAAACAAATAAATAATACCATAAACCAGATTATGGCATAGAGAACCATTGCTGCAGTTATTGTCATTTTGGTTCCCTTATTTTTTCAGTCATACTTCCTCCAATTCAATTAATGTACCATTGAAATCTTTTGGATGAAGAAATAGAACAGGTTTTCCATGTGCTCCAATCTTGGGCTCCTTATTTCCTAGAATTCTAGAGCCTTCTAATTCAAGCTTTTCAGCTGCGTAATATATATCCTCAACTTCGAAACAAACATGATGAATGCCTCCAGCGGGGTTTTTGTCGAGAAAATTTGCTATTGGACTATTGTCACCGAAAGGGAAGATAAGTTCTATCTTGGTATTTGGAAGTTCAACAAAAATTACAGTGACTCCGTGCTCAGGTTGGTCAATTGGTTTTCCTACCTGTGCTCCAAGAGTATTTTTATATTTTTCAGCAGCTTCTAATAGGTTGGGAACCGCAATAGCAATATGATTAAGTTTTCCTATCACCTTTTTCTCCTTAATTCGGAAAATTTCTTATATTTCTTCAGTAAAATATCTTTCCAGTATAGATTTATAAAGATTTTTTAGACTTATAATCTCATCCACCTTAACTCTCTCATTTACTTT
>Ga0208410_1001959_pt1 | contig 10100 bp, 10 predicted proteins | sample ETN02SmetaG_3_FD_185787 | JGI IMG/M metagenome (GOLD analysis project Ga0208410, IMG submission 185787) | Marine microbial and viral communities from oxygen minimum zone, Eastern Pacific Ocean - ETNP2014F10-02SV257 (SPAdes) (version 2) | ecosystem: Environmental > Aquatic > Marine > Oceanic ... | reverse complement strand
AGCATAATAACAACTTCTGTTGCTCTTGGAATGATGATAACACCTTTTATTGGTGGATTAATGTTAGATAATTATGGTTGGAGATACGCATATAGAATTATAGGTTTTCTAGGGATTTTTACTGTGCTTATGACTTTTTTATTTGTTCCTAAAATGGAAAGATCAGAAGTTGAAAGAAAATCTTTAGATATCATAGGAATGTTGTATTTTATTTTTATAATGACCTTGTTTGTATTTATAATAAATGATCCAATTTCTTTTGGATTCTTTTCAATTTTCTTGAATTTGGATTCTTTTTTGAGTCCACGATTTTCTGTTAGCAGATGGATGATGCCTTGCCAAGTCTCCTATGGAAGTGTAGCCTGACGGTGCATTCCTTGCGGTAAAGAGCAGCATGGCAGAAGAAGAAGAAAAAAAGGCAGAAGAACCCAAAGCCGGGTTAGATCCAAAAAAGAAAAAACTGATCATCATTGGCGGGGCAGCGGCTTTGGTAGTGATCATCATAGCTGTACTGGCAATTTTTCTTTTGGGAGGAGAAGAAGAGGAAGTCGAGGAAGAACCTGTAAAAAAAGAAGTGGTAATGGAAGACCTAGAACCGGTCGAAATTCCCGTCTTTTTTCAATTGGGTTCCTATTCGGTGATGCTCGCAGATGGTAAGTATAACCTGAGGGTCGGACTTCAACTGTTGATGAGTAATGAACCGGCGAAATTCTATCTCAATGCAAGGATGCCTCTGATCAAGGATGCTTTGAATGAATTTCTTCCCGGGTTGACAGGAGAAAAACTAAACTCGGAAGAAGGCAGAGACGAAATGCGCGTGGCAGTGATCAAGAAAATCCATGAATTGTTCCCCGAAGAGGAGGTCCCGGGCGGAGACCCCTGGCCGATTCGGGAATTGCTCTTTGACGAATTCGTCCTAACCCTGGCTTACTAAACTTCCTTTCTCCTGATCCTGGTCAGGGTCATTTCAAAATTTAAAATTTTCCAAAGTCTGATGAAGACTTCACGCAGGTCACTTTATTTCCCGTTCTCCCTGGGGCATTTTGCCAACGATTTTGTCCCTTGTTCAGTGGTTGTTCTGGCTCCGGCCATCGCATTGGAAATGAATCTCAACCCGATGGAAGTCGGGTTACTGCTGACCCTACACAGTTTCGGAAGCGCACTAGGTTATTTCCCTTCCGGTTTACTGGCAGATTCTGTCAGGAACCGGGGAAACCTGCTGATGCTCACCTTCTGGTGGGTTGGACTCGGTTATCTGCTCGCTTCCTGGGCTCCAGGATTCTGGTCTCTGGCATTTCTGTTTGCCTTGGCGGGATGCGGGGACGCCGCATGGCATCCTTTAGCGACAGCCATCCTGGTCCAATCTGATCCGCAAAAGCGTGGGCAGGCTTTAGGATTACATGCCATCGGGGGAACGCTTTCTGCGGTGGTCGGCCCAGTGATTGTGGGATTTCTATTGGCATCAATGGACTGGCGTGAGACCCTGCACTGGATCATCCTCCCAACTTTGCTGGTCGGACTCCTTTTTCTCAAGATCCGGAAATGGGTTCCGGAACAACCCCAGCGCAAGGCTTTTTCGAGGGAGGATTTTCAGCTTCTCTGGAAAAACTGGGCTCAAAAAAGGGGACTGCTGATCATCTTCCTGATCAGCAGTTACCACATGTCGCTGGTAGCACTGATGAGCATGATCCCGCTCTACCTCAGGGAATTTCACGGATTAAGTTCAGCGATGACAGGTTTTGCTTTTGGAATGATGGTTCTATTCGGGGCTTTCATGCAACCCGTGATGGGAAGGCTCTCGGACCGTGCAGGTCGACGGAGGGTGATCGTTTTCGGCATTGCCATAGCGGCTGTTTGCGCCTTCATGATTCCAATTCTGGAAAACCTCGGACTGCTGTTGATGATCATCATCTTGCTATTGGTCGGTGTCGGACTGCTTGAGGGAATCCGCTCATCGGTTCTGGCCGCTGCCGTGGAGTACACCGGAAGCCGGGAGGGCACGACCCTCGGGTTTGCCTTCACCCTGATGGATGGCCTGGGTGCCTTCGGTGCACTGCTGGCAGGATGGGCCGCAGGAATCCAATTCAGTCACGCGTTCCTGCTTGCCGGAGTTCTTTGTACTTTTTCGCTGATTCTTTGTTTTTCCGTTTCTCTCCGTTCCACCAGGATGGCTCCCGCAGTCTGAAGAATTTGTATGGAGCAAAAGAACGTTTCCCAAAATACCTATCAGGCTCGGATGAGCCGGTTTGAACAATCTCTGACTGCAACCCATGAGTCTTACCTCAAAGTCCAGTTCGGAATTTCCAGAGAACTGATCCGGCTTCACCGGGGGCTCCCCAAGGTGTTTCAAAAAGATGGGAATGAAGTGTTCTTTAAAACCTGCATCCGGTTATCCGAACATCAGCAGCAGATGCAAAAGCTTGAGGAACTTCGGCTGCAACTTCTGTCTCAAGGAACCCATGAAAATTCCATTGGAATCCGTCTAGAAACACTGCCTCCAAAACCGGTTTCTCCTGAGAAACCCTTGGACGGAAAACCGACTTTTCCGGAGAGCACAAAAATCTCTACATCACAAATTCCTGATGTAAAAAAAAATGCTCCGAGTATTTTAAAATCGGTCATTCCTTCTACAAAACCACTCCCGCTTCCACGTTTGGCTGGGCATGGGAAAACCGTATCGATTCCAAGAATAGAAAACTCAGTCGAAGCTGAATCGTTACAGAATTCCGGGGAACAAAAAACAATCCGCGAATTCCCCAAGAAATCCCGCCCTACCCGGTTCCGTTATCGTTTTGAATCATTCTCTTTTCAATTACTCCAAAAATGGTCGGAACAGGCCTCAGAACGATCCATCAGCCGTTTCCGTAATGTGCTCGCTTTCAGCCTTTACCGGATTTTCAGGCTGAGACGAAAGGTCGTAGAAGCCAACCTAAACTGGGCCATGCCTGAACTAAGTCCCGCTCGACGCAGGCGAATCGCCAAAGGCTGCTACCAATGGGGAGCAGAATTCGCAATGGATGTGTTGAGGATGAGATCCTGGCAGGGAAAACTTGACGAAAAAGTAAATTTTCAAAACCTGGAATTGCTGGAAGAAGCACTGAAAGAGAAACGCGGGGTGTTGATGATCGGTGCTCATTTCGGTAACTGGGAACCGCTATGCCCGGCGTTGACGGAAAAAGGTTTTTCAACCGCCATGTATGTCGGTGCCCAGACCAATCCCCTGACCGATCTTCTTCAAAATCAAACACGACGCCAATGGAAGATTGAAACCATCGAAAAGGGTTCCGATGCCACGATGAGAATCTGGGATGCCCTCAAGCAAAATCGGGTGGTCGGAATGCTGGTTGACCAGGATGAACGCAAAAAGGGAGTCTTTGTTGATTTTTTCGGTCAGGCTTCATCCAGCAATACCGGCGCGGCAGCCTTTCATCTGATGCAACAAAGTCCGGTTCTTCTTTTCGCCAGTCCTTACATCCGAAACCGGATCGAGTTCCGTTTTGAAAGAGTTCATTTCCAGAAAACAGGAAATCAGGAAGACGACCTGAAGAAACTGACCCAGAAGATGTTGGCGGGATTGGAGAAGATGATCCGCCGTCATCCGGAACAGTATTTCTGGATGCACAAACGCTGGCGAACCCGTCCCCAGGATGATTCCTCGAGTCCTTACTGAATCACCCCCGTTTCCCGACCCCCGCATCTTCTTCCCTGATGGTAACGTGTATATCTGCTGAAGCAAATCCTATCCTACCTTTGTGTCTGTGATGAAAATTTCATCTTTGGTTCGAGCCGACTTCCCTTTTGCTCCCAGCCGATTTCCTTTTTTTTATGGTTGGTGGATTTTAGTGGTGTCCACTGTTGGGATCATGTCGAGCATCCCCGGACAGACCATGGGGGTTGGAGTCTACACGGATTATTTGATCCTTCACACCGGTTTGAATCGACTCGAAATCAGCATGGCCTACATGACCGGCACGATCCTCAGCAGCCTTTTGCTGCCCACGGCAGGACGGCTTTATGATCTCTGGGGCTCAAGGGTCATGATCTTCTTGGCGGGAACAGGGCTCGGGCTTGCGCTGTTGTTATTTTCAGAGACGGTTTGGGTGCTGAAGCAGCTTGAATTATTGGTTCCCGGAATCCCGAGAACCACCCTCGGTATCTTTTTGATGATTCTCACATTCCTGATGCTGCGCCAATTCGGACAGGGCATCATGTCCATGGTCAGCAGGAATACCTTAGCCAAATGGTTTGACCGTAAACGTGGATTGGCCAGCGGCATCAGCGGACTTTTTGTGGCCTTCAGTTTTTCCGGAGCCCCCCTGATGATGAACACTCTGATCAATGGTTTCGGTTATCCCGGAAGCATGGTTCTGATGGCACTTATTTGTGGTTTTGGGATGGCGATGCTGGGCTGGCTGTTTTTCCGGAATCAGCCTGAGGACTGCGGATTACTGATGGACGGGAAAACTCCTTCAACAGACAAGGAAACTCCCTTGACCTCAGAGCGGGAAGTCCCTCTTTCGGAAGCGTTACGCAGTTATAATTTCTGGATCTTCTGCTTGAGCTTGTGTTCGTCTTCGATGATCGTCACCGGCTTCACGTTCCATATCAGTTCGATTGGCAATCTGGCTGGGCTTTCTCGTTTTGATGCCTACTCGGTGTTCCTGCCGATGTCGGTTTTCAGCGTCGTCAGTCATTTCATTGCAGGCTGGGCCAGTGACCGGATGCCTCTGAAATACCTGCTCATACTTTTGGTGGGATGCCTCGGATTAGGGTCTTTGGGACTTTTGGCCTACGAAGAACTTTGGGGGCGATGGCTGGTCATCGCAGGGTACGGAATCCAGGGGGGACTCTGGGGTTGTCTTTCGATTGTTGCCTGGCCCCGCTTTTATGGACGCAAGCATCTCGGAGAGATCAATGGGGTTTTCATGGGAGCCCAGGTTTTTGCCAGCGCAATCGGTCCGTTGCTTTTCGGTGCTGCAGAAAGTCTAAGCGGAAGTTACGACCAGGCAGCATGGATTTCCATCGTTGGAAATTTCCTGTTGTTGATTGGGGCCACTAAAGCCGTCAGTTATTACCGCCCCAGCAATCCATGATCCCGGACCATTTAGTCTTCAAGATGTTTCGTCCGGAAACACAGCACTTCAGTCTCAGGATTACGCCAGTCGTCATCTTCCAGTCCCGCTTTTCGACATAACTGTCGAAGAGTGGTTTCCACATTCCAACCCTGCTCCGGGGCAACTTCAGGAAGAAAAAGTGCGGAACTGCCTTTCAGACGCAGGCAAATCCCGTCTCTCCCGAGCTGAATCTTCTCCCGGAACTGGGAAGGATCTTCCACCTTCACCTGCTCCATCATTCCCAACAAAGATATGGCAATTTCGAGACCTTCCAATTCTTCCTGCTCCATGGGATTAAATCGCGGATCGTCGAAGGCGCTGCTGCGTGAAAGCTCCCAAATGGTTTTCCGGAGAGGGTAGGTTCCTTCGACACAACCCCGACATCCCCGAAGCATCCCATCGCGTTTGAGAGTGACGAAAACGCCACTGACGGTTTCATCGTCCACCGGAAATTCCTGATCCTCCTTGTCCCCGCCTGTAAAAAACTCAACTAAACTTTGTCGGGCCAAATCAATCAGAACTGATTCCGAGGATTTTCTTTGCATGGAAAGTGATATGAGGATTTAAAAACCGGGAAAAACTTTTCCCATCCCTTTTTCTCAAGCCTGACTTGAGTTGGAAAAAGCTCAAGACTGATTGAAACGCATCAACTGCCTTCCTCTTTATTAAGGGATAACCCCGACCATTTCAGCAGTGCATCTTCCATCATTTCGGGATAAATTTTGGAAAAATTAAAACTATCCTGTTTTTAATCAAAAAAGAGATGAACGAAACTTTGACAGGATCTTCTGATGTAAAGTCACCGCTCCATGAAAGAGGAAAGGCACTGCTCCAACGCGTGAGACAGTTCCAGCAGAAAAACCTGAAAAACTTCATACCCTTCTATTTTGAAAGGCAGGCACTTGGCTGGATTCCCCTTGAATGCCTTTCCTGGTTCCAACAGGTACCGGAGGTTTTTGAATGCCACGAACAAAGCATTACATTGCATCCAGGGCTGCAAAACCCGGACTCCAGAACCAGGGCTGTTGCGGAGGTTCTTCAGGAATGGGAGTCCCTGGGCCGGATTCCGGGTTGGCGTGACGAATGGTACCGGGTTTCAAGCTGTTATACCGCAGAACCTGTTTTCTTTTTGGAACGTGCTGCCGCTTCCCTATTCGGAATTACCAGTTATGGCGTGCATTTGAACGGAATTGCTGGAGATCCTGAAAATAAACTGCTCTGGCTGGCCAGGCGTGCCAAAGACCGTCCTCAATATCCCGGTGCAATGGATCACCTTGTGGCAGGCGGGCTGACTGCAGGAATATCCGCCGACCAGGTGATGATCCGTGAATGTTTTGAAGAAGCAGGAATTCCTGAACAGTTGGCCTGCAAAGCCCGACCCTGCGGACAGGTTTCCCTGTTCATGGAATACCGTGGAAGAATCAAACGGGATCTACTTTTTTGTTATGACCTGATCCTTCCTGAAGATTTCGTGCCTTGCAACAAGGATGGGGAAGTGGAATCGTTTTTCAAAATAAACTTCAGTAAAGTCGAAGCCCTGATTGCGGAAACCGAAGAGATCAAACTCAATTGCAATCTGGTCATGCTCGATTTCCTGATCAGACACGGTCAGCTCAATCCGGAAATGCCGTTTTACACCGAAATCGTAAACGGTTTACGGAGCATGGACGTTCAATAAAACTTCACTTAAATCTTAAATTCAAAACCCTTCAAGGAGAGTCACCATGGGATTATTGACCACCTGTATCGGCGCTTACCCTAAACCGGATTACGTGAACTTACCCGATTGGTTTGAGGATTTGGACACCCCGGATCCCACTTCCGGTTGGGCCGAAGCCATGGATGCAATGGGAGAGGAAGCCATTGAAATTCTCAATCGAGGAACCCGGGAAGCGGTTTTGGATCAGGTGAATGCAGGCATTGATATTCCCACTGATGGAGAAATAGCCCGGGAAAATTATATCCACTACCATTGCCGACATTTGGAAAACATCGACTTTATCGGTCTCACCGAACGACAGGTTAGGACGGGTAATTACTCGGCCAAATTGCCGACGGTTCGCGGCCCAGTTAAACCCAGAGACCTTTTCCTCACCGAGGACTGGAAACGCGCCCAACAGGCCACGGAGCATCCGGTCAAGATCACCATGCCTGGTCCCCTGACCGTTGCTGACACTTTGGCAGACGATTATTACGGAGATCTTAAAACATTCGGCCGGGACGTCGCCGCTGCACTCAACCAGGAAGTGCTGAATCTTGCCGAAGCCGGCTGTCAACACATTCAGATCGATGAACCGTTATTTGCGCGTTACCCGGAAAGGGCTTTGGAATTTGGAATTGAAAACCTGGAACGTGCTTTTAACAACTGTCCTGCCGAAGTCACCCGGACGGTGCACATGTGCTGCGGTTATCCTGACCGAATCGACGTCGAAGATTATCCGAAAGCTCCTCTGGACTCCTACTGGAAAATTGCGAAAACCCTGGATGAATCATCGGTGATGGCTGTTTCCCTTGAAGACGCACACCGGCATAATGATCTCAAGTTGCTTGAGGAATTCAGTAATACCACGGTTTTACTCGGAGTTGTCGCGATTGCAAAAAGTCAGGTTGAAAGTGCCGAGGAAATCCGCACCCGTCTCAAACAGGCATTGGAACACATTGAACCCTCCAGGTTGATGGCGGCGCCTGACTGCGGACTTGGAATTTTGGGAAGAGACCTGAGTTTGAAGAAGCTTCGCGAATTGAGTGAAGCTGCGCATTCACTAGGCTGAAATGTTTAAACCCATTTTGGGAAAAAGGCTTATAAAAAGTGGAACTTCAGCTTCCGGACTGTTCTTTGAAATTGAGTAAGTTCTGTTGAATGATCTTCGCGTTCTTATCTTCCGAAACTTTTTGCAACGCACGAATGGCTTTATTCATCAATTCCTGATGTCCTTTCGGAAGAGGAATTTGATGTAAACGGTAAATTTTCGCAACCATGTAAACAATCTGTCCGAAGCGGACGACGGTTGCAATTTCTACCGAACGGTTCGGGGCGTAACCAACCAGTGCCATTGCCTGTTGAACTGCAATCAGGGCCTTGGAAAACTGATCCGCACCTTCCCTTTCTTTTTTTGAATCTTTGGTCAAAAGCGCATCGGCAAAAGCCAGTCGGGCAAGGATCTCATGTTTCATGGATTGGTGATAGCCCACCAGGGGATTGTTCCTTTCCAGAAGACGCATGATTTCCAGCATCTGGTTCAATGATATGTCCACCAGTGGGAGGTGACTCAGCCTGCGGCTAAAGGGATCGTATCCTTCTGAAAGCTCTTTGTTCGATATCTTTTTCCCGACCTTTCCAGGACGTAAATCCAGTTCAAATTTTTTGGTCAATGGCGTTGTTTTCAGGATCGAAGCGCAATTCTGGATGTAGGTGATTCCCTGCTTGAGTTCGTTGGCTTTTTCCCTGAGTTCATTATCTTTTTCTGATCCGTCCCCCTGAACTTTCTGGCTGAATTTAAGTGCCATCTCCCTTAGTTTCTCATGTAACCTGAAGAGGTAAAGTTCCTGGCAATATAGTGCAGTATTGATTTTTTCAGAATTAAGCTGAGGACTCTCCAACTCAAACATGGACAACAGATACCCGTCCCGACTCATTTGCAGATTCGCACTTTCTCTTTGTTCTAACAACATACCCAACAGTTCCTGGCGGCTTGAGGAATCCATCGGATTAGAAGCCAATTTCGAGCAGAGCTGTTTTGCTTCCGGGTTCTCCAGATGGTTCCCCAAACGGGTTCCACTCAGATCAAGGGTTTCTTCCTGGTTCTGGGAATCATTCCCAAGATGAAGACCGCTGAGGACACTGGAGACCAGCACCGATTTTTCCCGGTTTCGCTTGAGACGGTTCAGGCTCTCCAGTTCCCGATGGAGCACCGGGAAAAGGTGGAAAGGCGATTGGAGTTCCTCAAATTTCCCAAGTTCACTAAAGAGTGACTCTTCTTCGTTCGTATTAGACATTGTTTTTAAATAGTGATTTTATAATCCTTTTTATGATTCAGCCTATAAAGTTTTAGCAACATCCTCAAATATCAGTTCCAACCCGTTTCCGTTTTGGCAAATTGAATCACCCCTTGGACTCCAAGCTTCTGCTCGAGAGCCAGCAGAGTATGAAGTCCGGTGTGGTATGGTTCCGCAACATTACGCCGCATTGAGAGCATCGCCCGATACAGTTCATGATGTTCCGCCAGTTTGTAGGCGGTCCATTCGGCAAATCCTTCTAAAAGTGCTAAATCCTGCGGATTCGGGCAGTTTCTTTTCTGCCAGAAATGGGTTAGTTCATGGGCAAGGGTAATCCACGCCCGGTCTTCCGCGATGCCTGTGATGATGAAAATCGTTTCTTCCTCCGCAGAATCGGTATAAAGCCCGAAGGTGTGGTCTGCAATTCCGAATTCCTTCAGCAGAAAGCGCTGGTCTGTGACCTTCAAGCGCGGACGGGTTTTCAATCGCATCTTCATCTGTTTTTGGAAAAAACGGATGGTGCCCTCATAAAGCGGTCCTAGCTGCCGGGGGCTGAGCAGGGCGGTTCCATAACTATGCTGGCAGACAATGCGTTCGTCACTCAACCGCCGATGCAGAGGACCGCATGGAAGATGACAACACCAGCAGGGAGTCGAGTGAAAACACCTTTCACAAAATGCCACCTGATCCTCCTGGAAAAGCATCCCTTTGCGAATTCGTTGGGAACAGGCAAAGCAATGGCTGAGGCTCCAGCCAGGGTTCGCTGAAGCTTTTTTCTGAAACAACTTTTCAAGCGTGTTCAGCACTTTGCGGAGCCTTCCATAAAGGTTTCCGGAAAATCAGAGTTTTAACCCTGACAACTACTCAAAACCGAGCTTCTGCATCTTCGGGCGGATGACAAATTGGCAATAGCCTGCTCCTGAATTTTCCTGGTAGTAATTCTGGTGATAATCCTCAGCAGGATAGAATTCCGGGATCATGCTGATTTCA
>Ga0208410_1001958_pt1 | contig 10105 bp, 10 predicted proteins | sample ETN02SmetaG_3_FD_185787 | JGI IMG/M metagenome (GOLD analysis project Ga0208410, IMG submission 185787) | Marine microbial and viral communities from oxygen minimum zone, Eastern Pacific Ocean - ETNP2014F10-02SV257 (SPAdes) (version 2) | ecosystem: Environmental > Aquatic > Marine > Oceanic ... | reverse complement strand
GTTGTATGATACCACCCTTATCAAACATCTCTCCTTCAAATATTGAATACCCTTCGCCTGGTTTAATACCTCTAATCTTTAAGTCTCTTTGATGTGCAGCTGCCTTCTTATCATCAGTTGCTTTCTGTGCATCAGATTTTTTAAGGATAGGGAACAAAGTATCTGGGTCTAGTCCAGTTGCCCTATTATATACATCCATCACATTAAATCTCTTTCCAGTAGCAGACTTTAAAGCTTCCATCAGTTGCTTCTGATGATCTATCAAGTCAGGAACACCAATTGATCCCATTAGTTCTTCAAACTTAGAGAAAGACTGCTCCTCATCTATCTCACCGTTGACCGTTACAGTCTTCTCTATGAATTTACTCTGACCATAGACCAACTGCTCTGGATTTATTTGTCCTATTTGATATCCTTCCTTACCATAGTGAGACTTATCAAAGTCTTTAATCCTACCAGTGTTTTGATTCTTAAGCTTACCACCAGTATTATACTCAGGGAAGAAATTGTTTACATTAATTGGACCACCTTCAGACCTACCAGGTAATTTGTATCCTCTAGAACGGGCTTCACCCATCCTCCGACCTGTTAGTCCAGAGTCTTTCCTCGTAGCAGGAGTATCAAATGGTATTACAAATCCACCACGAGATCTCTGTGCAACATACTCTGTGCCATGACCTATAAATGATGTGCTCCTACCACCATCAAGTGATACAGGATAACCTGACTGAGGTCCAGATATCCATCCACCCTTCGCCATCTCTGGTTTGTTGGCATACTTGTTTTCAAGTTCTTCTTGCCTTGCATAATCCTTGTCGAATTCGGGATCGCCATGTGTTTTTCCCTCATTTTCAAGACTCTCTAGCCTATCTCGTAGATTAGACAGTTCAATACTATCATCTTTTGATACTGGATTTCCATTGATGGTGTCACCACCCTCACCACCGTCTTCTTCCTCATCTTTCTTAAGCCCTTCCTTGAGGGCCATGCCAGCACCAATGAGCAACCCAATGACACCTAACCTCTTGATCATTTTCTTCGAGGTCATCTTCAACCCCTTAGCAAACACCTTAAAGAGTTTCTTTAAGTCTTTCACTAGCTTCATAGGATTCTTCAGCCATCGTATAGCAAGGAAGAGTCCAGCAAAATTAGTAACTAACTGGAAGAGACCAACTATTTTCTCCCACCAGTTACCCTCAATCATTTTTCGTAGTCCTTCTAGTCCTCCTATTACTCTATCAGTAAGGAACTTTGCTACAAACCCAAAGAATTTTATCAACCCCTCAACAATATTCTTTACCGCATCCTGATTCTTGGGGTCTGACAACCACTTCATCACTGGACCAGCGATGGCAATCATTATTATATCTTTGAATACACCAAGGAGGTTCATCAACCAACCTCCACCTGGTGATTCCTTCTCCTCTTCTTCTCCACCACCTTCATCAGGTATAGGTGCAGCTCCAGGTGATTGATTAAATGTTGGTTTAAAATCTACCTTGGCACCATCACTCATCTTTTTGAATGCTTCGACCTGAATATTCTTGGTCTCCATCATGATCTCGGCAATCGAATTCATCGTCTTGCCTAAGTCATTCGTTGCCTTAACGTTAAAATTAACTGCCTTTACTACTCCTTCGCAGCATTCTTTATCACCCTTGGCCTCCTTGGCTGGAGCAACAACCTTTGCAAAATTTATTTTACCACCTTTCTTTACTGCTGTTGCCATTAGATTCTATCTAGTAGGGGTGATCTTGAGCCTTGTATTACTTCTCCTCCACTATTTATTGGCATCGGTAGATGAACCGCAACGCCCTTGATAATTGGCATTGCAAATGGTATAGCATCACCCAAGTCCTCTTCATTAAATGAATACTCTTCAGACATCTCTCCTAACTCACCACCTTCTGACATTGGTTGGAAATGTGACATAGGTATGTGAGTAAACTCTCCACCATCAGCAAAGTTTTCCATATCAGTTTCCATTTCTGATTTATCTGCTTCTGCTTTCTCTTCTGCCTCAGTTGGAGGATCTTTAGCATCCTTGTTACCTGTAATCCAACCTGTGATTGTACTTAGATCAGGTAATTTACTAAGTATGCTATCTAACTTACCTTTAATACCACCCAGACCAATAGATTCGATCATCTTATCCTCACCTTCCTTAAAGTTTGGTGCCTCTGGGAACATGTCAGGAAGTAAATCCCTTGCAAACATATAAGCATCAAGCATTAGAGATAATCTAGGACCAACTGGATAGAAACCTAATCCAATTGGAGGTGGTAGACCAGACAAGTCAAGTATACCTGACGCACCTTCTATAAGACCACCAATACTATCTCCTTGAGCAAACCTATCATAGGCAAACACCATGTTAACGATACCACCAATGATATCAATTGCTTTTGGTCCTATCTGTTTCAACACTGGACCTAGGCTAGTTATACCTTTAGCACCCTTCTTCTTCAGGACTTTCTGAATCCATTCAAAGACAGGTATCTTCTTCAATTGTTTTTCAATTACTCCACCCAAACCTTTCATCCTTTTAAACAAAGGTTGTAACTGCTTCTTGGCAGGTTTTAAAACCTTCTCGATGATAATATTCTTTGCTTTATCACCATACTTTCTAATCATATCTCCAAACCCACTCCATGCAGAAGTGATATTCTTATGAAGATTCTTTCCATGTTTTAAAGCTTCATTCCCAACAAACTTTGCCCCCTGAACTACCTTCTTCGCACCCCAATCAACACCAGATCTAAGAGTCTTACCCGCACCAGCGAACCAGTCACCTATTCCCTTCGTTGCTTTTCCTACATCTACCTTGGGCAAGAATTTCTTAGCTAAGTTTCCTATTTTCTTTGGATCTAAAGCCTTACGTACCCCATCCACTGCTCCAGTAACAGTCTTACCTATCTTACTGTCTGCTACTCTTGAGATAATACCCTTTGACTTCTTAGCATCCTTTAAATTATCTGCTCCTTTAAGAGCATCCTTGGCCGAATCTGCTGCTTTAATAGTCTTTTGTGCTGCCTTTCCAGCCTTCTTCCTCCACCAGTCTTGGAATTTTTTTACCAGATCAATAACTTTCTCAACCAAACCAGCTAGGTTTTGACACAGTGCGATGATACCCATCATCAAACCGAAAGGATTCATTAGAGCTGCTAGCCCTAGGAATCCCAACAGCATCTGGCCAAATCCTTTTAACCTCTCCCAAAATGGTGCGTTAGAATCAAATACCTTACCCATACCGCCGAGAAGATTCTCGACAGATCCCTTAACCCACTTCGCTAAGAAACCAAAGACCTTTTGAACAGTTTCTACAGCCCACTGCACTGTCTCAGCACTCTTTGGATCCTTCATGTAGTCAAAGACTGCCTTAGTTATTACTAAGCTAATGATACCGCCTAAGAACTTTTGGAATGGTCCAAAGATTTTCTCTAACCAACCACCTGCTTCCTTAGATGTCTTATCATCTTCAAGGTCAGCGTTGTCACCTTCATTAATGTTACCTTCTGGTCTACCATCAGGTAATATCTTACCCTCTTGTTCATTCTCAGCAGCTCTATCCTTCTCTAACCGAGCTTGCTTCTTCTTTTTCTTCTGTTGATAATTCTGAAATGCTATCGTTGCACCAGCAATCGACTTCATTTCCTGAGCTATCTTACCAATACTATTACTAACTAGCCCTACCTGATTAATAGCACGAGTATGTTGACCTAAGGCTTTAACTACCGCAGGTTTACCAGCAGCACTGTCAGGTTTGGTGGGTTTGTATGTAACTAACTTAGCCATTGGCTGCTTGTCTTTCTTTGTGTCGTTTCTCTTCTTCCTTAAGGAAGTTTATAAGCATATGGATATAGATTTCCTTTTCAAATGGTATAAGGTTGTCTATGTATTCCATGTTCCACTTATGATGATGCATCAAAGCAAAGTTGCCTTCATAATATGACCTAAGATCCCCATGCAGTAGGGCTACTCGAAAAAAGATGCAAGACCCTCAAGTGTAACATCATTTTCAACTCCAGTCTCAGGGTTTGTTACCTTCAATGTATGAGATAACTTAGGCATAGTCTCAAAGAATTCTTGAACCTTTGCGAATTGTCCTGAGTTCATATCATCGAAGAAAGATAACAACTCTTTCTTACTGGACTCTTTAGCATCATATACTTGTTCGGTATCAGCAATAGTTTCAACACATGCTGCTGCCATTTCAAAGACTTGATCCATACCAGGATCATCACCAACAAGATTTAACTTGACAAACATATCAAAGGATGGATAACCCATAGTGACAATGATATCATCACTGAGTTTCAACTCTCTAGTATGTTTTGGATCTGTTTTAATCTCAATATCATCTAGTGGTATTGATACAGGTACCTGTGTTTTATTATCATCAGGGCAAGTAATATTTACATTAACTGCCTCACCAACTGACCTCGTTCTAATTTTTAAGAAGAGGTATTCAATATCAAAGGTTGATAGATCCTTTAATGACCTGAGACTTGTACATGATAGGAGAATATTCTTGACTGCATCAATCATATCCTTCTGCTCACCACTTTCCATTGCTAGGTAGAGAAGTTTCTCCTCCTTGACCAGGAAAGGTCTATACTTTACATTCTTCCCAGAGGAAGGTAGCTTGAGATTATACTCAGGGACGTTTAACTTAGGTAATGCCATAGAATTCACTTCAGTACAGTTATTTATTCAAAAACCCTAGGGGTCAAAAAATATGCTGAGATTTTTTCACGACTTCTGGGGAACCAAAGGTCGATTTTGGTTTAGGTAGTAGATTTATTAGATGCTGCTGAAGTATCAGGTTCATTAGGATTGTAGTACTCTACAGGCATTGGACCAGGAGTACTCATGTTTTGATTTGGATCTCTCCAATCATCTCCTTGGTCAGCACCGTAGGCTACAGTTGCAATACGATTAGCCATAGCATCATACTTGTCATCAGTATAGAATCTATACCTCTCGTAGTAGAATCCAACAGACAAATTCATAGTCGCTGCTGACTCATTGGTTAAAGTTAATGATCCTATGTTGAATGGAAATACATTTCTCATGTCATAGATTCCTACCAACTGATCCATCTTATACTGTGGTACATTTTCTAACTTGATACCTAATGACTTAATCTTTTCAAGAAACTGTGTAGTATAAGGTACCTTATTTCCTCCACCTCTTTCCCACTTAAAAACTTTTAGACTAGGACAAACATAACTGTCATAGTAATCTGTATATTGATTAGCATCACTAGACATAACTTGTATCCATCTCTCGAAGATGTTACGAGTAACCTGTGACCTAGGCATTGTAAAATCTATTTGAATCTGACTGAATGTAGATGAAGTAGCATAGTTATATGCAGAACCTATATTAGTGATAGAAGATGTAGTTACCTGTCTACTAGGTAGGTTAACATTATTTGCATAGAAGTTTAACAAGTTAGCATTGTCACCTGTCTCTAATTGAAAAGTCTTACCACTATAATAAGATACTCCTTCCATTCCATTCATTCCACCAAATATTTTTGGTGTAGTAAACTGGACTGAATATCTATTGCTATACGACGGAGCATTCTTATTATTTTTAAACCACCCCATCATCTGACTCAAGGGTGCTTTAGGTGTGCTCCTCGCAATTGATTTAAAATTTTGGTTTTGATATGCCATTATACTTTAAGTTCTTTTTCAGTAATGATTTGAAACTGCCATCCTAATTGTTTACAAAATTTCTGAGCCGCTTTCCACTTTGCACGGTTGACACTATATGTAACAACCTCTCTTATATATTTCTTATCAATTTTTTTCTGCGTCTTAGGTTCTTTTGTTTGATATAGGGGCTTCACTTCAACCATATACTTTTTACCCTTCACTTTAATATAAAAGTCAGGGAAATATCTATGGCGTTTGCCATCAACAGGACTGATATAAGGGACGACAATCTCTTCACTACCCCACTCGGTTACTGACGTTGATGTGTCTGCCCACACCATAAATTTGTATTCCCAAGAGGATCGATAAACAATATTAAGTGGGTTGCCTTTATACTTCCGAGGGAATCGGCATGTATACTTACCCTTGTACCTCATAAATAGACATAGCAAGTAGTGAAACTATTTAGGACGAATGTCATCAACTTTAAAATATCCCACTAGAGTACCTGTCGTAGGAAGAGATGAGCATGGTGTTGAAGGTGCAACTGGCTCCGTAGACTACCTACGCATCAGAAAATTTAATATCAATTTTGATAAAGCACCGAGAGGATATGGTGGAGCAAATCTACCAGGTGGTAGACAAAATGTTGATTTGGATCCAACAACTGCCTACCTAGCAATGCCAGCAAATATATCAGCAGCATACCAATCAAACTATTCAACAGTTGATGTAGGACAAGCTGGTGTGATGGGATTAGAAGCAGCTGGTACCATGATGGGTGAAGGAGACTCGAAAACTAAATCAGATTCTATCAAGGAGTCAATGCAAGTTGCTGCTTCTAGTATGTTTCCAGAGATAGCATTCAATAAAGGTACCGACATAGCAGCAAGTATGGCAAACCTGGCTGGTCTTGAGACACAGTTAGATGGTAAGTCTGCAATGGCATTAACGAAAGGAAAGATAATGAATCCTTTCACTGAGCAAGTCTTTAATGGTGTAACATTTAGAAACCATTCATTCTCTTGGAAGATGTTTGCTCGTAACTATAAAGAAGGACAAGAGATACTAAAAATTATTCAGTATATAAAGACAGGGATGCTACCTACATTAGGTCACGCTGAGATGGCAGACAGTGGAAGCTCAACGTCTGGTGGTAAGACAACAGCATGGACATACAATAAAGAGACTGGCATGATGAATCAAACAATTACAGTTGCTGCATCAGAGGATGAAAATGGAATTGCAATTCCAGAGTCAGTCACCAAATCCAAGAGAAATTTAAGTGGAAGATTTCTTAAGACACCTAAAAGATTTAACTTAGAGTTTGTAAGACTGGAACCAGGCAATGGAAGCACAGGTCTTAGAAGACTTCCACACTACAGATTCCAACCATGTATCTGTTCAACTTTCAATGTAAACTACACTCCTGATGGTCAGTATGTATCTTTTAAAGATGCTATCGCTAAGTTTTCACAGAATGCTCAAGCACCACTACCATCAATGATGGTACCTGCGGTACAAATAGATGTAGCATTCGCAGAGACTAAGATAGTTACAGCAGAAGACGCAGCAAAAGGTTACTAATATGTCAAAATTCTTTTCCAATTTACCTAATATCTACGTCGGTGTCGAAGGTGCTGATGAAATAATAGGATACAAAAAAGTTAAAAATATATTCAGACGAGTAGAAGTGCAAGAGAAACTTCAAAAGTATAGTAATGAATTTGAATCTTACTTCATCCGTGAAGGTGAGAGACCAGACATGATTGCTAATGAATATTTTGGTGACCCAGAATTAGATTGGGTTATACTTCTAGCAAATAATATTGTAGATCCATATAAAGATTGGCCAATGGATGAGTTTACATTGAGAGAAGCAGCAATGGAAAAGTATACTAACATTGATGCTGTCCATCACTGGGAAACTTATCCAATTAAAAATGGTGACATAGAAGTTGTTAAGGGTGGTATTGAAGTCAACGAAACATACAGATCTACTGATGGGAATGGTAACACATTAACAAAAGAGCAATCAATATACTCTGTGTCTAACATGGAGCATGAAACATATCTAAATGAAGGGAAGAGGTTGATTGCTATGCCTAGTACTGAGATGGTAGACTTCTTTGAAGATCAATTCGCTGACTTAGTAGACTACGAACCAAGCAAAGAAGTAGATAGGAAAGGTGATAAGAAAACTAATAACTCATTCGCATCTCGCTTCTTAGATAGAGCAGACTACAGAAGGTCAGCACCAACAACAGTCTCCAGGACTGGTGAAGCTACAGGTGCTAACGTAACATATGATAACGGTCCTAGTTCTACAACTGCAACTCAAGGTGTAGTAACTAAAACATAAATAAAAACTCTAGGGGATGGAGTCGAACCACCAAGACTAAAAGTCAACACGGAAACAGCGTGTCGCGTTTACCAATTTCGCCACCCTAGATTGAAGCCCTATTTAAGGGCTGAGATGAGACGAGTTACACCAATGCCTCCTCCACTGCGAGGGAAGAAGTCAAAGGAGAGGAAGTCTTCTAACTCTTTCTCTACTCTACTCTTTCCAAACAGATCGATAATGAGTTGAGCATACTGTCCATCTGATATAGTATAGAAGGTATCACGCATCTGATCTTTGTCAGTGCTTCTTTCAGCACTACCAATCGTCTCCATTCCACCTAGGATAACATCAATTTTTTTACTGGTGCCATCATCATTCCTTGCCATGTTCCAGAAGGGTGATGTCCACTCAGGGAAGTCAGTAATCATACCTCTACCAATCTTTTTCTCATGGTCATGGTCTAACTCTTTAGTGTTAAACTTGTTAGTCCAATCATCATAAGTCATGATGTCTTCTTTACTTAATGGTATTCCTAACCATTCACACAACTCCCACTCCATGTCTTGAAGTTCTTTAACACCTCCCTTCATTTCAAACTCAAACATGGGGAAGATAGTCTCGTGTCTACCTGGTACTGGGTTAGGCTCTGCCCTGTATGATGTAGAGACACAGAAAAACCCTTCTGCTGAAGGGTTGGAAAGTAATTCATGCTCTAACCACATCTGACCTGTCTGAGGTAGTGGCCAAATATTATTACCGTAGTTGTATGTTGCTACTGTCTCTGGATCTTCACAAGCAGCAAGGATACTCAAACGGTTTTGTGTATGCACCTCATAGAAATTTTTAGACAAAAAAAATGACCGTAACTCGGTCACTGCATCCGTAAATTCTTTTGGGTCAATCAAACTCGTCATTATTTTTGAACAAACTAATGTATTTAGCAAGTTTTATCCTTGCCAAATCATATCAGGCATTGCTTGTTGTCCTGGTCTTAATACAAATAGTAATATGGCATAGCATACAAACCAAATGATGTTAAACAACCATGCTTGTCTCCAGAAATATTTTCTCACTGCCATAGACCTAAGCACTTGAGGTGCCTTGTCTTGTGCTCTGAAGATGGACTCAATAATAAATGCAATGATGCATCCTATCACTAGAGGATAGAATACAAAGTTTGCAAATGACATGATGCCGATTAAGATTGACATAATTCTTCTCTCATTGATCAGTTATACCGTATTTGGATAGGTCATACTTTGGCAACCTTAATGGTTCATGTTTAACTACAGGTGGTTTACCTATTATATCCTCAAGGTCACCTACTATCTTCTTCTTAGAGATATGATATGGTGTTGGTGCATTTTGTAAGCACACTCGTAAACACTGTAGTTGGTCGTCAGTAAATGTAAATGTATGTGTCATACTCTTGCTATAATATCTCCATCATCATCTTCATCCTCTTCCAACTCTTCAATACGATTCTTTAATGACTGACTAATATAACTGTCCGACTCCTTCACTCTCTTCTGAAACTCATCATCTGGTATAAAATTTACTACAAGTAACTCATCCCCTTGCTCTACATCTTCCATCTCAGGATGAGGTTTTCTAGTTATGTATCGTGACTTCTCTTGCACCCTAAACTTTCCCGAGCCAAGCTCAGATGCTGCTTGCCATCCTTGAGAAATTAATCTCAATGCCATGACAAGCAGAACTAAACTGCATAGTAGAAAGATACTAGCCGCCATCTATAGCACACCCAACCATGGATCCACCGACTGCACCCAATGGGATTGCCCACCAGCGATCCTTACCTCTTGATCCAAATCCTGCAAGTCCACCACCTAGTAGAGCACCAGCAACTGTTCCATCAGAGCAGTCATTAGTATCTACATCCTCATACACAGTAACATGTCTGCGATAGGTTGGTCTGTTACCCACATCAGGTGCAGGGTCAGTTTTACAAGGGACTTCAACAGTCTCCTTAAATGATTGTACGTAACCAGGATCATCTGCTGTGCCAGGAATATACTCTTCACGATACACACTCTTAAAGCATGTACGTGAAGTAGAATATCCTGCTTGTGATTCC
>Ga0208410_1001956_pt1 | contig 10108 bp, 4 predicted proteins | sample ETN02SmetaG_3_FD_185787 | JGI IMG/M metagenome (GOLD analysis project Ga0208410, IMG submission 185787) | Marine microbial and viral communities from oxygen minimum zone, Eastern Pacific Ocean - ETNP2014F10-02SV257 (SPAdes) (version 2) | ecosystem: Environmental > Aquatic > Marine > Oceanic ... | reverse complement strand
AGAGGGAATTGCAAGATCTATGGCTCGAGAGAGTATTGCATTAGATAAAGATGAGATAAGCAAGCTTGAAAAAGACCTAGAGCTATTTATGGGAAGGTATGAACAATTCATGCGCAGGTATAGAAAAGGGCATCGAACTGTCATGATGAAGTTGAAACCCTATGGAGGAAGAAAAAAGACGATATTGAGCAAAATAAACAAAGCTAAGGATAGAGTTCAAAAACTAGAGTCCATGACACAAGTAATGATAGACAAGGTTGATGCAAAAAATGAATTACTTATTGAATATCAGAATGTATTTAATGATCTAAGTATCAATGTCCAAAGAGGTCGTGATCAGATCAAGAATGAAATTAAAAACATTCCAAATAAAAAGAAAAATGCAAGTATAGATATTGATAAACGATTAAAAGAAAGACTGGACAATGTAGCTATAAAGAGATCTGAAATTAGACAGGAGATGGAAAAGAGAATAAAATTATTAGAGGCCTCTTTTTCAAGTAGAGAACTAATTATAAAGATCACAGAGGCTGAGGATAGGATGCTATTTTTCTTTAGCGAGATAGAAGGTACAAAGGAAAAGATCGATGTGCTCCTTGGTGAAGAAAAGAAACTGAAACGATCAGGTAATATCCTAGAGAACCGACTTGAGAAGATCTTTAAAATGCATGATTCAGAACAAGTAAGAATATCCCGAAAAGAAGATCAATTTAAAGAGCAAAAAATAATCTTGGCAAAAAAGATAGATTCAAATCGTAGTGAATTCTCAATTCTTCAGGATCAACTTTTAGCATTAGATGAACAAAAAGATGATGTTACCAACAAATTAGGAGAAGTTGATAAGAGCTATAGAGCATCCAATGATATGGTCAAAGAATTGAAGAAAAGTATTAAGGTACCCTACGATTCAGATAAGAATAAGACCAGACCGAACAGGAAAGAGCAATTAAGATATCTTTCCCAGATGGATAAAGATATGTCGATCAATATAGACAGGTCAGAACGGATGATAAAAGATCTTAACATTCTGGTCGATTCTTTAAATAATGAGAGATCTGAGTTTCTAAGTACAATAAATCTATTGCAGAATGATCTTGAATATTATGAGAAGGATCAATCGCGAATTGATATACTAATTCAAAACAATAAGGAACATCTGGTCAAGCTTTCAATTGATCATAGAAAGTCATTAAATGCCATATCTAACATAAAAGAATTGTACCCAGCCTCAAAGATCATGCTAAATGATCGTATAACAAACTTGTATACGATTCTAGAATTAAAGGTGAAAGATAGAGATTCACTAGATGGTGAAATTGACGAAATAAAAGAGGAATTGAAGAACAAGCGAGTTGAGGTTGCCTTACTAGACCAAGAACTTGCCAAGATAAATGAAGAGATGAAAATTGCCCTTGAAAGTTCCTTCTATGATGTAGAGGCAAAGAATGATGAGTGGAAGTGGGAAATAGCAGATCGCAAGATGAATAGTTATATGGATTTGGCTCAATTGAAGACCCAGTCAAAAGTGTTGTTCAATTCGATTACGGAAACTGAGGAGAGAATCGCAAAATTGAAGAGTCAACAGTCTTCAATTAATAAGGTCATATCTGAAAAAGAAAAGACCAGTCACAAAAAAATTAAACAGATGGAAGAGATCTGTACAAGACTAGAACTGCAAATAACAAAAGAAAAAAATGAAATAGATGGTCTAGAACAAGAGGTGAAGCATCTAACAGGGTTGGCTTTCAATTATGGAGACAGGGTTGATGTTCTTGAACAAGAGCTAAAAGACTATAGAGAGAAGCAAGCAGAATATGAGATCGAGTTAAATGATCTGGATCGATCATTGGAGTCTATTCAAGATAGATCTGATAAAATCATGAGAAAGCAAAGATCGTTAAAGGGGAATTCGATTCAAATTGACTATATGGCAAACCTTGGTCTATTAATGGACCCGGAACAAAAGCTTAATATTTTGCCTAAGGTTCATAAAAAAGAATTTAAATATTTCAGGGTCAATCAAATTCTTCAAAATGCTGTGTTAGTATTGATCACTGTTTTTGCAATTGGATCTTTTATTCAACGAACCACAATAGAACCCCTGGAATCCATGTTGCCTGTCAAGCAATCAGAGTTAAGTCTATTGAAAATGCGGCAAGAGATGAGAGATGTTGTTTCAGATAAGAATCTGGTTGCAAATACTTTAAGTCAATTGGTCAAAGATGATAAGACAATATCTTCAGAGATGATATCAACGCTAAAATACCTTAGCCAAACTATTCCAATGGACTTTAAGGTAACTGATTTGACGCTAGATAAAATCCAGCCTCTAAAAATTTCTAAGGATACAGAGTCCAATCAATCAAAAATATCAATTAGTATAAATGGTTTTTTTGAACAGAGCCAAGGGAAAGCCTCTACATATGCTGCAAAACTTATAAAGACCTTGAGTGATACAAAAAGGTTTGAGAGTGTTGAGATCGAGCAGGAAAAAGAAATAACACCAAAAAGAACAAGTTACTTAATGAGGATATTGCGCTAGGCCACCATGAATCAAAAGATCAAATATTATTCGTTATTATTTACATTGATGCTTTTAGGCATAATCTATTATCAAGATATTAATCTTGTTAAAGATAAAGTAAAAAATGTCCAATATTCTATCAAAGAGGTGGATTCCAAGCTTCAGGCAGGATCGACTATTTTAGATGAAATGAACCAGATTAGGAAAGAATTTATCGAAAATAAGCAGGTCTTGGTTTCCCAAAAAATATCTGGTACACAACTCATGGCCCAGCTAAGTCAAATAAAAAGTTTGGCAGATCAAATAGGAATTGAGATAGATGATATGGAGATAGACCCAAGAAACACCTTTCCTATGATTGATTCCAATGATGGTAATGAAGAAGTAAGGATGGAGAGGCATTCAGTGAATTTTAAATTATCTGGGAATTTTATGGCAATAGGTAGGTTCATAGATGAGGTACAGAACAACCACAGAATGCTTCAAATGCAACATTGCTCAATTGGGTTAGACAGTCTTGACCCAAGAGGGGTCATTGCTCAGCTTGGATATCTAACCTATGGAGGTCCTGAATCATGATCAGAGAAAAAATTATCATTATAATTCTGGGCATTGTGATCTTGATGGTTTTCTTTGAATCTGTTTCGGTTTTATCAACTCAGGATGATTCATTCATTCATGATACCAAAGATGAGAATGAATGGAAGAATGGAAGAATCAATGAAGCTCAGTCTCCATTTGTTTCACTACAGGTCGATGACTGGGGGGACGATATATTTTATGATAGAACCAATATTTATAATAGCTGGTTCAAATTAACTGGCATTACTCAATTTGAAGGTGGCTATAAGGCAATCATAAATGGGGAGATTACCCATGAACTTAATCGAGTCAGGGGGTTCACGGTAATTGAGATAAATAAAGATCAAGTGGCCCTAGAGCGAGATCAATATAGCGTAACGCTTAAACTGGAAAAATAAATGAAATACTTACAGAGCATTCCAAGAATATGTTTTTATTACTTTGCATTATCATTGTGTATCGTGCATGCACAGGGATTTAAATATGGCTTATTTCCATCCACTCCAGTCTTAAATGATATCTATGTTCAGGATAAAGAGAATTCATATGAGCTTGTGATGGAGTTTAGTGATGCAAATTTTGACTACATTACAAATGAGACATTCGCACCCCCTAGTATTTCTTTATTATTTAAGAACGTAACATGGGCAAAAGGTAATTTCACTAAAAAATCTGAGCAAGCTCCTCTCTACCAATATTCGATAAGCGTCCCTAGGAATTCAAATCAAAAAGAATTAGACGACAGATTAAAATTAAAATTGGATTTCACAAGAGTACCTGATTACAATTTGAAAATCGAGCCTTCTAATGATGGAAGTAAAAACCATGTTCTTAAAATAACATGGGACAAGAATAATGTGAAAAAGAGCCCAAAGCAATATGCCTCATCGAAAAGATTACCTCCGTCTAGGGTTAGTTTAAATTTTCAAAATGCAAAATTAGTCAATGTAGTAAGAATGTTACTCTCTGAGGATAATCTAAATTTAATTATGGGCGAAGATGTTTCAGGCCGTGTAACTGTTAACCTTGATGATGTATCACTTGAAACAGCATTGGATGCCATACTCCATGTCAATAATTATGAATGGTTCATTCAAGATAATATTATCATTGTACAGCCAACTACGACAAAAAAAGTGATGAGTGGAGAATTACTGACTCGCATGTTTCGCTTGGATTATGTTGCAGGTGGCATTGCTTTGGAGGCTGTAAGTGAAGTCCTCACAGCTCGTGGGAAAATAAGAGCAATATCATCCACAGGGTCAACCAACCTCGAACCTGGTGAGAAAGACATATTACTAGTGACAGACCTACCAAATAATTTTTCACTAATTGAGGGTGTTGTATCCTCTCTTGATGTTAAAAGTGATCAGATAAATATTTCTGTCAAATTTGTAGAGACAGCTTTGATGCACGATGAAACTATAGGAATTAATTGGGACCTTAGAGAAAAGATGAGCATCCTTAGCAATCTAGGTACGGATACATTATCTACTTTTGATCTTGGTTATGTTACAATGGGTGACCAGACGATGAACTTTGCAACTCTTAGTAGACCAATTGTATCCGCAATGCTATCCCTATTGGCAAATGATGGGAGTACAAAATTGCTTCAAGAGCCACAGGTGACGACAACGAACAATTCACCTGCCAATATTGTAGTGGGCACTACCATACCAGTATTGGTTCCTCAGGGAGAGGGAAGTGTCTTTGGTACAAATCCATACACCTATGAAGATAAGCATGTCAATATTTCTTTGGACGTATTGCCAAGAGTTAATAATGACAAGGTAATTAGTATGAAAATTGACGCAGTTGTTCAAGATATCATTGGTTTTATTGGTGATGACCAGCGTCCTATGATATCAACCAGATCTACAAATACTACGGTAAGAGTAAATAATGGAGAAACTCTATTGATTGGGGGATTGATATTTGACACCGCTGATGAGATAAAGTCAAAGGTCCCTTTATTAGGAGACATCCCAATAATCAAAAAACTCTTCAATTATAGTAGCAAGGATAAGGAACAGCGAGAGCTATTGATATTCATCACTCCAACAGTTATTGCAAGTGATGCTTAAGGGAGAAATAAAAATGAACAAAACTTATAAATATCTTGGTTTACGTTTCATTGCACTTTTCTTATTCACAAATATGGTCACCGGGCAGGATTTTTTCTTCGGGAATAATAAACCAATAGCTGAAGCTGGGAATGACATAAAAACGCTTTCAGGTGAGATGATATTTTTGGATGGTTCTAGATCATTTGTTGGAGATGGCTCAAAGATAAAATACCATTGGATCTTTTCCCCTGGTCTTGTCCTAAAGAATGATAATGACCTTTCATCGGAGATATCCATTGAAACATATGGTGGAGAATACATAAAGAGCGTCCAAACCAATAAACAAGTTTTAAAAGTTAAAGTTCACAATAACGATCCAGGAACAAAATTAGAAGTTGTTCTAAAGATCAAAGACCGAATTGGTTTCGAAGACAAAGACACTCTATTGGTGGAGTATATTGCTCCAAAAACACAGAAAAAGGCCACCCCAGAAATGGTAATCAATCCTCTTTCGACCCCATTAGATGTTTCCTTTGACGCCATTGGAGATAAAACAAATTTGGATGGCATTTTCATTCAAGGATTTTCAAATAAGGGCATAAGAGATATTGATGCACAGATCATCAATAGCATCATCATGGACCAAATCAAATCAATTGGTTTTCAATTCAATGTATTTCTAGATACTGATATACAAGGGAAGCAGAAGCCAGAAGGATATAAAGACGAATGTAATTCAGACTTATGTATAGCAAAAAACGCTATAGCTCTGAATGCTAGATATTTTCTTGCATGGAATTTTGCTCAATCTGTGGACAATCTTTCATTGAGGGTTTTTGAGTCTGTGGACCAAGAGACTCTGATAAAAGAGGTGAATATTATTGGTCCATATGTTCAAATGAATCAATCAGGGGTTTATGGACTTGATAAAGAACTGAGGTCAAGTGTATCTAGGCTACTGGGTACAAATAATTTCAAAAAAGAGATCTCTATCGTTGATAGGTTGATTATGAAAAATACGAGTCTCATATCATATGGTAAATATCCACTGATTCTAGGTGCTGCATACCTTTTCATTGATAAGGTATTTACTGATGATGAAAGTGACCCAGATCCAGAGATGCCTCCAGGATTTCCACATGACTAAAGAATTAATAAAAATCAAGGTGTTCGCACACAACAGGAGTTTAATATGAAGAAATTCATTCCTATTCTCATTTTATTTTTAACCATTACCTACGGTCAAGATAGATTTATCAAAAGCGGTAAGAATGGTGGTGTTCAAAAAAATATTGTAGAAAAGATGAGATCAACCAGCAATCAAACTGTTCCAAGACGCATATCTTATCAGGGTCTAATAACAAAGGCAGATGGTAGCCCGACTGATGATGGTAGTTATGAGATATTATTTAAGATTTTTGAAACTGCTGATGGTGGTGAAGCAATCTGGTCTGAGAACCAAGAGGTAACCGTAAATAATGGTATTATTAGTACCATCTTGGGTAACACGAACCCGTTCACTGTCATTCCTCCAGAAGCATTTCTAGAGCTAACTGTTGCTGGATCAACACTTTCACCTCGGCAAGTACTAACATCTGTTTTTTATTCTGTATTATCAGATACTTCAGGATATGCCCGAGCCGCTGATTATGGGTCCCTATCCAACCTACCTGATTTAGATGTCTATGTCTTAAAAGATTCGTTAGCAAGCTATCCAACCAGTGCAGATCTCTATGATACTTTATCCGTCTACCAGACATTGGATTCTAATTTGACTGATTTAGTTGAAGATGGTATCCTTTCTGCAAGCAAAATAGAGTATGGTATTTCTTCAGTTGGAGATTCTGGCCAAACATGGATATCCGATGGTGATGGAGCTGGTAAGTGGGGCAATCCTTCTTCGATTGCGGCAGATGATATCACAATCGGGGATGGTAATATATCCATACAAACCATAAATGGAGGAGTAAGCATTGTTCCATCCGAGGGGTATGGCATTGTACTCGATAGTACCTTGACCATTGACGGCAACCTTATGGGTATCACAAACGATACTGACTTATTAACTTTTTCAAGAGATACATTGACAGTAAGAGGAACCGTAATGGCATCAACAATTGGTGGTTTTGCCGTTCTAGATGAGGATGATATGGCCTCTGACTCAGATGTACAGCTAGCGACACAACAATCCATAAAAACATATGTAGATACCAAGCAAAACTATAATGAGAATCTAGAGACAATAGGCTCTATAGAGCACGTGGATGGTAATTTCCTTGTATCTAATGGTTCTGAATGGACAGTCGAAAGTGACTCTATCGCTAGAGCTTCACTAGGGCTTGGGAGTATAGCCATGTTAGACAGTGACAACATGGACATCAATGGTGGTACAATAGATGGGACCATAATTGGAGCTGAAAATCCACAGGTAGGGAACTTTACTACGGTACAGGCACAATCAAGGGCCTATGTCGGTGATATGATCATTGATAGTGGTAGCATCTCTACTGAGGGTGGGACGGTTTCTTTTGATGATGATATCATAACAACAACTGGTACACTAAGTTCTGGGTCAGGTTCCACAATTGGTAATCTGACTCTAGCAGATGGATCCATATCATCCGCATCCAATCAAATAGATTTTGGAGATGATGATCTCTCTACAACCGGGACACTTAGTACAGGAATAGCCACTCTGGGTTCTGGTTCAACCATAGGAAATTTAACTTTTACTGATGGTACCATAGCATCTGAATCAGACAATATATCGTTTGGAAGTGATAATCTTTCAACAAACGGAACACTTACAGCAGGAGTATCAACTCTTTCATCGGGTTCTGAGATTGGAGACTTAACTATATCCAATGGATCTATCACTTCATCATCTGACGCAATAGATTTTGGAAATGATGCTCTATCTACTACAGGGACACTTAGTACGGGTACTGCCACCTTGGCAACGGGTTCAACAGTAGGGAATCTTACCTTGGCCGATGGATCCATCACTTCATCATCTGACGCAATAGATTTTGGAAATGATGCCCTATCTACTACAGGGACACTTAGTGCGGGTACTGCCACCTTGGCAACGGGTTCAACAGTAGGGAATCTTACCCTGGCCGATGGATCCATCACTTCATCATCGAATGCAATTGATTTTGGGAATAATACCCTTACCACTTCTTCAAACATAACGGCAAATTCATTTACCGGAGATGGTTCAAATATTACTGGCGTTGAGGCATCATCTATGGGGGTATTAGCTGGAGTCTCGCCCATAGTACTTGAAGGGGAGTCAATAAATGACTACGAAACAATACTCTCGGTAGAAGATCCAACCCTATCTGATAAGACGATTACTTTTCCAAATGCAACTGGAACAATTATTACAACTGGTAATGATTCTGCAATAGATGAAGTAGGGACAATCACTGCTGGTCAGTGGCAGGGTACTGCCATTGCAGATGCATACGTTCCAAATGACATCACCCTTTCAGGAGGGACCATAGATAATTCAGTTATTGGAGGCACTACACCGGCTGCGGTAACCGCCACGACACTAACAGCGGATACAGGTTTCATTCCTGATGAATCTGATGGGGCATATCTTGGAACAAGTTCCGCGGAATTCTCAGATGTCTTTCTTGCTGATGGTGCTGTTATTAATCTAGGTGATGAGCAGGACGTAACTCTGACCCATGTTGAGGATACAGGTATAAAATTAAATGGTTCAAACCAACTACAATTTGGTGATTCTGGTACCCAGATATCTCAAAGTGCAGATGGAGTATTGGATCTGGTATCGGACAATGAGGTTGAGATCAATGGTTCAACAATTGATCTGAATGGTGCCGTTGATGTTTCTGGTGCTATCACTGCTGGCTCTACGATTACTACAACGGGATCTTTATTGCCATCTTCTGTTGATGGTGCAGGTTTAGGTTCAGCATCTGCAGAATTCTCGGATGTTTTTCTTGCAGATGGAGGGGTAATTAATCTTGGTAATAATCAAGATGTAACCCTGACTCATATTAAGGATACAGGTATAAAAATAAATGATGCCAACCAACTACAATTTGGTGATTCTGGTACCCAGATATCTCAAAGTGCAGATGGAGTATTGGACCTGGTATCGGATAGCGAGGTTGAGATCAATGGTACAACCATTGATATGAATGGCGTGGTTGATATTTCTGGTGCTGTTACTACTGGTTCTACGATTACCACAACAGGATCATTGTTACCATCATCCTCAGATGGTGCTGGAATTGGTTCTTCTACTGCAGAATTCTCGGATGTTTTTCTCGCGGATGGAGCTGTAATAAACCTAGGTGATAATCAAGAGGTAAGCTTAACCCATATTGAGGATGAAGGATTGAGATTGAACAGCCTAAGTCAACTGCAGTTTGGGGATTCGGGAACAAAGATATCTCAGAGTGCTGATGGGGTTTTGGACTTAGTATCAGACAATGAAGTTGAGATTAATGGTACAACCATTGATCTCAATGGTGATGTAACACTTGATAATGCTACAGTCGATTTTGTAAAAATTGATGGAACTTACGTAGGACATGTCGATGACACTGACCTCATGAACTTGGCAAATGGAACTCTTACAGTTTCTGGTACATTAGCAGCAACAACATTTTCTGGTGATGGATCAAACTTAACAGGAATATCTGCATCTTCAATTAAAGCTGATGACGTAAGCCAAGGAGATGCTGCAGTAAACATTAGCACCTCTTCAGGAGCAATAAATGTAAATCCAGCTTCAGGTTCTCCAGTACTTATAGATAACACAATTAATATTGATGGATCGCTAATAGGGCACGCGGATGATACAGATTTGATGACCCTTGCGAATGGCAGTGTTACGTTTACGGGTTCAACGGTTATTCCAACTGCGGATGTGAATGGTGGAGCGATTGATGCAGTT
>Ga0208410_1001950_pt1 | contig 10127 bp, 8 predicted proteins | sample ETN02SmetaG_3_FD_185787 | JGI IMG/M metagenome (GOLD analysis project Ga0208410, IMG submission 185787) | Marine microbial and viral communities from oxygen minimum zone, Eastern Pacific Ocean - ETNP2014F10-02SV257 (SPAdes) (version 2) | ecosystem: Environmental > Aquatic > Marine > Oceanic ... | reverse complement strand
GAAGACGATTACGCCCATTGAAAGTCCTTCGAAGTGCACATTCCCCTCCTTTTCTATGAATGCTTGACGAGATTATATCAGGACTTCGAGCATTTAATAGATTTAGATTGATTCTAATGAAGCCTTTTTGAACACTGATTTAAATTGCTAGGTTTGGAGTCAATATTTTCCTTAGATAAGGATTCTCTGTAGGCTGTTTGAATCATCATATTTAATGAACAAAAGTAACAAATATCGTGATCATTGCACCATCTATAATAGATAGAAAACACTCTTGTCAGAAACTTAAAAAGGCTGGTCCGAATTGATATAAATTCAATTTCATTTTCGAGATCTTCCTGCCTTGATAGTAAATTAAAATACTTCACTTTCCTCTCAACAGCTGTTTGCTCTTCACGGAATTTCTGAATTAAAACAATCTCTTCCTCACTTAAATCATAATTTTCTTGTTTCATATTATGTCCTTCGATCAACTGCTAAATACATAAAAAATTTCCTTTTAAAAAAAATGTTAAAAATAACTTGAATTGTATTTGATAATGATTATCATCTACATCTGATAATGATAATCGTTATCGTTATTATAAACAATAATTATATTTGAAATTTTAGATTTCAAAAGGTTAGGAAAAATTATGACTAATTATAAAAACCTGCTCTTAGCTGTTCTTTTCGCATTCAGTGCCTCATTAATGATGCCAGTCTCTGCACAAAGTGATAGTGATGATGGGCAAGATTCAGATGTAGAAGAAATAGTTGTTAAAGGTAAAGTACTCTACTCTGATCAAGTTAATGCATTAAAGACTCCAGTAAGGATCTTAGATGTCCCTCAAACACTATCAATTGTCACTGACGTCGATATTAAAAAACAAGGCTTTCGGGAACTTGGTGATATCGTAAGATACACGCCAGGTGTAAACACATCACAAGGTGAAGGACACCGAGATTCAGTAGTATTTAGAGGTGTTCGATCAACAGCTGACTTTTACCTCGATGGTGTCAGAGACGATGTTCAGTACTATCGTTCTCTATACAATCTTGAACAAGTTGAGATTCTTAGAGGCCCCAATGCCCTATTATTTGGTCGTGGTGGAACAGGTGGTATGATTAATCGTGTTACCAAAAAAGCAGTGATAGGTGAAGAATTTGGCTTAGTTGATTTTGGTGCTGATACTTTTGGTGCATTTGATGTCGCAGCTGATTATAACTGGCAGACAGCCGATAATACTGCGCTTAGAGTCAATGTCCATGTCGACTCACTAGATAATCACAGAGATCTCTATGATGGAGATCGAACTGGGTTCAATCCTACGATGAGGATACAAATGAGCGATCAAACAACTGTTGATCTTTCATATGAGTACGCTGACCATGAAAGAGTTATTGATAGAGGAATTCCAACTGAGAATGGCAGACCTGTCGAATCTTTAGAGAAGATAACTTTTGGTACTTCGGATATAAATCTTACTACGCTTGAAGCTCATATTTTACGTGCAAACATAAGTCATGAGTTTTCTGATTCGAGAAAAGGAAATCTGATTATCCAATCGAGTGATTTTGAAAAAAGATATACAAACCTTTATGCATCTGGATACGACGGCACATTGGTTACGCTCGATGGATACGATGATCCAACTGAGAGAGATAATTTAATTGTCTCAGGAAATATCGTCAGTGAAATTGAAATGGGTGCAACCACTCATACTCTTTTGATTGGTGCAGAGTCCATTGATACAGATAACAAAAATCTTCGCTATGACACATACTGGTCTACCACAGGCAGTGACAAAGAAACCTTCCAAATAACAAGACCTTTGGATATTTCAGTCAATTCAGCTGGTGTTGCGACTACTGTTGACTTTGTCACTAAGCTGAAGAGTCAAACAGAATCTGACATCAAAGTGAAGTCATTGTTCATCCAAGATCAGATTGACGTATCAGATAATCTTAAACTTCTTTTAGGTGGTCGATTTGATAGCTTTGATATTACGGTGACCGATATAAAAGGCGGCTCAGCAGAATCTAGAAAAGATGAGGAATTCTCACCGCGTGCAGGAATTATTTACAAACCTCAGGATAATGTTTCTCTTTATCTCAGCTACAGCGAAAGCTTTCTCCCAAGGTCAGGCGAGCAGTTCAAGAAACTCTCATCTAGCAGTGCTAAATTGGATCCAGATGTTTTTGAAAGCACAGAAATTGGTGTGAAGTATGATATCTCACCTGAGCTTAGCTTTACTGCAAGTTACTTTGACAGTGAGCAGGTTCTAGCTACACCAGATGATACTGGTGAAGGAGCTGAAATCATAGGACTTCAAGTAGATGGTTTTGAATTACAGCTTAAAGGTCAAGTGAATGAAAAGCTCTTCATGGCACTCGGCTATAGCAACATGGATGGTCAAACCAAATCCGGCGGAGAGCCAAGAGAAATACCTAACAGTACTTTTTCATTATGGGCAATGTACCAAGTGAATGATCGATTTAGTTGGGGTCTAGGGATGACACGTCAAGGCGAATCAAATATCAGCAATGATAAGCCTGGATTGATTCTTCCTGATTATTCAAGGATTGACTTTGCAGTGAATTATGATGTGTCTGAAGATCTGCAAGTTTCATTAAATGTTGAGAATCTGGGTGATGATCTATATTTCCCTCACTCGCACAGTACGCATCAAGCGTCTGTAGGTGAAGGTATAAATGCTCGTCTCTCAGTTAGAAGAAGATTCTAATAACATTTAATTTGGTGTCTCTTGATAACTAGCAGAATATCACCCCCCGCTTTTATCTGAGTACCGATTTAGCAGTGGAGCTCAATGACTAATAATCATTCCCTCTAACTACCAGAGCTCCCCTGCTATCTTGAATAGGAATTACAGAATTTTATTTGATAAAAATTTAGATCTGATTAGAATTAATTTAAATGAAAATGATTATCATTTAAATTTTGAAGAGCAAGCTGGAGTAACACTCATACCTTAACCTTTACCTGGCTTGCTTTTCTTTCAAAGGCTTAAAAAATGTGTTTCAAATTAAATAATCCAGTCAAAAGCTTGATAGCAATTATTCTTCTCTTACCGCTGTCAGTAATTATTGCAAGTGAAGTGAATATCTATACCTCAAGGCATTATGATTCTGATAATTCATTGTATGAGGATTTTACAAAAACTACTGGAATTAAAGTCAATATCATAACTGGTAAGGGCGAAGCCTTAATTGAGAGAATCAAATCAGAAGGAAGAAACTCAACCGCAGATATATTTTTTACAGCCGATGCAGGGAATCTCTGGAAACTTCAGAAGGATGATCACTTTAGGAGCATTACATCAAAAAGTATTATCGATACCATTCCAAAAAATCTTCGTGGTCCAAAAAATGAGTGGGTTGGTATTGCAAAAAGGGCAAGGGTTATATTCTATCATCCTGAAAGAGTTTCTTTAGATGAGGTCAAAAATCTGTCTTATGAAGACCTATCAAATGAGGTCTGGAAAGAAAGGATTGTTATAAGAAGCTCAAATAATATTTACAACCAATCTTTGGTTGCTTCTCTTATTTCGAATTTAGGAATTGAACAAACTGAAAAGTGGGCAAAAGGTCTCGTTTCTAATTTCGCACGAAAACCACAGGGTAATGATAGATCTCAAATCTTAGCGGTCGCTAATGGTGAAGCAGATATTGCAATTGCAAATAGTTATTATTATGGCCTCATGCTATCGGGTTCAGTTGGCCAAGATCAACAAAATGCTGCAAAAAAAGTAAAAATGCTATTCCCAAATCAAAATAATAGGGGAACACATGTCAATATAAGTGGTGCTGGGATTCTAAAATTTTCAAAAAATCAAAGAAATGCAGAAATTTTCTTGGAATTTCTTATCTCGCCAAAAGTCCAAAAACATATTGTAAATAATACATTTGAATATCCAATAATTGATGAGATATCACCTAGTCCATTTATTTCTCAATTTGGAATCTCTTTTGTTCAAGATCAAACACCAGCATCTGATTTCGGTAAATTTAATTCTGATTCAATAAAATTAATGGATCGAGCTGGCTGGAAGTAGCAGGAACATTAGATTTACTTATTCATAAGCTATCTGCTAAATTTCATGTAATTGGCATTTTATGAGGTATTTTGTGAAAAGAATAAATAATCTTAGTTTCTGGATAGTCTTCCCAGCAATTGTATTTATCTTTTTTCTAATTCCTGTCCTTGCAGTTTTATCTAGTCTAATTGGAGATTATTCTGACAACTGGAGTCACTTATATAATTTCGTATTATTTGATTATATAAAAAACTCATTATTCCTCGTCGTTGGTGTATCTCTCATTACCTTAATTGTTGGTACGGGTACTGCTTGGCTGGTTTCAAATTTTAACTTCTTTGGGAAGCGTTTCTTTGAGTGGGCATTGATACTTCCGTTATCGATACCACCTTATATTCTTGCATATACATTTACTGGTCTATTTGACTCATATGGAACATTGAATAACCTTGTAAGAAATATATTTGAACTTGATCAAAGTTTTATTTTCTTTCCAAATATTAGAAACATTTTTGGTGCAATCATCGTTTTCTCATTTACCTTGTATCCATATGTTTATCTTGTATCTAGATCAGCATTTCTTAATCAATCAAGAACAGTACTGGAATCAGGAAGAATATTGGGTCTAAGTAGGTTTGAAATTTCATTCAAACTTTCAATGCCAATGATCAGGCCTGCAATAATTGGCGGGTTAATGCTTGTAATAATGGAAACTTTGTCTGATTTTGGAGCAGTGGAACATTTTGCAATTCCAACATTCACCACCGGAATTTTTAGAACATGGTTCGGAATGGGTGACCTTACAACAGCTATGCAATTGTCTTCTTTTCTATTGTTGTTTATCTGCATCTTTCTTTTTATAGAAAATAGATCGAGAAAAAATGCTGAGTATGTCTCAAATTCAACAACGCATGCTCCAATAAAAGTAGAACAACTTAGTAAAAATTACTCAATGTTTGCATTCGTATTTTGCTTCTTACCTCTATTTATAGGTTTCATACTGCCTGTCACTGAGTTAATTGTTTGGGCGATATACTATAATCCGTCTTTCTTTAATAATGCATTTTTAACTGCTGCAATGAATACAATAACTTTGGCTCTTATTGCAGCAATACTCTGCTCTATCATTTCAATATTGATTAATTTCTCGATTCGAATAAACCGCAATAGTATCTTAAAATTTCTCAGCTCACTTTTATCGCTTGGATATGCTTTACCCGGTTTAATTTTAGCTGTAGGGATTGTTCAAACTTCAACATATTTAGATTCAAGTTTGTTAGAAAAAACAAGCTTTGCTATCACAGGAAGCCTATTTGGATTAGTACTGGCATATATTATCAAATCTTATGCCCTATCAAATAATACTATCAGTTCAGGCATGGAGAAGATCAGTAGCGGTTTAGACGACTCTGCAAGGATTCTAAAGTCTACAGGATGGAATTTACTTGGCAGGATTCATTTTCCACTCCTAAAAACGAGCTTTTTTACAAGTATTTTGCTTGTGATCTCTGAAGTGGTTAAAGAACTTCCTGCAACTCTGATTCTGAGGCCTTTTAACTATGATACCCTCGCTGTATCAACATACATATATGCGGCTGAGGAAAGAATGAGAGATGCTGCTGCACCATCAATTGCAATTATTCTTGTGGGTCTAATACCAATAATTATCATTACTAGAATGATAAGATCTAGTCAGAAATAATAATTTAAATAATGAAACCAATTCTTGAAATAGAAAATTTATCTCATTCATATGATTCTGAAAATATAAATCTTTCAGATATATCTTTTAGTGTTATGTCTGGTGAATTTGTCTCAATTTTAGGACCATCAGGCTCAGGTAAGAGCACACTCTTGAGAGTAATTGCAGGTCTAGAAAGACAATCAAGCGGGCTTATAAAGATCAATGGCGATGTTGTTTCAGATGATGAACGACATTTTGAGCCAGAAAAGAGAAATCTAGGCCTTGTTGTTCAGGATAAGTCTCTATTCCCACACTTAAGTGTCATGGAAAATGTCATGTTTGGTATCAAAAATAGAAGTGATAAAAATCTGATTGCGAGAGAATTGATTTCACTTTTTAAAGTTTCTGAACATGAAAAAAAATATCCCAATGAGCTCTCTGGTGGGGAGCAACAAAGAGTGGCGTTAGCTAGATCCCTAGCCCCAGATCCTCAAATACTTCTGTTGGATGAGCCGTTTAATGGGCTGGATGATACGTTAAAAAATGAACTGTACATTGAGACAAAGAATATTATTCGAGCTAAAGGGATTACTGTGGTAATGGTGTCCCATGATATAAAAGAAATTGAGGTTTTCTCTGACAAAATCATTACCTTAGATAGTGGAAAAATAAAAGAAAAAAATCTCACTTGAAAATATCACTCCTGATCATATATCTACTTTGTGGATGCCAAAGATGGGTCCACGCAAATTAATAATTAACTTGCTTAAAAAAGGAGAAAATTATGGTTAATACATTATTTGACACAGTATGGAGAGACATCTCTCCGTTTGCTGTTGGTTTTGATAGAACATTTGATGCGCTATCAATCATGGCAAACTCAAAATCACAAAGCATCAACTATCCCCCATATAACATAAGGAAAGTCAGTGATGAGAAATATACCATTGAACTGGCAATTGCTGGTTTTGATGAGGAAGACATTGATGTAGAAGTACAGGGCGAAACCCTGACTATCTCTGGCAAGAGGCCAAATGAGGCGTCGGAAGGCCTTCTTCACCAAGGCTTGGCTGCTAGAAACTTCGTCCGAAAATTTGTAATTTCTGACGATATGGAGGTTAAGGGTGCAGCACTTTCAAATGGAATGCTCTACATTGGCATGGAGAGACTGATCCCTGAACACAAAAAGCCAAAGAAAATTAGTTTAACAACAAAGAAAAAACTACTTGGATAGCAAATGGATTTGGGGAGATCGTCGGTCTCCCCTATCCACCTTCAAAAAAGGTCCCTGATGGAGGGTGAAAGATATGCAGATGCAATTTTTACACCTGAAATGATCGCTGCCAGCTGAAGTAACTCTTGAGATAGTGATGAGGAGATATTTATCTCTGGCATCATCATTCCACTAATCAAAACTCCTGTAGTTGCAAGAATCCATAACTCCCTTGAGTTTCTGATAAAGAAAAACATCAAGATGTCACTGATAAAAGCTAGAAGCAGGCAGATTAGTTGTACGTAAAACCAATCACTGAAACCATCCAATGCCAACTGGCCCCAATATCCATTGATTGATTCTGGAAAAGGGTAAGAAAAATCCAAAAGATATCCAGCCAACACCAAAATGATTGGTCCTATGACCAGCATTCTGAAATAAGTCGAATAGTTCATATAATCTATAAAACCTCGTTTGCAATCACTTCAATTGCCTTCTGCCCAACATTTCCAAGAACCAATGTTCCTATCTTTCCAGTTTTATCGAGCTCTTTCCAATGTGACAGTTGTTCGATAATCCGTTCTTTTGGTCCAACGAGTGTACATTCGTCAATGAGTTCATTTGGCACTGCCATTGCTGCTTCATCTTTTTTACCTTCAAGATATAAATCTTGAATCTTTTCTGCAGCTTCCTCATATCCTAGTCGTTTCGCGTAGTCATTATAAAAGTTTTTAGATTTTGCACCCATTCCACCTATATATAGGGCAAACATAGGTTTCATGGCCATATAACAAAAATCAATATTGTCTCCCATGGCAACCGGAACAAATGGTGCAACATCAAAATTGTCATAACTCTTTTCTTCAGAGGATTTAGCAAAGCCTTCTTCAACATATTCTCCAACAAGGTCAAATTTTTCAGGATTCATCCAAATAGGAAAAACGCCATCTGAAACTTCACCGGCGCATCTTAGGCCCGCAGGAGTAATGGAGGCTGTATAGATTTTAAGATCTGCTGTGCTGTGAAGAATGCTCTTTAGTGGTTTTCCTAAACCTGTTGAACCCTCACCTTTGAATGGTATCTGGTAGTGATGACCTTCAAATTGAAGTGGCTCTTCTCTGGCAATTATTTTCCTGATGATGGATATATATTCTTTTGTTCTCGTCAGAGGTCGGCCATAAGCCTGTCCATACCAACCTTCAACAACTTGGGGTCCAGATGGTCCCAAACCCAGTAAAAATCGATTATCAGATAGTGCATTTAGTGATATGGCGGTCATTGCTGTCATTGCGGGTGTTCTTGCCTGCATTTGCATGATTGCAGTTCCTACCTTTATTTTGGAGGTTTGAGCGAGCACATAAGATGCAACCGATACAGCGTCAGAGCCATAGGATTCTGCGGCCCAGACTGAATCAAAACCCATCTTTTCAGCAAACAATATATCATCCATGGGAATCTTAAGTTTTGATGGTGAGTAACCGAGTCCGATACCTAGTTTCATTTTAAAAGCCTTTTATCAATTGGAAATTAGAATCATTATAGAATGAAGGGATATGAATGCAAAAGAATCCCGTCGAACTCTTTGGATTTTGATGAAATTTATTTTCAATATCAATTAACTGACCTGTAGAATGATCCCCTAGCTTTGAATTAATAGAAGTTAATTAATGTCTAAACTTAAAGAAAAATGGATAACAACTGCCAAATCTGAACTGAAAACAGATGAAATTGAAAGTCTTGATTGGCATACGCTTGAGGGCATAGATGTAAAACCAGTCTATTCCTCTGAGGATCTATTGGAACTCGAGCATCTAGATACGATGCCTGGAATTGAGCCATTCCTTAGAGGTCCAAGAGCCACTATGTATACAAAAAGACCATGGACAGTCAGACAATATTCTGGATTTTCAACTGCAGAGGAATCAAACAAGTTTTATCGTGAGAATATAGCAGCTGGACAAACTGGGCTATCTGTTGCATTCGATTTAGCAACACACAGAGGTTATGACTCGGATCATCCGAGAGTCACAGGTGATGTAGGTAAAGCTGGTGTAGCAATTGATACCGTTGAAGACATGAAAATGTTGTTCGATCAAATACCGCTGGAGAAAATGTCTGTCTCAATGACCATGAATGGAGCTGTTATACCCATCATGGCAATGTTTGTTGTAGCTGCTGAAGAACAAGGTGTTGAGCAGTCAAAACTCAAAGGCACGTTACAGAATGATATCCTCAAAGAATTCATGGTCAGAAACACCTATATTTATCCTCCCAATGACTCAATGAGAATAGTTGCTGATATCATTGAATATTGTTCTCATAATCTACCTCAATTCAATACCGTTTCAATTTCTGGATATCACATGCTTGAAGCAGGTGCCACTTGCACACAAGAGCTTGCTTATACACTGGCTGATGGATTGGAATATGTAAGATCTGCTATGAATAAAGGCCTAGATATCGATGACTTTGCCCCGAGATTATCATTCTTTTTTGGGATAGGAATGAACTTCTTCATGGAAATCGCAAAATTAAGGGCTGCGAGATTTCTGTGGTCTGAGATGATTGAAAAAGAGTTTTCTCCAAAAAATCCAAAGTCTTTGATGCTCAGAACTCATTGTCAAACATCAGGTGTAAGTCTCACCAGTCAGGACCCATACAACAATATAGTCAGGACAACCATAGAGGCCATGGCAGCGGTTTTGGGTGGAACGCAATCATTGCACACAAATTCATTTGATGAGGCATTGGCTTTACCAACTCCCTTTTCTGCTCAAATTGCAAGAAACACGCAATTGGTTCTAAGAGAAGAATCTGGTTTGACAAAAGTGGTTGACCCACTTGCTGGCTCTTACTATCTAGAATCTCTTACTGGTTCAATGATCAATGAAACCAAAAAGCTCATACAAGAGGTTGAGGATCTTGGAGGAATGACAAAGGCAATTCAAGCAGGAGTGCCAAAATTAAGAATTGAAGAATCAGCAGCAATCAGGCAAGCAAGAGTGGATAAAAAAGAGGATGTCATTGTTGGTGTAAATGCTTATCAAAACAAGGATCAAAAAGAAGTCGATATACTTTCAATAGATAATGAGGGCGTCAGAGACCAACAAATTAGTAAGCTTGAATCAATTAAAAAAGAAAGAAATGAAGAAGCATGTCAAAATGCATTGGCTGAAATAGAAAAATGTGCAGC
>Ga0208410_1001948_pt1 | contig 10132 bp, 7 predicted proteins | sample ETN02SmetaG_3_FD_185787 | JGI IMG/M metagenome (GOLD analysis project Ga0208410, IMG submission 185787) | Marine microbial and viral communities from oxygen minimum zone, Eastern Pacific Ocean - ETNP2014F10-02SV257 (SPAdes) (version 2) | ecosystem: Environmental > Aquatic > Marine > Oceanic ... | reverse complement strand
TTTTCCGTGTGGTGCATCTATAGAAGAAATAAGTTCTTTCCATGGTAAAATTTCGTCTGCTATATTATTGACCATATCTCCAGTAAATAAAATAATATCTGGTTTTTGTTTATTTATTAAATCAGAATAAACTTTGTATGTGTCAAATTTATCCTCTCTAACAGATTGCTGTAATTTTGATATAGTTGAGGGGTTAAGTAAGTGAGCCTCTCCATTTCTTCTCCATCTATAGTTTCCTCCAATTTCAAGACTCATAAAAGAATTTTGTTTTGAAAAAGCTTCCCTGTGTCTTTTAGAATGCTCTTTTTCTAAACTATAAAGTCCAATTCCTTGAATTCTGGTTGGTGTATTTGAAAAATATTTTTCTGTAAAACTTTTTCTTAGTCCTAAAGCTTCAAAAATTTGAGAACCTCTATATGAGTGAAGAGTAGAAATCCCAATTTTATTCATCACTTTTAAAATACCTTTTGCTATAGCCGTATTAAATTTTTCAATACTAACTTTTAAGTTTTGATTTCCAAAAAATCCTTTTTTATGATGGAATTGAATAATTTCATTAACTAAATATGGATTTATTGCACTTGCTCCATATCCAAATAATATAGAGAAGTGATGTGGCTCTCTAGGTTCAGATGACTCAATAACAATTCCAAATTTTGATCTTTTTTTAAGTTTCATTAATTGGTGGTGAATATTTGAGCATGCTAATAATATAGGAATAGCTCCAAATTTTTTGCTTACCCCTCGATCACTTATTATTATAATATTATAACCCTGATCAACTTTTTCACTAACCTCAATAACCATTTTGTCTAATGCTTCTTCTATTCCATTATGACCTTTATTTAATTCATATAAAGCATTTATTGAGGCAGCTTTAAAATGATCGTTTTTAATAAACTTAATTTTATCTAAATCTTCATTTGAGATAATAGGATTTTTTATTTTTAGTTTTTTTGCATGATCTGGAATAATATCATAAATATTAAAATCACTTCCAATACCTAGACTTGTATCGGTAACTATTTCTTCTCTTATTCCATCTAATGGAGGATTAGTTACTTGGGCAAAAAGTTGTTTAAAATAGTTAAATAGTAACTGATTTTTAGTTGATAGTACTGCTAAAGGGGTATCTGTTCCCATTGATCCAATAACTTCTTTTCCTGACATGCACATTGGTAGAATGATTGTTTTTAAATCTTCTTCAGTATATCCAAAAATTCTAAGTCTTGTTTCAAAATCTAGTTTTTCTAATGGAGTTATATTTCCAGTATAAGGAACTTTTATTAATGGAAGAGTATTTTTTTTAATCCATTTTCTATATGGATGTTTTGAAACGATTAGATCTTTGATTTCTTCATCTTCAATTATTCTGCCTTGATTCATATCAACAAGAAACATTTTTCCAGGCTCTAGTCTACCATGTTTTTGAATGTTATTAGGTTCAATTTCAACAACACCAGTTTCAGATGACATAATTACATAACCATCTTTTGTTACACTATACCTAGAAGGTCTTAGCCCATTTCTATCTAGTAAAGCTCCAATATATTTTCCATCTGTAAAAGGAATAGAAGCTGGTCCATCCCACGGTTCCATAATACAAGAATTAAATTCATAAAAAGCTTTCTTTTTATCTGACATGGAGTAATGTTTTTCCCAAGCTTCTGGAACTAATATCATCATCACTTCGGGTAAAGATCTACCCGTTGTTAAAAGTAATTCAACTACCATATCCATTTGGGCAGAATCTGATTTTTCTTTAAGAATAATTGGAAAAACTTTAGATAAATCTGAGCCAATGAAATCAGATTTCATTAATTCTTCTCTAGCAGTCATTCTAGCAACATTCCCTTTTCTTGTATTAATTTCACCATTGTGACACATATATCTAAAAGGTTGAGCTAGATCCCAAGTTGGAAAAGTATTGGTTGAATATCTTTGATGAACTAATGCTAATTTTGTAACTAAATTAGGGTTAGATAGATCCAAATAAAATCGATCAATATCTTCAGGAATCAAGAGCCCTTTATAAATTAATGTTCTATTATGAAGGCTTGGAAAATAGAAATATTGTTTTTGTGATAGAGCAGAGTTGTAAATTTTATTTTCTGCAATTTTTCTTGCTACAAATAATTTAGTGTTAAACTCAGATTCAGATAATTTTCTCCCATTCTTTCCAATAAAAACTTGTTTGATAGTTGGTTGAGTTTCTGCAGCAATGCTACCTACAACTTTTGAGTTTATAGGGACATCTCTCCATCCGATAATTGATAGATTTTGTTTTGATATTTCATTTTCAAAAATATTAATACAATATTTAGATTGATTAATTTTTTTTGGAAGAAATAACATGCCTACTGCATATTCATAGGGATCAGGTAATTGAAATTCACATTCTTTTCTAAAAAAAATATCTGGGATTTCTATTAATATTCCTGCACCATCTCCAGTTTTACCATCAGAACTCACTGCCCCCCTATGTTCTAAACATGTAAGAATATTTAGAGCTTTGTGAATTATATCATTTGTTTTTTCACCTTTTAGACTACATATAAATCCTGCCCCACAATTATCGTGTTCAAATTCAGGAGAGTATAATCCTTGTTTTTTTGGAAGCATAAGTTTTATTGGAATTAATAAAAGTAAAGAATATAAGTCCTCTTAATAAACAATTTAACTCTAAATCAACAATTAATATAAAGTTGATAATTTAAGCCCTCTATTTTGTCTATTTGATAATTTTTATTGCATTTTTTATTTATTTAGTAATGGTAGATTCTGTTTTTTTTTAATATGTTTACCATTCATTTTATTAAACAATGGAATTAGTAGTTATTTCAGTTTTTGTGTTGGGTTATTTTTTAATAACAATTGAGCACTCAATTAAGATAGATAAATTAATACCTGCATTAGCAATGATGGCTATTATGTGGGCAATAATTGCACTAAATCATTTGCAATTATTTCATATAAATCTTGATTTGCTTCAGTTGGAGGATGCACATTTAGATGAAACTCTTCTTCATCATTTAGGTAAGACAGCAGAGATATTAATTTTCTTACTTGGCGCAATGACTATAGTTGAGATAATAGATTTCTTTCGTGGTTTTTTAGGTATAAAGAGATTAGTTAAAACAAGAAGTAAAGTTAAAATTTTATGGATTTTTGGTTTTTTGGCATTTTTTCTTTCTGCAATAATTGACAATTTAACTGCAACAATTGTTTTAATTACTTTACTTCAAAAGATAGTAGAAGATAAAAACTTAAAATTGTGGTATTCAGGGTTAATAATTATTGCAGCTAATGCTGGTGGTGCATGGTCTCCAATTGGAGATATAACAACTACTATGTTATGGATTGCAGATAAAGTCACCGTTTTTGATTTAATAAAGTATTTAATTATACCATCTCTAATCTGTATGGTAGTTCCATTTTTGATTGCTTCACGTTTTAAAATTTTTCAAGGTGAGTTTGAAATGCCACAAAAAGTAATGGATTTAGAAGAAAATAAATATGGAAATAAAATATTGTTTATAGGATTAGGTTCTATAATTTTTGTTCCAATTTTTAAAGTAGTTACTCATTTACCTCCTTACGTAGGTATGATGTTATCTTTAGCATTTGTTGCTACAATAGCAGAGATATACAGTAATAAAAGATTTAGTTTGACAAAAGTGGATGAGGATCATGAGGATGAGTCAGATCATAGCCCTATTCATTCCTCACTTACTAAAATTGAATTACCTAGTATATTATTTTTCCTAGGAATATTAATGGCAGTAGGAGCTTTAGAGTCCTTAGGCATTCTCTTTAATTTTGCTAATTGGATTAATGAAGTTATTCCAAATTCAGATCTAGTAATTATTTTGCTCGGCCACTTATCAGCACTAATTGATAATGTTCCTCTAGTTGCTGCATCGATTGGTATGTTCCCAAATCCTATTGATGATCCACTTTGGCATGGAATTGCATTTTCTGCTGGGACTGGAGGAAGTATGTTGATTATTGGTTCAGCTGCAGGAGTAGTTGCTATGGGTATGGAAAAAATTGATTTCTTCTGGTATTTAAAGAAAATAGCCATTTTAGCAATGGTTGGATTTTGGGCTGGTTATGGTACTTTTATGCTTCTTCGAGATTTTGTTTTATAAAATAAATGAATTATACAGAAACTGTTGATTGGCTTTATAATCAATTGCCTGTTTATCAACGAGATGGATTTATTAAATATAAAATTGACTTAAATTCAATTAAATCAGTTTGTAATTTTCTTCAAAATCCACAGGATAATTTTAAATCAATACATGTAGCAGGAACAAATGGAAAAGGTTCTACTAGCCATATGTTAGCCTCAATTTTTCATGAGGGAGGTTATAAAGTAGGACTATACACTTCTCCACATTTAATTGATTTTAGAGAAAGAATTAAATTAAATGGAAAAAAGATTCCAGAATCTAATGTTATAGATTTTGTAAAAAAATATCAAGATTATTTTAAAAAAAATAAAATTTCTTTTTTTGAAATGACAGTAGCGATGGCTTTCTACTATTTTTCAAAATCAAAGGTAGATATAGCTATAATTGAAACTGGGTTAGGAGGAAGGTTAGATGCTACTAATATTATAAATCCTATTATAAGTATTATAACAAATGTAGGTTTAGATCATCAAGAATTTTTAGGCGAAGATATTAAACAAATTGCTAGAGAAAAGGCAGGTATTATAAAGAGTTGTAAACCAGTGGTAATTAGTGAATATCAATCTTCAATACACAAAATTTTTATTGATAAAGCAAATCAAGAAAACTCAGATATATATTTGGCCAACGATATAGATATTTCTGATTTTTCTAGTGATTTACAAGGTTCTTTTCAAAAAAAGAATCTTAAGGGTGTTATTAAGTCTCTTTCAATAATGGATGATTTGAGTATTTCAACAATAGATATTAAAAAAGGACTTTTAAACGTCATTAATAATACTGGATTAAGAGGAAGGTGGGAAATTATAAATAAAAGCCCTAAAACAATCCTTGATGTTGGACATAATTTAGAGGCTTTTAAAGAAACTATTAAAGCATTTGATGAAATTTCTTTTGGAGAATTAAGAATTATAATTGGATTTGTTAAAGGTAAAAATTTTGAAAAAATATTACGATCTTTACCTAAAGACGCATATTATTACTTTTGTCAACCAGATATAAATAGGGCTTTAAAGGTTGAAGAGATTTTTAATTATTCTAAGAAGATAGGAATAAAAGGAAAATCTTTTTTAAATGTTAAAAGTGCATATCAATGTTGTTGTGATGAATCAAGAAAAGAAGATCTAATTTTTATTGGAGGAAGTAATTTTATTGTTTCAGACATAATTGAAGTTCTATAAAAGATGAGAAAAATAACAACTTTTTTATTATTGTTTATAGCATTTTCTTGCACTACTAATAATGAGATTAGAGGAATTTCATTAAAAGCACCTCTTTCTGAAAATATTGACAATTTTTTAAAATTTACTTCTAATGTATTAGCTCCAGATGGTGTTAATACAATTATATTTAATATTGGATGGAACTATGAATTTAAATCATTTCCTGAACTCATTGGCCCTGATGCTCTTTCAGAATCTGATATAAAAAAGATAGTTAAACATTGTAAATCTTTGGGAATTGAAATTATTCCAAAAGTTAGTATGCTAGGTCACCAATCTACTCTAATTAGAAATAATAAAGGAATAGCTGTAAAAACGAAAATGCATCCATTACTCGAAAATTATCCAGAATTTGACGAGAATCCTGAGGTTAAATTACCAGAAAAATATGAATGGCCAAATAAGGATGGTTTATATACTAAAAGTTATTGTCCTTTGCATCCAAAGGTTCATGATGTTGTATTATCAATCTTAGATGAATTAGTAAATGTTTTCGAAGCTAAGACACTTCACGCAGGAATGGATGAAGTTTTTTATATTGGAAATGATAATTGTATTAGATGCTCTGGTAAAAGTAAATCTGAGCTTTATGCTAATGAAGTAAATTTAATCCATTCTTTTTTAAAAAAGAGAAATGTTCAGCTTATGATTTGGGGAGATAGAATGATTGATGGAAAAGAAACTGGATTAGGGATGTGGGAAGCTAGTGAAAATGATACTTATGGTTCAATTGATTTAATAGACAAGGATGTTATAGTAGCTGATTGGCATTATAGGAAAGCTACCAATACACATGATTATTTTATAGAAAAAGGATTTAGAGTGCTTACTTGTCCCCACAATAATAAAGAAGTTGCAAAAACTCAATACGATCAATACAAAAATCATAAAAGCGAAAATTATTTAGGAATGGTTCAAACAATTTGGTTAACAAATCAAGAATTTATTGATTTTTATAATGGTAAAATTAAAATAGAATCAGGAAAAAAAGGATCATTAGAAACCTATAAAGAATTAGTTAGTCTATGGAAAAAATAAAAGGACTTAATAATAATTGGATAATTGAAGACAACAGTCTAAAAAGAAATTTTGTTTTTCAAGATTTTGTTGAGACTTTTCATTTTATGGAAAAAGTTGCTAAACAAGCTGAAAAAATGAATCATCATCCTTCATGGTCTAATACGTATAATAAACTTCAAATTATACTTTCAACACATGATATTGGAGGAATTAGTGAACTGGATTTTAAATTGGCAAAAAAAATTGATTCTATTTTTATAAATAAATAAATAAATAAATCCTGTTTCAATTTGTATATTTAGATATTAACAAAAAATATTTTAAAATGAAAAAAATCTTATTACTCATAATTACATTCGCTATGATTACATCTTGTAATATGTCAAGTGAATCAAAAAAAGATGATAAAAAATCTCAAGAAATTGGATCATCAAAATTGGACAATGGAGAAATAAATCCAATAATTGTTGGAAATCTAGATAATCAACAAATATGGTTAGACTACATTAAAGCCCATAATGAAAAGAATTTGGAAAAAATTGCTGAAATTAATGCTGATGATTGGATAGGGTTCACAGCAGAGGGAAGTGTTGCAAAAGGAAGTGATACTCACATAGAAATTTTAAACAACTGGTTTAAAGCAGCCAATCCAAAATGGGAAGTAAAATGGATGATTGCTAATGCTGCAAAAAATGAAGAAGGCATAATGGAGCAGTGGTTAACAACAGGAAGTAATTATTCTGATACTGATGAAAATGGCGAAGATATTTTTGAACACAATATTCATGATATTAAGTTTATAAATGGTAAAATAAAAGAAATTCGAGTTTATAAGAGGACTAAAGCTGAAGAAACTAAGGATTTTTCATATTAAAACAGAGTACTGTTGTATATCATAATCCCTCATTAATTTGGGGGATTTTACTTTTATAAAAATTATAGAATTTAAACAGTAAAAGTTTTTATATTTGTCGCTCAAATAATTAGGGCGCTTAGCTCAGTTGGTTCAGAGCACTTGGTTTACACCCAAGGGGTCGGGGGTTCGAATCCCTCAGCGCCCACATTTTAAGCCTCAACATTAGTTGGGGTTTTTGTATAACTGCCTATTATTTAAGAAAATTAATATTACAGGAATTTATAAAGACAGAATAATTGGCTTACTATTTCTAGGTGCTTTTTTATGCTATGGTATAGGAAGAAATTTATTTGAAAGTCAAAATAATTCTGAACAACTTCTAGGAAGTCTTTTAATTATTATAAATTCAATTTTTGTTATATGTATTGGAATACTCTTAAGAAAAACAATAAAATCATATCAACCTCTTGTAGCAAACATATACCTTTTTACAAGAATTATTGAAGCTCTAGCATTATCAAGTATAATAATAAATTTAATCCCAACTGTAAATATATCATATTATTTAGGATATCATATAGCAATGCTTTCTTTGGGAATTGGCAGTATTCCAATGTGTTATATTCTATATAAAAATAATATAGTAGCAAATTGGTTAGCGATATGGGGGATAACAGGATACTCATTACTTTCCTTAGGCTTTTTAATGGAATTATTTGGAATTAAATGGAGCATGTATTTACTAATAATTGGCGGATTATGGGAAATAACTTTTGCAGTTAGATTAATTGCAAGGATCGAAAAAAGTTCGAAATAAGGCCGAGAGGTCCACATTTATAATTTCGCTTGAGAATTGTTTCATATCCTTATACTAAAAAAGTAGATAAGCAAAATTAAGATTTTAAATCGAAGATAATTTTTTGGATTTTATCTTTTTGCATGACTAAGTTTTGATCAACAAAGAGCATAAGACCTTTCCCAAGGCGATAGTGATTTCCTGTTTTATCCCAAATTAAATCAATTTTTTTGCCTTGAAAATGAATATTTTCTACTGCAAACCATTCCCAATCCTCTGGAATTAATGGGTTGATTTCAATAGAGTTATTAATATTTGGTTTTATTCCTATTAGATCAGAAAGCACTAGATCACAAAATCCAGAGTGATTATAATCTTTCCCTCTCTCGACACCTCCTTTTTCTTCAGACCAACCTTTTCCTTCCCAATTTTTCAATCGGGTTCTTGAAATCCAATCTCCAGTATATGGATTAAAATTTTCATCAATCCAATTAAAAGTTTCCCCTTTATCATTTTTGATTTTATGCTGTTTTGCATATTGCAATAAAAGACTATAATAATCATTTTTAGAAACAGTTTTATTATTAGAATAGTTAGTTAAAAAATTTGCCATTGCCTTCAAAGTCTGGGTTGTTGCAAATGGCCAAGAGGGACCATTCCATTGGCATTCATGACCTTCGTAGCTAATTTTAAAAAAAGGATGAGATTGTTCAGTAACTGTCAGTCCCAAAGGAGCAGCAAAACCTGTTGAATCTTTAATTTTTTCCCAGGCTAGGGAAAATTCTTCTTTATCATCAGGTAAATTAAAATACCATGGTACATAGCCAATTAATTCTCTAACATCTAATGCTTTAGTAGTGTCTCCATATTTTTTTGGTAAGACAGTAAAGAAATTTAAATCCTTGTTCCATAAACGTTTTTGTAATTCCTCTTTTATTTTATTTGCTTTATTTTCGAATTCCTCTGCCTTTTTAATATCATTATTTAAATTTGCTATTTTTGATATGGCTTTAGCGTCACCATACATGTAACTATTAATTGTTGGCCGAGTCCCTTCTACACCAAATTTTTCAATCCCTTTATTTAGTATTCTGCCACTTGCTGTCAATTCCATTCCATCAGCAACATCCCATTGATAAAAAAGAGTTTGATTATTTTCCTTTCTTATTTTTACCCACTCATTATAATTATTTATTAGTGGTTCTAATTGATTTGATAAAATGGAATCATTTCGATGAATATTATTAAAGGCAAGAATTGCATCTGCAATCCAAAAACTATATTGTCTAATTCCATCTTCAGATTTATAGAGCCAAAAATTGATATATTCAGAGATATATTTTGGGTCTTTTAACCATCTCCCTTCATAAATATGATGAGCAGCAGGACAATTTATAGTATTGTGTTTTTTAGACCAGTTAACATCAGGTAAAAACTCTGTAATAACAAATCCATCATCGGTATTCTTAACATGTTTTCTATAAGTCCACCATCTGAAATAATAGGTCTCTTCTATTTCTTTATCAGGGAGATCTATCATTGGAATATTTTTAATTAAAAACGTGAATGCTTCATTATTGGGTATAAATTGTTTGTAAATCTCATTGTCGTTTTTATTAAAAAGATCAACATAATTTTTTAATCTATCTGATGTTATAATTTTGACTGATTTATTCTTTTTAACCTGAACACTACAGGAAAAAAAAACAATCAGAAAGAATGAAATAAAGAAATTTATTTTTTTCATAATTGCGATGTAATTAATTTAAAATAATTACATGTTTTATAGGCCATACCCTTAATTTTATTTGCTTCCTAGGCGCCACATTAGAATTCCACCTGTTATAAACATCCATATTGAATAAGCTCCAGTTGGAAGTCCCATCTCAATGTTGTTAAGTATTGTAGTAGCAATGACAAAAGCTAATGTTCCGTTTTGAATTCCACTTTCAATTGTAATTGAAATTTGACTTTTGCCAGTTATGCCAAAAAATTTTGAAGTGATATATCCAAGCCCCATCGTTGACAAATTAAGAAGTAA
>Ga0208410_1001947_pt1 | contig 10133 bp, 6 predicted proteins | sample ETN02SmetaG_3_FD_185787 | JGI IMG/M metagenome (GOLD analysis project Ga0208410, IMG submission 185787) | Marine microbial and viral communities from oxygen minimum zone, Eastern Pacific Ocean - ETNP2014F10-02SV257 (SPAdes) (version 2) | ecosystem: Environmental > Aquatic > Marine > Oceanic ... | reverse complement strand
GTCCATTAAGGCCTCAAAGGTATTTTCATCATTCAAAACAGCATCCCTCAGTTTTTTCAGTGCAGGTTCTCGCTCTGCCCGATGGAAACGATGGAACAGTTCCAGATCATTGATCTGCATGTATTTTTCATCATCGGTGGAACGAGCCAACTGGATTTCTTCTGTCTCTTCCGGAGGCTGAGGATTGAGGAAGGTGTTTACGCCCATGATCGGCATTTCTCCAGTATGCTTCAGCGTTTCATAATGCAGGGACTCTTCCTGGATCTTGTTTCGCTGGTACATGGTTTCCATCGCCCCAAGAACACCACCACGATCCGAGAGACGGATAAATTCGCTCAAGATGGCCTCTTCCACCAGATGAGTCAATTCTTCAATCACAAAACTTCCCTGAAGCGGATTCTGGTTAAATGCCTGGCCCAACTCATGATTGATGATCAACTGAATCGCCAATGCCCGGCGTACCGATTCTTCTGTAGGAGTCGTGATTGCCTCGTCATAGGCATTGGTATGTAAAGAGTTACAGTTGTCATAAACCGCATAAAGAGCCTGAAGGGTGGTGCGGATGTCGTTGAAATCGATCTCCATCGCATGCAACGAACGCCCGGAAGTCTGAATGTGATACTTCAGTTTGCAGGATCCTTCTGATGCCTGATAAAGATCACGCAACGCGACTGCAAAAATACGCCTTGCCACTCGGCCAATCACGGCGTATTCAGGATCCATCCCGTTACTGAAGAAATAACTCAGGTTTCTGGCAAAGCCGTCGATCGAAAGTCCTCTTGCGAGGTAGTATTCGATGATGGTGAAACCGTTGGCGAGGGTGAAAGCGACCTGGGTAATCGGATTCGCTCCGGCTTCAGCGATATGGTAGCCGCTGATGCTGACCGAATAAAAATTCCTGACCCCGTTCCCAGTGAAAAATTCCTGGATATCTCCCATCATCCTCAGCGCAAATTCCGTACTGAAAATGCAGGTATTCTGAGCCTGGTCTTCTTTGAGAATATCTGCCTGAACCGTCCCTCTGACAGAAGTCAGGGTGTGTTCACGGATGTTATGATAGATTTCTGCATCCACCGCTTCGCTTCCGGAAATCCCAAGCAAACCCAAGCCTAAGCCCTGATGGGTTTTCGGAAGTTCCATGCGGTAGTCGGGAAGTTTCAGATCCTGTTGGGCATAGCGCTTTTCTAGTTTGTTTCGTACCTCATCCAACTTCCCATTTTCACGAAGGTGTTTTTCCACCTGCTGGTCGACCGCAGCATTCAGGAAAAAGGCTAAAACCGTCGGCGCAGGACCATTGATCGTCATTGAGACCGAAGTATTAGCAGTACAAAGATCGAATCCCGAATAAAGCCTTTTGGCATCATCAACGGTGCAGACCGATACTCCGGCATTACCCACTTTCCCGAAAATGTCAGGTCTCGGATGAGGGTCGGAGCCATAAAGCGTAACCGAGTCGAAGGCGGTACTGAGCCGTGTAGCGGGCTGGCCTTCGGCAAGCATGTGAAAACGGAGGTTGGTCTTTTCAGCGATTCCTTCTCCGGCAAACATCCGGGTAGGGTCTTCCTGTTCTCTTTTGAATGGGAAGATCCCTGCCGTATAGGGAAACTCGCCGGGGAAATTTTCCAACCCGAGCCATTTAGTGATCTCTCCAAGATCCTCAAACCGTGGAACTGCAACTTTGGGGATCATCAGACCACTGAGGCTTTTTACCCGGTTTTCCACTTCAATGGTTTTCTGTCTGACCTGGTATTGAAAGGATTCCTTCAGGTAGAGTTCACGCTTTCCTGAGAAAGCTTCGATCTGTTTCAAAACCGTCGGGGGCAGGGCGGCAAGTTTCTTGTTGAAAAGCCTGACCACCGGAAGTGCTTCCGGAGTAATGTCTGCTTCCATAATTGGCGAAAGCGAATCCCTGGTTTTCTCACAGAGAGCTTCATCATTTTCGCAAAGCTGCAAAATGGTCCCGCGAAGCTGGTCCAAGTCACGTGCATTTTCTGAATTTTTTTGTACTTCGGCTTTATATGCTCGAACGGTCTCCGAAATTTGCCTGAGATAGTGTTTCCTCGAAGCAGGAATCAACTCATGGGTTTGGGAAACGGAGTGGGAAACACTCGATTTCCTGGTCCAGTCAACAAGTTCTTTTTCTTTCAACAACTCCAAGAGTCTGAAATAAAACCAGTTGGTCCCCTTGTCATTGAATCGGTTGGCAACGATGCCAAAAACCGGGAGGCTTTCGACGGGATCATCAAATTTCAGATGACTGCGTCGATACTGTTTGCGAACCGCATCCAGTGCGTCCTCGGCCCCAGGTTTATCAAACTTGTTGATCACGATGCAGTCGGCAAAGTCGATCATGTCGATCTTTTCCAGTTGAGTCGAGGCACCATATTCTGGGGTCATCACATAAACACTGAGATCTGCCAAATCGGTGATTTCGGTGTCACTTTGCCCAATCCCCGCCGTTTCAACAAGGATCAGGTCAAAGGATGAAGCCTTCAACAAATGCAGGATCGGCAGAAGAGATTCCGAGGTTGCCAGATGGGAACGGCGTGTGGCCAGGGAACGCATGAAAACATTGGGATGTTGAATCGCATTCATGCGCATGCGGTCTCCAAGCAGGGCACCGCCGGTTTTGCGTTTTGACGGATCCACCGAGACCACAGCAACCCGACGTTCAGGAAATTCTTCGATGAACCTTCGCACCAGCTCATCGGTCAGACACGATTTTCCCGCACCTCCGGTTCCGGTCAGTCCAATCACCGGTGTTGTGGATGACTTTGGAAGCCCATCAAGGTAAGTTGAAACCTGATTCGCATCTTCATTCTGTTCCACCCATGTCAGCATCCTTGCCAATTCCGATGAATTCCTCGGATCAAAATGGTTTGGATCAGGAGTTTGCTCTCCATCCGTCAAACTGAAGTCCGACTTTTTGAGCATGTCTGCAATCATTCCCTCGAGGCCCATTTCTCGCCCATCCTCCGGGGAATAGATCCGACAGACGCCATAATCCATCAATTCTTTGATTTCCCTGGGAATGATCACTCCGCCGCCGCCGCCGAAAACCTGAATGTGCTCTGCATTGTTTTGACGGAGGAGATCGATCATGTAGCGGAAAAATTCATTATGCCCGCCCTGATAAGAACTGACGGCAATCCCCTGGACATCCTCCTGAATGGCGACTTCGACGATTTCCTCCACCCCACGGTCGTGTCCGAGATGAATTACCTCTGCTCCCATTGACTGAAGAATCCTGCGCATGATGTTGATGGCCGCATCATGTCCGTCAAAAAGGCTGGTCGCAGTGACAAAGCGGACCCGATTTTTTAAGGAAAGTGTTTTTTGGGGAAGGGGGTGGCTCATCAGTTCCTGATTTACAATTCAAATTCCAGAGGTTTTGAGCAGATCATCACGATTCAGTCCCAGCTTAACACCTGCGTCCAGAATCTGTTCCCAGGTATTTTCATCAATCGGAATTCCATCTCTTTCCCGTTCTTTAAGTGAAATCCTTTCAGGATCTCCTGCAATCAATACCGGGTTATCAGGATCCGCAGGCGGAGATGCTTTAACGTAATTCACCATCGCTTCAATCTCATGCTGCATGGTCGGAATTTCCAGCAATCGCGAGGGGTCAACAATGAAGGTCAGCATGTTATTGGTTATCCCGCCTTTTCGTTCATTTTCAGGCTGAATGGTGAATCCACCGCTTAGCATTCCTCCAAGCAGTTCACAGAAAAGAGCCAATCCATACCCCTTGTAGTCTCCTACAGGGGTCAAGGCACCAGGAGGGTTATCTTTGCCTGAATCATGGTAGATGTGACTCTCCATGACTGACGGGTCACGGCTTGGTTGACCACGGTGGTCAATGAGCCAATCTTCCGGCAGATTTTCTCCTTTGTTGAGGGCAACACGAACTTTTCCTAGAGCAATCCGGCTTGTGGCCATGTCAAGCAAAACCGGAGGCTGTTTTGCCGTTCCAGGCATGGCAATGCAGACCGGATTGGTGGCAAACCTTGCGTCAGAACCTCGGAAAGGTGCCACTAACGGGGGATGATCGGTAACGTTGACAAAATGCAGGGAAACCATTCCGGCAGCAATGCTTTGCTCACCATAAGTGCCGATGCGGCCCATGTGATAAGAATTCCGCACCGTCATCAAGACAAGCCCTTTTTCTTTGCAAAGCTCCAAAGCCTGCTCCATTGCTTTTTTCACCACTGATTGACCATATCCGCGGTTGCCCTCGAACATCAGGATCGAGCCATCCTCTTTCACCTTTTCAGGTTTCTGGTTCGGGTTGAGCAATCCTTCCCCAAGCTTACTCATATAAAGCGGCATCATTCCTACCCCATGACTGTCATGTCCGCATAAGTTGGAACGGACCAGGTGGGAAGCCACGGTATCTGCTTCTTCAGCATTGCTTCCTCCCTTTTCAAGCAGGGCAACCACCACATTTTTTAAGTTTTCGGACTGGATCAAAATCATGGAAGGATTTTAGTAAAATTGGGGAATTGAGGGAATTTCAGAGTCTTCACCCGGAAACAGAATTAAATGGATTTCCGGGTGAGGAATGTCGTTTTATCCCGTAAATGCCTGGAGCCCTGTTTGAGCCCTTCCCAGGATCAGGGCATGGATGTCGTGGGTCCCTTCGTAGGTATTTACCGTTTCTAGATTCATGACGTGGCGGATCACATGATATTCGTCAGAAATGCCGTTCCCCCCGTGCATGTCGCGGGCAAGCCTTGCGATATCAAGGGCTTTGCCGCAGTTGTTACGTTTCATCAGAGAAATCACTTCAGGAGGACAATTATCCTGATCCATCATCCGTCCCATTCTCAAAACTCCCTGGAGCCCAAGTGTGATCTCGGTTTGCATGTCGGCAAGTTTTTTCTGGATCAACTGATTCGCCGCCAACGGACGACCGAACTGGATCCGGTCCAAAGTGTATTGACGGACCGCATGCCAACAGAATTCTGCTGCGCCCAGGGTCCCCCAGGCAATTCCGTAACGTGCTTTGTTGAGACAGCCAAATGGACCTTTCAATCCTGAAACATTGGGAAGCAGATTTTCCTCCGGGACAAAAACCTGGTCCATCACGATTTCACCGGTGATGGAAGCACGCAGTGACATTTTTCCGCTGATTTTGGGAGTGCTCAGACCTTCCATCTCCCTTTCCAGCAGGAATCCGCGGATCACGCCATCTTCGGTCTTGGCCCAGACGACGAACACATCGGCAATCGGGGAGTTGGTGATCCACATTTTGTTTCCGGTGAGACGGTAACCTCCTGATTCCCGGACTGCTCGGGTTTCCATGCTTCCCGGATCAGAACCGTGATCGGGTTCGGTCAGTCCGAAACACCCTGCAATCTCTCCGGTTGCCAATTTGGGAAGAAACCGCTGTTTCTGCTCTTCACTGCCATAGGCATGGATCGGGTACATCACCAGGCTGGACTGAACACTCATTGCCGAACGGTAGCCCGAATCAACCCGTTCCACTTCTCTTGCCATCAGTCCGTAACCGACATAACTGGTTTCCGATCCGCCGTATTCTGCCGGAAGGACCGAACCCAGCATCCCGATGGATCCCATCTCATTCAAAATTTCACGGTCAAAGTGTTCATTTCGGTTGGCTTCCAGGATCCGTGACGCCAGTTTTTCCTGACAGAACTCCCGGGTCGAATCCCGGATCAAACGTTCTTCTTCAGTCAACTGTTCTTCAAAAATGAATGGATCCTGCCATTGAAAAGCATTGCGAGGGATGGGTGCGGTCATGATGTTTTTCCTAAATGAATTTTAAAAAACTTTAAAGAAGGTCAGAAATATTTGCAATTTCAAAGTCTTAAGTGCCTTTTTATTCTTTATATACGTTGAAAGCGCGAAAGCCATGATATAATTTATTCTTCAACAAGTTTTAATTTTTTGAAAGCCTTGAAGAATTTGAAAAACATAGTGCTGAAATTATTGATCATAGTCGTTGGGTTTTATGCTTACACAGCATCGGTCCACGGCCAGGATACTTTGGAACAACAGCAAAGGATCAAGGCACTGGTGGATGATCTTCGCTGCCCCACTTGCCAGGGACTCTCGGTCAAAGATTCGGAAGCGGGGTTCTCTGTCAGTATCCGAAACAAGGCAGAAGAAATGGTCCGTGAAGGATACAGTGATCAGGAAATCAGGAATTTTTTTGTGAAACGTTACGGGGAATGGATCCTTCGTACCCCTCCCAAGGAGGGTTTTAATCTGCTTCTCTGGATCCTGCCCATAGGAGCAATCCTATTCGGGATGGGGATGGTCTTGAGCAAATCCAGACGATGGGTGGCATCAAAAGAAGAGGAAGATGAACAGGAATTACCGGAAGCCCTCAGTGAAGCCGAGGAAAATCTAATCAGGCAGGATCTTGAACGTTTCAGGCAAAGTTAAGCCTTTTGTTTTTCCTTCATCCGGAATGCATGAAAATTGTCAAAATCAATCAGGTAATCCAGCGACTGGTAGACCTTACAATCTTCAAGGTACTTGTTGTAGGCCGAACCCTCGCTGCTTTGGTAACTTTCAATGAAGGATGGATCAAAATCCTCCCGTTCATCAATATTGAAGGCTCTTGCAGTGGCAGCACTTGGAGAAAGCTCGAGCAAGATCCGGATATCAATCAGTTCACTGAACTGTTCCAGGAAAAGGGTCGAACCCCAGACCAGCAGAACCATTTCAGGAACCAGATAAAACGGGAACGGGGTAACTTCATACCCGGAGAGGGGGTCAGGTGTATCTTCGATCAAGACCTGTTCACCACGTGAGAAGGGATTCAGAACATGCTTGATGGTCCAATCATAAATCCATTCCGAACGCCAGTATTTGAGATAATCCTCCTGCCTGGAAAATTCCACACCAAGCAGTTCCGTGAGATCGAGTCCGGAAACAAGCAGGTTTCTCGACTCCAGCACTTCTACCAATTCTCCGACAAAAAAAGAATGCCCGCATCCTTCAGGCCCCCCGATGCCGATGGTCAGCGGCATCCTGGGAGAGTCCTCCTTCAGTTTTTCCACTGTTTCCGCGATTTCCTGGGAGGTGTTTCTGCTGGGATGAAAGACTTCCAGCAAATCCTGAAGGTTTTGAAACTGCATTCCCTGATGTTTCAGGGTTTCCTCAGATCCTCCGCCAAAAGGGCGGTGACGTCGATGCAATTCGGATTGAATGTCCGAATCATCGGTAATCCAGAAAACCTGAGGTTCGTCAAGATTGGTATTCTTTTCAAGCATTTCCAGAGACGTTCCATGAAGTACCTGGACGTTTTCATGAGACTGCCAATCCTGAACCCTGACCGTTTGAGAGATGAGCACGGTGTTGTAGGAACGATCGTCAAAAATCTTAACCATCGCCTGGAAGTTCGACCAACCCTCTTCGCTACTTATTGAATGCAAACTATTGAGGTCAAAAACGAGTCTGCTGATGGTATTTGGATTGAATTTTTGGTTCATGCTTTCATCAAATTAAATCAACAAAGGATGCATTTATGCTGAAACGACACAATCAGCTTCGCAATACCTTTCTACGAATCCTGGATTTGTTGATTGCCTTTTCAGCCTGGGAGTTGGCCTACCTGCTCAGGTTTCACATTATCGACTGGCCCCCCGCGATTGAGATTCCCTCACATCAGGAATACCTGAAAGCTGCGGTTGTAGTGGTGATCCTTACCTTGATGGTTTTTACACTGAGCGGTGTTTACCGACATCAGCATTCACTGAGACTTCGGGTTGAGGGCTGGCTTGTGATTCGGGGCGCAGGAGGTGTTTTCATCCTGACCCTGGTGGCGGCATTTTTCTACCGTGGGTTTTCCTATTCCAGGATCCACATGCTTTATTTTCTCGTTTGTTTTGTGCTGATGCTGGGGCTTACGAGATATCTGGTTCGAAGAATGATGAACTACATCCATTCCCGTGGAGCTTTTCTGGAGAGGGTATTGGTGGTGGGTGACGGGTCACAAGCAGATTTTTTGATCGAGAGGCTGAAAGAGTTAAAGCCGATTGGAATTCATCTTTCGGGAAGTATTTCATTGGAGGAGCAATCTTCCGAAAATCTAGGTTCAAAATTTTTTGGAAGCCTGGAGGAACTCCCGCAAATCATCCAGCAGCAGCGGATTGACCAGGTATTTATCAGTCTTTCCCTCAAAGAACAGCATCGACTCGAGGAATTGAAGGACTTGCTCTCCGAACAATGGGTGGATGTTCGAATCGTGCCTGACCTCGGCAGTTTCCGGACGCTCCACACCGATATCGAATCATTCGCGGGGATGCCTCTGGTGACACTGGTGCAAAGCCCGATGACGGGTTGGAACCAGGTGCTGAAACGTATGCTGGATCTGGCCGGGGCCATTTTGGCATTGATCTTATTTTCACCTCTCATGTTGCTGATTGCCTTCCTGGTCAAAATCACCTCTCCCGGTCCGATTCTTTACCGACAACAACGGATGGGCCTCGATGGAAAAACGTTTTTCACACTCAAATTCCGGTCAATGCGCCAGGATGCAGAAAAACAAACCGGAGCGGTCTGGGCCACGGAAAATGACACCCGCAGAACCATACTTGGGGTTTACTTGAGACGCTTTAACCTCGACGAACTTCCTCAATTGTTCAACGTTCTCAATGGCGAAATGAGCCTGGTTGGTCCCCGGCCCGAAAGACCGGTATTGATTGAGGAATTCAAATCCAAAATTCCAAATTACATGCTGCGCCACAAAGTGAAGGCGGGTATCACCGGATGGGCCCAAATCAACGGCTGGCGGGGAAATACTTCCCTGGAAAAAAGAATCGAGCATGACCTGTATTACATTGAACGCTGGTCGGTCTGGTTGGATCTTAAGATTCTGCTTTTGACTGTATTTAAGGGTTTTGTTGATCCCAATGCCTACTGATCTTCCTTTTGTCAATTTCCTGAGAAAAAGTGCTACTAATGGTTTTACCCTGCTCGAAACTATGCTCAGTCTGGCCGTCCTTGGGATTTTGCTGGTCCTTGCGGTGCCGGATTTTTATCCAATGCGTCAGCGTTTTGAAAACTCAGCATCGGAAATCAGGGCTTTGCTTGAGGAGACTCAATCTCTAGCGTTGACCAGTCAGGTCTCACATCGTGTAGGTTTTGATGCCAACGACCACAGCCTGCTCATCGAAAGAAAACATTCTGGATCCTATGCAATTCTGCAAAAAAGGCCTGTGGAAGAAGAAATGACTCTCGAAGCAACCCGCTGGCCGTCTTTCGGCCCGTTTGGCTTTGCCCAGTCCGGCACCATACTCCTTGATTCCCCTGAATTTCAGACCAGCATCGTTGTCAGCAGTATTGGGCGAATCCGACAAACAGATCTTTTGAAGAAATAGAAACAGACTTGCTCCAATAGTGGGTTATGAAAATCACGGGGTATTTGATGCTGATGTTTTTCTTTCTGACATTGGCTTCGTGTAGTTCCTCCAAACCCAGTCCTCCTCAAAAAAAACCTGAAAGCATTGTCATTCCTGTATCCATTCTTGGAAAAGAATCTGAAACCCGCAGGAAATTCCTGCAAAATACACTGAACGAGGAGTTGTCAAAACAATTCAGGATTGTTCCCCAAAAACGTTTTGAAGCGGCTCAGGAACAGGCTTTTCAGGAAATGGAATATGATCAGTGCACGGAAGAACAGTGCTTTATGCTCATCCAGGAATTTTTACAGGTTCCTTACTTGTTCCATTTGGAAGTCATTGCCGAAGATAAGCTGGTCCAATTAAGCCTGAAATTTCTGGACCCGGACAAACAAAAAACCCTCACCGATACCTGTGAAAACTGTTCGATCCTTGATTTGAGCGAGCGCTTAAGAAAACTCACAAACCGTTTGCTCAAGGAAAAGGATCTTTTGGAATTTGAAGTCGATGAAGATGAGAAAATGGAATCCACCAGCCATGAGGATCCGCATTCCCAAAAAAAGTTACCCAGGAAAGATGATGTTTCACGAAATTTTCAGATCAGTGGAATCTATGGCAATTATTCAAAAAATGATCTGAGGATTAAAAATTTATCATACGCCTTTTCCTGGAAAGGTTTTGGATTGGGGTTATCCAAATTCGAACAGAAAATGGAATCCTCAACTGGAAATCAGTATCATGTAGAGGCCAATTTTATTG
>Ga0208410_1001943_pt1 | contig 10148 bp, 7 predicted proteins | sample ETN02SmetaG_3_FD_185787 | JGI IMG/M metagenome (GOLD analysis project Ga0208410, IMG submission 185787) | Marine microbial and viral communities from oxygen minimum zone, Eastern Pacific Ocean - ETNP2014F10-02SV257 (SPAdes) (version 2) | ecosystem: Environmental > Aquatic > Marine > Oceanic ... | reverse complement strand
GAAAGCGATGAGGTTTCTAATAACACCTCTGAAATTTCTAATAATGAAACTCCATCTTTAACTAATTCAGAAAATTCAGTTTCAAATCCAAATTACAACTCACTATATGGTGTTTATGGAGTACTTATGGAAGATAAAAAATCAGAAGTCCAGGTTCTAGAAAATGAAAACCTTTACATTGAAATAGACCCAAAAGGAGGTTTATTGAAAAGAGTATGGTTAAAAAACTTTAAAAATTATCTTGATGAGCCTCTGAATTTAATTTATGAAAACAATAATTTTTTTAATATAAGATTTTCCACATTAGATGGAAGGACTTTAAATAGTAAAGATTTTTTCTTTGTTACAGAGTTAAGTTCTAAAAATGACAAGCAAACACTTTCTTTGAAATCAAAAATTTCAGATCAAGAATTTATTGAGTTTATTTATTCGATTGACCCCAAGACTTATTTAATTGACTTTTCTATAAGATCAAAAGGCATGTCTTCTTTTATAGACTCCAAGGAAAATCCACTAATTGAAATTAAAAATAGAGTTTATAGAAATTCAAAAAGTATCAATTATGAAAATATGTATACTGAGTTAACTTATGGATATGAAGAGGATAAGGTTGACTATTTATCAGCCACAGGAGAAGATGAAGAAGTTGAAAATCAAGTCAGGTGGATTTCTTTTAGACAACATTTTTTTAGTGCAATTTTAATTCCTGAAAAAAAGATATCTGAAGTAAGTTTTTCTTCCATTAATTTAGCTGACAAGGATGATTTGAATCAACGTTATACAAAAGATTTTTCAATTTCATTTCCAATAAAATATTCTTCCGGTAACTTTGATTCTCAGTTTGAATATTATTTTGGACCGAGCGATCACCAAATTCTAAAATCTTATGACAGAGATCTAGAATCATCAGTTTCTCTTGGCTGGGGGATTTTTGGATGGATCAACAAGTTTATTTTTTTGCCACTTTTTGGTTTTTTGTCTTCCTTTTTACCTTATGGTATATCAATAATAGTAATGACAATTATTGCCCGTTTGGCCATGTCTCCTGTTACATATAAATCTTATGTTTCTCAAGTCAAAATGAAAATTCTTCGCCCAGAGATTGAGCAAATAAACAAGAAATTTAAAGACGATGCTATTAAAAGACAACAAGAAACGATGAGTCTTTACAGTCAAGCTGGAGCAAATCCTATGTCGGGATGTGTTCCTGCCTTAATTCAGCTTCCGGTTTTTTACGGTTTGTTTGTTTTCTTTCCAATCGCATTTGAACTTCGTCAAAAAAGTTTTCTATGGGCGGATGATCTTTCATCTTATGATGTAATAGTTGAATTGCCTTTTTATTTTCCGCTCTATGGTGATCATATTAGTTTATTTCCAATTCTTGCATCAGGTGCTATTTTTATTTATACAAAAATGACTATGGGTCAACAAACTATGCCCCAACAACCTGGAATGCCTAATATGAAAATTATTATGTATTTAATGCCATTAATGATGCTTTTCTTTTTCAATAATTATTCAAGTGGCTTAAGTTTATATTATTTTGTTTCAAATTTGTTGACTATATTTTTAATGCTCGTTATCAAAAATTATATTATTGATAATGACAAAATACATGCTCAAATAGAGGAAAATAAAAAGAAGCCTAAGAAAGCGTCTGGTTTCACTGCGAGGCTCCAGAAAGCTATGGAGGAAGCAGAAAAGCAAAAAAAATCAAGAAAAAAAAGATTTTAATACTCTTTTTAATAAACTTATATGAGTAAAAAGAAAGTTGTTGTAGCTCTTTCAGGCGGTGTAGATTCTAGTGTTTCAGCCTATTTACTTAAAAAAAAAGGATATGATGTGATTGGTTTATTTATGAAGAATTGGCATGATGAATCAGTTACGATTTCAAAAGAATGTCCTTGGCTTCAAGACAGCAATGATGCAATGCTAATTGCACAAAAGTTAGGGATTCCTTTTCAAGCAATTGATCTAAGCGTTCAATATAAAAAAAGAATAGTAGACTACATGTTTGATGAGTATAAAAAAGGGAGAACTCCAAACCCTGATGTTATTTGCAATAGAGAGATCAAATTTGATGTTTTTTTAAAAATAGCTTTGTCTATGGATGCGGATTATGTTGCTACTGGACATTATTGCCAAAAAGAATCTTTTAAAAATTCTAATGGGCAAATAGTAAGTAGATTACTTAAAGGGGTAGATAAAAGAAAAGATCAGTCTTATTTTTTATGTCAAATTAATCAGTTTCAGCTCCAAAAAGTAATATTTCCAATAGGAAATCTGAAGAAAACTCAGGTTAGGAAAATTGCTAAAGAAATAGGATTAGTAACCGCTGATAAAAAAGATTCTCAAGGACTTTGCTTTATTGGAAAAATAAGTCTTCCAGAATTTTTAAGTCAAAAATTAAAACCAAAAGAGGGTAAAATTATTCAAATCAAAGATGAATTGAAAAAGTTATCTGAGGATTCATACGATAAAAAATTTGATATAAAATTACTTAACGAATTATCAAAGAGAAGAAGGTATAAAATAAATGAAGGTGAAGTAATAGGGACTCATAAAGGCGCTCATTTCTTTACCGTTGGACAAAGAAAAGGACTTTCTGTTGGAGGTCATTCTCAGCCACTTTTTGTTATTGATACTGATGTCAAAAATAATTTAGTTTATGTTGGTGAAGGTGCAAATCATACAGGTTTGTTTAGAAAAGCCCTTGAGATTAAAAAAGGTAGTGGAAAATGGATTCGTTCTGATCTAACAATAGATTTTGATCAGAGAATGGATGTTTTGGTTAGAATAAGATATCGCCAACCTCTTCAAGAAGCCATCATTTATAATAAAAAAGAAGGTTTTTTTGTTGTTTTTAAAAATCATCAATCTTCTATAACTTCAGGGCAATTTGCTGCTTGGTATGTTGGAGAAGAGCTTATTGGATCTGGAGTTATAAATTAGCTATTGTTTTTATTGGAAAATTCTATTTTTATTTGGTTTCTTAAAATATCCTGTATTGTTTCCCTTTTCCGAATTAGATAAGATTTATTATCCATTATCAATACTTCGGCAGGGCGATATCTCGAATTATAATTGCTTGACATGTTGTAACAATAAGCACCTGAGTTTTTAAATAATAAATAATCGCCTTCAGAGATTTCAGATATTTTTCTATTATTACCAAATGTATCCGTCTCACATATATAGCCTACAATTGAATAAAATCTTTTTTTTCCTTTTGGGTTTGAAATGTTTTCAATCTCATGATGCGACCCATATAGCATAGGTCTTATCAAATGATTGAAACCACTATCGATATGAGCAAAAACAGTTGAGGTAGTTTGTTTTATAACATTAACTTTAGCGATAAAGTATCCTGCTTGGCTAACTAAAAATTTTCCAGGCTCAAAAACTAGTTCAATTTCTCGTCCATATTCTCTAGAAAACGATTTAAATTTTTGAGTTAATTTAGCGCCTAATTCTTCAATATTAGTCTCAACATCTCCTTCAAAATAAGGGACTTTAAATCCGCTTCCAAAGTCAATAAATTCAAGATTTTTAAAATTTTTAGCAGTTTCAAACAAAATTTCAGAGGCATTTAAAAAAACGTCTATATCCAAAATATCACTTCCTGTATGCATGTGAATACCATTTATATTCATTTTAGTATTTTTTACAATTCTAAGAATATGAGGAATTTGATGAACTGATATCCCAAATTTTGAATCAATATGGCCAACTGATATTTTATTATTCCCACCTGCCATTATGTGAGGATTTATTCTAAGGCAAACAGGTTTTTTTGGATGTTTAGTTCCAAATTGTTCCAACAAAGAAAGATTGTCAATATTTACCCTAACACCCATTGATGAAACCTTTTCTATTTCCTCTAGTGAAACACCGTTTGGAGTATAAATTATCATATCTGGATCAAACCCTGCCTTTATGCCTAATTTCACTTCTTGAATTGAGACTGTGTCAAGGCCTGCGCCAAGTGAACGGATAAAACTTAAAATAGAAATATTTGATAGCGCTTTTGCTGCGTAGCAAATCTTTAAAGATTTTATTTTTGAAAATGATGATATTAGTCTTTTGTATTGAGCGGAAATTATGTTTGCATCATAAACATAAATTGGCGACCCATATTCATTTGCGATATCTGTTAAAAATTTTTCCTTCAATTTTCTAGTTATTTTGGATGCAAATGTAATATTTATAGACAATCCAAAAGAAAATTAATACTATATCTAAAAAAATAAAACAATTTGTTATAAATAAAACAAATATAGCTTTACTTTGATATGTTTTGTTGTGATGATTTATTATTTTTGAGTGAAACTATCTTTATGAACGTACATGAATATCAAGCAAAGGAGATTTTAGCTAAGTCAGGAGTCTCTGTTCAAAGAGGAATAACTGCTTCTAATACTGATCAAGCTGTTAGAGCAGCTACTAAATTGACTGAAGACACAGGGACGAAAACTCACGTTATAAAGGCGCAAGTTCATGCTGGAGGAAGAGGCAAAGGAGGTGGAATCAAACTAGCCAAAAGTTTAGAAGAAGTAAAATCTATTTCAGATAAAATAATTGGAATGAATCTTGTAACTCCTCAAACTCCTCCAGAGGGAAAAAAAGTCAATTTAGTTTTAATTGCTGAAGACGTTTATTATCCTGGAAAAATTGATCCAGAAGAATTTTATGTTTCTGTATTATTGAATCGGTCAACTGGAAGAAATATGATCTTGTATTCACCTGAGGGAGGTATGGATATTGAAACAGTTGCTGAAAAAACACCTCATCTCATATATACTGAAGAAATAGATCCTAATTATGGGTTATTGTCTTTTCAAGCTAGAAATATTGCTTTTAATCTTGGGTTATCAGGTATTGCTTTTAAAGAGATGACTAAATTCATTGTTTGCCTTTATAATTCCTATCTAAAATCTGACGCTACTCTTTTTGAGATTAATCCTGTTCTGAAAACATCTGACGAAAAAATAATTGCAGTTGACGCAAAGATGACACTAGATGATAATGCTTTGTTTCGTCATAAAGAATATGAGAGTTTAAGAGATTTAAACGAAGAAAACCCTGTTGAAATAGAAGCTAAAGAAGTTGGTTTAAACTATGTTGATTTAGATGGGAACGTTGGATGCATGGTTAATGGAGCAGGTCTAGCAATGGCTACAATGGACCTTATTAAACAGTCTGGAGGATCACCTGCAAATTTTTTAGATGTTGGTGGTTCAGCTGATGCAGAAAGAGTTGAAACTGGATTTAGATTAATTTTAAAAGATCCAGCTGTCGAGGCTATTCTTGTTAATATCTTTGGCGGAATTGTTCGGTGTGACAGGGTTGCAAATGGAATAATTGAGGCGTATAAAAACATGGGAGATGAAATAAAAGTCCCAATTATTGTTAGATTACAGGGAACTAATTCTGCCCTTGCTAAAGATCTAATTGAAAAGTCTAATCTTAATGTAATTGCTGCAATTGCATTTGATGAAGCTGCAGAAAAAGTTCAAACTGTCTTGAGGTAAGACAAAATGGCATTTTTTTATAAGAAATAAATGACTTTTTGTCATCGATATTTACTTGGCACTAGTTTTGACAATTATTTAATAAAAGTTTAATTTAAAATTTTTATTATGAATTTAATTAAAAACAACACATCGTTATTTCCATCTATCTTGGATAATTTTTTTAAAATCAATGATTTGGATATTATAAATGCAAACAATTTTGTCCCTGCTGTTAATATAAAAGAAACAGAAACCTCTTATGAATTGTATATGGCAATTCCAGGAAAAACTAAAAAAGATTTCATGATTGAGTTTGAGAATGATATTTTATCTATCTCAGATGGAATGACCAAAAAGAATGAACCCAACAATAAGGAGTCTTTTCCATTACATGAATTTAGTTACAATCAATTTAAGCGTTCTTTTAAAATCCCTAAAATTGTTGAAATTGATAGGATTTCTGCCAAATATTTGAATGGAGTTTTACAAATATTTTTACCCAAACTTAAGGAAGCTTTATCGTCTTCCAAAAAAATAATTAAAATTAGTTAAGACTTAAAATATGAAAAAATGGTGCCTAAAAAGCACCATTTTTTTTTCTTTTAATCAATTCTGACAATAAATCTCTGAGATTTGCGGCTTCTATAAAATCTAGATCTAATGCTGCATTTTCCATTTTTTTTCTAATACCCTTAATTTGTTTCTCGAGTTCTTTTTTAGTTAAATCATTAATTTTAAATTTTAGATCATCTTCTATATCAACCCCTTTTTTATAATCGGCATTCAAGTTTTTTTCTAATGGATTTTTTAAAGACCTTTTTATTGCTTTTGGGATAATATTATTGATATGATTATAGCTTATTTGTTTTTCTCTTCTGTAGTTTGTCTCATCAATTGTTTTTTTCATGCTACTTGTAATTTTATCTGCATACATTATTGCTTTTCCATTTATATTCCTTGCAGCTCTTCCTATAGTTTGTGTTAATGATCTGTTACTTCTAAGAAAGCCTTCTTTATCTGCATCTAATATTGCAACAAGGGAAACTTCGGGTAAATCTAATCCCTCTCTTAATAGATTGATACCAATTATCACATCTACTATACCTTTTCTTAATTCTTGCATAATTTCAACCCTCTCCATTGTCTCAATATCACTATGAATATATCTACATCTAATTGATATCTTGAGAAGATATTTTGCTAACTCTTCAGCCATTCTTTTTGTCAAAGTAGTGATTAATACACGTTCATTTTTTTCTGTTCTAAGTTGAATTTCTTCAATTAGGTCATCAATTTGATTTTTTGATGGACGAACTTCAATTTCTGGATCAAGCAATCCAGTTGGCCTAATAATTTGTTCTACTAAAAAACCTTCTGTTTTTTTTAGCTCATAATCTGCAGGAGTGGCACTAACGTAAAGAACTCTTTTCTGTAATCTCTCAAATTCTTCAAATTTAAGTGGTCTATTATCAAGAGCAGATGGTAAACGAAATCCATATTCAACAAGATTTTCTTTACGACTTCTATCTCCTCCATACATAGCATGAACTTGAGGAATGCTGACATGACTTTCATCAATGATCATCATATAATCATCTGGAAAATAATCGATTAAGCAAAAAGGACGACTTCCAGGTTTTCTTCCATCAAGATATCTAGAGTAATTTTCAATACCTGAACAATAACCAAGCTCTTTGATCATTTCAATATCATATTCAGTTCTTTCTTTTATTCTATTTGCTTCCAAAGCAGATCCAATTTTTTCAAAATAATTGATTTGATCAACTAGATCATCTTGAATCTTATTTATTGCACTTTTCATAATATTAGGAGAAGTAACAAAAATTTCAGCAGGATAAATATCGAGGTTATCAAATCCCTCTATTTTTTTATCGTTTAATGGATCAAAAGAGTTTATTTCTTCAACTTTATTATCATAAAACTCAATTTTATAATATATGTCTGAGTATGTAGGAAAAATATCAACTATGTCTCCTTTGACTCTAAAATTACCTCTATCTAAATCACTTTCTACCCGGGAATACAGAGCCTGCACCAGATGTTTTAACAAATCACTTCTTGATAGCAGATTAGATTTAGAAATTTTCACCACATTATTTTGGAACTCACTTGGATTTCCAATACCATATATGCATGAAACAGATGCTACTACAATAACGTCTTTTCTTCCTGAAAGTAGAGATGATACAGCGCTTAATCTCAGTTTTTCAATTTCTTCATTGATTGATAGGTCTTTTTCAATATAGATACCTGTTGTTGGTAAATACGCTTCTGGTTGGTAATAATCATAATATGAAACAAAATATTCAACACAGTTCTTAGGAAAAAAATGTTTAAATTCTGAGTATAATTGTGCAGCTAAAGTTTTATTATGAGCTAATACTAGTGTTGGGCACTGAAGTCGTTCAATTATATTTGCTACTGTGAAAGTTTTCCCTGAACCAGTTACTCCCTGAAGAACAATCTTTTTTTCACCATTAGAAAAACTCTCAACAATTTGTTTTATTGCCTCTGGTTGATCACCAGTAGGAGAAAATTTTGATTTAACTGTAAACTGCATTTAACTAAAATATAATATTTATGTAAAAGGTAGTATTTTTAAAAAAAAATCTATGAATGAAAAGTTAATATCAAAAAAGAAACCATTTTATCCAATTTCAATTGAATTATCAAAATACCTCAAAAACTTTAATCGGTGGATTAACGGATCAATTTTTTATGAGGATTTGTTAAGATTTTCTGGATCAGTTTCAGTTCTTGATAAAAATGATAAAGATACGCTTTGGGTCAGAGTTTTTTATAATGATAATGAGCGAAAAGAAGTGGATTTTAATTTGAAAAAAATTTATACAATGCTTCATTCAGATGGTAATGATTCTTCAATTCCATTTCTAAATGTAGATAGTATAGATTATTGCACATTTGGTAATTCAAAACCCTTTAGGATAAAAATAAGGAATATACTTAATGATAATTTTACATATTTCTATGTTAAAAGAACTGATTCTTCCAGAATTTATGGATTAGAATTAGAACATATGTTATCACCCTACAATCTAAATTTTTTAGTTAATAATAATTCCTTAATTGAGGAACATATTTCTGGAATTCCTGGAGATGTATTTATAAAGGAAAATTTAAAAAGCTGTAGTGATTTGGAAAAAAATCAAATTGCAAAAGAATATGTAAAATTTAATGAAAGAACCATGGTTCGATTATTAGGTGATATGAGAGCATATAATTATGTTGTTATTCCTATTCACGATTTTGATCAAGTTATTTATAAGATTAGAGCAATTGATTTTGATCAGCAATGCTTTGAGGGTAGTTTTTCAGTTTATAGGCCTCAATTTTTTAAAGAAAATTTTCCAATAATGGAAATTGTAAGAAAAAAATTAAAAAGGAGCTCAATAGTTCAATACAAGATTGAGGAAAGATCAATTATTGCAAAGAGACTAATTAGTTTCAATGAAAGAATTAACCACCTTATCTCTATAATGAAGAATCAAAAGTTATCTCATCCAGAGAATCTTGAAAAATTAAAAATTGAAATTTTTAATTACACAAAAGATTCAAGTTTTAAAAAAAGTAAATCAATGGGAGATTTAATGGAAGCAACCTTTAATTTTTTAGTTAGAAATTATGAGAATGTAGGTTTAAGCAAACTCTTTTAAAAAAACATCTATAAATCGCTCTTAAGCCTTGATTCAGGTATATCACCATGTGAAAAAATTAGTTTCGGATAATTTTGTTTATCAATCATTTGGACTTCTTCAATTATTTCAATGTAAAAAGTCCATAGTTTAAGAAAATCATATATGTATATAAGTTGTTTTAAATCATTTGAGACAATTTCATTTATTGAAATATTTGCTTTTGATTTATTTTGCTCATTTAAATCTATTAACGGAAGTTCATCACCTTGCTCCCATTTAGAATTTGATCTATAGAAAGAGGCTAATTCAGTTCCACTAAAACCAAATGATTTATTGATGAAATTATGTAAATCATTTAAACTTGAATTTACCTCAATTTCAAAATCTCTGATAATGTCTTCACTATCATCTAGTATGGCTCTAATCCTAAATATATTTCTCATTTTTTCAGATTTAATTTGAAAACTAGTAAAGATTGAGAAGCAAATAAAATAGAAGCTACTAAAAGATGAAGAGGCTGAGAAAGAAATGGAAAACTAAAATAGTACATTAAAATTCCAATAATTACTTCTAACCCAATCAGAAATAATATAAAGTTATAGATGGGTATGACCAACTTCATTTTTTTTAATTTTCTATACAAATAAAGATTAAATCCAACAATTAATAATGAAAAACTTCTATGAATATCAAATTCCAATGGAAAAATCCCCAAAGATGAATTGCTTTTTAAATTTGTTTTTGAATCTACGAACTCTCGAACTTGTATTCCAAGAATAATCTCAGACAAAGTCATCACTAGTAATAATATAGATATTTTTTTTATCAAAGAATTTGTTTTAATTGATTCAATTTTTTTATCACTCAAGTAACTCAATAAGGTAAGTCCAAAGACAATCATCAAAGCGACAATTAAGTGGATTGAAACTTTAAAGGGTTTGAGATTTGAATCAACAAC
>Ga0208410_1001942_pt1 | contig 10149 bp, 7 predicted proteins | sample ETN02SmetaG_3_FD_185787 | JGI IMG/M metagenome (GOLD analysis project Ga0208410, IMG submission 185787) | Marine microbial and viral communities from oxygen minimum zone, Eastern Pacific Ocean - ETNP2014F10-02SV257 (SPAdes) (version 2) | ecosystem: Environmental > Aquatic > Marine > Oceanic ... | reverse complement strand
GGGGGGGGGGGGGGGCGAGGAGACGCGCGAGAGAGAGAGACGCGGCGAGGGATCGGGGACGCGCGGGACGCGCGAAGGCGGGACGCGTGACTGACGAGGGATGTTTTTTGAATTTTTGCGCGCGCGTGTAGGCTCAGCTTTCCAGCAAGGTGACCGTTTCTGGTCTCAAGCAAACCGCGCGCGTGAACACGCGCGCGGTGAAGACGGCGGCGCACTGCTCCGCGGCGGACGCGACGCGCAAAGCCGCCGCGGCGGCGGTCGCGGCGGCGGTCGCCGCGTCCCCGTTGGTCGCCGTCGAGGAGGCGTTCGCGCGCGATGTGCAACCGTACGCTGGTTTGACGCCGTGCAAGACCTCCAAGGCTTTCGCGAAGCGTGAAAAGGCGGAAATCAAGGCGCTCAAGAAGCGTCTTAAGAAGTACGACTCGGAATCCGCGCCGGCGCTCGCCCTCAACGCGACGATTGAAAAGACGAAGACGCGCTTCGCGAACTACGGCGAAGCCGGTCTCCTCTGTGGCAAGGATGGTCTCCCGCACTTGATTGTTGACGGTAACACCGAGCACCTCGGCGAGTTCGCTGTGCCGGGCTTGGGTTTCCTCTACGTGGCGGGCTGGATCGGCTATGCGGGCCGCTCCTACGTTCAAATGAACAAGAACACCGCGAAGCCGACTGAAGGTGAAATCATCATCGACGTCCCGGCGGCGCTCGGTGTCATGTTCCAAGCGGGTGCGTGGCCGCTCCTCGCGGGCCTTGAGCTCAAGAACGGTACTCTCACGGCGCCGGAGAGCGAAATCACCGTCTCCCCGCGATAAGTGTCAGGTAGCAACAGAGCCACTTGCTGTATGAGATCGAATCGTTGGTTCTTTTATTAGTCAGAGGAGTAAGCGATTTGTGATTGCAAAAAATGAAGCTTCTTTAATCGTTCGGTTAGCCTCGCGCGCGCGCGCGCTCGACGCCGCGAAAGATGAATCGGTGTTTTCGTGCCGCGTTTGTGTTCCTTTTCGTCATCTATGTACACGCGCTACGCTAATGCTATCTCTAGTGGTCGCGGCGACGCCCCGTCTACGCGTCGAGCGCCCCCGGCGGCGAGGCGTCGAGACGCGTCGCCCTTCCAACCTCTGCGAGAAAAAATCCATCGCCCGATGTCGCCTCCTCCGCTAAATATTCTATGAGAACGACCGCGACGATCGTGCACGCGATGACAAAGGCGATGCCGGCGCGTAAAAAGATGGATTGACTTTGAAACCAACTGACGACGGGCGTCACGCACGCCGCCGCCGAGCCGTCGCCCACGTTCGAGGCGACCACCGTGGGATCGGCGATCGAGGCCAACGTTGAATCGATTTGCAGCAAAACCTCCTCGCGTTTCTTTCGCGCCATCTCTCGAGAGTCACCGTCGTCATCTCGACCCGCCAATACGCCGTGACGTCGTCCACCGCGCTCTGGAAACTGTCGTTCGAGCGTCGCGAGCATCGTCGCCCGCCGCGCGTCCTCTTGCGCCCTCTCCGCGTCGATCTCGAGCCAAGAAGAGCGACCGATCGACGTCGATCGGGTTCGTTTCTCTTCCGTCTCGCTCTCCGTCTTCTCCGCCCACGCGTCCATTCGCGACAACACCTCGCTCTCCTTGTCGTGCTTGGCGCTCGCGCCCGAGTTCTCCCACACCGCCCGCTCACCGATCTCGATCGTCCCCTTCACCACCCCTGCGAGCCGTTCGAGCGCGTCTCGAGAGACGTTCGCTCCCTTCCCGTCGCGAATCGCCCGCGACGACGCCTCTATCGCCGCCAGCGCCGACCGAAGGTCTCGCGAGCTCAGACTCGAGACGTTCTCTCGCAGCGCCGCGCACGCCGCGTACACCTCCTGCACCGCGTCCGACACCGTCTCCCCGATCGACGGTGACGACGGCGTCTCCGTCATCGACGCCTCCGGCCGCATCGACGCGCGCGACGGCGTCATCGCGCGTCGCGCTCTCTCGCGCCCGTTCCGCGCGCTTCGGGTGGTGGTCTCGATCGGTAATCCGTTCGAGCGGCATCGAGACCTCACATCGAGGAGCGTCGTCGCGAGGTGCACGCGAGCGCGAACCATGTCGACGAAAAAGGTGCGCGCGACGACGCGTGGACGCGCTCGCGCGTCGCGCGCGACGACGACGGCGCGAGACGGGTGGATGGATCGCCGATGGAATTGGTGTTGTTGAGAAGACTCCGGCGACTCGCATCGCGGCGAGGCGAGACCGCGCGCGCGACGGCGAGAGACTGACGACGACGCGTGAATCGCGATTTTCCTCAACCACAGCGCACGCTGCTCAAAGTGATCATCTTAGGAGACTCGGGGTACGCGCGCGCGTTCGCGCGCCGGCGCCGCGGGGAGAGATTTCGCATTCGAGAGACTGACGACGAATCAACGTCGCTCGTAGGGTTGGTAAAACGTCCCTGATGTCGCAATACGTGAACAACAAATTTTCTAAACAGTACAAGGCGACGATCGGGGCGGATTTCATGACGAAGGAGATCGTCATCGATGATACGGTGGTGACGCTGCAAATTTGGGACACGGCGGGCCAGGAGCGCTTCCAGTCGCTCGGGGTGTCGTTTTATCGCGGAGCGGATTGCGTCATGTGCGTGTACGACGTGAATTCGGCGAAATCGTTCGAATCGTTGGAAAACTGGCGCAACGAATTCCTCGTGCAAGCGTCGCCGAGTAATCCGGATACGTTTCCCGTCGTCATCGTCGGCAACAAAATCGACGTCGACAAAGAAGGCAAACAAAAGAGAGTGATCAGCGAGAAGAAGGCAAAGTCCTGGTGCACGTCCAAGGGTGGTTTACTTCACTTCGAGTGCAGCGCCAAGGAAGACATCAACGTCGGCGCCGCGTTCGAGGCCGTGGCGAGATTCGCCGTGCAAAACGAAGAGAAGGAGGAGGACGACATCTACCTTCCGGACACCGTCTCCATCGACACCAGCGCGCCGCAATCATCCGGCGGTTGCTGCTGAGCGCGCGCGCCGTGTAACGTTAGTCGATCATCCCATTCACTTCGTTTTACCCATCCATCCGCGCCGCTCTCTCGCGTTTCTCGTTCGCTCTCGCCCGTCTCGTCGCCTCGCGAGGGCTGAAATCTCACGCATCCATCTAATCAATCCTCCAACCATCGGCAGATCTCCGCGCGCGCCCGCCATGCTCGCCGCGCGATCGATCACGCGAACGAACGTCACCCTCAGCGCGCGCGCGCCGACGCGCCGCGCGCGCGCGCCGATGACGCCGCGTCGGCGAGGACTCGTCGGCGCCGTCGCCGAGGCGGACGCGCCGACGTCGACGACCTCGGCCGGGGACCTGGGAGCGCTCGGTGAGGCGCGGTTCTCCAAGCTCCGGGCCGCGCTCGAGGCGGCGGAGCTCACGGAAGCGCTGACGAACGCGAGCGCGGACGCGCCGTTGACGGTGTTCGCGCCGACGGACGCGGCGTTCGACGCGGCGGCGAAGGAAAGGGCGGTGGCGTTTGAGGAACTGGCGACTCGCGAAAACTTGGGCGAGATATTGCAGTATCACGTCGTGGCGGACGCGGTGAAGTCGAGCGATTTGAAGAGTGGGAGCGTGGCGACTCTGAACGGACGCTCGATGAAGGTTGAGGTCGGTGGTGACGTGAAGGTGGACGGCGTGAAGGTGACAGAGGCGGATAAGGTGGCGTGCGGCGGTAACGTTGTCGTGCACGTCGTGGACGAGGTCGTGTTCCCGGCGTTCTCGATCAACGCCAAGGTGCAAACGCCGCAAGAAATTCTCGCGTTTGAGGGTTGGGCGCCGGAAGTCATCAACGGACGTCTCGCCATGATCGGTTTCGTTCTTGCCCTCGGCGGCGAAATCACGACGGGCGAATCCTTCACCTCGCAGGCTGCAAACAACTTTGGAGAACTCGCGCACACCATCTTCGTGTGGAGCTTGGCGTCTCTCTTCCCGGCGTTCAGCTCGAACGAGGGTTACGAGGCGAACCCTTTCAAGATGGCGGAAAGCAAGGAATGGGACTTTGTCTTCCGCGGGTGCCCGCCATGGTTGGCGGTGAAGGATGTCTTCTCGCCGGAAGTCGAGCAGCTGAACGGTAGAGCCGCGATGGTCGGGTGCGCGTCGCTTATCGTTATTGAGACTCTCTCTGGCAACGCGCTCTTCTAAAAGCCTTCGAATCTCTTGCTCGCGCGAAACGGAGAAAACGGAGAGAGAACGCCGAAGATGCCAACGCATGTATTACAACGAAGAGCGCTTTTGTCGATTTTGTCCACGGAGAGAGGCAGTACTTTAGGAATGAAAACCCGAGACCACGTCACGATTCATTCCACTAAATCTACTGTAGTGCGCAACAACTTCATTCATTTCCTCCAATCACAACAACGAACGCGGTCCCCGTCACTCTTTTCTTTGCCTATGTTCACAGACGGAACTTTCGATCGCGAGCCGTGTTCTTCGGGATCACTTCATCCGAATCTGAGAAAATGGATTCGTACTCGTCGTCGGAGCCACTTTCGCTTTCGATGACCGGCTTTCTCCTCGTTCTGGCCGATCTCGGAAGTTCAACGTCTGGTTCCGCGTTGATGAGTCGTTCGGAAACTCGCGTCGCCTTGTTCCACTTAAACGCGCGTCGAAGTGCGATGAGATGCAAACGCAAACTGCGAGCATGACTAGTTTCTTCGGCGGGGTTGCCCTGAGCGCATCGCAAGAGGGGTGAGATCCAGCTCCACGACAACCATCCGGGTTGTAACCAATCGCTCTCTATGGCTCGTTCGAAAACGATGATGGCCGCAGCGAGGGAAGGGAGCGTTTGCGCCGAAGCGGCGAGGTTACGCCACATCGTTCGCCGAGACTCACTTCCAAGTGTTTTGTGGAACGCGACGTCCGGGATTTCATTCTCCAAAGTCAAGAAGGTTGAACGAACGCGCGCAAGGTCCTCACTATCACCGCTCAAGTCACTCTTTCCCCATTCGGAGTCGTCGGGACGTTCTGGGACAGGATTCACATCCTTGAAAGCTTCGGGATCGGCACCGAATCTTCGTTGCAAGGAACGCCACAGGTCACCTTCTCGCTTTCCTTTCGGATTGATTTTTCCGATCAAAGCTTTCGTGTCCTCCAGCGTCAACACGCCGTAGCTCGGTTCGATTCGATGATCATCACCCTTCGCCGCCTGTACGATGACCTCACCCCAATTACCGACGGCCCAGTATTTCTGTTCGTGTCGGTCCGTTCCGAGCGCGCTCAGACGCGGCGCGGTGCACAGCAGAGGTTTCTCAACTTCGTGCCACTTGCTTTGCCATCTCACGCGAGCTTGAGCGATTTCTTCCTCCGTCGGAATCTTTTGCTTCCCTTGAGACGCCTTGGCCTTTTTCTCCTTCTTCTCCTCCTCAGACTTGACTACTTTTTTCTCCTTGCCGTCGGCTTCGTTCGCCCCATCCACGTCCATTCGGTCCGCGTTCGCCTGCTCGGCAGCCTTTGCCTGCTCGGCAGCCTTTGCCTGTTCGGCAGCCTTTGCCTGCTCGGCAGCCTTGGCCTCCTCTGCGTCGCGAGCCTCTCCTTTGCCGTCTTCGCGATCCAAACGGTACTCGCTCCACGCCTTGATGTGGTGCCTGATGTCCTTCTTGACTTCGTTTGCCAAGTTGACTCCGTTATCGAGAGATGTGCGCAAGGCGACGGAATCCAAGGCGAGAGTCATCAGAGTTCGCATCAATGTGACGCGCGTCTGAGTCGATAAACCTTCGAATCCCACAGACTCCAAGGCGCGCGATAACGAGCGCAATCGTCTCGCCAAGGATCCCCGGCAACCACCGGCGCACACCGCTCCGTCATCGTCGTCGTCGTCAACCTCCTCCGCGGTGGCGTCTTTGACGGCGATGGTCTCTCCGGTGGACGCCTTTTCAAGCTTCGTCCCTTGAAATGACTTGCACGCGTGCAAATTCGGTGAATTATTGTCTCCACTCTTTCGCACGCACTTTGGACAAAACCATTCACCCTCTGGCTCCGCAGACAAAGGCGGATCGAGGCACTTTGTGTGATACTCGTCGTCGCAAGAATCACACAGCAGAACTGTGCCGGCGACAACGTCTAAACCGCAGACTGCGCATCCTTCATCCCACGGCGTTTTCGGTAAATCTTCAGCGACCTCCTTGGTTTGTCTGAGGGCCGCATCGATGGCTGCGATCAATTCTCTCTTCGCCTTTGGACCGTTGCCATTCGTGAGACTGGAAACAGTCTCGGCGACTTCCATCGCGTCGGCGCGGATGAGATCATGCATTTCATTATCGACGGTCGTCGAATGTGCGGCTGCCGCGTAGACTCCAGCTTCAAGACGCGCGTCAAATAAGCGGAGATCAAGACCTCTGGGACACTGGCCCTTCACCGCCGCTGCATCACCTCTACGACAAACTTGATTCATAGAGTGCATGCACGCCATGTTTCTCAAAGCACCTCGAACTGCGGTGATGGTTTGAGAAGACTGCGCATCCTTGACGGCAGCACAAGCCTTTTGACGGCGAGACTCGACGACTCGTGATGTGGGATCATCAGTGGCGCCAGAACCAAATGTATACAGTTGAATTTCAGCGGCAGCCAAAGATTCGGCGTCGATCGACGCGCAGAGAGTTGGCGCCACGCGAGCACTGTATTTCTCAACCGTATGACCCATCCACGGTGCACCTTCTTCGTAAGAAATGGGATCAAAACCTGCATTACCGGTGCACATGTGTCGCACGAAGACATCAGCAGCCTCAGGAAGGATTGGCGGAGCATCCTTCAAAAATGGTTCGTAAGTGGGCATGTCATAGATGATGGAAGAGGCGTACAAAAACCGACGCACGACTTCTTGCCACACTCCACGAGTTTCTGAACTGTGTGATGTCTCATCAGGCAAAAGCTTCAGCGCATTTGAGCTTGATTTGTCAGTTGACGCGGCTGCGTCGGCGATGCACGGAGAAATGAGAGCCAAGTGTAAAGCAGATAAGATTTCTTCGCACTCCTTCGGGTTGGTCAAGACTCTCGCCAACGCCTGGACAGTCGGTGGTGACTCGAAATCAGCCTTAGCACCGAAAAGCTCTCGCTTGAATCGATCGAGAAACATCCAGATTTCCATCAGATCGGCCGTCTCAGAATGTTCCGTAAACTCTGGCTCAATCTTGAGATTTGGCGTCATGACTGGTGGAGAGTAAGACGTATCCGCGCTATCAGACTCACGCTCTTCCATACCGGTCAACCATACTTTCTGCTTCTTCTCGACTTCAGCCATGCGTTGCGCGTGCTCAGCGTCGCGCTTCTTTTTCTCCTCAGCCTCCTTGGCGCGCCTCGCCTTGTTGATTTCCTTTTGAGCTTCGCGTTCAATCGCAGCCTTCGCCTTTGCCGCCTCTTTTGCGATCTTGTCGGCTTCCCTTTGTGCTTCTCTCTGCATTTTCGCAGCCTCTCTCGCGGCTTCCTTTTCAGCCTTGGCCGCCTCTTTCAATGAATCTCGATGTTTCTTCGCCTGGTCCGCGAGTGCCTTCTTCGCCTCCAGTCGCTCTTTTCTATGCTTTTCTCTCGTCGCGGCGGTGTCGACGCGAGATATGAGTCGATCAATCATCTTCGTAACGCACTTCTCTAATCTGTTTTGTGCAACCTTCTCACTTTTGTCCTTCTTTGTCACGGCACGAATTTGAGAAAGAATTTCCTTTGACTCGAACAGTCGCGACTTGGCTCTACGAACGCGCTCATCGTCCCACCCGCCGCGCTCCTCGACGTATTGATATTTCTTGCACGATTCGGCTCCAGGTAAAGTTTCTATCGCACGAACGACGCGCACATCTTCGAAGGCGAAGTGATCCGCAATGCCGATGGAGATCGTCGGACCGATGGCGTCGCACATTTCAAGCCACGCGCCGAGCGGTGATGCGGCGCAAGTGGTGACTTTATCACCCTCTCGCTCCATGGTGACGATGAATTCCGGCGCACCGTCAGACGCGTTCGTGACTTCACTCGTAAATTCGACACCAGAATCGTTCTTCCATTCAGTCTTGTACCCAAGCGGCCAAATGTGCACGTCGTCGTGAAACTCGTCGGCTGGAGAAGGGACGTGACCCAGATTGACTACGACGAGATTTTCGCCTAGCTCTATCGGAACAGTCGGCTTTTCTGCTTCTTTAGACTTTTTGACGGCTTCCTCGCGGGAGATGGGTTCCACATGTGCGGGTTTCTTCTTCGTAGACGCCGACTTCAAAATCTTTTGCGGCGCCAATCCGAGTGCGCGCACGACTTCCAACCTCGAACGGTACCTATCACCGTCCGGCGACCAATACAGCGCGTCATAAGACCCCGCACTCGCCCCTTGCGTGCGCATGGTGGCCGTACACGTCCAATCGTCGGAGAGAACCCCACCACATTTAGCCACGTACTCTCTCAACGCCTCGAGAAGCGCCGGCGTCGGGTCGTCCGAGCTCTTTCTATCCGCTCTCACCGCCCCCGTCGCCGACACCTTCACCTTTGCCGACGCGCCACCGTCCACACCCTCTTCTCCCGCTCGCCCGATCACCTTCCCATCGACGATCTTCGCCCCGTTTCCGACCGGCGCGCTTCGTCCTCGGGTCGTCGCCTCTTTGAAATCTTCGTCGTCGCTCTCGTCCTCATCCTCCCCGTCATCCGAGCTCATCTCGTAATCATCCTCCTCCGACTCATCACCGGACGTCTTCGTTCGCTTACGATCTCGCTCTTCATCCGTCTCGCGCGCGTCCTCCTCCCTCGCGCGCGATCCTCCCTCGAGGGAGACGGGTCCCGACGCCGCGGTCGCCTCGACGACATCATCATCCAACGTCTTCGCCTCACCGTCCTCGCCCGAGGGCGCGCCCTCCTCGGCGGGTTTCTTGGACATGCGAAACACGCCGCTCGCGTTCATCGCGCGACGTCGTCGTCGTCGCGCCCGCGCGCGTCGTCGTCTCGCGCGCGCGGTCGAGGCGCCCGGTTGGGATTTTGAACAGAGCGGGCAGGGACCGACGAGTCATGACTCGCCATGGAGTCCCTCATAAACTGTTCATGGGAGGTGGCGCGCGACGCTCGACGTCGGACGGCGACGCGCGGTGCGCGCGACGCGGCGGTCGGAGGCGAGTGAACGAGGGTAGATCTACGGTCGCGAACGCGTCGAGAGGGACGCGCGCGACGCGACGAGAGCGGGGGGGATGAAGAATGCGCTCAACGCCGCGAAGGCGAAAATCGGCACGGCGGTGCAAAATCAAACGCAGCGCGTGGCGAGCGCGAGAGATCGAGCGAGGACGAGGAGTTCCGGAGGAGACGATGGTCTCGGTGCGTCGGGAACGAGCGGCGTCGCGGACGCGGAAGCGCTGAGAGAGGCGCGGGAACACGCCGACGGGTTGGAGAAGGCGCAAGCGGCGCTCAACGGGGAGATGAGGCGCATGGCGGTCGAACACGATCGTTTAAAGGCGGCGTTGGAGACGGTGAGCGAAGAGAAGGAGGCGATTCGTCAGCGAGCGTCGGCGGCGTGGACGGAGATGACCGCGGAGATTGAGGGTTTGAAGGGAGAGCTCGCCAAGGCGCGCGAAGACGTCGGGGCTGACCCGGAGGAGAGCGCGGAGCAGAAGAAAGAGAAGATACATCTGGAAAAACACCTGAAAGCGATCGAAAAGGTATTGTTAGAGGAGAGGGAAAAGTCGGCCGCCACGGAGACGAGCCTGAAGGCTCGAATCACGGAGCTTGAGGCGCTCTTGGCGAAGGGCGAGACGGAGAACGCTTCGAACGCAGAGTCGGCTGAAAAGGTGCAGGAGTTGGAAGCTATCATATCGTCGCTGAAGCTCGAAGTGACTCAGAAGACGAGCGATGTCGAAAGATTAGAGGCGTCCGGCCCGTCTGCTGAAGAACTGGCGACGTTGCGCGAGGAAGCGACCAGAGCCTCCACGAGAGTGAAAGAACTCGAGAGCACTCTCGAACTCGCAAAGAATGAACTTGACGATACGACTACGGAGCTGGAAAGAAAGGAGCAGAATGTGGCTCAACTGCAAAAGCACGAAAGTGAATTGGAGTCACAAGTGAATGATTTGCGTAAGTCGCTCGAAGCATCGCAGTCTTCGTCGAGCGCCGAGGTGCAGGAGCTCCAGGCGTCGAAGGAGGCGTTGGAGTCTCAGGTGAGCACGCTGCAGTCTGAGCTCGAGTCACAGA
>Ga0208410_1001939_pt1 | contig 10161 bp, 7 predicted proteins | sample ETN02SmetaG_3_FD_185787 | JGI IMG/M metagenome (GOLD analysis project Ga0208410, IMG submission 185787) | Marine microbial and viral communities from oxygen minimum zone, Eastern Pacific Ocean - ETNP2014F10-02SV257 (SPAdes) (version 2) | ecosystem: Environmental > Aquatic > Marine > Oceanic ... | reverse complement strand
GGAGGAGGGCGACGCCGACGACGAGACGCGAACGCGTTGGCTCGTCGTCGCGTGCACGCGACAGTCACCGACGTGTCGATATCTCGCGCCGATTCTCGGGATTTTGAGTCACGACAGCGCGTTCACGTCCGTCGGCGGCGGTGGGTACGCCGTGGGATGGGTCGATTGCACGCCGGCGGACGTTCGACCGTGGTGTCTCGAACGACTCGGCGCGTCGGCGGTGCCGAGACTCGTCGCCTTCGCGAACGGGCGCGAGAAGCCCTACGAGGGCGGGTTCAAAGGCGATTGCACGCACGAAATCCGTCGATTCGCGCAGTCTTTCGCGACGGAATCGACGTGCGACGAGTCGACGCGCGCGACGGGGGACGGTTAGCGTCCCGACGTCCCGACCGACCGGACTCGACGCCACGCGGCGTCGCGTTCGTCATGCGCGCGCGGGGGTGCGGCGCGAGCGGCGCGTGTAGCGCGAGCGGCGCCGGTCGATCGCGTCGGACGGGCGTGAGATCGCTCGCGCGCGCGTCGGTCGCCGCGCGGGGCGCTCGACTGGTGGAACTCTACTCGGGCATCGGCGCGACGCGACTCGCGCTCGAACCGTTGCTCAACCTCCGCGACGTGGTGTCGGTGGATAATTCGGATGCCGCCAACGCGGTGTACGCATCGAACTTCCCGGGTCACGTCCCGAGGCGGAAGAATATCGAACACTTGGACTTGAATGCCTTTTTCGCCTCGGACGGAGAAGACGTGTTCTTGACAATGTCGCCGCCGTGTCAGCCGTACACGCGCCGTGGGAAGCGATCGGAGTCTGAGGATCCGCGCGCGCGAAGTTTTCATCGCATCATCGATTCGATTCGGTCTTTGAATCACCCGCCGAGATGGATATTCGTCGAAAACGTCGTGGGTTTCGAGAAGAGCGACACGCGGAAATGTTTGCTCGAGGCCCTCCGCGCGCGAGGATACGGAGGCGTGCGCGAGTTCATCGTCAGTCCGACCGCTCTGGGTATTCCTTACACGCGCGAGCGGTATTATTTGATCGCGACGTTTCGTCAAGCGGGATTCGACGCGCCGCCGCCTCGATGGCTCGACGGATACGAGCTCGACGAAAGCGGAGATTTCATCGATGCCGACGCGCGAGATTGGGAACGCGATCGTTCTACGTTGGAACGATACGTCGAGCACGAGTTCGACGAGAAGGCAGAGCTACGATTGCGCCCGGACACTATTAGAAAATATTGGAAGTGGTTGGACGTCGTCACGAAGGATAGCGAGCGATGTTCGACGTTTACGGCTGGCTACGCGGACACAGTGTTCGGCGGCTCCGTCTATTTGCTCGACGCCCATCGAGATCTCACGCATTCGTTGGAAGTCGACGACGTGTCTGGTGTCATGCGCATCGAGGAGCGCGACGTCGAACGCTTCGTCGACGCGTTGCGCTGGTTCGATGTCGAAGAAATCAAAGCCTTGCACGGCGTTCGCCCCGACTTTTCTTTCGCCGCGAGCACGTCGAATAAAAAGTCTGTATTTCTACTAGGAAACTCGATATCCGTAGACGTCGTGCGTGAGATTTTACGCTTCGCCGTCAACGCGGGATAGTCATTCGCGTGTAGCTTTTGTAACACATTGATACTTTAGCGCGTCGCTCGCGATACTCGGTACAGAAGAGACTTGACATTACAGAGCGAAGAACGACGGTCTACTTCTTTTCCACTATTTCACCGTACGTATTTCACCGTACGCCACGATCGGGCCGGCGTTGCCGTCGTCCGCCTCGGTTTCAAAGTCGTCTTCGCCCGCTCGAATGACGACGGACCGTCCCGCGAGCGAATTCGCGGCACCTGGCTTCAACGTCGTGTACAAATCCTTAATCTTCGTCGTCGACGACCCATCCTCATCGGCGACGATGTTCCCCAGATCGCCGATGTGCCTGTTCAGCGCCACGCCGTCGCCTAAAAAATGAGACGCCGACGCGCCGTACTTTTTCAGCGACTTCGGACCGCGATGCGGCCGCTTCTCGGGATTATACGACTTCCCGGTGCACGCCCCCGCGGCATCGCACGACGACACGTCACCGTTTTCGTGCACGTTGATCCCGTGTTTCCCCGGTCTCAACCCTCGGACGTTCGCCGAGACGACGACGAGCTCTTGACCGCTTCGATTCTTTTCCAACGAAAAGTGCACCGTCCCGCGTACGTCACCACCCACCCTCGTGGGCGTCAGCTCGGCCGCGCACTCGATCGCCGCGAACGACGGCGTCGCCATCGCCCCGCTCGCACAGAGCGCGAGAACGGCATTCGCGAGCGCGCGCGGGGCGCGACCCCGACCGACGTCATCATCATCATCATCATCATCGAAGAACGCATCCGAACGCGCGCGTCTCGCGACGCCGACGACGCCGTCGCGACGCCTCCTCACTCCTCTCCCGACGATGCATCGCCCTCCGCGCGCCCCTACGCGCGCGCGCGTCGACATACCCGTCGCGCGAACGTGTGACGACACCGCAGTCGTCGTCGCGCCCATGCGCGCCGTGGACGTCATGCGCGCGCGCAACGCGCGCATGCACACCGCCGAATCCGTCGCGAACGGGACGACGAATTTCGCGCTGCGTCCCGACGACGTCGTCATCGCCACCTATCCGAAAACCGGGACGACGTGGACCATGCAAGTGATGCATCAGATTCGATGCGTCGCGGCGGGCGCGGACGGGGAATCGTTCGAGGAGATCACCGAGGTCGTGCCGTGGGACGTCTTGGCGTTGGATTGTGGACAGGATTTGAACGCGTCGCAGGGTGTGGCGCCGAGGTTGTTTAAATCGCACGAGAGCGCGGAGACGGCGGCGCGCGGCGGGCGGTATTGCGTCGTCGTGAGAGATCCGGTGGACGTGTTTCATTCGTTTTATCGATTTTTACCGGCGTATATGGGGATCGAGCCGGGGGCGATCACGAAGGAGGAGTTCGCGGAGGCGATTTTCGCGGGGGCGTCGCACTCGGGCGGGTTCGACGAGCATTATTTGAGTTGGTACGACGCGCGCGAGGCGGACCCGGAGAACGTGTATATGCTGACGTTTGAAGACATGAAGCTCGATCTCGGTCGAGTGGTGGACGAGCTCGCGGCGTTCATGCGCGTGGAACTCGACGACGCCGGTCGCGCGCTCGTCCTGGCGCGCTCCTCGTTCGAATACATGTCCAACAATCCAAAATTTGACGACCATTTCGTGCGCGGGAAGATCGCGGCGCAGATTGGACTGCCTCCGAACTCGACGTTCACCGTGGGCAAGGTGCGCGAGGGCGGTGGCGTCGTGGGCGAGGGCGCGCGAGAGCTTCCCGCGAGCGTTCGCGACGCCATCGAAGACAAGTGGACGCGACGCATGGGCGCGAGAGGATTCGCGACGTACGACGATTTCCGCCGCGCCGTCAATCGCGGGCGGCGCGCGTGACACAGTGTACCAGTGTCACGTGCGTACCAGTGTCACGTGCGCGTGTAATACAGTGTATGATACGTTATTCTCGTCGGCAGACAGTCGCGCACGCCGCGTCGGCGTCGAGAGTGACCCGCGCTGTACTCGGTTGGCGACGCGCGCACGCCGTCTCCACACAATGCGGCCGTCATCCACCACCCCCTCGCGCGCTCGACCGCCCGCGGCGAAGCGCGCGCGCACAACGCGCGCGCGCGCGTCCCTTTCCTCCCCGACGGTGTCCCCGACGTCGACGCGTCGCGCGTGGGTGCTGTCGAAGAAGGGTAATCTAAAAAATCTGCACCTGCGCACCATCGAATCCGAACCTCTGGGCGCCGCCGACGCCCGCGTCCGCGTCCGCGCCGTCGGACTCAATTTCGCCGACGTCTTCACCGCGCTCGGTCTGTACGCCGCCGCGCCCGAGGGCGCGTTCACGCCCGGATTGGAGTGCTGCGGAGAGATTCTCGAGGTGGGACGCGACGTCGACGATTTTCGCGTCGGCGATCGCGTCATGTGTGTGAAACGTTTCGGCGCGTTCGCCGACGAAGTGACGTGTCCGACGACGCAGATGCGCGTGTTACCTCGCGAGTGGTCGTTCGAACAAGGCGCTGGGTTCTTGGTGCAGGGATTGACGAGTTATTACGGATTGAAACGTCTCGGCGACGCGCGAGAGAAATCGACGGTGCTCGTGCACTCGGCGGCGGGTGGATGTGGATTAGCGTCGCTCGGGATATGCGAGAGACTCGGGGCGACGGCGATCGCGGTGATCGGCGACGCGAGTAAAGTAGAGACGCTCAAGGAACGATTTCCGAAGCTACGCGCAATCGTAGTGCGCGATAGGAAGCGGTTCGGCGCGCAGGTACGAGAAGCCTGCGACGCCGTCGGCGCCGTCGAGGGCGTCGACGTCGTCTTTGACGCCACGCTCGGGGATTTCTTTAGTGGTGGGTGGGATAATTTAGCGCGCGGTGGTCGGTATGTCGTGTACGGAGCCGCGGACATGACGCCGCGCGGGGACTATGTCGGCGTCTTCGGCTGGATCAAACTCGCGTGGAAATTTTTGAAGAGAAAAAAAGTCGACCCGTTGAGTCTCCCCGGGGAAAATAAAGGCATCCTCGGATTTAACCTGATTTGGCAGTTCGACAAGACGGAGGAGTTGGCGGCGTTGCTGGCGGAGCTCGACGATTTGAAACTGCCCGCGCCCAAGGTTGGGGCAACGTTTGATTTCGAGGAATTACCCGAGGCGTTGCGATTATTTCAGACGGGTAAGACGACGGGGAAAGTCGTCGTGCGCGTTGATTGATTCATTCATTTAAGAGGCGTTGGATTTTGTTTCAGACGAGTTAACAACGCGTCCTATGCTCGGACGACGCGAACCTCACGGCTACACTCGAAAGAACTCTTAGCTTCGTTGGAAGCGATGAAACTGTTCGCACTCGCCGTCATCGTCGCATCGTTGTGTCAGGCGTGCGCCGCCGCGCGCGTCTCGACGAAGACGTACGAAAAAGACGACGGCGCGACTCTCGAAGTCACTCGCGAACATCTTCTGGGTGGATATTACGTGAACGCCGTGTACACTAAACCGTGATCGGTGCGATAGTTTGTTAATTTAGCCGCAGTTTCTTTTTCGATACATTGTCCAACTCACGCGCTTGCTATTCGATCCGTGAGCTCTTCGATGCGCTCGTCTATGATGCGAACAATTCTATCGCTCGAACCGTAGAGACCCGTGCGCATCAATTCACCTCGCTCCGACACGAGACGACGCACCTCCTTCTCCGCCGCGCGTTTATCGCCGAGCGAGGCGTCAGCGATTGGAAATTCTATCGGTGGCGCCGAGGCGACGGGGTCGCGCGACTCTCTCTCGTATGCGACGTCTCTCGTGGCGTCGTTTCGCGGGTGCTCGAGCTTTTCTGAAATAGCGCGTTTGGACGGCGCGACGTGCGACGCGCGCGCGCGCGCGGACGTCTGTGTGTTTCCAGACACAGCGGCGACATCCATCGAGAAGCTCTTCATGAACGCATCCGCCTCGCCGTTCTCGCCGGAGAGCACTTCGTGCAAAAACTCGTTTGCGCTCGGCGCGGCATGCGCGCGACCGGAGACGTTCAAACCCGCTCGTTCGATCGCTCGACGTAGATGCGCACGCTCGCGCTCGAGCGCCACCACCTGGCGCGCCATCTTCGACAACTGCTCCTTGTACCGCTCCTTGGCTTCCAACTCCTCGGTGACTTGCGCCTCGGCGGCTTCACAACGAGGCGCGAGACGTGATAGTTCCGCTTGCATCGCGGCTTCGTTCGTCTCCAGATGCGCCTTTTTGTGCGCCGCAAACGCGGACTCAACCTCGAGCAATTGCGTCTCGGCGTGTTCGAGTCGTCGGTGGAGCGCGTCTCGCTCTCGAAGCGCTTCGCGAGCCTTTTGCTTTTCCATCTCCACGCGATGGTTACACGTCTCCTGGTTTCTTCTCACCGAATCCGCCGCCTCTTCTCTCAAACGCGACGTCTCTCGCTCCAACTTGTGTTTCCTGTGCTCGAACGTCTCCTCTAACTCGACCAATTTTCGCTCACGATTCTCGAGCGCGATCGCCACCTCGTGCAACTTCTTCTCCATTGCGTGTGAACGCTTCGCCGCCTCCTCCGCCTCTCTCGCGCGTCTCGACTCGTGACGCCGCCACTCATCCTCTAAAATCTTCATGCGCGTCAACTCCTTCGTTCGCATCTCTTCGTAAAATTTCGTCATCTGGTGCTGTTTCCAAACCTCGAGATCGTACGCAACCTTGTATTCAACGCCCGATCGAGGATCCGTCTCGCCCACCGCGCGCTCGGCTTTCGAAGACGCAGAGACGTGACGCGTCTGCGCGCGTTTCGCCGGTGGCGGTGGTTTCTGCGCGCTCGGCACGGGCGCCGGGGAGAGTACGCGCGAGCGCACCATCGCACCATCGCGCTCTTCCGTGGCCGCGCTCGCGTCGCCGCCGTGTCGAGCCGTTCCCGATCCGCGCTCGTCGAGTCGCACGCGTAGGCGCACCCGACCGACGACGACGTCCTCGTCGTCCGTCACCTCGGCGCGATACCGCACCTCGGGTCGTCGCAAGAGCTCGTCCATCGCGATCTCCGCGGTTGCCACGCAATTCTCGTCCGTCGCGGACCACACGTCGAGCAACAAGAGGGGCTTTCGAGCGAGCGCCGTCGCGAGCGCCGCCGGCGCGCACGCAAACTCGACGAAATCCTCACCCTCGGGAAACGCGACGATTCCCTCCCCGTCCACACTCGGCCCCGTGCGCACCATACACTCCGCGCGCTTCCGACTGATCCCCAAGAACTCCGCGAACGCGTCGTCCAGCCCCACTCTCGCGACGACGGATGAGTCAAAGTCAAACGTCGCCTCGTCCCGACTCGCCTCGAACGATTCCACGCGTACGGTCAACGCGAACGCGTGCGTCGCCGAACTCCCCGTCCCTTCGCGCGCATCGTTCGTATTCGACGCCCCGAACGCGGGCAACGTCGCTTCATCGTCCGACGCATCGCGCGTCGCCCCGTTCCTCGTCTCGTTCGACTTCGATCCGTTCGTCTTCGGCGGCGTCCTCGTCGCGCGAGCCGCGCGTTCCTCTCCCATCTCCCTCTCTCCCACCGCCTTCCCCTCGCTCCCCAGCGCTCGCTCCCACGTCTCGATCAACACCTCCGCCCTTCCGTTCGCCCCTTTCCCTCGAAGCGCCACCCACCGCGCCGCGTCTTCCCCGCGCTCGCCGTCGCCGCCACCCGTCACCTTGGCCACACAAAATCCATACGTCTTCCCGTCCCCCGCGCGCACCTCCACGCGCACGCCCGCGTCCGATCGACGCAACACTTTTCGTCGACCCTCGCTTCGTCGCCATCGACACGTCCACGCCGTCGCGTCGTCGTCGTCGTCGTCTTCATCTTCATCTTCATCGAAGACGCACCACCACTCTCCGCGTCGTTTCGTCCTCCTCATCGTCGCCCTCTCGCGCGTCTCCCCGTCGTACGCGCACGTCACGACGATCCCCACGCGTTCATTCGCGCGATCCACCCCACGCACCGCGCGCACGCGCGCGCACGTCTCCATCACGCGCATCGTCCGCGTCCTCGTCGAGTCGCGCGCGCGCAACTGTCGTCTCTGAATGTTGACCCGTCGTCGTCCTCTCGCGTCGACGACGACGCGATCGACGCGCTCGGCGTCGATTCGAGCGCGAAAAAAATTACTCGGTCGATCGCGCGCGCGAAACGACGGCGCGACGCGCGCGGGGGCGAGTGCGGCGTCGATTCGAGCGCGGTCGCGAGTCATCTCGCGAGTCATCGAACGGTCGAGCGTTCGCGATCGTGGACGCGAGACGGCGACGCGCGACGCGCGATGACGATGTCGCGGGGCGCGATGACGCGAGGAGTGACGGTGCGCGCGCGAATCGCGGGGCGCGCGCGCGCGGATCGGTCGACGACGGCGACGACGCGATCGACGAACTCGAGGAGGATTGGGAGGGAGAATTACACGATGATGACGATGGCGCCCACGCGGACGCGCGTGGATCGGCGTTCGCGGTGCGTCGACGGTGCGCGACGCGCGTCTCGGTGCGCGACGCTCGCGAGCGCGGGCGCGAGCGACGGCGCGCCGTCGATCGCGTTCGACGGGGAATCGGTGAAGAAGTGGGCCGCGCGCGCGACGGAGGCGCCGTGGGACGCGCCGGCGGCGGGGTGGCGAGAATTCTTCGCCGCGAGACCGATCGCGAGCGTGGTAGAGGTGGATAAGACGAACGAGACGGTGTCGGCGAAGGAGGTGGAGAGTCACGGGTTGAATTGGCCGACGTGTAAGGCTGAGGCGTTGGAGCGCGCGCGGGCGAATACGATTCGGTTTCGACAAAACTACGCGCAGATAGCGGCGGCGGTGACGCTGTTGGGGTGCGAGTGCGCGGCGTTTGGGTTGGCGTTGATGTCGTTTTATCTATATTTGGCGCTGAAGAGCGATAAGATCTTGGGTGAGTTGTCGCTGTGGACGAACGGGGCGCTCAAGTGGAACGCGACCGTCGTCGCCGGTTTGCCGCGCGACAAGTTAAAAACGGCGACGCTCGCGTGTGCCGTCGTCTTGTTCCTCCTCTCGGACGCCACGGCGAACACGTACGCGGTGATGCGATCGGTGATGTGGGCCACGTGCGTCTCGCTACTTCACGCGGTGCTGAGACCGATCGATCTCAAGGGCACGCTCGCGAACATCGTCAAGGATTTCCGCTCGGCGAAGAATAAGGAGGAGCTCAAGGGCGCGGCGCGCTCGGGGTTCAAGTCCATGAAGGCGTGGTTCTCGGAGAAGGCGAAACCGGTGGACTCAATGCCGATCGTAGTCGTCGAGAAGGGGGCGAACGGCGTGGGATCGACCAACGGAAACGCGTCTCCGCGCGACGAGCCTCGACGCGAGAATGCCGACGGCGCCATCGACGTGCAAAGCAGGGAAGCGAGAGAAACCAAGTCACTTCCGGAGTCGCAAGACTAAAGACAAAGATTAGTACACTTCCATCACGCACGATAAAATATTTCAATAACAAACGAATCGCGAGCGACTGTCGCGTGCTTACAACTCGCCCTTCTCGTCGACGTCGTCGCGCGACTCTGAACCAAAATACACGCCCGCCTCTGACGTCCACATCGCGTTCGCCCCTGAATTCGGCGCCGCCATCACCTCTTGATGTCCCGCGATCGGTCGTCCGTACTTCATGCCGTGCGAGTGCAGGTACGCGCCCGTGTCCACGTGCTTGAACCGCACCTTTTTCCCGCGAGTCCAGTTCCCGCTCCCGGCCGCCACCTCCACCACCCAGTGGTCACCCGTATCGCTCGACTCATCGCTTCCAAAGCACGACACTTCGCCCTGTCCGCTCAGCGGCGATCTGTGCAGGTGCGAGTGCAACCACGCCCGCGTGAGCACGTGCTGCAGACGCACCGTCGTCCCGTGCGCCACGGGCTCCCCTCGCACGCACGTTTCCCCCAGCGCCGGGTGCAGCGCCCAGTACGCGTCCTCACCGGCTTTACGCACCCCAGTGACCGACTGCTGTCCCGAACCGCTCGCGTACGCCACCGCCTGCGACGCCAGGAGGTGTTTCGTGCCGGCGTGCTCCAACTTGAGCACGCTTCCGCACGTCACCGCCTTTTCGGCGACGACGACGCGCGCGACGAGCGCGAGGACGAAGAAAGCGACGCGAAGCCCTCGCGAGACGCGCATGTCGACGAGTAACCGCGCGGGTGCACGCGCGCGACGACGAGTGGCGCGCGATCGCGTCGTCTCGATGGGTGGAATCAAGATGAAGATGAGAATCTCCTCGGGCTCGAGCTCGGGCGGCGGAAAGATGCTACTACGGTGTGCGATTACACGCTCGCGCGCGGACGACGGATCGAACGAACGCGTGGACTACTAGACGATGAAAAATCGCGTCTCCTTCGCGAGACGAGATCGACGACTCGACTCGATCACTTGAAGAGACGCTCGGGCGTCGCCAACGCGCGTTCGATTCTCTCCTCCAACTCCTCGGGAGTCTCGATCCAATTCCTCGACTCTTTCAACAGATCCACCTCCCTCGCCTGACGTCTCAGCGACATGACGTGCGCGCGCTGATTCCGTCTCGCCGCGATGACCCGCATGCGTCGATCCTTGACCCGTCTCGCGTCCTCGAGCGACCGCGCGCTCGCGCCCGCCCTCGCCGCGCGCGCCTTGGCGCGTTCCGCCAA
>Ga0208410_1001938_pt1 | contig 10162 bp, 6 predicted proteins | sample ETN02SmetaG_3_FD_185787 | JGI IMG/M metagenome (GOLD analysis project Ga0208410, IMG submission 185787) | Marine microbial and viral communities from oxygen minimum zone, Eastern Pacific Ocean - ETNP2014F10-02SV257 (SPAdes) (version 2) | ecosystem: Environmental > Aquatic > Marine > Oceanic ... | reverse complement strand
CTCGTCGTCGAAGAGCTTCGTCTCCTCGTCGTACAGACTCGGATCCCGACTTCGAATCTTCGTCAGCGCCTCCGCGAACGCCCCATCGAACGCGCGCTCCAGCGTTTCCTCTTCATCGCTCTCCGTCTCGCTCGAATCGCTCGCCGACTCCCCCTCCGATCCGCTCCCGGACGTCCCGTCCCGAGGCGCGAGCGCGCGCGTCGCGTACTCGCGTTCGAGCTTGGCTTGCAATCGATGCATCTCCTTCCGTCGCTCGTTGTGTTCGAACCGTTTCGCGAACGCGCGATTGATGGTGAGTCCATCGTCGTCGTCGTCGCTCTTCGTCTCGTCGCCGTCGTCGCGATCGTCGCGCTCGTCGGAATCCGAGTCGTCGTCGAAGAGCGCGCCGCCGCCGGTGTGTCGAGAACGCACGTCCTCGTCCTCGTCGTCCTCGCTCGAGGACGAGGACGAGGACGCGGACGAGGACGAGGACGAGGACGACGTTCGCGCGAGGTTCGCGCGCGTCATCGCGCGCTCGCGCGTCGACGCGCTCGGCAAAGGCGCGACGACGACGACGCGCGATGATGGGCGCACTCGAGTCCCCCATGGATCACGGGTCATGACTCAACGGACGAGTCACGACCCGAGAATGTGGGCACGTCGACGTCCCGACGTCACGGGTGGTCCCATCGCATCGCATCGAGAATCGGACGTTTCGTGCGTACCCTGTGTGAAAATACACCGTGTGAGGGGGTACGTTCTGAACCTCATCCACCAGGTGTCGTCGTCGATGGGGCGGAGGGACTCGTGACGAGTCATGACCCGTCGTGGTCGTCACCCACGATGCGTTCCCGGACGCGCGCGACCGATGACGCGCGCGTCTCGTCGTCGTCGCGTCGCCAGTCTCGCGCGCGCGTCCGCCGGTGCGTCGAGCGTTGAGACGAGCGTCGCGTCGACCGTCGACGCGTCGAGAGTCGAGCGTCGAGCGTCGACCGTCGTCGCGGAATTCGCGCGAATCATCGAACGTCATCGGCCCGTTCGTCCGGTCGAGGAACGCGCGGTCGAGCGTCGCGCGAGCGCGTCATGGGAAGCTCTCGCGAGGCGGTCGGTTCGCGTTCGAAACGCGCGAGCGAGGATGCGAGCGCGGCGCCGGCGCGAGAGGCGAGGGGGGACGACGCGGGCGCGTGGGACGTCGTCGTCGTCGGCGCGGGCGTGGCGGGGGCGAGTCTGGCGCACTCGTTCGGGAAGCAAGGTCGGCGCGTGTTGTGCGTGGAGCGAGATTTGAGCGAACCGGATCGAATCGTGGGGGAGTTGTTACAGCCCGGTGGGTACTTAAAGCTGAAAGAGCTCGGATTGGAGTCGTGCGTCGAGGGCATCGACGCGCAAAAGGTGTACGGGTACACGATGTTTAAGAACGGCGAGGTGGCGACGATGATGTACCCGCTCGAGGGACGCTCGGAAGACGTCGCGGGACGGAGTTTTCATAACGGGCGATTCGTGCAAAAGCTTCGAGAGGCGGCGCGCGCGGTCGAGGGCGTGGAGCTTCGTCAAGGGACGGTGAAGAAGCTGCTCAACGCGCGAGGCGAGGAGTGGACCGAGGGCGAGACGGTGGCGGGAGTGTCGTACACCACCGGGGAAACCTGGGACGCCAAGGCGCAAAAGGTGATTCCCGGGTCGAGCGTCACCAAGACGGTGTTCGCACCGCTCACGGTGGTGTGTGATGGCCATTTTAGCAGTTTGCGCTCCAAGTTGAGTCCGCAGTCGTCGCCGAATCACCCGAGCCACTTCGTCGGGGTGATTTTGAAGGGGGCGCCGAGCGACTTGTTGCCGAACAGTAGCCACGGTCACGTCGTGCTCGGTGACCCGTCGCCGGTGCTGTTTTATCCAATCTCATCCAACGAAGTGCGATGCTTGGTGGATATTCCCGCGTCGGTGAAGATGCCGAGCGTGGCCAAGGGGGAGATGGCCAAGTACGTGTTGGAGAAGATTGTGCCGCAGGTTCCGGAGCAGCTTCGACCGCACCTCGTGTTCGCGGTGGAGCAAGGAAACTTTAGATCGATGCCGAACAAGACGATGGCGGCGAAACCGACGCGAACTCCAGGAGCCGTGCTCTTGGGCGACGCGTTCAACATGCGACACCCGCTCACGGGCGGCGGCATGACGGTGGCGCTCAACGACATTTCCACCTTTAAGTCGATGCTCTCGCCGTTACCGAAATTTTCGGACCCCGTGGAGACCGGGGCGAAGCTCGACGAGTTTTACCGCCACCGCACGCGACCGGCGTTGACGATAAATACGCTCGCCAACGCGCTGTACGCCGTCTTTTGCTCGAGCAGCGACTCGAGCATGGAAGAAATGCGCCAGGCGTGTTTCGAGTACCTCAAGCTCGGTGGAAGTTACGCGCGCGGTCCGATTGCGCTCTTGGGCGGTCTCGATCCGAATCCACTCAATCTGGTGAATCACTTTTTTAGCGTCGCACTCTTCGGCATCGGACGTCTCATGGTGCCGCTTCCGACGCCCGAGCGTCTGCTCCAGAGCGGTAACATTTTAGCCGGGGCGTGCAAGATCATCTTCCCCATCGTCAAGGGCGAGGGGTTCGCGCGCATGTTCTTTCCAGCGTGGCTTCGAACGCGTCTAGGAATCATTTAGCGTCGGCGCGAACCGGTTGGCGACTCCGCATCACAATTCACGTACTATTATTATATTACACTCGCCCTCACTCGTCGAACGGATACTCCTCGGGCACGAGCTCCAAGAGCTTGACGCGAATCGCAAACTTCTCCCCCGTTCCGCGCAACGGATCGCTCTCGAACGAACACGCCGTGCGCACCCGCACCGCCTCCAACGCGCCCTGAATCGTCCCGCACAGCGCGTTACAGTAATACAGATCCCCGTACCTCTTCGGCAGCTCCACAAACTCCGCCAGAGGATTACTCTCCATCTCGATCACGCACTCATCCCTCTCCTCGCTCCAATCCCTCGTCCTCGCCTCGACGTTTAAAAACATCTTCAATCCAACCTTGGCCGTCATCTCCATCGCATCCTCGAACGACCGACACCCCCCAGCGCTCGCGTTCGTCTTCGCCAGGTACTCCTCGATGATCCTCGCCCCGATCGACCGTCCGATTCGCTCCAACGCCCCGTTCGTCGCCTCCACGTCGTCCTCGCGGTCGCGCAAAATCTGCCGCACGAAGGCGCCGTGCGTGAGCGCGAACAGTTCCGCGTTCACCTTCTCCGCCCCGTTCCAACACGCGCCACCGAGCGTCTCCGGACGCACGCGACGAGGCGTCGTCTGCGCGTTCGGCGCCATCACCGCGCGCGCGCGCGTCTCCCGTCCGTCTTCCTCGACGACGGATGATTCCGACGGATGATTCGGATGATTCGTGGCGAGGACCCGAGGGACTCTTTGTCGAGTCCCAACCCATCAACGAATGACGAGTCACGATTCGAAAAACAGTCCCCGTGCCCATCCACGCGCCCACGTCACGTCCCGTTCCCCCGACGTCCCCACACGCGCGCGCTCGCTCGCGCGCGCCCGCGTTCGAGCTCCTCCGCTCGGCATGGCGTCGCTCGCGATCGCGCCCTCCGTCGCGCGCGCGACGACGCGCGTCCGCGCGAGCGCGAGACGAGGAAATGCATCCACCGCGCGGTGCGCGACGACGCGCTCGAGGCGCGAGCGCGCGTCGACGACGGGGACGGCGTCTTCGCGCGCGCGCGTCGGTGGGGCGCGCGATGCGATGACGTCGGATACCCGCGGTGATGTTTCGGCGCGCGCGATACGGGACGCCGAGGACGCGGGGGAAGATTCGTGGGCGAAATCGTCGAGGGGAGGCGAGGCGTCGGCGTCGGCGTCGGCGACGGGCGAGAGTTTCGGGAATCCGAACGCGAGTGGGTTTAGTTTCGGATTGTACACCTCAGCGGGGGCGAAGCCGTACAACAGCGAAGCGGAGGCTCGATCGGACGCGGCGCGCAGGTTGGAGCGTTTAGAGTCGTTGACGCAGTTGAGGGAGCTGTACGCGATTGTCGTCGACTGCGAGCAGCATTTGGCGGATGAGAATCTCGTCGGTCTCGCGGGGCAGTGTGAGGAGGAGAACGCGTTGCGAGGAAAACCGTTGAGCTCGTTTACCGTACCGAGCACGGAGCTTGAGGAGGCGATGAGCGTGTTGGAGGAGACGGTGGAGATTTTGTCTTTGCTCGAGGATGAAAAGCAAAAGTTGCGCTCGGCGGGGACGCTCATGGATGGTAAGTGGGAGCAAGTGTTTAGCGAGACGACGAGCGCTCGAGAGATTTTAGAGAAAAAGTTTGCCGACTGTGCCGATCGCGTCGAGGCGCGGTCCGCCGAGATGGCGGCGTATTTACCGTACTCGTCGTGCGCCGAGGCTGAGCGCGCGCTCGAAGAGACGCGCGCCGCCATTGAGGCGGCCGAGGAGGATCAGGGTGAGAAGCAGGTGGGGGCGAGACTGCGGCCGATCGGGCGCAGAGTCGGTCGTTTCACGTCGAGACGGGTTCGGAGCGCGGAGGGCGTTCTCGGAGAGGGTATCGAGGCGCTCAAATTGAGACCGCGACAGTCGCTGTCCAACGCCGCGAACTACTCGAAGGGCATCTGGGCGCGCATCAACGGTGTCGGTGACACGGGCACGGTGGAGGCTTTGAAAAACTTTCCGTTGCCCGTGGTGTTTCGTGAACAGCGTGAGGCGCGCATTTTGCGGCTCACGATTGAGGTTCAGGACAGGGACTTGGCGTTGACCGAGGCGCAGCGGGAACGCGAACACATCATCTCGCAGGGTCGCAGCGCTGGAGCCCTCTCTCGCGTCGCGCTCGGCGATAAAGTGCGCGTGTGCGACGAAAAGGTGACTCGCATCCGTCGCGTGTTCGCCGTGCGCACGTTCCAAATGGAGATGGAACGCATCTTGTTGGCGCTCGAGGAAGAGGCGGTGTCTCCGCCGGACGCCTTCTCCAAGGATGAAATCGAGGACATGCGACTGATGGTTGCTGAATTCGGCGTCATGGATCTCACACTGCGCAACATGATCTCTCTCGTCGATCGTCAGGAGTCCGAGCTCATCGATGACGAGGATTTATCAAAACTCGCCATGGAGATTCCCGACATGAAGCTGCGGTTGGCCATTAAAGACGAGCCAAACGTGGCCATGTCGCTCGACGTCGCGAGAGAACGCATGATTTTGACGGCGGAGGAGGCGCTCTTGACGATACGCGAGGCAGGAACGTTCATCGTTCGCGGTGTTCGCTTACTAGGATCGGACATCGGAGCGTCCATGCGCTTATTCCTTCGCGCCGCGTTTGGCACGACGCTGCGTCCTCGCGAGGTGCAAATTCTTCGTCGCACTGTCCTAGACATCTTCACCTTTGTGCCCTTCGTGATCATCCTCATCACCCCGATCACGCCGGTCGGACACGTACTCGTGTTCGGTTTCATTCAAAAGTATTTCCCGCAGCTCTTCCCTTCGCAGTTTACCACGCGAAGACAGGAATTGATGCAAAAGTACGAAGAACTCAAGGAGCAACTCGCCATCGCCGAAGAGGAAGCCGACGCGGCGAACGAGAGCGCCGCACTTCGCAAAGCCGTCGAAGCGGTGAGTTCCGTCCGCGGCTTCATCTCAGGTGCGGTACAAGACGCCGCCGAGTCCATAACCTCGGACCGGGGCGCGGATGTGTCGGAGGAACGCATGCAAGCGCTCCGCGCCGAGTTGGACGAAACCGAGTTACGATTGAGTGAATCCATCGACGACTCCGCGTCGGGCAAAGACGGCGACAAGAAGACAAGCTAAAGCACTCAATACCGCTTTACGGCTTTACAGCTTAATATTACTTTTTTAGTAGTCTTTTCCGCGCCGGCGCTTCTCCTCGCGCCTTCCCGTCGGCAACCGCCGCGCGCGACGTCACACCGCGGTGCATGCCCGCGCTCGCGCCCGTCGCGTCCGCGTGTGCGTCGGTCGCGTGGACACGCACCTCACGCATCGCGTGCGCGCGTCGCCGGTCGCCTCGCGCGTCGTCGATCGCCTCGCGCGCGACGATGACGAAGGAGGACGCCGCGCACTCCTGGTCGTGGCCTTCCGAGACGCCCGCCGGCGCACACGTCGTCGGCGAGAGTTTTCGAGTCAAAGGGTTACACCTGACGAACCACGAGATTGCGGTGCGTCCACCGGCGCCGTTGAACGCGCGCGCGCGCGCGTCGTCACCGTCGTCGTCGTCATCACCGATCGAGCCACTGACCTCTGATTCGTCTTCGCGCAGGCGCCGCTGACGACGGATGCCGATTCACCGCTCATTCGCGTGTTTATCAGAGAGGTGGTCGCCGCGTCGCGAGGAAAGATGACGCAAACCGAGCGTCGCGCGTTACCGGCGGTGTTGTTTCTGCAGGGTGGTCCGGGCTTCGAGTGCGCGCGTCCGTTTGAGGAGGGCGGTTGGCTCGCAGAGTTGGTCAAGGAGCACCGCGTGTTTTTGATGGATCAGCGAGGGACCGGGATGAGTTCGGCCGAGCTCACGCGCGCGCGGTTCGAAGAGGGTGACAGTGAGACGTTGGTGGAACCGGACGTGAACGTGGCGTCGGGGAGCGACGCGAGCGCGGCGACTCGGTGGGCCTCACTGCTCAAGTGTTTTCGAGCGGACGCCATCGTTCGCGACGCCGAGTTGTTCCGAAAGCGCGCGCTCGGAGAAGACGTGAAGTGGACGCTCTTGGGTCAATCGTTTGGTGGGTTTTGTATCACGACGTATCTGTCTTTCGCCCCCGAGGGCGTCAAGGAGGCGCTGTACACGGGCGGTTTGCCTCCGTTGATTGACGAAGAGGCGTCGGCGTTGGGCGCGTACACCAAGCTTTTGAATCGCGTCAAGACGCAAAATGAAAAGTTCCACGCGCGGTTTCCGGGAGATAACGAGCGCATACACTACCTCGCGCGTCACATTCAGGAGGTGGACACACCTTTGCCGGGAGGAGGCTCGTTATCCGCGACGCATTTGAGGGCGCTCGGATTTTCCAATCTCGGCACCGCGCAAGGGATGGAGCGTTTGCACTACATACTCGAGAACGTCCGCGTCGAGCCCACCGGCAAGGCGCCGCTGAGCAAAAAGCTTTTGATCGAGATTGAAAACGCGTACAGACACTTCGAGACGAATGCGCTCTACGCGATTCTTCATGAGAGTATTTACTGCAGCGGTGGAAACGCGTACGGCGCCGCCGACGAGGCGTTGCGAAATCGCACAGAATTCGACACCGTCGCCGGTTTCGCCGCCGATCCGAGCAAGCAATTCCTATTCACCGGCGAGATGGTGTACGAGAGCTTCTTCGAAGACATTCACTCTCTTCGCCCCTACCGCGAAATCTGGAGAGCGCTCGCCCGCGAAGAAGAGTGGACGACATTATACGACGTCGAGCGTCTCGGCGCCAACGAAAACATCCCCGTAGCGTGCGCGAGCTACGTCGAAGACATGTTCGTCGATTTCGATCTCGCCGCGGACACGGCGGCGAAAATTTCCGGCGCCAGAGTGTGGTCGACGTCCGAATACATGCACTCCGGCATTCGAGAAAACGGCGCCCTCATCGTCAGCAAACTCCTCTCGTACACTCGAGACGAGGATCCGATTCGTTGATCACCCGCCCGTCTACGACGTGTCTACGACGTGTCTACGACGTGTCTACCACGCGTCTACCACGCGTCGTGTAAATGATTACATGTTCTAGATTACCGTCGCCCGCCCCCTCTCGCGCGGCTCACCTCTTTCGCGCCTCCGCCTCCACCTCGCGTCGCTTCATCGCCTCGTGCTGCGCGCTGTAATGCGTGAATCCCTTGACCGTCGTCGCCAGGAACCACGCCCCCGAGACGACCGTCACGGTGAACAACCCGAGGCTCGTCGCTCGAAAGGCGACGTCGACGAGCGACGTCGTCTTCCCGCGCATCTCGCGCCGCGGTCTCGCCGCGACGCGTCGTTCCGCCGCGCGCGGTCGGTGCGCGACGGAGGATGCGTTCTCGCGCGTCCGCCGACGGAGGACGGCCGCGGTCGCCGCGCGCGGGTGTGCGGAGGGGAGGGTGGGAAGAGCGCCCACTCGGGCTGCGCGCGTCGTCGAGGGAGGGGAGGCGCGAAGAAAGACGTATTAAAGTGCTCTTCACGACAAACTTAATGGACATTGTCGCGACGCTTTGGACTAGAACTCGAAAAACTAAACAAAACACGGTTTCCTTTGTCGTCGGGTGCGGGAGAATGGTGTCGATCACCATCCGTCGTCGTCGTCGTCGCTGCCCCACGCGTCGTCGGCGGCTCCGGCGGCGGGAGCCGCGGCGGCTCCGGCAGCCGCGGGAGCGCTCACCATCATGTGCTTGAACTTGTCGTCGACGGCGATGGTGACTCCGCTTTCGGTCTCCACGACGGAAGGTTCGTCGGTGCGACCTTCGCGCCAGGCTTTGGCTTCCTCGCGCTCCTTGGCGCGCGCCTCTCGACCGGTGGCAAAGGCGAACATGTTACCGGCTTCGAGCTCCATCAAAGCGCGCTTGATTTGCGCGACGATGAAGGAGTCACGATCGGTGTAGAAGGACGTTGATCGACCAGTCATGCCGGCGCGACCGGTACGACCGATGCGGTGGACGTAATCTTCAAAGTTGCGCGGAAGATCAAGGTTGACGACGTGCGCCACGCCCTTGACGTCCAAACCGCGAGCGGCGACGTCGGTGGCGACGAGCACCGAGCATCTGCCGGTCTTGTAATCGTGAAGCGCCGCTTCACGCTCGCCTTGGGTGCGACCGCCGTGGAGCGCAGCCGCAGAGACGTTCTCCGCGTTTAAGAGCTCGGCGATTTCGTCGGCGCGGTTTTTACGCTCGACGAAAACCACAGTCATGGGCATGTCGTGTCCCATTCGTTGCGCTTCTCTTTGCTCACCGATCAGCGTCGTCACAAGTCTGTTCACCTTTTCAGCGTCCACGACCTTTTCGAGGTGCTGCGAGACGTTCGCCGTCGGAGCGCTCGTTTGACCAACCTTGACCTTGACGGGCTTCTCCAAGTAATCGCTCGCGAGCGCTTCAACTTCGCTCGGCATCGTCGCCGAGAAGAGCAACGTCTGATGAGGCCTGGGCAAGTTCATCAATACTTCACGGATTTGCGGTTCAAAACCCATGTCCAACATTCTGTCAGCCTCGTCCAACACGATCAAGGAGACGCGCGAGAGATTCGTGTTCCCTTGCTGCAAGTGATCAATCAAACGACCCGGGGTGGCGACGATGATTTGCACGCCCCCACGCAACGAGCTTCTCTGCTCGTGCATGTTTGTACCACCGACGATGATGGCCGTTCTGAATCCCTTCGAGCTTCGCGTGAAGGTTTTCGCCTCTGCTTCAATCTGCTGCGCCAACTCTCGCGTCGGCGCCAAAACGATGGCGTACGGACCGTCTCCGTGTCTCAACGGCGCTTGGTTCAGCGAGTGTTGAACCATGGGAATCGAAAAAGCGGCCGTCTTCCCACTACCCGTCTCAGCGCATCCCAACACGTCCCGCCCACTCAGGATGACTGGAATCGCCTGCGCCTGAATCGGCGACGGTTTATCGTACTCCTTGAATCGAATATCCGCCACGATGTCGCGCGTCAACTGCATGTCCTCGAACGACTCGATCGCGCTCGGCGCTTCCGCCTCACCCTCTGGAACCTCCACGCTCACCCCCAAACGCTCTCGAATCTCCTTCTTTTGTTCCTCCGTCAGCGCCTCCACGCGCGCGCTCGGCGTCCACTTCGCGAACACCGGCGCGACGCTCCCGCCGCCTCGAACATCCCTCCCACCGCCGTCCCGTCCTCGATCACCGTCTCTCACACCACCACCGTACGACCCTCGATCACCGTACGCGTCTCTCGAGCCACCGCCTCGCGAGGGCGGCGCCCCCGTTCGCCCGTCGTCCCGACCGCCGCGATCGTCCCACGAGGATTGTCGCCCGCCTCGCCCGTCGCGATCGCCGCCACCGTCGCGATCACCGCCACCACCGCGCAGGTGTGGAGGCAGGTATCCCATCGCGCGCGCGAGACCACCTCGAGAGGGCGCTCGCGGTCGCGCGCGTCGCGGTCGCGCGTCGGCGGCGCGCCGAGGTCGCGCGACATCCACCCGCCGGTGTGGGGGGGTGTTTTGACGAGTGATGACTCACGATGTACATAGTGAAGATCCCGTTCGTCGAACAATAGACTGTGAGGA